>SESG01032921.1_pt1 | contig 28206 bp, 20 predicted proteins | sample 3171421 | NCBI WGS metagenome assembly SESG01 (sample SAMN10866946, study PRJNA518727) | freshwater metagenome | biome: subpolar coniferous forest; feature: holomictic lake; material: water; isolation source: holomictic Lake 227, 6 m and 8 m depth | place: Canada: near Kenora, Ontario | collected...
AATCATGAAATTCCCATTTCCACTCTGTTTTTTCATATTCGTTATCGCCGCTCACACCTGCTTTTGCCAGCCGGGACGGAATTATGCCGTTATTCCCCACGGTCTTGCTGTTGATTCTGTTATAAAAATTGCGGCCCATGTCAGGCCGTCGGAGCGACAGGCTGCCTGGCAGGAATTGGAATTCACAGTATTTTTTCATTTCGGGATCAATACTTTCGCCGGATTGGAGTGGGGGAAAAAGGAAACCAAAGCAGCGATCTTCAATCCAACGGAACTTGACGCCAGGCAATGGATACGAACGGCAAAGGAAGCCGGTGCGAAACTTGTGATCCTGGTTGCCAAGCACCACGATGGTTTCTGCAACTGGCCGAGTAAATTTACCGATTACAGTGTTAAGAACACCCCCTGGAGAAGCGGGAACGGCGACCTTGTTAAGGAAGTTTCGGATGCATGCCGGGAGTTTGGAATGAAATTCGGAATTTACGTCTCCCCCTGGGATATTCATTCAAAAGTTTACGGTTCTGATGAGTACAATACATACTTTAAAAATCTTCTCACCGAAGTTCTTACACAGTATGGGAAAATTGATGAAGTATGGTTCGACGGGGCCTGCGGGGAAGGTCCGAATGGTAAAAAGCAGGTATACGACTGGACCGGGTATTATGAATTGATCAGGAAACTACAGCCTCATGCCGTGATTGCGGTTATGGGCCCTGATGTGCGATGGGTTGGAACTGAATCGGGCTACGGAAGGGAAACAGAATGGAGTGTTGTGCCTGTATCTGCAGCTTCTGTTGAAAGCATAGCCAAAAGCTCTCAGCAAGCTGGCGGTAACGGAGTCTTTCTGCCTCCCGGCAACATGATGGAGGAAGATCTTGGAAGCCGAAGCAGGATACAGGATGCAGAAGGACTCGTATGGTACCCTTCGGAAGTCGATGTTTCGATCCGCCCTGGCTGGTTCTACCATGAAAATGAAGATTCACTTGTAAAAAGTCCCGAGAAACTTGCCGACATCTATTTCAGCTCAGTGGGAAGGAATTCGGTTCTCCTGCTCAATCTTCCCCCTGACCGAAGAGGCCTCATCCACGAAAACGACATTAAAAGCCTCAGGGGGATGCGGGCCATCCTTGATTCGGCATTCGGCAATAACCTTGCAGCTTCTTCGGTTATCATCACATCCAACGGCAATCCGAAATCAAGGCCCGCCAACATGACTGACGGGAGAGCAGGGACGTATTATTCAATCAGGGAAAGCGGCCATACACCATCCTTCATCCTTGAACTGAAGAAACAATCCTCCTTTAACTGTATCCTGCTTCAGGAAAACTTCAGGAACGGTCAAAGGGTGGAAAAATTCAGCATCGAAATCCCTGACGGCAAAAACTGGAAAGCCATTGCTTCAGGAACTACTATAGGATATAAGCGGCTGCTGAGGTTTCCCACTGTGCAATCGGCCAGGATAAGAATAAACATTCTGTCGTCGAGAGACAACCCGGAAATATCAGAAATCGGAATTTTTTATTTGCCGGAGCGACTTATTCAGGTAACTTCACAAAAAAATAACGATGAACGCTGAAAAAAAGCTTAGAGCCCGTCTGCAGACAGAGGTCGACACTGCCTATTTGTATAAGCGTGTTGCTTCCCTTGAAGAAGACACGGAGATAAGCGCCATTTACCTTGAAATGGCCAGGCTTGAGGGGATTCATAAGAAAAAAGTGATGGAGAAAATGCTTTCCGTCAATAAAAACGCTAAAGAGCCACTTCCTTCTGTAAGAGCCAGGATCATTTCAAAGCTGGGGGGGATCTTCGGACGCAATATGATCCTCGGGATTTTGCTGGAGGCTGAAAAAAGTATCTCAAGCGCAACCATCAGCAAGAAAAACGAAGCCGGTGCAACACCGAACGGTGCTGAGGACCGGCATGTGAAGATCCTGAAATCCCTCGACCACCTGAGCGGTGAGAAAGTCAGGAAGATGGAAAGCGGTCACCGTAATGTGGGAGGCAATGCCCTGAGGGCTGCGGTTCTTGGAGCTGATGACGGACTGGTCAGCAACCTCAGCCTTGTAATGGGTGTTGCAGGGGCCACCCAGGGTGGTAATCCGGTACTCATTGCCGGTATGGCGGGCTTGCTTGCAGGCGCTTTTTCGATGGCCCTGGGAGAATGGATCTCGGTTAAAAGTTCCCAGGAACTGTATGAACGGCAGATCGAGATCGAAATGGAAGAGATTGAAAATAACCCTGAAGAAGAACGGCAGGAGATCATTTTACTGAACCGTGCCAAAGGAATGCCCGAAAACGAAGCTATTGCGCTGGCCGAAAAAATATTCTCAGATCATGACAATGTTCAGAATCTGCTGGTAAGGGAAGAACTCGGACTGAATCCCGACGAATTGAAAAACTCGGCCTGGGAAGCAGCGATAACCTCCTTCCTTCTCTTTATCACCGGTGCGATCATCCCCCTTGCACCCTTCTTTTTCCTCAAAGGACAAATGGCTATCATGGCAAGTGCAGCAGTCAGCACAATCGCACTCTTCACTATCGGAGCAGCAATTACATTACTGACAGGAAAACCTCTGTTTAAATCAGGGATGAGACAGGTAATTATCGGCCTCACCGCCGCAGCAGTCACTTTCGGCATTGGGAAACTGATAGGCACGGCTCTGTTGCCATGAGCCGTGAGTCGTGATTCGGCTCACAAGTGTTTCTTCGCAGCACCCTTGACATGACTTCTACGGTCGAAGTGAGCTCACAGCATCGGGAGCACTTCACATCGCTGCTGCGGTCTAAAAGAGCTCACCATTTCTGTCCCCTTAATGATTCCCAAAATCTCTGTTCGCTCTCTTACCCCTGATGCAGCTTATGTGAAGTTCTCCCTCATCCTGCATCCGTTATCCGGCCTCTTCTAATCACGGTTCACGACTCACGACTCACGACTCACGATCTATCGGGGATGGCCCTGTTCAAATAAGACGAATAGTCTGCCACCTTTGGGTGGTAATCCTCATCCATCAGCGAAGACGAGATCAGGTAATCGGCTGTGGAGCGGTTACAGGCCGATGGAATGTTGTACAGAACTGAAATCCTCAGGAGGGCTTTTACATCCACATCATGCGGATGAGGTTGCATCGGATCCCAAAAGAAGATGAGAATATCAACGCGACCTTCGGCTATCATCGCGCCAAGCTGCTGATCACCCCCGAAAGGACCTGATTTCAGCCTGATTATTTTAATTTGCTGAACCTTTTTCTTATCAATCACTTTGACTGCCTTTTCGGTTTTATTTGCAGACTGTTCCGAATCGGAGACCTCAAGACTCTGCTCTATCTTACCCACCAGGGTGTCGTTCACCAGTTTCCCCGTTGTACCTGTGCATATCAGCTGATGCTTCATCAGTATCTGCCAGTTCCATCCGACCCATTCAACAATATCGTGTTTACAATTATCGTGAGCCACAAGGGCTATACGTTTTCTTTTTACTGAAGCCATATTCAAAATTTCTGCAAAGATACGACATAAAAAAAAAGGCAGGCTTACCCTGAAAATGGTAAGCCTGCCCTGAATTTTAAATCAATAAGAATCAGTTTGTTATAATAATTTTCCTGACAAACCTGTTGCCATTATTTGTGACAACAACTGTATACACTCCTGCCGGTGCAGGGCTTATATCGATTTGTTTTTCAAGAGTACCGGCGACATTGAAATGGTCAAGTATGAAAACAGGGACCCCAAGTTCATTGCAGACCCTGATATCATATGATGTTTCGGACCTGTTTGCAAAAGATATCCTGAAATGCCCGTCGTTTGGAACCGGGTACACATTTATGGCGGCTCCGTTAAGTTCACCAACCCCAACCCCTGCGATATAGACATTGTTCGAAGAATCCGAAGAACAAGTGTTCACAGTCACCACGGTCCAGTACCATCCCGGCTCAGAAGCAGGAACAGTGTAGGTTTGTGAGGTAGCCCCGCTTATGGCATTGCCGTCCAGATACCACTGGTTGCCTGAGGAAGCGCTGCTGGTAAGCAAATATCCGCTTGCACTGACTGTGGGTATGGGGGGAACAGCATGGATTGTCACTGCAAGTAAAGGTGAAACACCTCCGTTACCGCAGCTGTTGGTACCGAATACAGAAAAAGATCCGGCCCCGGGGGTATTAGCAAAACTGACCGTGATCGAATTGGTGTTAACCCCTGATGTAACGCTTGCCCCGGTTGGAATTGTCCAGGTATAACCTGTCGCATTTGCAATACTGGGCACTGTGTAAACATTACCTGTAGAGCCGGCGCAGACCGATGCCGGACCGCTTACTGCTCCTGCAGCTGCAGGAAGTGCGTTTACCGTTACTGTATATGGCGGGGATGCCACTCCGTTGCCGCAGATGGTGTTGCCCGAAACGAGTATTGACCCGGAAACAGCCGAAGAACTTACATCAACCATTATAGAGTTTGTATTAGCTCCCCCTACTACGTTGAATCCCGAAGGCAATGTCCATGCGTATGCTGTGGCCCCTGCAACAGGTGCACAGGAATAGTTCACTCCCGTGGCATTTGCGCATACTGAAGCCGGACCGCTTACAGCGCCTGCAGGACCGGGAACAGAATTAACTGTCACCGCGTATTGAGCAGGAGAAGAGGCATAGCAACCGCTGGCATTTGCATAGTTCACACTAACAAACTGTGCCCCGCCTGTGCTCCAGTATACTGTAAGAACACTGTTTCCCTGACCGCTGATGATGGTACCGCCGGAAGAAACAGTCCAGGTGTAACCCGTGTTACCCGACTGTGTTGTATAATCATAGTATCCTGAAGTTGCACAAAGTGAATTCACCCCGGTTATAGTCGGCAAAGGAGCGGCATTCACCGTCACATTGTATGCAACAGGAGACGCAGCCTGGCAACCGCTGGCATTTGCGTAGTTGACATTTACTGCCTGGGCACCGGTATTGTTCCATCTTACCGTCACCGAACTTGTCCCGGCCCCTGAAAGTAAGGTTCCTCCCGCTGATACCGTCCATGTGTAACCACTCATACCTGTTTGGGTGGTGTAAACATTAGTACTTGAACCCTGGCAGGCAGTAGCTGGTCCTGAAACAGTCGGAGACGGCAACGAATTTACAGTTATAGCAAGATTCGTAAACGGACCGCCACCGCAGGCTCCCACTCCCTGTACGCTGACATTCCCTGAGGTTGTCCCGAAACTAATGGTTGCACTTAACGTCCCCTGTCCAGCCGTTACGGTTGCTCCGGCAGGAACAGTCCAGTTATAACTTGTTGCGGATGGCACGGGTAATATGCTATAGATGTTCCCTGCGCTTCCCGCACATACAGCAGCGCTGCCGGTGATGGTCCCCGGTGCCACAGGAGGCTGGCATCCTGCTGTAAACACCTGATCCAGACCGTTAGTCGTTCCTGCTCCGTTAACACCTACACATCGGTAATGGTAAGTGGCCCCGCTCGTCAGACCTGAGATATTTGCACTGACCGCGGTCGGGGTGTTTCCTGTAACCGGACTCGGTGTTCCTGCAACATTGGTTCCATAAGCTATCGTAAGCCCCCAGTCAAATGAAACCGTAGTGGAAGCCCCACTGGCTGTAACGGTGCCATTGAGGGTGGCCGAAGTGCCGGTTACATTTGTCGGAAGGTTCGTAACAACAACCGGCGGACCGGAAGTTGTAAATGTCATATCAAGTCCGTTTGAACTGCCTCCCGTGCTTGTTCCTGCAACACGGTAGTGGTACAAAGTATTCGGAGTTAATCCTGCAATTGCTGCAGTGACCGCAGTAACTGTCGTTCCGGTTACAGGCGATGGAACACCTGCTACCATTGATCCGTAAGCTACTGTAAGGCCATAGTTGAAAGTTACAGCAGTAGATGCGTTGTTTGCGTTAACAGTTCCATTTAATGTGGCGGTATTCAGCCCTATTCCTGTGGCGGCAGTCGTAACGACCGTCGGAGGCGGGGCGCCTGTTGTAAAGGTCATGTCCAGCCCGTTTGATGTTCCACTGCCATTAACTCCCTTTACCCTGTAATGATACAATGTGTTTGGAGTAAGACCCGAGATGGCCGCACTGACAGGAGTAGCCGAAGTACCCGTTACCGTTGCGGGAACACCGTTTACTGTGGTTCCATAAGCAACTGTAAGTCCGTACTCGAAAGTAACCGTGGTCGAGGCCCCGTTTGCGTTCACCGTCCCGTTAAGTGTGGCGGTTGAGCCGGTGATGGCTGTCGCTGCAGCAGTTACTGCAACCGGACCGTTGAACAGCTCTGTATTCCATGTAGATGCTACCTCTGCATCAGTTAATGCACGGTTATACAGGCGAAATTCATCCATCAGTGTACCTGCATTTATGCTGTTGCTGGAGCTGTACCCTCCAACCAGGAAAGGCCCGGTACCTGTAATCGCAACGGCGGCTTGTGCAACAGAACTGTTAAAGACGCCATTGAAATAAACTCTGACCGCTGTGCCCGTATATACCAGGTGGATAACTGTTGGCGTCGAAGGGATTGCATTGATGGGAACATCGGTAAATCCAGTTCCTCTTAACCAAAGATTCCCATTACCGGCAACCCCGCCGGTAAAACACCTGAAACTACCAGCCGATGCATCCCCGAAATAATAATAGGTTGTAGCGGCTGAAGCCGGAAAATTATTCAACCAGAATGAGATGGTCCAGCCTGTGCTGGGCAGATTCGTGGCCCAGCCTGTGTTCAGGCGGTTGGAAGTTGAAGTTAACCCATTTCCTATCAGAGCAGTCCCGAATTGCCCGGTGCTGCCTGTTGTTAGTCCATCAAGTGTCGCCGGATTTGTACCGACCGGGGCACTCGCAGAATTAACCTGGTTCCCGGTCGCATCAAATTTGTAATACATCCATTCAGGTACCTGGGAAAATCCTCCCAAACCCGAAATCAGGGCCAGCAGCAAAATCTTGCCTTTCAGGCCGAAAAAAAATGTAAAAGATCGCTTCATCGGTAAATGATTTTGGTTAGTACTTAATTGATTAATTAAAAATGCATTGCACGCTAAATTGTATTCATTATAAATAATCGCCTAAAGTTATAAATATTTTTACCAGATATAAACATCTTTTTTAATGTATTTTTCTTGGCGGATATCATTTTCCCGTAACTTTAACTTTTCGTAACCATTTCAGGCCCAGCACAGATTCATGGCCCGGGATTAAAACACAACGCGATATGATAAGCAATCAATGGTATGTCATCATGGAATCCTCGGAGATCAGGAAAAACCAGATCCTGGGACTGACCCGTTTCGGAGAAAAACTTGTTGCATGGAGGGATGGCAACGGCAAGCTCGGACTTTTCCGGGACCGCTGTCCGCACCGCGGCATTCAGCTCAGTTTGGGGAAGATAAAAGACCAACACCTTCAATGCCCTTTCCATGGTTTCGAATATGATACTTCGGGTAAATGCACCCTGATCCCCGCTAATGGCAAGGCATCAGCTGTCCCGTCCTATATCAGGGCCAATGCATATGTTGTGAGAGAGGCCCATGGTTTTGTGTATGCATGGTATACCACCGATTTTTCTTCCGCAGAAAACAAACCTGAAGAAAACCTTCCGGAAGTCCCATGGTTCGACAACCTCGACAATTCCCTTATTTATTCGGGTTTCACCGATCTCTGGAAAGCGCATTATTCAAGAGGCATCGAAAACCAGTTGGATGTGGTGCATGTCCCGTTCATACATCATACAACAATTGGCAGGGGAATAGGGCCGGTTGTGAACGGACCTTTTACAAAATCGGGAGAAAACTTCATTCAGTTCTGGCCTTTCAACGAGGACGACCACGGACAGAAACCATTGCGGCCCGACCAGATCTCAGAACCCAAGAATAACAACATCTTCATTCATTTCATCTTCCCGAATCTCTGGCAAAACCATATTATGGATTCAATGCGGATTATTGTTGCCTTTGCTCCGATCGACGAGAATCACACGAAATTTTATCTCAGGACCTACCAGAAAATGGTCAAGATTCCTCTCCTGAGAAACCTGTATTTTCTTGTAACAAAATTGTTCAATGTGATTGTGCTTCACCAGGACAGGCGGGTGGTAGAGACCCATCAGCCCCAGGCTACATCACTGAAAATGGATGAACATCTTATCACCGGCGATCATCCAATCATTTTGTACAGGAAAATGCGGGAAAGCCTGCAAGCCGTGAGTCACGAGTCGTGATTCTTGAATCGTGAGCCGTGAGTGCTTCGCAGCATCTTGCCAGGAATGCCTCAGGGCTAAGTGAGCTCACAACTTCAGGAGCACTTCACATCGCTGCTGCGGTCTAAAAGAGCTCACCATTTCTGTACCCTTACTGATTCCCCAAATCTCTGTTCGCTCTCTTAGCCCTGAGGCAGCTTATGTGAAGTGCTCCCTCATCCTGCATCCTGCATCCGTTATCCGGCCTTTTCCAATCACGGTTCACGAGTCACGACTCAATGGCATTTATCCACTTTCATATAGGGATACGTAAACTCCGTGGGAGGCATCAATGTTTCTTTGATCGTACGCGGGTTGGTCCAGCGTAAGAGGTTGAGATGACTTCCGCTCTTGTCGTTAGTCCCTGAACCCCTGGCTCCGCCGAATGGCTGCTGCCCAACAACCGCACCGGTTGGTTTGTCGTTGAAGTAAAAGTTCCCGGCAGCATAACGAAGTACCCGGCAGGCTGTATTCAACGCCTCACGGTCTCTCGAAAAAACAGAACCTGTGAGTGCGTACGGAGAGGTTTGGTCGCAGATGTGAAGGGTTTCTTCGAAGTCCTTGTCCTTATATACGAAAACCGTCATCACCGGGCCAAAGATCTCTTCTTCCATCGATTTATAATGGGGAACTTTAGCGCGGATAACGGTGGGCTGAATGAAATAGCCCTTTGATTTATCTCCTGTACCCCCGAATACGATTTCGGCATCAGGAGAATTTTTAGCGTGTGTGATATACCCCATGATATTATCAAACGAGGCCCCGTCGATTACGGCATTCATGAAATGGCTGAATTCCCTCACATCACCGACTGTTACAGTCGACAACATCGCTCCTATCCTTTCCTTGATATCGTCCCATAGCGATCCTGGTATGTAGGCTCTTGAGGCTGCCGAACACTTTTGTCCCTGGTACTCGAATGCCCCCCGAACGATTGCAACAGCCACTTCCTGCGGATCAGATGAAGGGTGTACAAAGATGAAGTCCTTCCCCCCTGTCTCTCCAACTATCCTGGGGTATGACCTGTATCCCGACATATTGTCTGCTACAGTTTTCCAGATGCCGTTGAATGTGCCTGTTGAGCCTGTGAAATGTATTCCTGAAAGATCACGGTGGCCCAAAGCCACTTTTCCGATGAGGCTTCCGGAACCGGGAATAAAATTGACGACTCCATCTGGTAATCCGGCCTCCCTGAATATTTTCATTAAAATATAATTCGAGAGAATGGATGTTGAAGAGGGTTTCCATACCGTTGTATTTCCCATAACCACCGGGGCCATGTTAAGGTTGGAGGCAATGGCTGTGAAATTAAACGGGGTCACGGTGAATACAAAACCCTCGAGGGGCCTGTATTCGATGCGGTTGATGATCCCTTTTTGCGAATGGGGCTGTTCCTTATAGATCTCGGTGGTGAAATAGGCATTGAATTTCAGGAAATCAATTATCTCGCAGGCTGAGTCGATCTCGGCCTGGTAAGCGCTCTTCCCCTGTCCAAGCATGGTTGCAGCATTGATCCATTGCCTGTATTTTGTGGCGATCAGTTCGGCAGCCTTGAGGGTGATCGAAACCCGCTCAACCCATGAGATCGCCTCCCATTCCTTATGCGCTTTCAGAGCTGCTTCTATGGCCATGCCAACCTCTTTTTCACCGGCAAGATGAAAATTCGCAAGTACATGCTGATGGTCATGAGGCATTACGACTTTCGAAGTTTTTCCGGTGCGGACTTCTTTTCCGCCAATGATAAGAGGAATATCGAGAACCTCGCTGCTCATCCTGTCGATTTCCTCGTTCAGGATCTTGCGCTCCCTGCAGCCGGGTGCGTAATTGAGAGTATGTTCGTTAACAGGCCTCTCAAGGTTAAAAATTGCATTGTTCATATAAAAGTTATTTGTAATCAGTGTATAAACGGGCCGGCAAAAGTACAGTTTTTTCGTTATGCATTAGTATGCATAACGCTTTTCAAACAACAATTTTTCTTTCCAGTTTTCTGCCTTTAAGTGTAAAAGAGAGCAGGAACAAGACTAAGGCAATTCCTGTCATGACCTGGTATGAAAGCCCGAATCCTTTGAGTGCATTGGGGAAGGCCGAAGTAATAGTACCAAAGAAGGTGGCGCCGGCGATTTGCCCGATGCTGATGAATATGATAAGCATACCCTGTGTTGAAGCCCTTTCCTTCGCATCCACCTCGTTCAGCATGATATAATTCAGCGAAGCCCTTACCGACAGTCCAAAGCCCAGCAAGGCTTCTGCTGTATAAAACATCAGAAGGCTGGGACTCATCAATCCGAACACAAATAAGGCTATCCCGGTCAGAAGCAGTCCGCAGACAATAATAATTTTTGAACCCACCGAATCGACCAGTCTGCCGTTCACAGGGGAACCTACCGCAGTTGCAAGGACCAGGGGAAGCAGCATAAAGCTAGCCGTTGAGGGTGAAACCTGGAAGATGTCGACTGCAAGCTTCGGAAGGAAAATTATGCATGACTGGAACAGTCCTATGCCCAGGGAGACAAAGCCGACGATCCTGACCTGCCTGGAGCGTATCAGATTGACATTCAGGACAGGGTCTGTCTGTGTTTTTTCAGCTATAAGCAGAAGGGGAGTCAGTATTGCTATAAGGACCAGGAATGGGAGGACATTCCATTCCCCCAGGCTCAGTGGGAAGTTGCCGGTGTCAATATTATTCATCGCGAGGGCAAAGGATGTAAGAATAATACCCATAAGGATGATGCCGGTCCAGTCGATATTTACCTTTTCCCCCTCCCTTCTGCCGGGTAACAGCCTGATGGCAAAAATCATCAATATGATACTGATCGGAATATTGATCAGGAAAAGCGAATTCCAGTTAAAATACATCAGCATGAACCCGGCTATGAACGGGCCCAAAACAAAGGCCAGTCCGAAAACCGCACCTATCAGTCCGAGCGCCCTTCCCCGCTTTTCCACCGGGAATACATCGCCTATCGTAGCAGAGGCGACAGGGAAGATCCCGCTTGATCCGAAACCCTGGATAGCCCTGCCGATAAGCAGAAAGGTAATATTGTCAGAAAGTGAAACGATCAGGCTTCCGGCACCGAAGATGCCGAGCGATAAAATATAGATCGGGCGTCGGCCGAAGAAATCCGACAGCTTGGCCATAAATGAGATCCCGACGAGGTTCAGCAAAATGTAAATCGAATATACCCAGGTAAGATCCTTATCGGTAAGATGAAGCGCCTTTTCAATGGAAGGGATCGCAGGTCCCACGATAGAAATGTCAAGAGCCCCCATCAGAACCCCGGCGAACAATAAAATCAGAATTCCTGTACTCTTATCCTTCACTTTCATATGATTGTTGTATTGAAGTAAAACGTCCTTTAAATAAATTTATTCTTATTTAGTCTGATTTATCTCAATACAAAAATAGATATTTTTCAATTACTGCGGATATGCAAAACATGGCATATCGAAAAAATCTTTAATTTTGCAGGAATCCATAGTATTTATTTATTTTTTTTACCGAGCGGATATGGAAACGAAGTTCATGCATGGGATTGACAAGATAACCCTTGATTACAAGATCTGGCTGGCCGATAAGTCGGGGCAGGGTATTCTTGGTGACGGTAAATGGAAAATGCTGAAAATTATTGCGGAGAAAGGTTCCCTGAAAGCGGCCTGCGATGAACTCGGTTACACATACCGCCGCACCTGGGGAAATATAAAAAAAATAGAGGATTTTTTCGGTTTCCCCCTGCTTGAAAAGCACCGGGGGGGCGCTGATGGCGGAAGTATGGCTTTGACAGCCGAAGGTGCCTTACTGGTCAAAGCGTTTGACAAATTTCATTCCAGGGCCGATATTGTTATTCAGAAATATTTCAAGGAATTCATTCAAGATCTATCCAACCAGTAACAAAGTAACAAAGTAACAAGGTAACAAAGTAACAAGGTAACAAGGTAACAAAGTAACGAGGTAACGAGGTAACAAGGTAACAAGGTAACAAAGTAACAAGGTAACAAGGTAACAAGGTAACGAAGTAACCCAGTAACCCAGTAGCCGAGCAACCCAGCAACCCAGTAACCCAACAACCCAGCAACCCAGTAACCCAACAACCCAGCAACCCAGCAACCCAGCAACACTATGAAAAAACTATCCCTTCTTATCCTGTTCTGCAGCTGTCTGATGTCCCTGACATTTGCACAAAAGCCGACTGAAATCAGCGGCGACCTCGTGATCTTCCATGCCGGCAGCCTTTCGGTCCCCATGAAAGAGATCAAAGCTGAATTCAATAAACTGTATCCAAAAGTGAATGTTCTTCTGGAGCCGGCCGGCAGTGTTGAATGTGCCCGAAAGATTACCGACCTGAAAAAGCCTTGCGATATCATAGCCTCTTCTGATTACAAGGTCATCGACAAAATGCTTATCCCCGGTTATGCCGATTGGGATATCAGGTTCGCACGCAACGAACTCGCCCTCGTATATACCGAAAAGGCAAAGTACAGCGATAAGATCAACTCCAAGAACTGGTATGAGATCCTGATGAAGCAGGATGTGGTTTTCGGCCGGGCCGACCCCAATGCCGATCCCTGCGGTTACAGGTCGGCCATGTGTATCCAGCTCTCCGAAACATATTACAAGAAGCCCGGATTGGCCAAGCAGATGCTTGCGAAAGACCTGAATTATATCAGGCCTAAAGAAGTCGACCTGCTCGCTGTCCTGGAATCTAATAATGTAGATTATATCTTCCTGTACCGGTCCGTTGCCGTTCAGCATAAGCTGAAATTCGTTGTGCTTCCCGATCAGATCAACCTTGGAAACCCGAAATACGCCGAGGACTATAGCAAAGCCATCGTTGACATCAAGGGTAAAGAACCCGGAAAAACCGAGCAGATGAAAGGCGAGCCAATGATCTATGGAGTAACCATGCTGAAAAATGCACCAAACCGTGAAGCAGCCCTGGCCTTTCTCGAATTCATGCTTTCGAAAGATAAAGGTATGGCCATCATGGAGAAAGACGGTCAGCCTTCAGTCATTCCCATGTCAGAGAAGAATTATTCTGCTGTTCCCGACCGTCTGAAGCCTTTCGTCATAAAGTAAGCCTTCAAACCAGGCACATTTTTTTGGATTTTACCTGAAATAACTTCCATAACTCCATTAGCGATATGCAAAAACTAACCTAACGTAAATCCATATGAAAAATGCATTGTTTACAATAACCGGCCATACTTGCCTGTTGTTGATTTTCCTGCTGACCTTATTACCCGGCTGTAAGAAGGAAAAGGACCCGGCAGCCCCGGTGATCAGTTTGAGCACAGGGGGCGTCTATACTCCCAATGGATCGGTAACACGCACAGGCGGCGCTCTGCACTTCGGAATTAATTCAAGGCCCGGTGATGCAAACATCACAAACCTGCTAATCAAAAAACTGATGCCGAACGGCAGTGTGAAAGTTGTCCTTGACTCAGGCATGAATTCTGCCGGCTTCTCTGTCAGTGAAACATACTACCAGAGCGTGGAAGACACTGCCAGATGGATCTTCCAGATCATGGACAAGAACAGGGTAATGGTGTCAACTTCACTAGTGCTGTATAAAGATCCGAATTCCACCTGGGGAGGCATTTTCGAGTATCCCCTGATCACGATGGGCTACCAGGACAACACCGTCACAGGCCAGTTCCTATGCTGTGCAACAGGTAAAGTTCTGCAGGGTGATTCAGCCGGGCTGGTTTCTGACCTGATCGACATCGCAACTTATTATCTTGTCGACGACAACCTTCCCTCTCCTACATTTTCCTCACCCGGAGAGCAGGGAAACGGGATACTTGAATATTACCCCTTTATCAGCAGTTGGAGCACGAAAAATTACACCAAATGGGACATCAGCGTTGACGCCAATCCGATTGCTGCCTCAACCTATGATGCCTGCCACAATGATTCAATCCTGATCGTATCGTATAACGAGGCCTGGGGAAAGAGAAAGTTCAAATGGGCAAACGTTGGCGATATCATACCGTTTCTGACTGCAAAAGGTAAAAAAGGCCTTATCAAGGTATTGACTGTGGATGAAAAATCTGATGGAGCCATTACATTCTCCATGAAAGTACAGCAGTAAATCTCAGCCGGATCAGCTTACCAGCAATTTCAATGAAATTTCGGTTCAGCCTTAATACAAGATGTCTGGATCAATTATAGTAACACTTTATCATTCATCTAAAAACAACTTTATGAAAAAACATCTACTCGTTTTCGCACTCCTGCTTGCCGGTTTTGGTGCAATGTCGCAGGACACCATCACTGGATGGACTTTCCCGGTAAACTCTGGGATCGACAGTCTGAATGCCAACCTCGGACTCACTGCCAACCACTCATACGATATCCGTTTCGAGGGAACTGATACCGTTTACAACACTATTTACTTCGGCGTCGGGCCAACGTCTTTTGCAGCTGCCTCTCATGGATGGGATGCAGGTGCAGATGCCAAATTCTGGTCTGTCAAATTCAAAGCGAACAACTACCGTGATTTCCGCCTTTTCTCAAAACAGAAAGGCGATGCAACAGATCCGGGCCCCCGCGACTGGAAGGTCCAGTGGAAACTCAGCGGAGGCACATGGGCCGACATTCCCAACGGCATTGTAACAGCTACGTCCGACTGGGCAGGAGGCGTCATCAACAACCTCCCGGTTCCGGTTACCGGACAGGGAACAAGTTCAATCTATATCCGCTGGATCATGACATCCAACAATGACATCAACGGCAATGTACTACTGCCTTCAGGTGTTGCCATGATTGACGATATCGTGATCACTGCAACCAATTCGACAGGAAATGAAGAGATATTGCTTACAAACCGTATAAAAGTTTCTCCAAACCCCAACCACGGACAGTTCAGGATCGAAAGCACAGTAAATATGGCGGCCATCAGGATCCTCGATCTGGGCGGCAGGGAAGTATTCTCCTCAGGCAACCCAGGCCAGGCTGTTTCGGTGGGGCTGAACAATGCAGCAAAAGGACAGTACATTCTTTCGGTGAAGTTTGCTGACCAGGATAACTGGTACAACAAGAAGTTCATCATTGAATAATTGAATGCATTCCTTCAGGCTGATCATCATTTTTTGGATCATCATACTCTTTTCAGGCGTTTTCCCCTTCAGAAACGGCCGGGCACAGGTTCTGCTTAACGGGACTGTAAGCCTTTCCGGAACGGGAAAACACCTGAAAGGGGTACATATTACAATTTCAGGAATAAAAGGAGGAACGGTCTCGGATACTGCCGGCCGGTTCATATTCACCCTTCCAAAACCCGGGAATTACCAGGTTAAATTTACGTTCCTGGGTTGCAGTCCGCTTGAAAAACAAATCAGTCCTTTAAAAAACGGGAACTTTACCCTCAACGCAAGCCTTGAAGAAACCTCCCTGATGATGAATGAGGTAGAAATTGTCGATTCAAGGGTCGAAAGAAAAGTCCTGGAAACTCCAATGCGGATGGAACTTATCGGAGCCCAGACCATTCTTGAGAATCCAGGCATCCAGGTCACCAATGTCCTCGATTATGTTTCGGGCGTAAACCTCAGCAGTACCATGGGTATTTTCGGAAGTAACCAGGTCGTAAGCATGCGCGGGCTCAGTGGAGACGACCAGGGACGCACCCTCATCCTTCTCGACGGTATTCCCCTGAACAAATCCGACGGGGGAAGTGTTAACTGGAACCGGATAAACCGCGGAAACATAGGCGATATCATGATAATCAAAGGACCGGGGCCGGCAAAATACGGGAGCAACGCCATGGGGGGTGTCATTGAAATGAATACAAAAACCTTTGATAATCCTGTTGGGGGGGTTCTTACCGTATCATACGGCTCGTATGAAACTTTCAGGGCAAATTATGCCCTGGGAGGGAAGTTTGCCCCGGCAAAAAAAACTTACGGCTTCTATTATAATCTAAATGGATTTTATAACCGAAGCGCCGGGTATAATCCCGAGATCCCCGAATATATTGAACCTGCCGATACATTCTATACAAACACCTACGTAAGGGAAGCCCTGATTGGAGGTCGACTGGGCTATGCCTTTAAAAACGGGCAGAAACTCGAAGCGGGACTTGAATTTTACAACGACAAACGCGGAAGAGGTATAGAGATCTATGAGACCGGGGGCGCCTATGATCAGCATAAAAACTATATGCTGAGGATGCGCTACCAGGGTTCAGTAAAAGGATTATCATGGGATTTGTCGGGTTACTATAATAACGAAGGCTTCAGGCGGATGAACGAATTCATGAGCGACGGGGCATACAATCTTTACCTGGTAAAATCATCCCGCACAGATATGGGCCTGAACGGCAACCTGGGCTTTAAGATTGGAAAGTATCAGCAATTCATAGCCGGGGCGGAGTTCAAAAAAGGAGGCGTTTACGGGCAGGATATCTATTACACCTCCACCGATCTTATTACAAATGCCGGGGATATTGAATTATATTCAGCATTCATCCAGGATGAACTGAAATTTGCAAAAGGGAAAATCCAGGTCGATGCCGGTCTCAGGTTCAATGCAGCAGTTTTCCATAACGGACTTTTCAAAATCGAGTATCCTTCTTACTCGGTTGAATATCTTAAAAATTTCGAAGACACCCTGATCCCCCGCCATACCTGGACCGACCTGGATCCTAAAATATCGGTACAGTACAGGTTTACCGATGTGTCACGCATATATCTCTCGATCGCCAAAGGCTTCAGGGCTCCGAACCTCGATGACCTTTGCCGGAGTGGAAAAACATCCCAGGGATTCAAAATATCGAACCCTTCCCTGGGCCCCGAAAACCTTTACAACATCGAAACCGGGGGTGATGTCTCACTGTTCAAACATCTTCACCTGTCGGCTTCAGCATATTTTTCAATTGGGTACGATTTCATGTATACCGTTGCAACCGGGGATTCTGTGAATATGGGATATAAACTGGCTCCGGTCCTCCAGAAAAGAAATATAGGAGAAGTACATATTTACGGAGGGGAAATCGACGCTGATTACAATTTCATCAATAACATGAGCATCACAGCCGGGTACAGCCTTTCAGTTTCGGATATCGTAAAATACGGAGGCCCGGTTATCGATTCTACATCAGACCTTGTCGGAAAATCCCTGGTCGATGTTCCCATACACAAGATTACTGCAGGATATTCATGGAACAATAAAATTCTGTCGTTCAACCTGCTTTACAAATTTGTGAGTTCCCGCTGGATCAACGATCAGAACATACCCGACCCGGTACTGGGCGTTTCAAAATTCCCTGCATACCAGACAATCAGCTTCAGGTTGTGGCATACTTTCTTTAGTAAGCTTACCTTTGCCCTGGATGTAGAGAATCTTTTCGATGTAAGGTATATCGACAGCCATTACCAGCAAAGCCCGGGGCGAATGATCATGGCCGAAGTTGATTTTACATTTTAAACTCTTTAACAAAACAAAAACTGAAAACAATGAAACGATTTTTATCTTTGACCCTGCTTTTGATGATTATCATGATGGCAACAGCGAATTTGAACATAACCGCCGCCCAGGAGGCAAACAATTTGAAAATAGCTTCACCCGCCGGCGATCCGAAAGACCGGAACAATAATTTCTATGATAATACCGACATGTATGACCTTCCTGTCGCAACGATTACCATTGAAGGGGAAATTGAAAATCCGGGCATTCTCGATCTTTCGAAACTGCCGCTGCGAACTATCATTACAAAAGAAGCTTTGCTTAAAGATGAAGGCGGCAACCGCTTTGTGGGAGCATACAGGTACGATGGATATTCCCTTTTTGACATCCTCGAGAACCGCATCCTGAATAAGAAAAACAAAGAGGCATATCGCCCAATCATCGATTTGTACGTGATCATCGAAAATGATAAGGGAGAAAAAGTGGTCCTGAGCTGGGGCGAGATTTATTACCCGAATCATCTTCATGAAATACTTATTGCAAGCAGGGTCGGACGTATAGTTCCAAGCAAAACCAACGACCTCTGGCCGCTTCCGTCGCAAGGCAAACTCGTTGTTGGCAATGATCTTCTTACCGAGAGAAACATCAGCAATCCTTTAAAGATCACTGTTAAGTCGTTCAGCCGTGAGATCCCAGTAAACCGCGATTTGAAACCCTTGTATTCGGGCAGCATTAAGATCACAAAGGGAAGCGAAACCCTGAATTCTTTCAGCAGTCCTCCAAAAGGTTTGCAGAAAGAGACTTTCAATTCGATATTTTACGGCCGCGGAAGGGGTATTCACAGCACTACGCCTTTCACAGGTGTTTTGTTTTCGGAGATCATGAGGCCTTCGGTGAAAATTACCTCAGAACAACTAAAGACAGGCATGATTGCTGTTATCGGTATCGACGGCTATCGCTGCATTTATTCCCTGAGTGAGGTGATGAACCGAAATGACCAGGAAGAGGTTTTGCTTGTTGAAGGCAAGGCCGATGACGGAAGTGGGTTGTACAGGCTGTTTCCATCCTGTGATTTCTTTTCCGACAGGGCCATTAAAGCCATTTCCGAAGTTTCATTAATCAAGGCCGAATGAGGAAACAAGGATTGCAGTGGGCATTTTCAATTCTGGGCGGATTGGTTTTATTGTTTATCCTTGCCCCGGTGCTGGGGCTGATATTCTCATCCTCTCCCAATAAATTATTCGAAACTGCCCTGGATCCTGAAGTCAGGAACAGCATCATGCTTACCTTAGGCACATCCATGGCCGGGACCATGTTGTTTGCCCTTGCGGCAGTGCCTTTTTCCTGGATCCTTGCCCGCTACCAGTTCCCGATGAAAAAGCTGGTCACCGCCATTATCGACCTCCCTGTAGTGATTCCGCATACGGCTGCAGGGATTGCCATCCTGGGCTTTATATCAAGAGACACTCTTGTTGGCAAAGCAGGGTCGGCCATGGGTTTCAACTTTGTGGGCCACCCTGCGGGGATCATGCTCGCCATGGCTTTCGTAAGCCTCCCCTACCTCATCAATGCGGCCAGGGATGGGTTTCTTACAGTTCCGGAGCGGCTTGAAAAAGCCGCACTTACCTTGGGTGCCTCGCCGGTGAGGGTATTTTTCACAATCTCCCTGCCCCTGGCCTGGAAGAACATACTTTCAGGACTTATCCTGATGTTCGCGAGGGGAATGAGTGAGTTCGGGGCCGTCATCATCATCGCATACCATCCGATGATCACACCTGTACTCATCTTTGAACGCTTCAACTCCTTCGGGCTTAAATATGCCCAGCCCGTATCGGTGATCTTCATCCTTGTGGTGCTGGTATTCTTCCTGATGATGCGCCTTCTGCTGTCGAAATCGAAAAAAACCTAGGCTCCATGCTTAAACTCACAGGGATAAATAAAGACTTCAAGGGGTTCAGGATAAGCGATATTTCCTTTACAGTTGAACAAGGAGACTATTTTATTGTACTTGGTCCCTCGGGCGCAGGCAAATCAATCCTCCTGGAAACCATTGCAGGTCTGCTGAGGCCCGATTCAGGCAGCATTGAGATGAATGGAAAAGACATCACCAGGCTGCCGATACAGCAGCGAAGGATCGGACTCGTATTCCAGGATCATGCTATTTTCCCTCACCTGAGAGTGAAAGGCAACCTGGCTTATGCCCTGCACGGAGAATCTCAGTCGCAGCAGAACCTGAAGATCAGTGCTATGGCCGGGAGGCTTGGCATCACAACTATGCTTGAACGTTATCCGGCCACACTGTCGGGAGGCGAACTTCAACGTGTGGCCCTGGCCCGCACACTGATACAGGAACCGGAGATCCTCCTCCTCGACGAACCCCTCGCCTCGATGGACAGCCGTTTGAAAGCCGGCAGCAGGGCCTTGCTCAGGCAGATACACAAAGCCGGACAAACCATTATCCATGTTACTCATGATTATGAAGAAGCGCTTTCCCTGGGTAACAGGATTGCGGTGATGGACAAAGGCAATATTCTGCAATGCGGGATGCCCGATGAAGTCTTCAACCATCCAAGGAACGGGTTTGTGGCTCATTTTATTGGCATACGCAATTTCTTCCCCGCTTCCCTGCAAACCGAAAATGGGATACAATTTGCCGTGACATCTGCAAACCTCAGAATCAGGCTGGCCAGCAAACACGAAAACCTCAGGGGCTTCGTTATGATCAGGGGGGAAGATATTGTGTTATCGGCTTCAGCGCTTGATTCATCGGCTACAAACAGTTTTGAAGGCAGAGTGCTGGAAGTAATCGCCTCCCCGGGGGGATATGACATAAGCATACAATCGGGTGAAACACTTCATGCCCTGATTACCAAGGAGTCGCTTGAAAAAATGAACCTTAGCGAAGGGATGAAAGTGTGGCTCACGTTCAAAGCCACGGGCGTAAAATTTATAGCAGAATGATATCATTTGAGAAAGCATCGGAAATTGTACAGGTTAATGCTGTAAGCACAGGCGAAGAACAGACGGAACTGCATTCAGCCACAGGAAGGATTTTAAGCAGGGACGTGTTCTCCGATATGGACATGCCGCCTTTTGACAAATCGGCGGTCGACGGGTTTGCTTGCAGGATGCAGGATGTGGGATCCGGGATGCAGGATGCAGGATCCGGGATGCAGGATCCGGGATGCAGGATGCAGGATGCGGGGAACAGGATGCAAGATGCAGGATACAGGATGGAAATGAAGGTCATTGAAACCATTGCTGCTGGTTCGGTCCCCTTGAAAACAGTAGGGAAGGGTGAATGTTCGAGAATTATGACTGGGGGAATGGTTCCGGAGGGAGCTGATACAGTGATCATGGTTGAGGACACCGAAACCTTATCCGCCGACACAATAAAATTTCTGAAAGAAAAAACTTCTAAAAATATTTGTTACCGGGCCGAAGATATCAGCACAGGTCAGAAAGTGCTGGATAAAGGAACCCTGCTGCAGCCGGCCCATCTTGCCGTTTTGGCCAGTGTGGGACAGCAGAGAGTATGGGTTGCGGTGGAACCTCATTTAGGTATCATTTCTACCGGTAACGAACTCGTTGAACCTTCTCAGAAGCCTCAGGGTTCCCAGATCAGGAATTCAAATGCCATGCAGCTTTATGCGCAGGCAAGACAGGTCACAGGCAAATGTTCTTATTTAGGCATTGCCGATGATTCGCCTGAAGACCTGAAAGACAAGATCTCGATGGCGCTCGAAGAAACTGATATCGTGATCCTCACAGGTGGTGTTTCGATGGGTGATTTCGATTATGTTCCTGCTGCCATGGAAGAACTCGGGGCCGAGATCCTGTTTAAAAGCGTAGCGATACAGCCGGGCCGGCCCACAGTGTTTGCAAGGATTAAAAATAAATTCATCTTTGGCCTTCCCGGGAACCCGGTTTCTTCTTTTGTGCTGTTTGAGCTGATGGTCAAGCCATTTATTCTGAGGATGATGGGGTGTGTCCCCGACTCCCGTATGATCTCCCTGCCTATGGGAGCCGATTACACAAGAAAAAAAACAGGGCGCAAATCAGTTGTGCCGGTTATCATTGAGAACAGCGTTGTTTTCCCCATGGAATACCATGGCTCGGCGCACATCAATGCTTATACAAAGGCCAGCGGGATGATGATCATGGATGAGGATGTGACGAGCATAAAAAAAGGAGAGCCTGCAAATGTACGACTCCTTTAAAAGGCGGATCAACTACCTCAGGGTTTCGGTCACCGACCGCTGTAACCTCCGCTGTACCTATTGCATGCCAGAGAGCGGGATCAAACTGCTTTCGCATGATGACATCCTCTCCTATGAAGAGATCCTCGATGTGATCAGGGTTGGTGTTTATCTCGGGATTGATAAAGTCAGGATCACCGGCGGCGAACCCCTGGTGAGGAAAGGGATAGTCCCGTTTGTGAAGGATGTTTCAAAGATCAGCGGGATCAGGGACTTCGGGCTGACTACCAACGGATTGCTGCTTGAAGAGTTTGCAGGCCCTCTTGCGGGTGCAGGTCTTCACAGGATCAACATAAGCCTTGACACCATGGATGCAGGGCGTTATGCTGAAATAACCAGGGGTGGAAAAATAGAAGCAGTTCTGAGGGGTATACAAGCTGCAAAGCAGGCAGGATTAAGCCCGGTAAAGATCAATTGCGTTGTACAGAAATCTTCGGATGAGCAGGATGCAAAAGCCGTTCGCGAATATTGCGAAGCTAACGGAATTGAAGCCCGGTTCATTCACCAGATGAATCTTGGGGAAGGATGTTTTACAATAGTCGAAAACGGGCACGGAGGGGATTGTTCGAAGTGCAACCGCCTGCGTTTAACCGCTAACGGCAAGATCAAACCCTGCTTATTCAGCGACCTGGAATTCGACATCCGCAAACTCGGAATAAAAGAAGCAATGGAAACAGCTGTAGGATTCAAACCCGAAAAAGGAACATCCAACACCTCGGATCTTTTTCATAATATTGGAGGATGAAGGGAATTTACGAAGTACGATTTACGATGTACGATGTACGATTTACGATGTACGATGTACGATTTATTATTCATTTCACCATTTCACCATTTCACAATTTCACCATTTCACCATTTCACAATTTCACCATTTCACACTTTCACCATTTCACCATCTCACAATTTCACCGGTAATCAACAACCATGAAAAAACTAACACACACTGATTCCAGGGGCAAGGCCAACATGGTCGATGTATCGCCAAAGCCTGAGCAGGTGCGGACTGCGGAAGCTACCGGACATATCACACTTGGGAAGGAAACAATAAAACTTATCAAGGAGAATGCTCTGAAGAAGGGCGATGTCATCACAGTTGCTGAGATTGCAGGGATAATGGGGGGGAAAAAAACTTCTGAGCTCATCCCCTTATGCCATCCGCTGTCAATAACAAAAATGGAAGTCAGGGCAAGCCTGGATAAGTCCGGGGTGAGGATCACAAGCCTGGCAAGATGTACTGGTAAGACCGGGATCGAGATGGAGGCGCTGACAGCGGTTTCGGTTGCATTGCTTACGATTTACGACATGTGCAAGGCTGCCGACAAATCCATGAAAATAGATGAGATCAGGCTGCTGAGCAAAACCAGGGAAGATATCTGATATTGAAAATTACTTTCAAATATGGAAGAGTTTAAGGTTGTTTCGGTTAACCTTTCCGAACAGAAAGGAACAGTAAAAACACCGGCCGGGGAGATTTTCCTGAATCACAATGGAGTTGAGAATGATGCTCATTCCGGATCATGGAACCGGCAGATCAGCCTGCTTGGAATGAGCAGTATCTCAAAGTCGGAGCGGCAGGCCGGGAGGAAGATCCGGCCCGGTGAATTTGCCGAGAATATCACACTTGATGGCTTCGATTACCTAAAGGTCCATCCCCTTGACAGGCTCACCACAGGGGAGGTGGAGATCGAAATCACCCAGATCGGCAAGGAATGTCATGGTGCGGGCTGTTCTATATTTAAGGAAGTAGGCGACTGTGTGATGCCGAAAGAAGGAGTTTTTGCCAGGGTGCTGCATCCCGGTGCAGTTAAAGCAGGCGATACTTTTGAATTTCATCCGCGGATGTACAGGGCCCTGGTGATCACACTTAGTGACAGGGCAAGTTCGGGGGAATATGAGGATAAATCAGGCCCCAGGCTGCAGGAAATCCTGAAAAGTTTTTTCAAAGAAAAAGGATTGAACCTGTTTATCCATTATGCCCTGATCCCCGATGACCGGCATAAACTCGAAGAGCTTGTTCACCAGGCCAAAGACGAACTTATAGATTTAGTGATCACCACCGGCGGCACCGGCATCGGTCCGAGGGATTTCACTGTCGACATCATCAAACCCATGCTCGACAAGGAGATCCCCGGGATCATGGAGATGATCAGGATGAAATACGGAGCCGATAAGGTTCAGGCCCTGATCAGCCGTTCGGTCGCCGGAGTGATGGGCAAGACCCTGGTGTTTACCCTGCCGGGAAGTGTGAGAGCTGTGAACGAGTATATGGAAGAGATCAGGAAGTCGCTGCTGCACTTGTTATATATGCTGCACGGACTGGATGTGCACTGATCATTGAAAATGCTGCATTATCGCAAGCATATGTAATCGGCAGCCCCTGCTCATTTCTCCAGTCTCTGCCGTATTGCTGTCATGACCTGGACTGGTGAGTCAACAATAAGCATATTAGAGACCCAGTCGGGAATAGTTCCCGCAGGATCGAGATATCCTTCGAGAACCACATGAGACATGTTCTTTCCGGCAGGTTCGACAGTCCAGGTTTGCAGATGTTCTTTTATCCTGATCAAATCTTCTCGTTCAGGGACCACTCCCTTCAGCGGGAAGGAAGTGATCCTGCCACCACCGGTCCCGGAGTCCCTGGTAACCGTGACATCCACACAAAGATCACGGTCATTGACCGGCCAGGGCAAATCGTATACCAGGTAGTACTCTGCCCGTTTGTACTTTTCGTAAAGCAGTACCTTGATCTCTTTGAAATTCTTATCCCACCAATCGGTATTGTTCACATCTTCGATCAAATCGAAAACTTTTTCAGCAGGGGCCTTTATGTCGGTGACCCCTTTATAGGATTTCAGGGATTTTCCGTCCTCGGTTCGTGTATAAATTTTTATACCCTCCTTCTCCTTGACAAAATCCCAGGCCTGGGCTGGCAAAACCAAGGGAAACAGCATGTTTATAGAAATCGATGCAATTAAGAAAAAACTTTGATGTTTCATAACATTGAAGTTCTGAAAAACCTCAGCCAATTTACGTAATCTTATCTGATCATTTAACAAAAGCAGGCAGATTAGGAAAATCCATGCTTCTTCAGTTTTTCAAGTAACTCTTTCTTGCTTACAGGTTTTGACAGGAAATCGTCGCAGCCTGCAGCTATGGCTTTCTGTTTATCACTGCTCAGAGCATACGCTGAAACTGCAATGACCGGAAGGTCTTTTCTGAATGATTTGATCTGGAGGGTGGCCTCCAGCCCGTCCATCTCCGGCATCTTCAAGTCCATAAACACGAGTGATATCTCGGGATGCAGATGGCACATCTCCACCGCCACATGTCCGTTGGGAGCCTTGAAAATAACCGAAGCGACAGTTTTGAGTATTGTTGTCATGTACAGACCACTGCTGAGTTCATCCTCGACAAGCAGAATTACAGGATGTATTATTCCGGCATACCTTATCGGGTGGACGATGGGTTCATCCTTCACAATGTTTGCATGTTCCATCGGCAGTGAGAGGAAAAATGCCGCGCCTTTACCTTTTTCAGATTCCAGGCGGCTTTCACCACCCAGCAGCTTTAAAAACCCATTGAATATGGCAAGCCCAAGTCCGCTCCCCTGATGCTCCCGGTTTTCACTCGTATTCTCGTGACCAAAGGGTACAAATATTTTCTCGTAGGCTTCTGAATCAATACCAATACCAGTATCGATCACGAAAAATTCAACAACCTGGGATTTAATGGAATATCCCAGGGTAACAGTTCCATGGTCGGTGAATTTAATGGCATTGTTCATTAAACAGGAGATAGTTTTACGCAGCAATTCGGGATCGGTGATCAAAGTTAAATGCTCATGATCCTTTGGGTTTACAAGCTTAAGTGCAATATTCTTGTCATCACAATCACTCTGAAATTTGGTTTGTACTTCTTTTAATAAAGTATTCACATTGACTGCCGTTGGTTTCACTTCAACGTTTTCCGTTACAATGAGTGAGATATCAATGTAATCTGTAATGGTATTTATAAGGCGGTCGCTTGAGGACTTCAGAAATCGGGTGTAATTTTGCTTCTCTTCAGAAGTGAGGTCCGGCTCGGCAAGCAGGTTGCCAAAACCCAGGATCCCATTGAGAGGAGTACGGACTTCATGTGAAATATTCTGCAAAAAAGCTGTTTTCAGACGGTCGCCTGATTCGGCTTTTACAAGGGCTTTTTTAACCGACACTTCGGCCTCCCTGCGCTCAGTGATATCCCTGAAGAAACCGACAATGTGTTTTCGGCCATTCATATCTAAGATACACGAAGAAATATCCGCATAGAAAATTTCTCCATTCTTTTTAAGACATTGAATATCATGGGGAAGATTCTTCTCCCCGAGTACATTTTTTTCAAACTCAGAAAGGAAATGCTGATATGTTTCTCCAGGATGAATCGCATCAATCTTCATCATTTTCAGTTCTTCTTCAGTATATCCAAGCATTTGACACTGTGCGGGATTTGCAAATATGATCATTTTGGTTTCCGGATCGGCGATGATAATTCCATCAGGACTTCCCTGAAAAATGGAGAGATACTTGTTTTCCGATTCATCCAGCTTTTCTTTTTCTGCACGCCTGAGTTCAGTGATGTCCCAGTTTGTGCCAATCATGCGCATGGACTTTCCTGACTCATCGCATAGAATTACAGCAACTGCCCTGATATTATGAACAGAACCATCGGGCCAGGTTACCCGAAACTCAGTATCATACTCCTTTTCGCCGCGTATCGCCTTTTTTATTTCTGCCAGGCTCCGTTCAATATCATCAGGATGAATAACTGCTGTCAATGCTTCATGCCCACCGGCGAGATCTTGTTTTTCAATTCCGTAAAGTGAAAACATACAATCGTCCAACAAAAGGTTATTGTTGACAATATCATAGTCAAACACTCCCATGCCACTTGCATGAGTGGCTATTTCCAATCGTCTCGATACCAGTTTCAGTTCTTCTTCCATCTGCTTGCGTGGAGTGATGTCGAGAACCAGTCCTCTTAAATGAAGAGGCCTCCCCCCGGAATCCCACCTGACCACAGAACCAATATCATAAAACCATTTATATTTACCTGATCTGGTCAGGATTCTGTATTCAGTTTCATATTTATCAACCTCCCCCATGAAGTGTCTGCGCATGGCATCCATGGCCCTGTTATAATCTTCAGGATGAAGCAGATCTGTAAAATTCTTGTAATGGGTAAAATTTTCAGGAGAATAGCCGAGCATGTCATTTTTACGTTTATCGAAAGTGACTTGACCAGTTACCATATCCATTTCCCACCAGGCCATGTTTGCCACCTGCATTGCAAGATCCATCCTTGAATTATTGTCCCGTAACAACCTGTTGGCTTCCCTCGCTGCCTTTTCAGCATTGAGCCGATCAGTGACATCGGTGATAAATCCATGCCAGAGCACTGATCCGTCTGCCTCCCTCTGCGGCAATGCGTTGCCGTATAGCGAGCGTATTGTGCCATCGGAAAATTTCACGCGGTAATCATGTTGCCATGGGGAAAGGTCTTTTACCGATGCCTCCATGGAAACGGCAACTCCCGCAAGGTCATCGGGATGAAGATTTGCAAATACCTTTGATGCATCTTCACGAACTTCATCCGGGCTTACCCGGTATATCTCCTGGATGGCCTCGCTGGCGTATGGGAAACAGGAACTTCCATCGGCGTGCAGGCGGTACTGGTATATGACACCGGGCACCATGCTGGCAATTTTTTGGAGCCGCTCTGATGCCATCTGATGAAATTCAGCCAGCTCTGCCTTATGGGCATTTGCAAGGTTTAAGGCTTTTTGAAGGGCAATCTCATTGTTTGCAAGGATTAACTCTGCTTCCTGTTTTATTTTTTCCGCGTTATGAAATGCAAGTTTTTTGTAGGCAATTATTAATTCGGCAGTCTGTTTTTCTTTCATTTCATTTTGAAAGACGAGTTCTTTATTTTTACTCATTAATTCTTGCTCCGTTGCCTTCAGCTTGGAAATGTCATGGGATACACCGATCACACCAATAATTTCACCGAGGGGATTGCACAAAGGCAGTTTGCTTGTGTTCAGCCATATTACCTGACCTTCGGTTTGATGCTGCGTTTCGGCTATGTGTAACCTTCCTTTTCCGCTTTCAATGACATCCAAATCGTCTTTAAGGTAATTAATGGCTTCTGTTGACGCCCAGGGCATTTCAAGGTCGGTTTTTCCGACAATCTCAGCCGGACTTTCTAATCCTGCTCCGCTTGCAAAAGACTGATTACAACCCAAATAAACCGACTTTCTGTCTTTCCAGAATACCAAACCAGGGAAATTATCCA
>SESG01030740.1_pt1 | contig 28174 bp, 22 predicted proteins | sample 3171421 | NCBI WGS metagenome assembly SESG01 (sample SAMN10866946, study PRJNA518727) | freshwater metagenome | biome: subpolar coniferous forest; feature: holomictic lake; material: water; isolation source: holomictic Lake 227, 6 m and 8 m depth | place: Canada: near Kenora, Ontario | collected...
TCTGGGAACCCTGCGGGTTCCTTTGCCTCAATCGCTTTACCCGGGTGTCATTTTATTTTTGCAAGACGGTATTATTCGCTATGAGCGCACCTGGAATGCGCTGGGGCAGAGGGTCTGGACTTCGCACCCGGCGCAGTCGGGCTTGCGCGCGGTGCAGCGGCGGCGTCCGTGCCAGATGAGCCAGTGGCTGAAGTTCGTCCATTCCCCACGCGGCACGAGGGTCATGAGGTCTTCTTCGATCTTCTCGGGAGTGGTCGCGGCAGTCAGCCCGAGCCGTCCCGCGAGGCGGGTGACATGGGTGTCCACCACGATGCCTTCATTCCTGCCGAAGGCGTTGCCAAGAACGACATTCGCTGTTTTGCGGCCCACGCCGGGCAGCGCGGTGAGGGCATCCATGTCGGCAGGCACCTCCCCGCCGTGGCGTTCGATGAGGGCGGCGCTCAAGGCGCGGAGGGCTTTGGCTTTGTTGCGAAAGAATCCCGTGGAGCGGACGGCTTCCTCCATCTCCTCCTGGCTGGCTTGGGCGTAATCCGCCGCGCTCCGGTAGCGCTCAAAAAGGCTCTCGGTGACGAGGTTGACGCGCTTGTCGGTGCACTGGGCGGAGAGCACCGTGGCGACAAGGAGTTGGAGCGGGTTGGCAAAGACCAACTCGCAGTGCGCGTTGGGGTAAACCCGGGGGAAGGCCTCAATCAGCGCGGCAGTGCGATCTTTTCGGTTCATTTAAGGGAAAGAGATTGCACCACAGAGGACACGAAGAGCACGAAGAAAATTGAGGATAGATTGCGACGCGACAGCCTCAATCAGCAGAAAGATGGGAACGAGGCCAAAGGCGGCGAGCTTTCCTCCCGATTCTTTTTCCGCCCTTCGTGCTCTTCGTGTTCTCGGTGGTGAATTTCCGCTATTTCAATGCGAGTTCCAGCGCGGCAAGGCGGGCCCGGGCTTCTTTGACGTGCGGGGCGTCCGGGTATTTTGAGATGAGATCCGTGTACGCTTTGACCGCTTTTTTGAGTTGCCTGGGCTTGGTTACGTCCTTGGGATTCTGGCTGCTGGCGGGCAGCGTGGCGGCTTGCTTTTCCAAAAGCTGACCGCCGCACCAGAGCGCTTCGGCGGCGGCGGGCGGGACGGAGTCGAAGAGGAGGGCGATTTTGAAATACTGGTCGATGGCGGGGAGGATTTCGTTTTTTTCCTCCTGGATTTTGGCATGGAGGAGCATGGCTTTGGCCCGCAGATCCACGCTGGCGGTGGGAGCGCGGAAAACCTGGATGAGCAACGGGAGGGCTTTGTCGCTTTGCTTGGCCTGGTAGGCCGCCACGGCGATGCCGTAGTTGGCCTCAAGAATCTTCACGGCAAGCGAACGCGGATAGAGCCTTTTGAAGGTTTCGAATTTCTCCGCGGCTTGGGCGATCTGGCCCTGGCTCTGCAACGCCTTGGCGGCGCCGAAAAGGGCGATCGCCTGGGCTTCCTGTATTTGCAGGGGGGCCTTGTCGGGCTGGGCCGGGTCGGGGTTCGGGAAGTCGGCTGCCAGTTTCTGGTAGAGTTTGACGGCTTCCCCTATCTTGCCTTGTTCGAGCAGGGTTCCGGCGTAGAGATCGATGTCGGCCGCGGCGTAAACAAGTTGCGGGTTATAGGCCGCCTGCATTTGCTCAAGCGCTTTGGCTTTGTCTTTCTGGCTGGTGAACGCAGCCAGGGTGAAGAGGATTTTGCTCTTGGTCTGGGGTTTGGCTTCGAATTTCGCGGCGAGTCCTTGGAAATACTCGGTAATCTCCTCATCGGTCTTGAGCTTGGCGCCAGCCAGGAGCTTCTGCCCGGCAACCAGGAACTGCATGGCGAGCGGCACCTGCTGGCTCTCGGGGTAGTCGGCGATGACTTTCTCCGCCGCCGCCTGGGCATTGGCAATGGCCGTGTTCCACTGCGCTTTTTGCGCGTCGCTCATGGCGAAGTAGCGACCCAGGGCGTTCGCTTGCTGGTTCCAGAGGGAGACGATGGTGAGGAGCGCGGTGGCCCCTTGCGGATCGGAGGGGTGCTTTTCTACCATCTCGTTCAAAACGGCGAGGGCTTCTGCGGGCCTGCCCTTGGCGATATGATCCTGGGCGATGCTGTTGTAGGCGAAGAAGATTTTCTCGTGATCCGGGTAACGCCGGATGAATTCCTTCATGATCGCGTCGCGCTCGTCGGCTTTTTCCGGCCCGGCAAGGAGGTTGGATTGCTCAAAGAAGGCGTATGGCGCGGCGTCGGATTTCGGGTATTCCTCGGCGATTTCCTTGAAGATCCGCAAGGCGGTCGCCGGGTCGTTCTTGCGCGCGTATGCTTGCGCCAGACTGTATTTGGCTCCGGGACAGAGTTCGCTCTTCGGGAAGTCTTTGAGGAAAGCTCCCATCTCGGTGAGGGCGGCGTCCATCTCTCCCTTTTGCAGGCTGATCTGTCCGATCCAGAACGCGGCGTTCTCCGCTTGCGGCGTGCCGGCGTAGGTGGCGAGCACTTTTTTGAACTGGGCCCGGGCTTCTTCGATTTTTCCGGTGTCCTTGAGGATGTTTGCGATGCCCGATTCCGCCTGGGCCGCGATTTCGCGCTTGGGGTTCTCCTTGAGGAACGCCTGGTAGGTGGCGAGCGCTTGGTCAAACTGCTTCAACTGCACACTGGCGGTGGCTTGGGCGATGAGGGTGTCGTTGAGAAAGCGCCCTTTGGGATAAATCTGGATTCCTTGCTGAAAATACTCGAGGGCTTTCTCTGGAGCTTTTGCCAGGAAGAGGGTGCCGATGGTGTAGGGCAGGCTGTCGGCAAGGGCGTCGCCTTTGTAGTTCTGCTGAAACTCGTCGTAGTGGGCAACGGCTTGTTCGGTGAGTTTCTGGCGGACTTCCCCAGGCAGCACACGGCTTTGCTGGGCGTAGCTGAGCGTGAGGTAATAGAGCAGATCCTTTTTCTGGTCTTCGTCTTCAGCAAAAGGCTGCATCTGGTGGAAAACGACGCGCGCTTCATCGTAGGCTCCCTTGGCGTAGAAAAGCTCGCCCACCTTGATCACGGCGGAGACCGAGGGATCCGCTTTTGCTTTGACCGCCGAGAGCTTGGTGATCTCGTGCTCCAGCAGCCCCTCGATGCTTTTCATCTGCGCAAGGTTTTTGGCAGTCAAGGCGGCCAGCCGCCGGTCCCGGACATTCTTGATGCGGGCCTCCTGCGCGGCGATGGTGGTCGCCTTGGGCAAGAGCGAGCGGTAGGCTTCCAAGGCCTTGGCGTAGAGGGCTTCCCTCTGGGCCTCGGGAGCAAAGCGGGCGCGAGTGGCCAGGAGTTCGCCGAGTTGATACTGGGCGTCGTTGAGCAGGGCGATGTCGCTGCGGCGCGTGACGATGTCGGCGAGCAAACGCTGGGCTTCCTCAAAAGCGGCATCGGCTTTGGGATTCGCGGCGTTCGGGGTCTCCTGCGCGGCCAACGCCCCCTGGGTCATCAGGCACAGGGAGAGCAGGAACTGGCTTTCGAGCACGGTTTCGCTGTTGGGGAACTGCTTCAAGTTTGCGCGCAGGGAGGTTGCCACCTCGTCGTATTTTGCGATCTGAAAGCAAGAGAGCGCCCGTCCATAGTTGGCCGTCTCCACCTGGGCGCTTGCGGGGTATTTTTGCAAGAAGGCATCGAATTCCCTGAGCGACGCTTCGAATCCCGCCTTGCGGGCCGCTTCGTCCTTTTCCTTGGAGCTCTTCGCGGCGGTTACCTGGGGCTGGAGGACGGAGGCAAGCTCGGTGAGATCCGCAGGCGTGGGCGGCTGGAGGAGTTTTTGGATCAAAGCGCGGCTCTTGTCGTAGTCGCCCAGGATGTAGTAAAGGGTGGCCAGCCGATACTGGGTGTCGGAGACAATGGTGGACGTGGGGTAGTTTTTGATGACTCCCTCCAGTGCGGTCACCGCCTCAGGGAGTTTGCCCTCGTTCATGAGCTGGATCGCTGCACTGTTGGCGTCTTCGGCACTGACGGCCTGGGCCAGAGTCTCTCCTTCGGAAAGGGAGAGCGCTAGGGTGACGAGCACAGAAAGCAGAAGCAAGCGCCGCGAGGGAATACGAGACTTCATAATTGCAATGGGAGGTAAATACTAGGTTAACCAAGGCACAGGCATCCCGCTAGGGTATTTTACAGAAAAAGCGGCGGGGCGGGGCGCTTCCAGGCCGTCTGAATGACCAAGGCTATTTCGCCCTCTGCTGCTTTCGCCTATCTGCTTTTTTTCCGCGCAACAGCGAAGGCCGAAAGGCCAAAGAGACGGTTGAACGGAGCGACGAGCCATTCCAGCTTGTGAATGAGCACCAACGCCTGGTTAAGCCAGGCGGGATACGCATGGAGGTCGGAATGCTTTTTCAAAGAGCCCGTCCCCCCCAGAAGCCGCATGACGGCGGCCATGGGAAAGATCGTGGCGAAGAGGTAATGGACTTTCACCAGCTCCAAATCCTCCACGCTTTCCACCAAGCGCTTGAGCGACCCGGTGGTGTAGCGCCGGTAATGGCCCAGGTAGCGGTCGTGATCGGAAAAAAGAAAGGGAAAGGCCGGCACCTCAATGAAGAGCGTTCCGCCGTCGGATAGCCGCCCTGCGGCGTCGCTCAACATGGCGTGGTCGTCTTCCACGTGCTCCAGCACATGCATCATCAGGATCAAATCAAAACGACGCTCCGGGGGCCATTCCGGCAGGATCAAGACGCTGCCTTCCACGGCAGGGGTGGGAACCGCAAAGGCCGGGTCGACGCCGACCAGGTTGGCGGCGCAAACGCGGCCTGTGCGCTCCAAAAAGGAGAGAAAAAGGCCGAGCCCGCACCCGACGTCCGCAACCTGGGAGGCGGGCGTGATTTTTTCCCGCTCCAGGTGTTCTCTCAACAGGTCAAACTTCGCCCGGTAATACCAGTGGCTGAAAGCCTGCGCTGCGGTGAGTTGATCGGTTTCGGCGACGTCCATGGTGCGTGGGAGTGGATTTCAGCGTGTGTAATACCCCGTATTCATCAACCGCCGGATCACCCATACGGACTTGATCATCCGTACGGTATCCCGGATCAGCGACACCTTGCTGCCCGGCACGTCAAACCAGTCAATCGGCGCTTCTTCCATTTTGAGCCCCTGCGAGGACGCCGCCGCGAGCAATTCCACGTCAAAGGCGAACCGGTTGCCCTGAAGGTAGCGGTCGATGCGCTTCCTATGGGCTCCGGGCACGATCTTCAACCCGCATTGGGAATCATAAATGTTGCTGTTGATGTAGCAGCCCACAAAAAAAGCAAACAAACGCCCGGTGCAATGCCGCAGCGCGGTGCGCTGCACGCTCTTGCCCAGCATTTTCACCCGGGAGGCAAAGATCAAGACAGGCTCCTCGCGCCGCACCGCTTCGCTGAGCAGGCGGGCCACTTCGGCAGCCGGAACGGCGCCATCGGAATCGACAAAAAGGTAAAAATCCGCTTCGGGAACGGCGCGCCACCCTGCCAGAATGGCCCCGCCCTTGCCGACATTCTGCGGAAGTTCCAAAAACGTGAGCGAAAGGCCCGGGTGTTGCCCTTCCCGCTGGCAGACTTCCGCGCGGCAACGGGCCCTTTCCTCCGGCGCTGACCCGTCGTCCACCACCTGAACGTGCAGTTGCACCGCATCCTCCAACGCGCTGAGCGCAGACAAAAGGGTGTCGAGAAAACGCGGAAGCCGCTTGGCTTCATTGAAGGCGGGGATGGTGACGAGAACGGAAGGACGCTTCTCGCCAGAGACCGGAGTTTCGGAAAGGCCTTTCATCGTTATCTAAAAATAGGGGGTCTTGACGTCCCTCCGCCACGTCGGCGGCATGAAGGAGGTCACGGCTTGCAAAGTGGCCCACAGGCAAAGGGGGAGTCAATCAAATAGGAAGCGATGGGCATGGTTTGAATACGAAAAAGACGCTTTTCTTGCAGCTTAAATTTGTTATAATATCTTGATTAACAGGGTTTTGCGAATTTTCACTCCCCTGCCCTCCCCTTTTTCCGCAGCCAGATTTCCAGGATGGCGAGATCTGAGGGGGTGATCCCGCTGATGCGCCCTGCCTGGCCAAAGGTGGCGGGCCGGATCTTGAGAAGTTTCTGCCGGGCTTCGGCACGGAGATCGGGCACGACGGCGTAATCGAGGTCGGCAGGAAGGGGGCGGGTTTCTCCAGCCTGGGCACGGGCGACCTGGGCTTGCTGGCGGCGGATGTAGCCCTCGTATTTGAGGTCGGTCTCCAGCAGGCTCCAGATTTCCTCCGGAAACCGGCTGCGCACCGCTTCCGGCAACGTCTGGGCGGTCACTTCGGGACGGCGCAGCCATTGGGAGAGGCGCACGCCTTCGTGCCGCTCGGTTTCGGCAAAAGCCTCCGCCTGTGCGAGTTGGGCGCGCTTTTCCTGCGCGGCTGCCCAACGGCGCTCCTCCACCAGACCAAGGCGGTGGCCCAGGGGGGTGAGCCGCAGATCGGCGTTGTCCTGGCGCAGCAGCAGGCGGTATTCCGCCCGGCTGGTGAACATGCGGTAAGGCTCCTGGGTTCCCTTGGTGACAAGGTCGTCGATGAGGACGCCGATGTAACCTTCGGCCCTTCCGATGACCAGGGGTTCACGGTTCAAAAGCTTGAGGGCGGCGTTCGCTCCGGCCACCAACCCCTGCGCCGCCGCCTCCTCATAGCCAGAGGTGCCGTTGATCTGCCCCGCAAAGTAAAGATGGGCCACCCGCTTGGTCTCCAGCGTCGGGAAAAGCTGGGTGGGCGGGCAGTAGTCGTATTCCACCGCATAGCCGGGGCGCAGGATCTCCGCGTTCTCCAGCCCGGGAATGGAACGGATGAAGGCGTATTGGACCTCGTGGGGGAGGCTTGTGGAGAGGCCGTTCACGTAGATCTCCTCCGTGTGCAGCCCTTCGGGTTCGAGGAAAATCTGGTGACTCCCCTTCTCCGGGAACCGCACCACCTTGTCCTCAATGGATGGGCAGTACCGGGGGCCCACCCCCTCGATCTTGCCGCAAAACATGGGCGATTTGTCGAGGTTGGAGCGGATGATCTCGTGGGTTTGCGCGGTGGTATGCGTGATCCAGCAAGGCACTTGTTCCACGTGGAACACGCCGTCGCAATAGTGATTGAGGGTAAAGATGTCCCCAGGGCGCTTGTCGATCAGCTCGGGCAGAAAAGAGAAGACTGGAGCCGGGGTATCCCCGTACTGGGGCTCGCAGCGGGTGAAATCGATGGTGCGGGCGTTGAGACGGCAGGGGGTGCCGGTCTTGAACCGTCCGATCTCAAACCCGAGCCGGGCGAGGCCCTCGCTGAGGCTGGAGGGAGCATCCCCCATCCGCCCCCCGGGGGTATTGCTCAGGCCGACATGGAGCAAGCCCCGCATGAAGGTGCCGGTGGTGACGATCACGGCACGGGCATGCACTTCCAGACCGAGGTTGGTGCGCACCCCTGTGGCGCGGCCTTCGGCGGTGAGAATCTCGGTGACATTGCCCTGCTTGAGGGCCAGGCCCGGCTGGCGTTCGCAAGCAGCCTTGGCGCGGAGCTGGTAAGCCTTTTTGTCACACTGGGCGCGCGGAGCACGCACGCTGGGGCCCTTGGTGCTGTTGAGCAGACGGCACTGGATGGCCGTGGCATCGGTGTTGACCCCCATGAAGCCGCCCAGCGCATCAATCTCGCGGACAATGTGGCCTTTGGCCAGGCCGCCGACCGCCGGGTTGCACGACATCTGGCCCACGGTGTCCAGGTTCTGGGTGAACAGGGCCACCTCACAGCCAAGCCGGGCCGCGGCAAACGCCGCTTCCAAACCGGCGTGCCCCGCCCCCACCACCACCACATCATAGATTTTAGGATCAATAAACATGTTCTACGTGGAACAATTTGCCGTCCGCTGCGGGAACACCTTCCAACCACGGGCATGGCATGGGCGCAGTTTCCCCCATGCCGCCCGGCAAAGCAACCTAGAAACAGGGGGGCTATTTAAGTTAGCAACGGGGTTTTCTAATGCTTGCTCACAATCGCCAAAACAGCTTGGGAGGCTGATCTTTACTTGCTTTGCGGTCTCGAGTGTCTAGAATTCCCGCTGTCGACCAACACATTCATGCGATGGAATCTGAATCTCGATCATTTGCCAGTGCGGAAATAAATCGGTGCCTTACACCGGAACAGAAAATTCAATTTCTCCGGGAGATGTTCCGCATCCGCCGGTTTGAACAAACCTCGCTCAAGGCCTATAATGCAGGCAAGATGGGCGGCTTCCTCCACCTTTACACAGGGCAGGAATCCGTGGCCGTGGCCACCATCTCTCTGCTCGGCCCAAACGACCATGTGATCACCGCCTACCGGGATCATGGGCATGCCTTGGTATGCGGCATGAACATGAACGAATGCATGGCGGAGTTCTTCGGCAAGGCCACCGGAAGCTCCAAGGGGAAGGGGGGCTCCATGCACCTCTTTGCTCCCGACAAACGTTATTGGGGCGGGCACGGCATCGTGGCCGGGCAGACACCGCTGGGCCTGGGCCTCGCCTACGCGCTGAAATACAAGGGCATCCCCGGCTGCTGCCTCTGTTATATGGGCGACGGCGCGGTGAATCAGGGCGTGTTCCATGAAAGCCTCAACCTTGCCTCGCTGCTGAGCCTGCCGGTCATCTATATCATCGAGAACAACGGCTACTCCATGGGCACCAGCCTGGCCCGCTCCTCCGCTTTCAAGCAGGTGCTGGCCCAACGCGCCGAGGGCTACAACATCCCATGGGATCAGGCGAACGGAGAAAACCTCTACGAGGTTCGAGCCAAAACGCAGGCCGCCGTTGAGCGCGCCCACGAGGAGAGCCGCCCCACGGTGCTGGAGATCGCCACCTACCGCTACTACGGCCATTCCGTGGCCGACGCCAACGCCCGCAAATACCGCACCCCGGAGGAGATCGACCATTACAAGACCTACCATGACCCGCTGCGGCTCTGGCAGAAACGCTTGATTGACGAAGGTCTGCTCACCGAGGCCCAGGCTGAAGCCATCGACCATGAAGCCCGCGCGGAAGCCGAAGCCGCCGCACGCTTTGCGGATGAAAGCCCGTTCCCGACCGAGGCGGATATCTTCACCGACGTTTACAGTGAAGTGGACAACCCCACCGGCGACGGCCCGCACGGAACCCACTTTTTTAATTCAAGGTAAACCTCTAGCAGTCAGCTACTTATGCCACTCATTACCTACAGAAAAGCCTTGAATGACGCGCTCGCGGAAGAGATTCTGCGCGATGAAAACGTGGTCGTCATGGGCGAGGAAGTCGCGGAATACAACGGGGCCTACAAAGTCACGGAAGGTCTCTGGAGCCGCTTTGGGAGCAAACGCCTCGTGGATTTGCCGATCTCGGAAGCCGGTTTCATCGGCATGGCCGTGGGTGCCTCCATGCTGGGCCTGCGGCCCGTGGTCGAGCTGATGTTCTGGAGCTTCTCCTACGTCGCCTTTGACCAGATCGTCAACAACGCGGGCTGCGTGCGGTACATGTCCGGCGGGCAGATCGCCTGCCCCATTGTCATCCGCGGCCCCGCCAACGGCGGCACCAACGTCGGAGCCACCCACTCGCACACGCCGGAGAATTTCCTGGCCAACGTGCCGGGACTCAAAGTCGTCTGCCCCGCCACCGCCTACGACGCCAAGGGGTTGCTCAAGGCCGCCATCCGCGACAACGACCCGGTGATGTTCATGGAAAACACCCTCCTCTACGGCGAGCAATGGGAAGTCCCGGAGGAAGAATACTTAATACCACTGGGTGTGGCGGATGTGAAACGCGAGGGCGCCGACATCTCCCTCATCGCCCACGGGCGGGCCGTGATCACCTGCCTCAAGGCCGCAGAAATCCTCCAGTCCGAACACGGGATCAACGCCGAGGTGCTCGACTTGCGCAGCATCCGTCCGCTGGATGAGGAAGCCATCCTCGCCAGCGTGCGCAAAACGCACCGGGCCGTGCTGGTCGAAGAAAACAAGCCCTTCTGCGGTGTGGACGCCCAGATCGCCTCGCTCATCCAGGAGAAAGCCTTTGACGACCTCGACGCCCCCATCCAGCGCCTGAGCGCGTTGGACGCCCCGGCCATCTACAGCCTGCCGCTGGAAAAACTCCAGTTGCCCACCCCGGATCGCGTGGTGCAAAAAGCGCTCTCCATCTGCTGAAATCCCTTCAACCCCTGTAAAATCCAACCCCACTTTTTTCCTATGCCGCTAACCATTGAAATGCCCAAACTGAGCGACACGATGACCGAGGGAACCCTCGTCAAGTGGCTCAAGAAACCCGGAGACAAGGTAGAGATGGGCGACGTCCTCGCCGAGATCGAAACCGACAAAGCCACGATGGAGATGGAGGCGTTCGACGATGGAACGCTTGCGGAGATCTACGTCCAGGAAGGCGAAAAAGTAGCCGTCGGCCAACAGATCGCGCTGCTCACCCTGCCCGGCGACAAACCGGGCGACACCGCCGCGAAACCCGCCGCACCTGCGAAAAAAACCGCTGCCCCAACCAAAACGCCGGCCTCCTCCGTTGAAACAACGGTTGAGCCTGCCGTCGCAGCCGCCACGCCGGGAGCAAAAGTGAAAGCCTCCCCGCTGGCCCGCCGCCTCGCGGCCGCGGGCGGTGTGGATCTCACGCGCGTTGTGGGGAGCGGCCCCGGAGGCCGGATCGTGCAAAACGACGTGCTTGCCGCCAAGCCCTCCGCGGGAGCCCCCGCAGCCGCCCCAGCCAAGCGCCCGGCCTCGCAACCCGCCCCTGGGATTTCGGCTGCCGCCGCGCCCATCCCGGCCCTTCCGGCAGGCCCCAACGACCGCGTGATCCCGCTCACCGGCATGCGCCGCGTCATCGCCGAGCGCCTGGTCGCCAGCAAAACCACCATTCCCCATTTCTACCTTCAGGTGGAAGCCGACGCCGCGCCGCTCCTCACGCTGCGCAGCGAGATCAACGCCACGGCAGAAAGCAGCGGGCGCGGAAAAATCACCATCAACGACCTGGTCATCAAAGCCCTCGCCACCGCCCTGGCCCGCGTGCCCAAGGTCAACGCCGCATGGGCGGGGGACTCCATTATTGAATATGCCTCGGTGAACCTCTCCGTGGCCGTGGCCGTCGAGGACGGGCTCGTCACCCCCGTCCTGTTCGATGCCGCCCGCAAATCCCTGCGCGAGATCAGCGAAGCCGTCAAGGATCTCGCCACGCGCGCCCGCAGCAAGAAACTCAAGCCCGAGGAATACCAGGGCGGCACCTTCACCCTCTCCAACCTCGGCAGCTACGCCATCGAGAGCTTCTACGCCATCGTCAACCCGCCGCAGGCCGCCATCCTGAGTGTGGGCGCCGTCGTGAAAAAGCCGGTCGTCAATGCGGCGGGGCAGATCGTCGCGGGCCAGCGAATGGCTCTGGGGCTGAGCTGCGACCATCGCGTGGTGGACGGAGCGCTCGGCTCGCAGTTCCTGGGCGAACTGCGCAGCTTGCTGGAAAATCCGGCGCTGATGCTCCTGTAGCGCGAAGATCACATCCCCTGTACAAAAAAATAGAAGGCGCAAAGTTCTAAAACCTTGCGCCTTCTTTCATAGGGGGAACACTTTTCAAGTTAGTGGCTTCCCGGAGGGTTGCAACAGGAAATTCATAGGTATCTCAAAAAGAATCTCCGACAAAAGGTGGATCGTGCGCTCCGCGCGCGATGCCGGGAGTGGGCGGCGCAGAGAAAAATCCGCTCGCTGCGCTCGATGTGCTTTGAAGAATCGCCCGCGGAGCGGCCGCTCCACCAAGCCGATCCATCCCCCAGCGGTTTTCACCTCGTTCGCAAGTTGTACTTGGGAACGAGGTGAGAATTCCTCAATTTTGACAGTGGCCTTGCAAAAGCGATAATCTTTTTGGCTGAATCCATAATGAAAGCCCGCAAGGCAGTTTACAGAGAAAAACAGCCTTTGGAGGCAGGGTTTCTCCTGTTTTTTTACTCGTGGAAGAGCCGCGCAGAGCGAATTTGGCACGCCCAAGCGGGGGCTGGGTGCGGGAGTTGCTATATGAGAATGTAGGCGTCGGCGAGTGGCTGGCAGCCATAACTCATCAAACAACAAAACCAAAAAAACATATGCTCCAGAAACTAAACTCACGTCGCGGGGGCTTCACCCTCGTTGAAATCATGATTGTTGTGGCGATCATCGCCCTGCTGGCAACCATCGCCGTGCCAAACTTCCTGCGCGCCCGTCTGCGCTCGCAGGCCACCGCTTGCAAACAGGATCTTCGGATGCTGGATGCGGCCCTCGAACAGTATGCCATTGAGAACAACAAACAAGGCTCGTCCAAGGTGACCTTCAACGATCTCAAACCGTATATCAAAGAGAACAGCCCCCTCTATTATAGTGGTGGGAACGACACCCTCGGAAATAAGATCACCCTGTCGGATATTACAACCGGCGTGAAAGTGCCTACCGCTACAGCAAACGCTGTTGCCGATGTGATCGATACCACGTTCTTCTCGCCCTACCTGCCTGCAAACTGAGGCCGGTTTATTTCAACGTAAACTGCATTCTAAAACCAGCCGCCCGGCAACGGGCGGCTGGTTTTTTGTGCCGTTATCATCGGGCGGAGTGCTTGCTTTGGCTTGTCGCGCGCCTCTCCACGCCCTGAAGCATCGGGAAACGCCTGCAATGCAATACCCGTTTCGGATGAGCTTCGGTATAAAATTGGCTGCTTCATTTCAGGGCCAAAGGCCCGACTCCATATCAGCCTGGGGCATCGCCCCAGGACTTCCAGCCAGCAACGAGCAGGGCTGAAAGCCCGCACTATGCGCATCTCGGAAGAGATGGTGCGGGCCTTCAGCCCTGCTCCCGTTTTTCCCGATACATGGGGCTGCGCCCCATGCTGTTATGGAGCCGCGCCGTTGGCGCTCTGGAACCCAGGGCGGCGTTTCGCTTTGCTGGCTGGTTTCTGGCCCTTTCCGCGCGAAAGCAATGCGTCCGCGTCCATCGAACACACCCTACGGCGGCGTGTTGAAGGGAGACCAGAACGCGGCATCCGTCACGCCCGAAAGCGCCTGATACGTCAGCGCGGGAGGATACGGATAGACGCTCACAGTAAACGTCGGCCCGAAGATGTTGCCCAACACATCGGCGCCCGTTGCATAGAGAGGGCTGCTCGACTTTAGATACGGTTTGATATCCGCGAAGACCACGGAAGAACCGCTGTGTTTGTTGTTTTCAAAGGCATACTGGCCGATTGCGTCGTCGATCATCCGCAAATCCTCCTTCACCAGAACGGCTTGCGAGCGCAGCCGGGCGCGCAGGAAGTTCGGCACGGCAAGGGTCGCCAGCAGGGCAATGATCGCCACAACGATCATGATTTCCACCAGAGTGAACCCGTGGAGCGGGCGCACTCTACCGCAACGCTTCTGGAGAGGAATGCGCACCATTTACGTAGGAGCATCACCCGTGCCGCCGGGTGCTAAATATGGATCGCCTTGCCGAAGGCCGATCCCACGCTCTCGTGCACGGCTTCGCTCAAGGTCGGATGGGCGTGGATCGTCGCCTCGATCTCCTCGTAGGTGGCTTCCAGGGTGATCGCCAGCCCGAGCTCAGCGATCATCTCCGTCGCCTCCGGGCCGACAATGTGCGCGCCCAGGATTTCGCCGTTGGCCTCGCCGATCAAGATTTTCACGAATCCTTCCATATCCCCAAGGGCGCGGGCCTTGCCGCTGGCCATGAACGGGAACTTGCCGAGCTTGTAAGCAATCCCCTTCGCCTTGGCTTCCCCTTCCGTGAGCCCCACGCTGGCCACCTGCGGGCTGGCGTAGGTGCAGGCCGGGAAAGTGGTGACGCGCTTGGGCTTGTGGCCTGCGAGGAACATCCCCTCCACCGCCTGGATCGCCTCAAAGCTGGCCACATGCGCCAGCCAGGGTGGCCCGATGATGTCGCCCGCCGCGTAAACGCCGGGAACGCTGGTTTCGTAATGATCGTTCACCTTGAGGTAGCCGCGCTCGGTCAGTTCCAGTTTGAGCGAGCCGGTGGGCAGGATGGGTGAGACGCCGATGGCCACCAACGCCACCTCGGCTTCCAGCGTCTCCTCTTTTTTGCCGGAAACGGTCAGTTTTACGCCCTTGTCGGTGGCCTCGGCGGCGGTGATCTTGGTGTTGGTGAGCATCGTGATGCCCTGCTTCTGGTAGGCTTTCTCCACCACCGTGGAAATGTCGGCGTCCTCGTAGGGGAGGGCATTGGGCAGCATTTCCACCATGGTCACCTTGGTGCCAAAAGCGTTGTAGAAATAGCCGAACTCCGTGCCGATGGCCCCCGCGCCGATGATAAGCATCGACTTGGGCTGCGTCGGCATCACCATCGCCTCCTTGCTGCTGATCACGGTCTTGCCGTTGAAAGGGAGATTTGGGAGCCCGCGCGAAACGCAGCCGGTGGCGACGAGAATTTTCGGCGCGCTGTGGCTCTCCTGCTTGCCGTCGGCCAGCTTCACCTTCACCACGCCGCCCGCTTCCAGGTCGGCTTCCCCGCGGATGTAGTCGATCTTGTTTTTCTTGAAAAGGAACTCGATGCCCGCCGCGTTCTTGTCCGAGACATCGCGGGAACGGGCGATGATTTTGCCCCAGTCATAGCTGAGCCCATCGACCTTCATCCCAAACTCACCAGCCCGCTTGTTCATCGTCTGGTAAAGCTCTGCGTTGCGCAGGAGGGACTTGGTGGGGATGCAGCCCCAGTTCAGACAGGTGCCGCCCGCGCGTTCTTTTTCAATGCAGGCCACCTTTTTCCCAAGCTGGGCCGCGCGAATCGCTCCAACATACCCCGCAGGGCCACCGCCGATGACAATCAGGTCGTAGTTCATAGGTTTCTTAAGGATGCTCCTGTTCCCCTCGCCGGGTCAAAAGAAATCGACTCCGACCCAACGCCCCGGTTATTAGGGTTCTGGAATCAAGTAGCGTGTAAAGATTAGCAAAGGTTCTGCTCGCCCTGCAAGGCAGAAGCCCCAGCTACCGAGCATTCTCTTTCCCCCGCTCCAAAAACAGCTTCCCGGCGCGACGGCGGGCGTGCCAGTTGCCGGGGAGATTCACTTTGGCGGGGGCGCTTTGGCCGGGCGCAAGAAGAGAACGGACGGTTTCCACTTGAGCGAAGCCCACCTCCGGCACCCCGCTCCTTTTGAGCCAGGCTTGGATGCGGCGGCGCTGCTGGGCGAGGGGCATCTTGCGCAAGGGCGTCACGGCCATTGCCTCACCAAGCTCTTCGTTCGCCAGCGCGGCGAGCCATTCCTCTTCCGCCCGCAGGAGCACCGCCGTGCGCCAGACCGCTCCGCGCACATCCCGGCCAAAGACCTGCTCCAGCACCGGCAGCAATGCGTGGCGCACCCGGTTGCGGGTGAAATCGAGCGCCCGGTTGCTCTCGTCTTCGCGGAACTTGAGGGCGTGGCTGGCAATGTACGCATCAATTTCCTCCCGCCAAACGCCCAGCAGGGGCCGCAACAGCCGGAGCCGGACGCCCTCCACCACGCGTTCGGAGTCCGGGCTCATCCCGCCCAGGCCCGCGCGCCCCGTCCCGCGAAAGAGGTTGAAGAGCAGCGTCTCCACCTGGTCATCGGCGTGATGCGCAAGGAATAAAGCCCGGCAGCGGCGGCGGCGGGCCACTCGGGCGAAGAAAGCATAGCGGGCATTGCGCGCATTCGTTTCGAGGGATTGCCCCGCTTCTTTTGCCAAGCGCGCAACATCCACCCGTTCCGACTCCCATTCCAAGCCCAGCCGTTTTGCCAGCGCCGCGACAAACCGGGCATCCGCCGCAGCGGCGCGCCCCCGCAGCCCGTGGTGGAGATGGCAGACGATGAGCCGCTTAAACCCGGCTTCCAGCAGCGCATGGAGCAACGCCACGGAATCCCGCCCCCCGGAGACGCCCACCAAATAGCGGGCCGTTCGGGAAAGCCCGCCGAGATCCAGCGCAAGAGGTTTTTTCTTTTCACACGAAGGCACGAAGGCACGAAGGGGGAGGTTGCCTTTCTCTTCTTCGTGCCTTCGTGCCTTCGTGTGAGCCTTTCTTGTTTTCAGCGGTGGATTTGATCCCTTCTCTTCCTTTGCGGCCTTTGCGTTCTTTGCGCGAGATAAATCAGCGGATCTCCGCCGCGCCAAAGTAAGGCACGAGGGCTTCGGGGAGCTTGATGCTTCCGTCGGCCTGCTGGTAAGTCTCGATCAACGCCACAAACAGGCGCGGCATGGCGGTTCCCGAGCCGTTGAGCGTGTGGCAGAAGCGGTTCTTGCCCTCCGCGTCCTTGAACTTGAGGTTCATGCGGCGCGCCTGAAAATCGGTATAATTTGAGCAACTGGAAACTTCCAGGTAGGCATTCTGACCGGGCGCCCAAACTTCGATGTCATAAGTCTTGGCCGAGCCGAAACCCATGTCGCCGGTGCAAAGCTCGATCACCCGGTAATGCAACCCCAGGAGTTGGAGCACCCGCTCGGCGTTGGCGGTGAGTTTTTCGAGCTCGTCCCAGGAAGTCTCTGGCGTGGTCAGCTTGACCAGTTCCACTTTGTCGAACTGGTGCACGCGGATGAGGCCCCTTGTCATGCGCCCCGCCGAACCGGCCTCCCGGCGGAAACACGGCGTGTAAGCCACGAAGGATTTGGGGAGTTCGTTCAAAGAGAGAATCTCTTCCCGGTGCAAATTCGTCACCGGCACCTCGGCGGTGGGGGCAAGGAAAAGTTCCCCGTTTTCGAGCCCATACATATCCTCCTCAAACTTCGGAAGCTGACCGGTGCCGACCATGGAGTCCCGTTTAATCAGAAACGGCGGGCTGACTTCCAAATAATGGTGCTCCCGGGTGTGGAGATCGAGGCAGAAATTCAGGAGCGCCCGTTCCAAGCGCGCGCCCGGCCCGGTATAACAGACAAACCCGCTGCCGCTGATCTTGGCGGCGCGTTCCAAGTCAAACAGGCCCAGCTTGGCGCCCAGCGCCACATGATCCGCCGGAGCAAAAGAGAGCGCGGGCTTTTCACCCCAGACCCGGACTTCCGGGTTCGCACTGGCATCCGCGCCGAGGGGATTTTTATCGTGGGGCAGGTTGGGCAGTTGGAGCAGCAAGTTGCGCTGGGCCTCGTCCGCCTGGGTGGTTTGCTCCGTGAGCTTCGTGATTTCCTCGCCGATCCCGCGCACTTGCTCTTCCAGATCCGGAGCCTGTTCCCCTTTGGAACGCTTCATGCCGATCTCCTTGCTCAAGCGTTTGCGGTCGCCGTTGAGCTGTTGGAGCCGGGTTTCGAGATCCCGGCGCACCTTGTCACACGCGAGAATCTCGTCGAGTTTCAAATGCGCGTCGCCATTGCGTGTGGCAAGCCGTTCGCGAACGTAGTCTGGGTTTTCCCGGATAAGCCTGATGTCGAGCATGCCGGGAAGAATAGCGGTTTGGGAGAAGCGCACAAACCTGAAATGCAACGACTCAGAAAAAGGGGGTCTGGAAAGTTATACGCGGCTTTCTGAAGAAGATTTTATTTTTTAAAGACCTGCTTCTTCATCATCTAAATGTGAATATCTTGGCAAAGACTCGTTCCACAATGCAGCCGCGGGCGTTCCACGGGGAATAGGTGCGGTGAAGAACATGGGAGGGAATGGCGATTCCGTGCCAGACACTGCGAGGAGGGGGGAGTTTCCCCCCGTTGTTCGCAGTTATCGGGGAGTTATTGGCAAAGTTATGCGGAGCCTGGAAAGGGACTCGCGCAAAGGGACGCAAAGAACGCAAAGGGGAAACCTTAGGGAGTTTGTGTTCTGTCCGTCCAAGATTCTGTCTTTGCGTTCTTTGCGCCTCTTTGCGCGAGATTAAAAGGTCGCTTTTTTACGCCGGGGGGGCGGTTTCCCAGCGCTGCGCTTGCAGCGCGTCGATGGCGGCGGCCACTTCCGCCTCTTTTTTGCTGCGTCCGCTGCCGCGCCCGAGGTCGAGGCCATTCCAGGTCACCACGGATTCAAAATGCTTCTGGTGCTCCGGGCCGGACTGGCTCACGACGGTGTAAACCGGGCTGCGCGGAGAAAGCGCCTGCAAGAGTTCCTGGAGGCGGCCCTTGGGGTTCACATGCACCGGTTCATGCAGGAGATTCTGGATGTCCGGCTCGGCCTCGCGGAGGATAAACTGGCGCACGGTCTCCAAATCGCTGTCGAGAAACATCGCGCCGATCAACGCCTCAAACGCATCCGCCAGCGCCGAAGCGCGCAAGCGCCCGCCGCTCGATTCCTCGCCCCGGCCCATCATGAGGTAATCGCCGATGCCAATGGCGATGGCATGCACCTTGAGCCCCTCGCGGGAGACCAGCCGCGACCGCATCTTGGTCAGGTGGCCCTCGGGCAGGGTCGGGAACCGTTCAAAGAGATGCTCGGTGAAGATCAGTTGCAACACGGCGTCGCCCAGAAATTCCAGCCGCTGGTTGTCAAAATGGCGGCGCTGGGTTTCGTGGCCCAGGCTCGGGTGCGTCAAGGCTTCGGCAAGGAACAGGGAATTGCGGAATTTGTATTGAATCCGCTTTTCCAACGGGTTCATGAAGCTCGGCGACGGAAGATCCGGCGGGGGCGGGGGGGGGGACTGCAAAACGTCGTTCATTGCAGAGAAGTATTTTCTGGAAGCCCGGAGGCTTTGGCGAATTCCTGGACGGCGGCAAGCGTGGCGCTCAGGAAAACAGAGAGGGTGGTAAAAACGGCGGCGTGTTCCTCGCGGGAAACGGCGATCCGCTCCCCCGGTTTCCACGTCCGCGTGAAAGCGACGAGCTGGGGCGCGGATGCACCCTCGGCGGGAGGTTGCACCGCCTTGAGCTGCACGGTCAGAGCGTCCCCGGCGGGAACAATTCCTCCGGTCTGGAGAAAGCAGCGGTGCAGGGCGACCAGGCTCAGGAGTTCGGCCTCCAGCGGAAGTGTCAGCGCGTAGCGGCTCTTGAGATGGGTGAGGCGGGTGGGGAGATCCAGCTGGCCGGTCTCGGAGTTGACTTCCGCCGCCAATGCCGCGAGATCGCCCGAAGCCCTGGCCTTCGCGGCATGGAACGCCACCAGCCCGCACACGCGGCGGATGTCTTCCAAAAAAAACTGGCACAGCCCCAGCGCTTCGCCAAGGCTGATTTTGAACCACCAGCGGGCCGCCTCTTCGCGGGCAGTTTCCAGAGGGAACCGGAATGGCGTGGAGGGCAGCCCGGCCACGGAGCGGAACATTTCCTCGTAGGCTTGCTCATTTACCGTGCGTGCGCCGGCCCAGGTGAGCACCATCACGTCGCTCAAATGCTGCAACGCGCCGAGATAGCGCATACCGAGGTCATTCAAGCTGATGGATTGCGCGGAGGGTTCACTCATGGGGAACGCACCAAGGCATACGGGAAGGCGCAGGGAAGGTCAAGGGGAGAGCGAGGAAAGACGCGGGGAGCTGAAGCCTAACCCGCCTGCCCCTTGAGCAACTCGCGCGCGTGGGCCAGGGCGGATTCGCTTTTGCCGCCGAGCATGCGCGCGATTTCCTCCACGCGGGCCTCGCCCTCCACGGCGGTGAGATGCGAGTGGGTGCGCTCGTCGCGAAATTCCTTCGTAACGACGCATTGCGACTGCGCCGCCGCCGCAACCTGCGGCAGGTGGGTGATGCAGAGCACCTGGTGGCGCTCGCCCAGCGAACGCATTTTCGCGCCCACGGTGTGGGCGATCTCGCCGCCCACGTTGGCGTCGATCTCGTCGAACACCAGCAGGCCGACTGTGTCCTGCCCGGCGAGCGTGGATTTCACCGCCAGCATGACGCGGGAAATTTCGCCGCTCGACGCGATGGCCTTGAGCGGCTTGAGCGGTTCGCCGGGGTTCGGCGCGAAGAGGAATTCCACGGCTTCCAGCCCGTGCGGGCCCGGTTTTTCCAGTGCGGCGAGCGCGATTTCAAACTCGCTTTTCTTGAACCCGAGATCGCGCAACTGGCGGCAGACATCGGCGGCGAGCTTCGGCGCGGCTGCGGTGCGTTGGGCGGAGAGTTTCTGCCCGGCGGCAAGCAGGGCGCAGCGGGCGGCCTCGATGGCGCGGGTCAGGCGTTCAAGCTCTTCTCCGCGGGATTCGATCTTGCGCAACCGTTCCGTCGCCTGTTCGCCAAAGGCAATCACCTCCGGCAGACTTGGGCCGTATTTGCGCTTGAGCGTTTCCAGCAGCGTCACGCGCTCTTCAAGTTCGGCGAGCTGCGCGGGGTCGAGATCCAGCCGCCCGGCATAGCGTTCCAGTTCGCGGACAGTCTCGTCCAGGCTGGTCAGCGCGGCCGCGTGCGTCTGGGCCAGCGGGGCGGTGGCGGGGTCGAGCTTTTCCAGCTCGCGAAAGAGCCGGGTCAGCTCCGCGAGGCCGGGCAGCAGCGCGTCATCGGCGTCGGAGAGCCGCCGGGCGATCTGCGTGGAAAGTTCGACAAGGCGGCGGCTGTTGGCGGCGACATGGTAGCGGGCAACGAGCGCTTCTTCCTCGTCCTCGCGCAGCGCGGCGGCTTCGATCTCGCGCGCTTGGTGGCGCAGCAGTTCCAGCTCGCGTTCAAGGGCGGATTCGCTCTGGGAAAGCTCCGCGTGTTCGGCGACGAGGGCGTTCAGGTCGCGGTAGAGCGTTTCGTATTCGCGGAGCAGCGGGCCGCCATTTGCAAAGGCGTCGAGCAGAGCGCGCTGTTTTTCCACGGAAAGCAGAGACTGGTGGTCATGCGGCCCATGAAGATCCACGAGCGAGTCTCCCAACTCCCCGAGCACCGCCAGCGTGGTGGCGCTGGCGTTGACAAACTGGCGGTTCGCCCCGGCGCGGGTGAACGAGCGTTTGACGATCAGCTCCCCTCCCTCGCACGGTTCCACCCCCTGCTCTTCCAGCCACGGGTTGAGTGTCTCGGCGTCGGGCAGTTCAAACACAGCTTCCACCGTGCAGGCGTCTGCGCCCGTGCGGATCAGGCTTTTATCGGCCCGCTCGCCCAGGATCAGCTTGAGCGCGCCCAGGATGATGGATTTGCCCGAGCCGGTCTCGCCCGTGACGGCCACAAAACCGCTCCCCATGCGCCATTCGAGGTCTTCGACCAGCGCCAGGTTGCGAATTCTGAGGGAAGTGAGCGTTGCGGGCACGCGGGGATTATGTAGACTATCCGCAAATTTTCAACCCGCGACTCGCTTTTCCATGGCAGACCTCAGCATTACCTTTCTCGGCACGGGAACCTCGCAAGGGGTGCCGATGATCAGTTGCGCCTGCCCGGTTTGCCTTTCCAGGGATCCCCGCGACAAACGCACGCGCTCTTCCATTTACATCCAAACGCCTGAGGCGGCGTGGGTGGTGGATACCGGGCCGGAGTTCCGTTTGCAATGCTTGCGCGAGGGGGTCAGCCGGATGGACGCCGTGGTCTACACGCACGGCCACACGGATCACGTCATGGGGTTTGACGATCTGCGCCGCTTTTGCGAGGGGGAGCGCTGGCTGCCCATCTACGCCGGGCGGGAGACCATGGACGATCTCCAGCGCATCTTTGCGTTCGCCTTCAACGGCGAAAATCTTTTTCCCGGTTATGTGCGGCCAGACCCCAGGGTGGTCAAGCCGTTCGAGCCGTTTCAAATTGGCGCAACAACCCTGACGCCCTTGCCCGTGAAGCACGGGCGCGCCGCTGTGTTTGGCTACCTGCTGGAGCGCGAAGGCCGGGCGCTGGCGGCCTACTTGAGTGACTGCAAGGAAATCGGCGATGCCGTGGCGGAGCGGATTCGCGGGGTGGAGGTGCTCATTGTGGACGCGCTGCGCCATCGCTTGCACCCCACGCACATGACCGTCGCCGAGGCGCTCGCCTTTGTGGAGCGCGTGCAACCCGGCGCGACGTGGTTCACCCACCTCTGCCATGATCTGGGCCATGCGGAAACGGAGGCCGCGTTACCCCCCGGCGTGCGCATCGCCTATGACGGATTGCGACTGGCGCCATGAAGAGGGCTCACGCAAAGACGCAAAGACGCAAAAGAAGCACGGGGCTCTTTGCTTCCGTGCGTCTTTGCGTGAGCTTTTTATTCCTGACGTTGCATTGTGGAGCCGCGATCCCGGACGCCCGGGCTACGGTGGTCGTGTTTAATGAAACGGATCCCTCGTCCGTCAGCCTCGCCGGGTATTACGCGGAGAAGCGCGGCATTCCCTTCGACCATCTCATCGGCCTCACCTGCACGCTGGATGAAACCATCAGCCGGGTGGATTACGAGAACACCATTGCTGCGCCCTTGCTCAAAGCGTTCCTTGCGCATGGTTGGTGGAAGAAGGAAGCCGACTTGGACAACGGGCGCGTCTGGAAGAGCACGATCCGCTACCTGGCGGTCATCCGGGGCATTCCGCTGAAGATCGCCCCGGTGCCTGAGTGGGAGGGAGACAAGCCGGTGGCGCGCCCCGTGGAGCTCAACCACAATGAGGCGGCTGTGGATTCCGAACTGGCGACGCTTGGCCTGAACACGCGCCAGATTTCAGGGCCGGTGGAGAACCCCTGTTTTCAAAATTCTTCCAGAGCGCAGGAAGCACCCCCCGCCTGGCTGCTGCGGGTTTGCCGGTTGGACGCAGCCCACGAGGCCACGGTGCGCCGGATGATTAACGATGCCCTCGCGGCGGAAAAAACCGGTCTCTGGGGGTTCGCGTATGTGGATTCGCGGGGGCTTGCCAGTGGACCCCACTATGACGGGGACACCTGGCTTCGCGAGTTGGCCGCCGATATTACCAGCCACGGCATGGTGTGCATCCACGACCAAGAGCCCACGCTTTTTCCAGAGCATTACCCGATGAGCCGCGCCGCCCTCTATTTTGGATGGTACAGCGAGGAGGTGCAGGGGGTGTTCACGAAAAACAACGTCCGCTTTGTTCCCGGCGCGGTGGCCGTCCATCTCCATTCCTTCAGCGCGTCCACCCTGCGCATGCCGTTGAAAAACTGGTGTGCGCCGTTGTTGGAAATGGGAGCCGCCGCGACGCTCGGCAATGTGTATGAGCCCTACCTCCCGCTCACCACGCATCTGGACATATTTGAGCGGATGCTGCGAACCGGCTCCACGTTTGCAGACGCCGCCTACGCCGCGCAGCCGGTGCTCTCCTGGATGGCAACCTTCATCGGAGACCCGCTTTACCGGCCCTTTAACCCCCAGGCCATGGCCAAACCCGCAAAAGCTGCCGCCGAATATGTGGCCTACAGGGAAGGGGCGAACCTCTGGGCGCAAAATGGCTGGGAGGTGGGGGAGCCCGCGCTACAGGCAAGGGGGCGGGGGCTCAAGAGCGGAGTGATTTATGAAGGGCTCGGCTTGCTCCAGGCCGCAAAAAACGATCCCGATGCCGCACTGGCTTCCTGGGATCAGGCCCGCCGTTTTTACAACAAGCAGGATGCGGACTCCATCCGCTGCGCATTGCACTCCATCGCGCTCTTGCGCAAAATGGGCAAAACCGACGCCGCGCTGGCCCTTGCGCGCGAACAAAGCAAAAAATTCCGCAGCGCAGACGCCGCTGCGCGGCTGTGGGCAATCCAACTCGAACTCGCTCCGCCGCCTTCCCCAAGCCCAACCCCGGTTTCCCCCGATGCAATTCCCTGACCGCTACGCCCGCTGGCTTGAAGAGGCTTTTGTAGCCGAAGCCCCACCCCTGCGCACCGCGCGGGAAATCCCGGCCATTGAACTGCAAACGCTCTGGATGGCGGGAGAATTTGGGCGCGACTTCACGACCACCACCGGCGGGCAGGTGCGCGTGGAGCGGTTCGGTGCGTGGAATCGCCAAGCCGGGCCGCATTTCACGGGCGCGGAGATTTTGTTCGGAAGCTCGCGGGTTCGGGGCGGGGTGGAGGTGCATTGGAATGCCGGCGAATGGGAGCAATGCGCCGCGCACAGCCCGGAGTACGAAGGGACGATTCTCCATGTTTTTGCGCGGGAAGCGGCGCGCGAACGGGGGCAGGCGATTCCCGCGACCTGCACCGCCCTGGGTCGCGAAGTGCCTCAGCTCTGGTTGGATGTCCGGCGGTTCGAATTTCTTCCGGTCGATCCCCCGCCTTGCGCAGCACCCACCGCTTGCGGCGAGGCGTTTGCGGAGATGCCCCCGGCGCGCGTGTTGGAACTCGTGGAGGCGGCGGCCCAATACCGGCTCTGCCGCAAAGCCGCGCGCCAGGCGCGGCGCGCGGAGCAGTTTGGCCCGCAGGAGGCGCTCTACCAAGGCGTCGCCGAGGCGCTCGGCTACCGGAACAACAAGCTGCCGTTCACGCTCCTGGCCCAGCGTTTTCCCCTCGAGTTGTTGCGCGCGCGGCGCGGGGAGATCGAGCCGCTCCTTTTCGCCGGGAGCGGATTTCTCAACGCCACCGACCTCAGCCCGATGCCAGGCGACACCCGCAGCTACTTGCGGGAGGTCTGGGCCCAATGGTGGCCCCACCGCACCGACTACGAGCGCTTGACCGTGCCCGCGAGCCTTTGGAATTTGCGGAGCCAGCGCCCGGTGAACCATCCCCAGCGGCGGGTGGCGGCCCTGGCGGAAATCGTGCGCCACTGGCCGGTGTTGGAAACGCTGGCGCGCACGGCGAACGTGTCAGCGATCCGCAAATTTTTCACCAAACTGCAACATCCCTACTGGGATTTTCATTACACGCTTACCTCCAGACGCTCGGCTTCGCGCATGGCGCTCGTGGGCGAGGCGCGTATTGTGGATCTGCTCCTGAATGTCTTCTTTCCCGGCGCGGTTTCAGCGGCGCCAACGTTCTGGGAAACCTACCGCGCGCTGTCGGCGGCGGATTCAAATCAACGCGTGGAGATCGCCGCGCGGCGGCTCTTCGGGACAAGCGCCCTGGGTCGCCAGCTTTGCAAACGGGCCATGACACAGCAAGGGCTGCTGCAAATTTACGAGGACTTTTGCATGGCTTGCGACGCCGACTGCGCCCGTTGCGCCATGCCCGAGCGGCTGGGCCGGTGGGAGCAGCCGGAATATGGCGGCGCTACTGCGTCTTGAGCAGCTCCCGGTTTTTCCACAAATAGCCCACGCCCGAATAGAGGGTGAGCCCGAGGGCGATGCCGATGAGCGGGCTGCCGAGCCGGTTCTGGGCTGCGTCCAGAAATGCAGGGCTCAGGCCGAGCCCCCTGAATTCATGTGCGGAGAGGATGCCCAGAAAGAAAATGACGGTGGCGATCTGCCAGCCGGTTTTGTGTTTTCCCAGAGCTTCCGAAGGCAGCACGATCCCCTTGGAAGCCGCCAGCAGCCGCAGCCCTGTGATGAGAAATTCGCGGCTGATGATGACCACCACGGCCCACGCCGGAATGGCGCTCGAGGGCGGGGGCACCAGGCAGATAAAGGCCCCGGCGATCATGATCTTGTCCACCAGGGGATCCATCAGTTTGCCGAAATCCGTAACCAGCCCATAGCGGCGGGCGATGTAGCCGTCGGCATAGTCTGTAATACTCCCGATGATAAACAGCGCCAGCGCCACCGTGTGCCCAAAGCGCCAGTCCACGCTCAGAGCGGCGACAAAGCCGAGCGTCAGAAAAAAGCGGGTGACGGTGAGGCGGTTGGGCAGGTTCATATTCCGAGACGCCCCACATTGGCATTCCGGGAGCAAGCCGGTCAATGCCGGAAAGCGGGCAACGTGTCTAAATAAAGGCAGAATCTATCAGGAACTCAGGAAATCAGGAAAAGAAGACAATGGCCATGGTTGCATGCAGCCTGAAAAACAGCCATTCATCCGGGAAGTTTTTTCCTGCCCTTCCTGAGTTCCTGATGGATTGAAAAAACCGTCGCGCGGGCTATTTCCCGCCGGAGACGATGTCGTTGAGCTTGAAGATCGGCAGGAACATGGCGACGACGATGCCGCCGACCACCACGCCCAGGAAAACGATCAGGAACGGCTCGATGAGGGATGTCAGCGCGTCCAGCATCGCCTCGATTTCCTCGTCCCAAAAATCGGCCATTTTTTCCAGCATGGCGTCGATTTTTCCGGTGGCCTCACCGGCGGAGACCATGCGGAGCATGATCGGCGGGAAAATCGTCTGGCGCATCATGGCTGCGGCGAGGCCGTCGCCCTTCTCCACTTCCGTTGCGACGCCTTTGATGGCCTTTTCGACCTGGGTGTTGCCCGAGGTCTCTCCCACGATGGCCATCACTTCCAGGATCGGCACGCCCGCGCGGATGAGCTGGGCGAAGGTGCGGGCAAACCGGCTCATGCAAATTTTGTGCACCAGCGGCCCCATGACCGGGAGCTTGAGTTTGTAGCGATCCCAGAGTTCCGTGCCCGCCGGGGTGGCCAGAAAACGCCGGATGCCGTAGATGCCGCCGCCGATGACCAGAACGATCGCAATCCAGTTGCCGCGAATCGCCTCGCTCACGTCGATGAGGAACTGCGTGGGAGCGGGAAGTTTCGCCCCAAAGCCCGAGAAAATGCCCGCGAAGGTGGGAACAACTTTGACGAGCAGGAAAGTGGTGATGCCGAGGGCGATGCAAATGACCGAGATCGGGTAGGTCATGGCGGATTTCACCTTTTTCGCCAGTCGCGAGGCGGATTCCAGAAACCCAGCCAGGCGGTCGAGAATCTCCGCGAGCATGCCCCCGGATTCTCCCGCCTTGACCATGGAGATGTAGAGGCGGGAAAAAATCTTTGGGTGTTTGGAGATCGCTTCCGTGAAGGTGTCGCCCTGTTGCACCCGGGCCATGATTTCGCCCACGATCAATTTCAACCCGGCTTGCTTGCGGGGGTCGGACTGCTCGTACAGCGCGGTGAGAGCCGTCAGGAGCGGCAACCCGGCATCCACCATGGTGGCGAGCTGGCGGGTGAAGAGCACCAGATCGGAATCACTCACTTTGACGCCTCTGCGCGAGATGGGGCGGACGGCCTTTTGCTCCAGCGAAAGCACCATCAGGCCGCGGGCCATGAGGGTGTTGATTGCGTTTTCCTCGTTGATGGCGTCCGCGACGCCGCTAATCGTCTTCCCCTCGGGATTGCGGGCTTGATAGGCGTAGGTGATCATGGTGTGCGGAGTGCTCGTGCCTTTGGAGCAAGTTTGGTGCTAGGGAAGCTAGCCTTCCTCCCGCAGGCGGGCGTGGACGGTGTTGAAGGCGGCATAGAATTCCTGGTGCGACGCAAGGCCCTGGCCGACAATCCCCTTCAAATTCGCCACATCCTTGGGGTGGAGCACCAGATCGACGCTCAAGGCGAAGGCCTGCATCGTGGAGTGGGGCGTGAGGGTTGGGCCGAGGAGGATCACAAAGAGCTTGCGCCGCAAGTCCAAGGGAACCGAGGCAAGCTGTGCGAGGACGGGATGCGCCTCGGCGTCGCCGCCGCCGAAGGTATCGGAAACCAGCAGCACGTCGTAGGAATGGGAATACAAGTCGGCGAGGGCCTGCTCGGGGGTGGCGACTGTGTGCACCTCAAACCCGAGCGAGTCGAGCTGGTCGATGGCGGCTTGCAGCACCTCCGGCGCATCCATGCAGAGAAGTGCCGTGAAATTGCGGGAGGCGGAAGGGGCGTTGCGCAACGGGTTCATAAGCGTTTTACTTGAGGGTGCGGGTGCCATCCAGCCTCAGCCCGGTGCTGGTTTCCGTGGCAATGCCCCGCTGTTTTTTGAGTTGGTCGATCTGGCGTTGCACGACCCCCTTGCGCGAGGCGTAGAGCATGGCGGTTTCCTCCGAGAGCGTATCGGCTTCATAGGCGCGCAGGATGCACTGGTCAAAGGTCATCCAGCCATAGGGGGCCCCGTCTTGGATGATCTCGTAAAAATCCCGCCCGTCGCCTTCGCCCAACGCAATGGCTTCCCTGGTGCGCAGGCTGTTGCCCATGATTTCCAGGAGCAGGCTGCGCCCGTCGCCGTTGTGCTTTGGGGCCAGGCGCTGGCTGACGACGTAGCGCAGCATTTCCGAAAGCCGCAGCCGCAACTGCTTTTCCTCTTCGCGGTTGAACATGCCCAGGATGCGGCTGATGGACTGCCCTGTGTCGATGGTGTGGATGGTGCTCAAAACCAGGTGGCCCGTTTCGGCGGCCGTCAGCGCAATCTCCACGGTGGCGCGGTCGCGCATTTCGCCCACGAGGATCACCTTGGGCGCCTGGCGCAGAGCGGCGCGAAGGCCATTTGGGTAGGAATCGAAGTCCGTGCCCAGTTCGCGTTGGTTAAAGGTGGCTTTTTGGTGCCGGTGCACGAATTCAATCGGGTCTTCCAAGGTGACAATGTGGACGGCCTTGGTGCGGTTGATCTCGTTGAGCATGCTGGCCAGGGTGGTGGTTTTGCCGCTGCCTGTGGCCCCCGTGACAAGGATCAGCCCGTTTTTTTCCTCCACCATGTCATAAAAAATGTG
>SESG01026867.1_pt1 | contig 28169 bp, 27 predicted proteins | sample 3171421 | NCBI WGS metagenome assembly SESG01 (sample SAMN10866946, study PRJNA518727) | freshwater metagenome | biome: subpolar coniferous forest; feature: holomictic lake; material: water; isolation source: holomictic Lake 227, 6 m and 8 m depth | place: Canada: near Kenora, Ontario | collected...
AGGTAGAGGTTCTGACGATTGAAGCTGTGCCCGTAGCTCAATGGATAGAGCATCAGCCTTCTAAGCTGAGGGTTACTGGTTCGAGTCCAGTCGGGCGCACAAAGTAAAGTCCGTACGTTTTTTTAGACGGTGATTGTAGCTCAGTTGGTTAGAGCGCCAGGTTGTGGCCCTGGAGGTCGGGGGTTCGAGCCCCCTCATTCACCCATCGTAAGGCCCCATCGACTAGTGGTTAGGTCATCACCCTTTCAAGGTGGTAGCACGGGTTCGAATCCCGTTGGGGTCACACTTCAAAGCTCTGTTCATTACCGGTACAGGGCTTTTTTTAATTCAATCACAGCAGATTTCCTTCTCCTTATGAAACTATCTGTCAGTTGGCTCAAAGATTTTCTTCCCTCCTTCTCTTCTGATACCTTGTCGCTTGTTGAAAAACTCACTTTTCTTGGTTTTGAAGTTGAGGAGGTTGAAGAGCCCTCTCTTCCTGACAATCGTGTTGTTGTCGGGCGAATTGAGGAGGTTCTGGTGCATCCAAATGCCGAACGGTTGACGATTTGCAAGGTTGATGTTGGTCGTGAAGAGCCCCTTCAGATTGTGTGCGGCGCCCCGAATGTTAAAGTGGGGATGGTTGTGCCTGTTGCAACAGAGAAGGCTAAGCTTACCTCCTCGGATGGTCAAACTATCACCATCAAGGCATCAAAAATACGCGGTGAGCGCTCTTTCGGCATGATTTGTGCTTCTGATGAGCTTGGGCTTTCTGGCGACCATTCAGGCGTCATGGAGCTGGATTCATCCTGCAAGCTTGGCGATCCTGTCGCCGGTTACCTTGATGGTGACGTTGTGCTTGATATTGCCGTCACTCCAAACCGCCCTGATGTTCTTTCCCACCTCGGTGTGGCAAGGGAGCTTGCGGGCGGCCAAAAGCTGCATTATCCTTCACGGAGCCCTGTCGCTTTTGCAAAAACAGGCACACTGGTTGACGTCATGGATGCTGTGGGATGCCCCTCCTACACGGGTGTGGTCATACGGGGCATAAAGGTGGCTGAATCTCCCGCGTGGCTAAAGCGAAAGCTCGAAAGTATCGGTTTGAGGCCGAAGAACAACATCGTCGATATTACCAATTATATTCTTCACGGGCTTGGCCAGCCGCTTCACGCTTTTGACCTTGGCAAGCTTGCTGGTGGTCGGGTCGTGGTCAGAAATGACCGTCATGCTGATTTTATTGCTTTGAATACCGTAGTGTATGCTGTATCCCCTGGAATGACCGCAATTTGTGATGGTGATGGAGTTGTTGCCGCAATTGCAGGAATCATGGGTGGATTGCATTCAGCCGTCAGTGAAGCTACTACGGATATACTCCTCGAATCAGCATATTTTAATCCTTCCGTTGTAAGAAGGACATCAAAAAATTTAGCGCTTTCCTCTGATTCCGCCTATCGTTTTGAGCGGGGTATTGACCCTTCCAATGTCAGGCACTCGGCAGAGTGTGCCGTGGCCCTTATTCTGGAACTTGCAGGCGGACGTGTTGAAGAGGCTCAGGAGTTTGGCTCTTCATCAGAAAAGTTGCTTCAGGTTACTTTGCGTCCAGAGAGGGTTAATGCGCTGCTTGGCAGTTCTATAGCCGCCACTGAAATGGTGAAGATGCTCGAAGGGATTGGATTTTCAACCCTCGGCACTGCTGGTGAGTCGATTACCTTTGAGGTACCATCCTTCAGGGTTGATGTTTCGGGGGAGATTGATCTTGTTGAGGAGATAGCCCGTCTCTACGGTTACGACAATATTCAGTCCTCAGCCCAGATGGCGACCATCTATCCGCAGTCGCGCAATGTTCCGGAGTTTTTTCCCGATTTTCTTCGCTCACTGATGGTTGGCCTGAATTTCCGTGAAATCCTCACCAATCCGCTCATGAAAAGAGAGGAGGCAGGATTGTTCAGCGACAAGCTTGTCGGAGTCCTCAATCCGATCAGTGAAGGGCTTGAAGTGCTCAGGCCTGGGCTCATACCTGGATTTCTCAAGGTGATCAGCCATAATATCCGGCACGGGAGTAAGGATTTACGGCTCTTTGAGGTTGCAAGGGGATTTTGTACGCTCCTTGATAAAGAAGAGCGTTCAGGCGAGTCGTTGCTCGGCGCATACCGTGAGCAGGAGTCTCTTGTGATTGCCATGACAGGGCACCGTTTTCCGAGAATATGGAACCAGTCGACAGAAAAGGTTGATTTTTACGATCTTGTGGGTGCTGTTGAGATGCTTTTGGAGAAGCTGAATTTACTTGATAAATCAGCATTGAATATTTATAATGGGGACTCTGTCAGCATTGACGTGACGTTGACAGAAAATGGAAAGAGTTGCTCGAACAGGCTCGGTGTTGTTCAGCAACTTCGCTCAGACCTTTTGGGCAAATTTGATATTTGGCAGGACGTTTATATTGCAGAAATTGATGCAGCCGTGCTCGAAAGCTGTTTTAATCCAGGTGTCACCTATGAACCGCCGTCCAGATTTCCAGTTGTCCAGAGGGATATATCGCTTGTTCTGCCGCCGAATGTTTCGGTTCAGTCACTTGTTGAGCTTGTGCGATCGAGTGATCCTTTTGTCAGGAGTGTCTCTGTTTTTGATCTTTTTGAGCGTTCCCAGGGAGATGGAGGGGAGCGCAGCGTAGCACTCTCACTTGAAATTGCTGACTATAAGGGAACATTGCAGGATGAAAGAATCAGCGATATTCTTTCGAAAGTCGGCAGCAATGCCGAGAGTAAGCTTGGTGCGGTAATTCGACAAGTCTGATTCTCTTTGTTCTATGAAAAATTCTGATGGGCAAAACAGTAAGGGTGAATTCAACATCCTTGAGAGTAATATTGAACTCCTTGTTGCCCGGTTGCAAGAATGCCGGAAAGAGAATGATGTATTGCGATCTGAACTCTCAAGTCTGCAGAATATTCTGAGAAATTACAAGTTGCCCGGAACGGTTGGTTCAACCGCAGTGGATGCAGCGGGTACTCCCGTAGGATCGCTTGACTATGCGGAAAAAGTGCAGGTAAAACAGAAGCTGGTTCTGATTTTGCAGAAAATAGAGATGGAACTCAGGAACAATCAGGCCTTGTAGGATGACGATGGAAAAAATTGATGTCAATGTGTATGGTTATAGCTATCCCTTACGGGTCGAGCGCCGGGAATTGACCGAAAAGGCGGCTCGTGATGTTGATGTGGCGATGCGGCTTTTTGCCGAAAAGGCCCCGACATTTGAAGCGGTAAAGCTGGCGGTCCTTGCAGCAATTTCTTTTGCAGAAAAGAAGGTCGAGCTTGAAGAGGAGATAGCGTCGTTGAAGCAGAACATGGCCCGGCTGAATGTTTTTATTGGGCAAAATCTGCAATAAACCGTTACATTGGAGGAGAGGAAATATCCGCACCAGTTGGTTGGGGTGATTGTAAGTAAAAGAACTAACATCAAAAAACAGGGAGCTGAACTCTTTATTTTGATTGCAGGCCTTGCTGAACGTTCTGGCCTTTTCAGGGTCAGCTCTTTTCAGGAGCGGTGGAAACATTGTTCCATTGGAAGCAAAAAATCTGAAGGAGGCACCCACCGTGTAGCACGGGTTCTTGAATCTTACGCACTTTAATCGTGGTGCGGTTTTTTTGTTTAAAACGGTGCCTCATCCATGAGAATGAGTGCATGAAAATGGAGGTAGTTTAATGGGTATAGTTATAAACCTTGTTTTAATTGTTTTTGCGTCGGTTATTTTTTTTGCAGCGGGTTTTTTAGTTGGACGTTATTTTCTTGAACGGATTGGAACGACCAAGGTGCTTGAGGCCGAAGAGCGTGCGGTGCAGATTGTACAGGAGGCACAGAAAGAGGCCAATGAGTACAAAGAACTCAAGGTCAGCGAAGTAAACCAGGAGTGGAAAAAAAAGCGACGGGAGTTTGATCAGGAGGTTGTGATCAAAAACAACAAGTACACTCAGTTGCAGAAGCAGACACAGCAGAAGGAGGCTCAATTGAAAAAACAGAGCCAGGATGTGAAGGATATTGAGCGGAAACTTCAGGACCAACGCAAGGAGATTGAGCTGATCACGGATTCCGTTACCCTGCGTTCACAGGAGCTTGAGCGGGTTATTGTTGAGCAGAACCAGCGCCTTGAGAGTATCAGTAACCTTCAGGCTGAAGAGGCTCGCCAGATGTTGATTGACAACATGGTTGCAAAAGCACGCGAGGAGGCGACTGAAACTATTCACCGGATTCATGAAGAGGCTGAGCAAAAAGCGGGACGCCTGGCGGAAAAAACGTTATTGACTGCCATTCAGCGCATCTCTTTTGAGCAGGCGACTGAAAATGCACTCTCAGTTGTTCATATCCAGAGCGATGAACTCAAGGGGCGTATCATTGGCCGCGAAGGACGCAATATCAAGGCGTTTGAAAATGCAACCGGAGTCGATATTATTGTTGATGATACTCCGGAGGTTGTTATTCTCTCCTGTTTTGATCCGCTGCGCCGCGAGCTTGCCAAGTTGACGCTCCAGAAACTTCTTGTTGATGGCATCATTCATCCCGTGGCGATTGAAAAAGCCTACGAAGATGCGAAAAAAGAGATTGACGATGTCATTATCAGTGCCGGTGAAGAGGCGCTCTCATCGTTGCAGATTTCGGATATGCCCGCTGAAATTATCTCGCTTATCGGCAAAATGAAGTATCATACCGTCTATGGCCAGAATCTTCTGCAGCACAGTCGTGAGGTTGCCATGCTCTCCGGTCTTATGGCTGCCGAGCTTAAACTTGATACCCGGCTTGCCAAACGTGCCGGTCTTTTGCACGACATTGGCCTTGTGTTGCCCGAAAGTGACGAATCTCATGCCATCACTGGTATGAATTTTGTTAAAAAATTCAATGAATCTCACGCAGTACTGAATGCCATTGCTGCCCATCATGGTGATGTCGACAAAGAGTCTCCACTGGCAGATCTCGTTGATGCTGCAAATACCATTTCGCTTTCGCGACCCGGTGCGCGTGGTGCGGTTACGGCTGATGGTAATGTGAAGCGCCTTGAGAGTCTTGAAGAGATCGCAAAAGGATTTCCTGGTGTATTGAAAACATACGCCTTGCAGGCAGGCAGGGAGATAAGGGTCATTGTTGAGGGCGATAATGTCAGTGACTCACAGGCAGATGTGCTTGCCCATGATATCGCTCACAAAATCGAATCAGAAGCGCAATATCCCGGACAGATCAAAGTCTCCATCATCCGTGAAAAACGCTCTGTTGCCTACGCAAAATAGGTGGTTGTATAAAAAAGTAGAGTTACCTGGACAAAAGGGCTGCCTGAAGAGGCGGCCCTTTTGCGCAGGTGGAGGGAAGAGTTCAAATATGCCCTTTGGTTGACGGGATTTCTGTGCCGGTTATTGCCACCGCCGCCTTCATGGCATAGGCAAAGGATTTGAAGAGAGCCTCGATCTTGTGGTGTGTATTGGCTCCCTCAAGGATTGAAAGGTGGATATTGGCTTTCAGGGTTGAGGCCAGCGAAACAAAGAAATGCTCCACCATCTCCGTTGAAAACCCCTGAATGACCGGTCGGTTGAATTTTGCATGGAAAACGCACAAGCTTCTTCCTCCAAGGTCAAGGGCACAGCGAGCCAGAGCCTCATCCATCGGGATGATTGCCCAGCCGTAGCGTGCGATTCCCCGTTTGTCGCCAAGAGCCTCGGCAATGGTGCTTCCGAGCACGAGGGCAATATCTTCAACCGTGTGATGATCGTCCACCTCCAGATCTCCCTGGCACTCCAGCGCAAGGTCAAACCCGGAGTGCTTGCAGAAATTGACAAGCATGTGATCAAGAAAAGCGACTCCCGAATTGACTGAGCCCGCACCAGTGCCGTCAAGCGTTACGGTTGCGGTGATGATGGTCTCTTTTGTAGCTCGGCTTGCCGTTGCACTGCGTGCTGCTCTTCTGGTTTCTTCTTGCATATATATGGTTCCGTTCAGTGGATAAATTTGTTACTATTTTGGCTCTATTCGGCAAACTCAGTTTGGATATTTTTCAAAAGTTGCTAAATTAAGGCCTTCTTCACTGGAAGATACGATATTTGCAAATTTATATAAAGCGGCTGGAAATGCATGTTTTCATAGTCATTGTCGGTTTACTTGCATCGATTCTGCTGATCGGGGTCATTTTGTTGCAGAGCCCCAAAAGCGGCAGCGGCCTGACAGGGGGTATTGCAAGTCTTGGTACTGTTCAGACACTTGGCGTGAGAAGGACGGGTGATTTTTTAAGCAAGATGACGGCGATTCTTGCAGGCATAGTCATGTTCATCTGCTTTATAGCAGAATTTACCCTTCCCGGCAGGGGTGTAAAGAGCGCTCCGGAAAGTATTCTGCAGCGGAATATTCCGTCAATGCCTGTGGCTCCAGCACCGGGAAACACCGTGCCTTCAGTACCTGTGGTTCCGGTAAAATAGATTTTTTCTGCACCCGTGGCTCAATGGTAGAGCAATTGACTCTTAATCAATGGGTTGGAGGTTCGAGTCCTCCCGGGTGCACCCCTGAAAATCCGCAACGACATGAAAAGATGGAGTTGCGGATTTTTTTTTGACGCTGCGAAGGTCTGCCATCATTGCCTGCTTGTGTATCATCACGATTATAAGGCTATATTCCCCTCTATGAGGTTGTTCGACCAGGCTGTTACGGTCTTGGTAGTCATTGCAACAGAGGAGAGCCAAAGAGAGCACTTTTTATGAAAATCATTGATCGTTATATCCTGAAATCGCATATCGGGCCCTTCCTGTTTGCTTTTGTTACGATTATCTTTGTTCTGATACTTCAGTTTTTTGCCACCTTTGCTGATCGTTTCATGGGCAAGGGAATCCTTTTTATCGATATTGTAGAGCTGATTGCGCTGCAGTCGGCATGGATGGTCGGGCTTGCAGCTCCCATGGCCGTGCTCGTTGCAGTTGTTATGGCATTTGGTTCACTGACGACCACCTCTGAAATGACTGTTTTCAGAGCAACTGGTATTCCCCTGTACCGGCTTATGATTCCGGTTCTCCTTGCGGGCCTGCTGCTCTCCTTTTGCGTTGAGCGGTTCAATAATGTTGTGCTTCCCAAGTCAAACTATTACGCAAAATCGATGATGGTCGATATTGCCCGGTCGAAACCGTTGTTTGGATTGACGGAGAATGCCTTTTCAACTATTCTTGATGGCTACTCCATTTTTGTCCGAAAGTCGGAAGACGACTCAAAAGAGTTGAAGGGCATTGTGATTTATGATGCCACCCGGCATGGCTACGCCACCATGGTTACGGCTGAAAAGGGTACCGTTAACTTTACCGCCGATTATCAGTATCTGGTTATGACACTTTTTAATGGCGAAATTCACCAGGTAGGTCAGCCGGATCATAAAAATTACCGCAATATGAGCTTCCGGAAGCATCGTTTTGTTTTTGAGTCATCGGGCTTCGGTTTTTCACGCTCTTCAGAGAATCGAATGCGCTCAGGCGACACCGAGCTTTCTGCAAAAGAGCTGCTTGCTATTGGCGATGAGTTCCAGAAAAGAATTTTGGTATCAGAAAAACTCATTAACGGGCCGCTTGAAAAGGCAGGGGAGCGGATTGCAAAAAACCGTGCAGTGATTTCGGGAAAGCGCGTCAGAGTATCGAAGTCGTCAAATAAAGCTGTGGCGGCTGCCGCAGCTTATGTGGATCGCAAGCTTCTTCAGCTTGATGGAGAGATTAAAAGCATGGAAGCAAACCAGAGCATGTATAACCGCTACATGGCAGCCTATCATAAAAAATATGCGCTCTCACTTGCCTGTTTTGTTTTCGTTCTGGTTGGCGCTCCCCTTGGCGTGCTCGCAAGGCGGGGCGGCTTTGGTGTTGGCGCAGCTATCTCCCTGCTCTTTTTTGTACTCTACTGGATGATCATGATTTCCGGAGAAAAAATTGCCGAACGCGGAATTCTTGACCCCATGATATCAATTTGGCTGGCCAATGCTGTCATGGCTGTGGTCGGTATTGCCCTCGTGGTCAGTCTGAGCGGTTCAGTTTTTAATACTTCCCGATAGCGAGATGAGGTAAAAAAGAGTTCAGATGCAGCTTTTCCCCTCTGCTTTCTCTTTATAGCCGCAACAGAGCTCTTTTTTTACACCTTTGTCATCAAGGCAGACAAAGGTGATATTTGTGCTGAAGGCCATCACCCGTTCACCGCTCTCAATACTTTTTTTGTAAACGCGCACAGTGTATTCGATTGAGGTATGGCCAATTTTGCTCTTTTCGGTCACAAAACAGAGGATGGAACCACCCCGAATGCTTTTTTTGAACTCTACCTTGTCCATGCCGACCGTTACAAAGTTGCAGCCAGGATAATCCAGAGAGACTGTGATATAGCCGATTTCGTCAATCCATTTCAAAAGGTTGCCGCCGAAGAGAAAACCGTAATGGTTGAGATGTTCGGGCAGGACAAGTTTATAGGTTTCCATCTGTTTTTTTTGAGTGTGTTACAACAAGCTTCGGTTTGGGTGAGGCAAAAAACTCATGAGCAAGAGAGATTCAGTGACAATAGAACGAAATTTTCTCTATAAAACCCATCGTTGTGTTTTGAAAAAAATAGTTGCAGAATAAGATGCAGTTGTTTAAATATCGCAATAATGGTTTTATAAAACAAAACAATAACGACCATGTGGTTTATTGTAAAAGGTGGCTTTTTGCGGTTGTGGGTTACGGTGTTGCTCACGGGGTTGAGCATTATTTCAGTTTCAGCACTCTCTTATGCAGCAAAAATAGGAGATACATACGGTGGAGGCGTAGTATTTTATGTTGATGGTAGCGGTCAACACGGTTTGATTGCTGCGAAAAAAGATGTTTCTGGCCATTCTCCCGGAAAGCTGGAAGGGGATTTTACCTGGTATGACGCTAAAACGGCGTGTGATAATTTTGTAAGTGATGGCTTCGCTGACTGGTTTTTGCCGAACAGGGAGCAGTTGAATGACCTCTATCATCAGCGAGGTGTTGTTGGCAATTTTGACGAGAACTACTACTGGAGTTCAACCGAGCAGAGCGCGGATATCGCATGGAACCAGAACTTTTTTGTGAGTGACCAGTACAAGTATTATAAGGCGAATGTCGCTCAAGTGAGGCCGGTCCGGGCATTTTAAAGAGGGTCAATCCACGGTGTAATGGGATCAACGGAGTCTTTTTATGGACCTGCAGCCTGGTAAAGCCATGAAAATTGTGCTCTTCAGTGCCAGGTTTTGTCCGCTGAAGAGCAAAGCCGCAGATGCGAAGCGCACATTGCCGCATACTCTCTAATGCAGGGAGGGGTTGAAAGGAAGCGGTTTTCGCTCAGGACGTTGCTTGGCTTTCTTGGTCCGGGTTTCCTTGTGACGGTTGGATTTGTCGATCCGGGCAACTGGGCGACCAATATCGAGGGAGGCTCCAGGTTTGGTTATGAGCTGCTCTGGGTGGTCACACTTGGTACTCTCATGCTGGTACTCATTCAGCATTTGGCGGCCAAACTCGGCATTGCAACCGGCAAATCTCTGGCGGTTAACATTCGCGACTATTTTTCCGTGCCGGTCAGTGCTTTTCTTGGTGTGAGTGTTGTGCTTGCCTGTATCGCGACCGATATTGCCGAGCTTCTGGGTGGTGCTATAGGTTTTGCCCTTCTTTTCGGTATGCCACTCTGGATGGGGGCACTGCTGACGCTTCTTTTGGAGATTTTCCTGATTATCAGCCAGCGCTACCACCGGGTAGAAGCCATCATTGTGGGCTTTCTCGGCATTATTACTCTTTGTTATCTTGCCGAGCTTTTCATTGTCAGGCCAGATTGGAATGCAGTAGCTTCGGGGCTTGTGGTTCCGAGGATTGGCAGGGAGAGTATCTATGTTGCTCTGGCTATTCTCGGTGCGCTGGTGATGCCGCATAATATCTTTCTCCATTCAAATGTGATTCACAGCAGGGAGTGGGGGATTTCCGAAGAGGAGAAGAGGGAGCTGCTTCGGTATGAAAAGATGGATACTATCCTCGCCATGACGCTTGGATGGGTGGTGAACTCTTCGATGATTATTGTTGCGGCTGCCGTCTTTTTCCAGAATCATGTTATGGTCAACAGTATTGAGCAGGCATCGACAACGCTGAAGCCGCTTGCCGGAGCGTTTGCCGGGCTGCTTTTTGCCGTGGCACTTGTTTTTTCAGGGGTCGGTTCTTCTATCACCTCCTCTATGGCGGAAGCTGATGTGATAACGGGTTTTCTTGGCAAACCGGCTGATCCCCGAACGCCCTTTTACCGTGTTGCGGTTTTTGTTACCGCCATTCCGGCCCTTCTTGTTATTCTTTTCAGTCTTGACAGCTTTCGCATTCTTATTTTAAGTCAGGTGGTTTTAAGCCTGCAACTTCCCTTTACTCTTGTGCCGCTTGTGATGCTCTGTCGTAACGGCAAGGTGATGGGCGCATTCAGAAGTGGAAATGCCGAGTTTGTTGCAGCACTCCTTGTTGCAGCGCTTGTTCTTGCTCTTAACGGTTATTTTCTTTATACGACCATAACGGGAGGAGGCTGAAATGAAGGTTTTCAGGGAGATTCTTGTTGCCATCGACTGTTCTCCGGTTGATGATTTTTTGGTCGAAGAGGTCTCTGCGCTTGCCTTGCAGCTTGGAGCCACGCTGCATCTGTTGCATGTTGTCCATTCTCATACCCTCGATCAAGAGCGTTTTTTTCGTGCGGAGTCGATGCTTATTCTCGACCGTTATCGCCAGAAACTCGAAGCGCAGGGGATCGATGTCACGGTTCTGATCAGGAGCGGTGAACCGGAGCAAGAGATTCTCAAGGAGATTGAGCGGAAGAGCTATGATCTTGTAGCAATGGCAGCTCATGGGCACTCTCTGCCGGAAAGAATTCTTTTTGGTAGTGTTTCAAGGTCGTTGCGCCAAAACATCTCTATACCGATGCTCATAATCAGGCCGGATCGCTGAAAAGCTTGTTTGACGGCTTTACGAGCAGCACCTCTTCGCGCTCGACGATGACCTGGCCCGCAGCAAGTTTTTTGCCCTTCCGGACATACTTTTTCAGGGTGTAGATCACCGGAACCAGTGACGAATGTTTTGCCGATGAGTACCAGGCGGCAATTTCTGCGGCCTGCCTGATGATGGCCAGGTTGTTGAGTGTGGTGCCCTTGAGGACGCAGTGAGAGCCGGAGGAGCCTCGGGCATGGAGCCAGATGTCGGTTGGTTTGGTGTGGCTGAAGCTGAGGAGATCGTTGTTTGCCGCATTTTTGCCAACCAAAAGGGTGATTGATGCAGAGAGGTTCACGGTTCTGAAGAGCGGAGCCGTGCGAATGTTTTTCAGCGCCGAATCGCCCGATTTGCCCGGTTGACCACCCTGCTGCTGAAGAAAGCGGTGCGCCTCCCTGGGGCTTGAAATGCTCTCTGTTGCGGCCAGAAGCTCTTCAAGCGCGGAACTCTCTTTTTGAAGCGAAGCCTGTCGCTCCTCCATTTTTTTGCGTTTTTCCCTGGTTTTTGAGGCTTTTGAAAAATACTCCTCCGCATTTTTCTGGAGCGTCAGGGCCTCTTTCAAGGCAATGATTTTGTCGGGTGTGCCCGCTTCAAAAATATTTTTGACGGTGATGCTCTTACGCTCCGTTCTCGGTTCGTAAAGTGATGCCATGAGCAGGTGGCCACACTGCTCATAGTTCCGGGCAAATTGATCGAGCAGTTCTGGGTTGAACCCTTCAAGCGTTTTCCGGGTTTTTCCGAGTTGCCGCAGCAGTTTTGTTCGAATCCCCTTCAGCTCCTCTTTTGTTTCCACAAAGCGCTGCATGGTGAGGGTGTAATGGGCAAGCCCCTCAAGTACTGAGTCAAAAGAGCGCCCGGGCGAAAGGGCGTTGTGCAGAAGGGTGAAGTGTGGCTCTCCATCCTTCGATTGCGAAACCCCTGGCTGCGGGTCGAGCAGCTCGAAAAAAATGGATTGAAATGCGGCGAAGAGTGCTTCGTTGTTTTCGGCCCGACTCATTATTTCGCCTGCAAGCATCCTGTCAAACCCGGGAATGGTGGCCAAAAGGCTCTCAGTAATGCTCTCTGTTTTCATGGTATTGAATCGCTTCATAAAAAGCGACTGGTTCATGGCGAGGGGTTCAAGTTCTCTTAAAATTCCGGGGGAGTTATGGTTTGTCAGGCAGGGTTGGCCGACGAGTGCGTTTTTATGCTTGAAAGCATCAATAATGCGCTGCTCCTTGACAAGAAAGAGGTTGGTATCTGAACTGAAGAGCCGCAGTACCAGAAAGGTTGCATCGGTAAAATGGATAAAAATTTCCCGGTCAGAGGGGGATATTTCGACGCTTTTCACCGATTGCATAAAGAGTTCGTTCATCAAGCTTGCAGAGTTGCGTGCTTTTTTTGTCTTACCTTCTCGCGTGCAGAGGCAGAGCAGGGGAGAGTGGGTGAAAATAAGAAGCTGCAGGCACAGGTCGCCAGGGGTTATGAAGGTTAGGGTGACTTCGTTTTTATGTTCTGAAAAAATTTCTGCGAGGTGGCCGCCCGCAAGAAGCTTGTGCAGCTCCATTGCTGCATGGTAGAGGGTAAAGTAATTTCGTAGCATGATCTGTGTGAAGAGGTTGCGAGAGGGCGCTCTTTTTTTTTATTTTAAGGAAAACGAGGCTCTCATTTTTAACAAAATATCAAAAAAGAGAACTATGCCGGAAGAAACGAAGAGCGGATGCTGCTGCGAAGGGGAGAGTGTTGAGGGACGTTCAGTGACTGAGAGGCGGCTTGGCTGGCATGAATATTTTATGAATGTTGCTCAGCTTATTTCACGCAGGGCTACCTGTACCAGGGGTCATGTTGGAGCGGTCATTGTGAGGGAGAACAGTATTCTTTCGACCGGGTACAATGGGGCACCATCAGGTCTTCCCCATTGCAACGACAGCAATTGCAGGATCTACCGCAGCATTCATCCCGATGGAACTGTTGAGGAGAACTGTGTTAATGCAATTCATGCCGAAATCAATGCCATCGCCCAGGCTGCAAAGCATGGCGTGTCGATCAGGGATTCCGATATCTATATTACGGCGAGTCCCTGTATTCATTGCCTGAAAGTGCTCATCAATGTAGGGATAAAGACCATTTACTATGAAAATCCCTATAAAATTGAGCATATCGATGAATTGTTGAGGCTTTCCGGCATCAAACTGGTGCAGGTCAACATGCTACTTGAACAGAAGGGGTGAGGGCGATGGAGTTGCGTGATGATTTTTTTTTTATGAGGCGTGCCCTTGAGCTGGCAGCACTGGGAGCGGGAAGAGTGAGCCCAAACCCCATGGTGGGTGCAGTTCTTGTGTGTGACGGGCAAATTATCGGAGAAGGGTACCATCAGCAATTTGGCGGGCCTCATGCCGAAGTACATGCCATCACGTCAGTGGCTGACGAAGCGCTGCTTCGCCATTCGACGCTCTATGTGACGCTTGAGCCCTGTGCTCATTTTGGTAAAACCCCTCCTTGCAGCGATTTTGTTGTTGAAAAGCGAATACCCCGTGTTGTCATCGGCTGCCGTGATCCCCATAGTGAAGTTGCCGGAAAGGGGATTGCAAAGCTTCAGCTTGCAGGTGTTGCAGTGACGGAGGGGGTGCTTGAGGCGGAGTGCAGGAGATGTAATGAGGCCTTTATCAAAAGTCACACAACAGGGTTGCCCTTTGTAGCCCTGAAGCTTGCCCAGACGCTTGATGGTAAAATTGCAACCTCGCTCGGAGCCTCCCGCTGGATTACCGGTGAGGAGTCGCGAAGTGAGGTACATCGTCTCAGGAGTATCTATGATGCGGTGATGGTTGGTGAGGCGACGGTTCGTGCCGACGATGCGCAGCTTACCGTCAGGCACTGTTCGGGCCGTAATCCGCTCAGGGTTGTGCTCGATTGCAGGTTGAGTTTGCCCATTGAATCGAAAATTTTTAACGCCGAGGCGCCAACCCTTGTTGCGGCTTCATCCGTATTTGCAGGTTCAGCGAAAGCTGCGCTTTTAAGGGAGAGAGGCGTGACGGTGCTTTTTGTCGATGAACATGCAGGAAGGCTCGATTTGCGGCAGATACTTGCGGAGCTGCATCAACGGCGGGTGCTCTCGGTACTGGTTGAGGGAGGAAGCAGGTTGTCCGCCTCATTCATTCGTGAAGAGCTTGTCGATAAAATACTTATATTTGTGGCACCAAAGCTGTTTGGCGCTGATGCCCTGAGTTCGTTTGCCCCCCTTGGTGTCAATATGCCAGATCAGGCGGTGGAGCTCTCTTTCGGGGTTCCGCAGTTTTTTGGCCATGATTTGCTTCTTGAGGCATACATTGAAGCTTGAATTGGAGTGTCGTAATCAGGAAAAGAGATAACATAAAACGGGGTGTATGATGGCTAAGAAATATCCAAAAAGGAGGCTTCTTATGGTTGACCGTTTTGTCAATAACAGTGATATTGGCAAGCTGATGTTACGGCTTTTGGTTGGGACACTGCCGCTTTTTCATGGAATCGACAAGCTTCAGCACGGATATGGTTTTGTGGAACAGTCACTTGTCAAAGCAGGATTCCCCGGCTATTTTTCACATCTGGTGCTTGTGGGTGAACTTCTTGCTCCTTTTTTTATGATACTGGGGCTTTATACCCGCCAGGCAGCCTTGATTCAGTTTTTTGTCATGCTGATTGCTATTTTTGTTGTTCATACCAAAGAGCTCTTTTCGGTGTCGCTGCATGGTGGATATGCTCTTGAACTTCAGGCATTCTACCTCTTTGGCGCACTCGCGGTTTTCTTTTTAGGCGCAGGACGCTTCAATCTTGCCCGTGGAAGCAATCCGTGGGATTGATGGTTTCGATAGTATGTTTGGTACAGTTACAGTAATTTCTTTTAATCTGAAACTCTTGTATTTATGGCACAGATCACCTTCAAGGGCACTCCCGTTGAAACCGTTGGCTCTCTTCCCGTCAAAGGCTCCGAAGCTCCTTTTTTCTGTCTGGTGAAAACCGATCTCTCTGAGGCGGGCCCTGCTGATTTCGCAAGCAAACGATTGGTTCTCAACATTTTTCCGAGCCTCGACACGCCAGTTTGCGCCTCTTCAGTCAGACGTTTCAATCAGGAGGCAGCATCGCTCGACAACACCGTTGTGCTCTGTATTTCTGCCGACTTGCCCTTTGCGCAGAGCCGTTTTTGTGAAACCGAAGGGTTAAAGAATGTGGTTTCACTCTCCGTTTTCCGCTCTGTGCAGTTCGGTCTGGATTATGGTGTGACCATCGCTTCTGGCCCTCTCAAGGGACTTCTTTCGCGTGCCATCGTTATTATTGATGCTGACGGGATTGTTCGTTATACCGAGCAGGTTGCCGAAATTGTTGAAGAGCCCGATTACAGTGCGGCACTCAAGGTACTTGCATAAGGAACAATGTTTACAGGAATTATCAAGGATGTTGGCCGGGTGGCGGGAGTGACGCGGCGTCAGGGTGGTCTGCGACTCAGGGTGCAGTTTGCCAACGCGGCAGAGTTTACGGACTTTTCGGTCGACGAGAGTGTGAGCATCAACGGAGCCTGCCAGACCGTTGTTGCTCTTGGTGACGGGTGGTTTGAGGTCGATACGGTCGAGGAGACACTCACCAAAACAACGCTCGGTGCGCTCCGTCATGGAGCGCTCGTGAACCTTGAACGGGCGGTTCGTCCCCTTGACCGCCTCGGCGGCCATTTTGTGCTCGGCCATGTTGATTGCGCCGCCGTGGTGCAGGAGGTCAAGGAGCTTGGTTCCAGCCGTGAACTCTGGATAGCCTTTCCAGATGCCTTCAGCCCCTTCATCGTCTCTGCCGGTTCGATAACGATTGACGGCATCAGCCTGACCGTTGCCAAGCTTGAGCCTTTGCTATTCGCCGTGGCAGTCATCCCCTATACCTTTGCCCATACGACCATTCATGAGCTTAAAGCGGGTAGCCGGGTGAACCTTGAGTTCGACATTCTTGGCAAATATGTGGCGCGTCAGCTTGCTCATCCCTCCCCTCCCGTTGCGCTCGCTTCCAAAATTGATGAGGGGTGGCTCAGGGAGCAGGGATTTTAGATGGCTGAAACCGACAACATGCAGTCCGACCTTTTCGGTTTTTCCGCCACTCCCTCTGCAGGTGATTATTTCCAGCCTCTTGCAGAGCGGGTTCGTCCGCGTACTCTCGATGATGTGGCTGGGCAAGAGCATCTGGTGGGGCCAAAAGGGCCGCTCCGGAAGTTTCTGGCTGGCGGCCAGATGCCATCAATGATTTTTTGGGGCCCTCCCGGTTCTGGAAAAACCACCCTTGCGGAAATCTGCGCTACATCGCTGGCCTACTCGTTTGAGCAACTCTCAGCCATCGACTCGGGGGTGAAAGAGGTGCGCAAGGCGCTTGAACATGCCGAAAAAGCGAGGCGTGCAGGCCAGAGGACAATTCTTTTTATTGATGAAATTCACCGCTTCAACAAGGCTCAGCAGGATACGCTGCTCCATGCCATTGAACAGGGGCTCATTGTGCTGGTGGGAGCAACAACCGAAAACCCCTCCTTTGAGGTGAATGGTGCCCTCTTGAGCCGGATGCAGGTCTATATTCTCAAGCCTCTTGGGCCAGAGGCGATTGAGCAGGTGATTCGGAGAGCCCTGACAGAGGATCGCCTTTTAAAGGCGCTTTCTATTGAGATTGCCGACCTTGATTTTTTGTTGCAGTTTTCAGGAGGCGATGCACGCAAGGCACTGAATGCGGTCGAAGCGGCCATTGCCCTTTTACCAGAAGGCACGTCAACAATGGTGTTGAACCGGGAGCTGCTTGAGCGTGCCCTGCAATACAAGGCACCGATCTACGACAAGGGAGGAGAGAACCATTACGACGTCATCTCCGCCTTTATCAAATCCATGCGCGGTTCCGACCCCGATGCTGCGCTCTACTGGCTTGCCCGCATGATCGAGGGAGGGGAAGATCCCAAATTCATTGCACGGCGGATGGTCATCTTTGCAAGCGAAGATATTGGTAATGCTGATCCTTACGCCATAACGCTTGCTATCTCGGTCTTTCAGGCAGTAGCCATGATCGGGATGCCGGAGGCAAGAATCAATTTGGCCCAGGGTGTCACCTATCTTGCTTCTGCGCCAAAATCAAATGCAAGCTATCAGGGCATCAACGAGGCGATGAGCTTCACCAAATCGAGCCCTGAACAGCCTGTTCCGCTCCACCTGCGCAACGCACCCACAAAACTCATGAAAACGGAAGGGTATGGTGAAGGGTACCAATATCCTCACAGTTATCCCGCTCACTTTGTCCGCCAACACTATTTTCCTGAAGGGATGCAGCCAAAGGCCTATTACCGTCCAGGGAGTGAGGGACGTGAAAAGTATATTCGTGAGAGGCTCACCCAGTTGTGGAGTGAACGATACAGGCCCTGATTGTTACGAAACCGGATGGCTCTTTGTATATTGTTTTTTTCATCAAGACAGACCCTTTTATGAACAGGATAAGACCGATATTGTTGTTGTTGCTGACCTTCCGTTTGCTTGTCCCTGTTACAGTGGCTGCTTCCGGGACGGATACAGGAGCACTCTCCCTTGACGATGCGGTGCGTATCGGGATACAAAAAAGCCGTGCACTGGAAATCGCACGCCTTGACCGCGATATGGCACGCCAGAAAATCAGGGAGACCTGGTCGGGCGTGCTGCCTCAGATTACAACCTCTTTTACCTACACCCGCACGCTGAAACCCTCTGTTTTGCTTTTTCCTCCAGGTCAGGGGCTTCCCACCACTCTCGAAACAAGCTCAGACAATGCCGGGCACGCCTCACTTGACGTGCGTCAGCCACTCTTCAATATGTCGGCCATTGCTGGCATCAAGGCGGCGGGTATTGTTCGTAGCATGAGTGAAGAGGCTTACCGCACTGCCGAGGCGGCGGTTGTTGCCGATATCAAGATCTCATATTTCGATGCACTTATCTCAAAAGAGCAGTTGAAGCTGATTGAACAGAGCATTGCTCGCTGGGAACAATCGAGAAAGGATACTCGTGCCATGTTTCAGCAGGGTGTTGCCGCTGATATTGATACCCTCAAGGCTTTTCTCTCGGTCGAAAATCTCCGCCCCGATCTTTTACAGGCCGAGAACCGTGTGGTGACCACCATGACAAAGCTGAAAAACTCAATGGGCATCCCGGCCGACAGCAGTGTTGTGCTGGGAGGGAAACTTGGGCTCTCTTCGGCCACCTATCCCCTTGATATTGCGGCGGCATATCGTGAGGCGCTTGATGCAAGGCCTGATCTTCACCTGCTCGATCTTCAAGTCAAGGCGGAGGGTGAAAAAATCAATGCCGTACGTGCCGAGGGTTTTCCTGTGATCTCGGCATTTGGCAAGCTGGAGTCACAAACGGCATTCAACGACAATGTACATGCCTCTGATTCGGTCTGGCCAGCCTCCTCTTCAGCAGGTATTCAGTTCACCCTCCCTCTTTTTACCGGCTACCGCACCAGCTCACAGGTTGCGCAGGCCAGGATAGCACAACTGCAAACCCGAACAAGGGTTGAAGAGTTGAAGGCCAATATCAGGGCTGAAGTTGAGGTAAGGGTTCTTAATTTCAGGGAGTCGCAAAAGAGAATTGAGGTACAGAGCCAAACCATAAGCGTAGCAGAGCGGAGCTACAACATATCACTCCTCCGTTTCAGGGAGGGCATCGGCTCCCGTCTTGAGTTGACGGATGCCGAACTTCAGCTCAACAAGGCAAAAACCAACTATTTGCAGGCGGTATATGACTATCTTGTGGCAAGTACGCAACTCGAAAAAGCGCTGGGACGACGACGGGTTGAGGCTGCTTTATAGGGGTGAGTTTGAGCTGTCATGTTGACCCTTTTCCCTGAATCTATAAACTCACGAAACGTTATAGAAATGCGTTACCATAACGTTGTTGACCGTATTTTTTTTGTTACGCAAGGCTTAAATCTACGAATAACTTTGCTGTTTTTTATGGTTTAATGAAAATATTGTGTAAGATGAGTGATGAGTTGGTGTGTTTGTTGATACCTTCATTTATCTGCTTAAACTCATGGTTATTTTTTTACTCACCGTACTGCCGTTTGCTCAGTTAGGTAATGAGCAATTTGTGTCACAGCTTTCTGAGTCTCAATCCTTATGAGACTCAAACTGACACTTCGACAGCAAAAATCTGTAGAGTATCTTCCGCTCAATACAGGTTACCATCTCGCCTCGGCCATTTACGCCACGCTCGCACACTCATCAAGCTCTTTTGCCACGCAGTTGCACGAGCATGGATATGCCTCTGAAGGTGCCCGGCAGAAGTTTAAATATTTTACATTTTCCAATCTGCAAATTCCTGTGCGCACCGTAGAGCAGGGAAGAATTGTGTCGCGCTCCCGTGCGGTAACGCTCTATCTCTCATCCCCCAAAGAGGAGTTTCTGCAACATCTTATTACCGGCCTCTTTGCTGAAGGTGCATTGCGGATAGAAAACGCCCTGTTCGAGAAGCAGCTTATCGAGTCGTTACCCGATCCGGAGTGGTCGGAAGAAATGGCATTTTCGATGCTCTCCCCGCTTGCCGCATCGCTCTATCGCGACCCCTTGTCAGGGATGAACACAAAAGAGTATCTCCGCTACAACGACAACCGTCTGCCCGACATGTTGTTGCACAATCTGCAGGCCAAGTATCGGGGCATCTATGGTGACGAACCACCAGACGGCAACCTCCCATTTTCGATAACATTTGAGCCTGGTTACCTCAAGCGGATGCAAGAGAAAGGGAGGGGTGTGGAAAAGCTGATTACTATCAAGGATGCCAAGGGGAGAGAGAGCAGAGTCAAGGCAATCGAATGCCCATTTACCGTTACCGGTCATCCAGAACTGATAAAGGTCGGCTATGAATGCGGATTTGGGGTGAATAATGCAATGGGGCTTGGGATGGTGAGGGTTGATGAGGGGGGAAAGTAGAAGGTGATTTTATTCGGAATTTTGCTTTGTTCGAAAAATAACGAACAGCAAGTTTTCCTATGAACAAGATGTAACGAACAAGATGAAATTTTCGAACAAAAATAGATAAATAAAAATACGTTCAAAATGCTTGAAACGCTTTTGCAAATTGGGAAGACTTTTCGGGAAGCTAAACGATTAAGACATCATCGTTACATTAAACCAGCTCCTGTTCCTGATAAAAAAACGATAATTACATTTCTATATCTACCTGTAACTGAAGATTTTAGTTTTGATTTTGATGGTATAAAAGAAATTCAAGAGAATGCAAGAGAATCACTTTTTTATTTAAAATATCAAACATCAGACTCAGATTCATCCATTAAAACTTTATTTGGTGATATTTATCGTTATAAAAAAAAAGATGGCAAAGAGGGTGGAAACTATCGTTCAATTAAATTTTCAAAATATAGTTCTGTTAAAAGAGCTGATGAGCACGCTGATTTATTAACTTCTGAACTTGTTAGAAGTTTTAGAGAATCTTTAATTGATGAATTAGATAAAATTGAAGAAATTTTAAATCGTGATAGCAATATTTTCTTGCATTTTGATTTCGATGGGAAAAATTGGTATGAGTTGAGTGATGGTATTGTTTTGGATGAAATAAGTGATTTAATGGTTACTAAATTTGCAACTCAATTTTCAGAAAATGGGCAATGGGTATTTGATAGTATGCTTTATCGAACAATCTGTTCGGGGGATGCTAAGAATGATATTCAGTTTCCAGAGTTTGATAAATTAAAAAAGTACCGTTCCGCCGGATTTACTGTAGATGAAATAAAAAGCCTTTTTTATGCTATTAATTATTCTGAAAAAGCATTAATTACAGAATGGGATACGAAAAGTGATATAAAAATAGTTGTTCTTCCAAAAGGTGATAATCTCTCTTGTGAAGATATTGAAGCGTTTTTTGAAAAGAGAATAACTGAGGACGTATTAAATCAAATAACTAATGAAGATGGGTCTTTTGATGAGTGTTTTTCCCCAATTTTATCAAATACAAGTCAAGCTATTGTTGAGTTTGATGTTGTTTTTTGCAAAGTTGGAGGAAATGTTGATAATGATGTTTTAGAAATATCAGCAATAAATAAAAGTTATTTGCACCAAAGATTTGATGAAATAAATGTTATAAAGAGAGAGTTAGAGCAAATTCGAAAAGAAGAACTTTCGTATGAATTAAAACCATTTAAACTCATACACTCATTTTTGAATATATTAAACCTTTATGAGGGAGCTAAGCAAAAAAGTAAAAAATATCAAAGCCATCTCTTCAAGGTTCTTCCTCAGATTTATACAGGAACATATTATAAGGACAATGTTTTGCTTCTTGCATTTATTGAGAAAACAGAGTTTAATATTAGGAACGATCAAGAAAATTATAATCTTCTTAAGTATGATTATTATTTCTTAACTAAAATTCAAAACTCAACCAAAGATAAAATTATGGAAATGGAAAATTCTCTTAGTTATAAAGCTGGTCTTTTGCTTGGTAAAATGGCAAAGCCGCTTAGTTACAAAATTAATTCGTTTGAAAAAAACTATGTTGGATTGCTTTCTCGTCGAATTTCAGATAAAAAAGGGTTAATGAATTTTTCTAATTTTATTAATGAGAAATTGGCAATTCATGATGTTGCATATCCCGATTTAAAAAATGCATCGGTTGAATTTGCTTCTATTATAAGTCAAATGAAGGAGAAAGAGTATCTTAAAAACGAGTGTGCTTTTGGTTTCTTTGAAAGCTATTTCAAATATGAACCAAAAAAGTAAGCAGAGACTATTACAAAATTGATTAACTAATTTAAATTACAAAATTATGTCAGAGCAATTGTCATTAATCGAATTATTACCAGTGGAGAAATCGGAAATTCTTTTTTTTTATGAAACATCTTACTCGACCCCAAATGGTGATCCATTTACTGGTGAACAACGTTATGACGAAGAAACAAAGAAAATTTTGGTGAGCGATGTTCGCATTAAAAGATTTATCCGTGACTACTTCATTGTTATTGGTGGACATGATGTTTATGTGTTTAATGACCGTTCAAGTGTTTCAGAAGGTGAAAAAATGTCAGGTGCTGCGGCAAGAATGAAGTCGCTAAAAGACAAGTACAAGAATGATTTAAGTATAATGACAAAAGGAAAAAAAGGTAAGGAAGAACAGGATGCACTGAAAATAATGCAAAAGTGTATTGATGTTCGGCTTTTTGGTGGAATTTCAACAGAAGAAGGTGATGCGGTGAACCTGACAGGACCCGTTCAGTTTTCACTACTTAATCCATCGCTGAATTCAGTTGATTTGAGAATGCATCAAAACACGTCAGTTTTTTCTTCTAGCACAGAGAAATCTCGTGGTGCAATTGGAACAACTACCGTTGTCCCTTATGCTCTAAACCAAATTCATGGTTGGATAAATCCTTATAGTGCAAAACATACCGGATTGAATAAAGACGATATTCTTTTAATGTTTAAGGCTCTATGGGAAAGCATCAATAATGCAAATACTCGTACAAAGCAAAACCAAAACTCCCTTCTTTTACTTCAGATTATATATTCCGAACAAAACAAGAAATTGTATGGTGCAGATAGGCTTATTAAGCTGAATTCTTCAAAAGCAACGGAAGAACAAATTCGCTCAAGTGAAGATTATACCTTAGACTTTGATAAACTTCACGATGCTGCTCAAAATGAAATCGTGAAAGAAATTCGCTTTTATACAGAAGTTGAGGCAATAGCCGAAAAACTTCAAGGCGAAAAATTCAAAGCAATGAAACTATGAATGGAGCATTAATTAACATTTCTGGCAATTGGGCACATTTCAAAAAACCCGAAACAAATAACAATCCGTTAACTCACGATTTTATTACCAAAACTGCGCTTATTGGAATGATAGGCGCTGTTCTTGGAATTGAACGTGATACTATGAAAGCCCGCTTTCCTGAACTTTCAGATGATTTACTTTACGGTGTTCAAATTAAAAATGCTGTCAGAAAAGAATCTTGGGGTTTCACATTAAGGCGAGCCTCAAATTTGTTTGAAAAAGCACCAAAGCAAATGGAGTTTCTGAAAAATCCGGATTTTGTAGTTGCTGTAGCACTGAAAGACTTTCGTTCTCAGTTATTATTTGATCAGTTTATTTTAGCTATTGGGAATAGTGAAGCAAAATTTACACCCATTTTAGGACTTCATAATTGTCCTGCAACTATTTCCTTGGTCGCAAAAGGGTTATTTATGGAGGGATATGGAGAATTTGTAACTAAAGCTTTTGTTACAAAGAATTGTAGTGTTGATATGAGTAGGTTAATGCAAGATGGCAATCACAACCTTCGTTTGGGTTTTGAACGTATTCCGACATTTCAAAATGATGACTTTTGGAACTTGCCAGAAAAATATGTTGAAGTGATATATCCTTCAGAACAAAATGAAATTCCAGTCAAAGAAAACAGGCACTATCAATTTACTGATGGATCAAAATGGATATTGATTTAAAACAGAAATTTAAATCGCACCCCGATAAACTTTTATTTGACCATTTAAAAGGTGTGGCTGAAAAGGCTTGCATGCGTTGGGATTCAAAATTTGCTGAAGTTATATCGTTCTTCCATGACTTGGGAAAAATTAATCCAAATTTTCAGAACAAGTTACAAGGGCAGAAAACGGGGTATGATAATCATTCTTATCTCTCAGCATTAGCTTGGATGATTTTTTGTGTTAAAAATCCTGAAATAGTTAAAGAGTGGAAAGATATTAGCAAAGAAGATGTTTTTGCAATTGCAACAATCATTGCAAAACATCACGGGAATCTTACCGATATGAATACAGGTTTTTTTTTAGAAGAGCCTCGTAATGAATTAAAGGAATTTTTGTTATCCAAACCAGAAATACCAATTTCAGAGTTTTTACAATTCCTTGTAATTCATAAGGATTTTTCTTTTGATTTGTCTAATGTAGAGGCTGATTACTATTTTAATAAGACTCAAACTCTTTTTTATACGCAATTAAAAACAAAAATTCAAAATCCGTTATATTTCTTTCATAATACGCAATTCGGTTTTGCATGTTTGATTGAAGCTGATAAACGAGATGCCGGTGATAATAATGACTATCAAAGATTAATTATCGGAAATCAGCTTCGGAAAATTTATACACAAAGGTTGGACGAAGAGCTAAGCCAATACAAAAAAGATAGCGCATTAAACTGTTTGCGAACAGAGATGAGAAATGAAGCTCTGGAAAGTATAAAATCAAAACTTGAGAATGGTGAAAGAGTCTTTACGCTGACATCACCTACGGGTTCAGGCAAAACAATGATGCTTCTTGCTCTGGCGAATGAGATTATCAAGTGTAATTCTGAACATGATCTTCTTTATGCACTGCCATTTCTTTCCATCACCGAACAGGTTGCATCAATCGCAAAGAAAGTTTTTGGCGAGGATTTGGTTTTAAGGATTGATTCAAAATCAGAAAATATAGATATCCAAGCACTTTTAGAGCAAAGCGATAGTGAGCCTGAAAAACTTCAAGAACTGTTATGCCGCGTTTTCTCCAATGAAACATTTGATCATCCATTTATCATCACAACGTTTGTTCGCTTCTTTGAAGCGCTTGTTAGTAATCGAAATTCCGAACTTCTGAAACTCCCCAATTTTTCTAAACGCATATTTTTGATAGATGAAGTCCAAGCTTTACCGCCAAGACTCTATATATTCTTTACCGCTTTGCTCAATGAATTTTGCAATAGATTTGACAGTTATGCAATTATTTCATCCGCCACAATGCCATATTTTGAAATTGGAGAGAATACAGATGATGGAAAAGCTGCTCGAAATATATTTAGGAATTATCCTCTTTTCGGTGATGCTAAAAAATGCGAATTACTGAATCCGGAAAAGCATTTTTCAAAAGATATCTTTAATCGTTACGCCGTTATATATATAGATAATGATACTTTTACCATTGACAATTTGGTTGATGAAATTCTTTCACAAGACGTGTCTTGCCTCATTATTCTCAATACAATACAGGATACTAAAGATTTGTATGAAGAATTTCAGGATCAACCAGATATTTTCATTTTGTTGAATACACATTTTCATATTGAAGATCGAAAAGCAAAAATAAAATATTGTAAAGAAAAATTAGATGCCCATGAACGTATTGTTTTAATATCAACGCAACTTATCGAGGCCGGTGTTGATATTGATTTCCCTATTGTTTATAGAGATTTATGCCCATTACCAAGTTTAATTCAAGCCGCTGGACGATGTAACCGTAATGGTAGTAAGGAAAAAGGTAAAGTATACTTTTTTGAGCTTCGGGATAAAAAAAATAATAAACTTCGCGCAAATTTGATTTACAGAGATGAGGTTGGAAAAGATTTTTTGTCTTTTTGTAAGAAAAATATCAGTGGAAAAATATTTGAAAAAGACCTTTTTAGGATCCAGGAAAAATTTTTTAAAGAAGAAGTTGGGAAGTTAGTTATTGGTAAACATTATCAAAATAATTTAAAAACAAAAAATATTAACCGATCTGGACAAGAAGAAGATGCAATTGATATGATAAAGTGTATTCAAAATGCCTGTTTTGAAACACTCGGACAGTTTAAATTAATAGATCAAAAAGAGTTTGGTGAAGAATATCGTTACTATGTACCAAGAGATGATAATGATCATGCTTTTGAGAAATTGATAGAATTTCGAGAAAAAATTCAATGTATAAGACCCTTTGAAGAGGCGAAGAAATTTAAAGTAGAGTTAGAAATACACTTGCGCTCAATGTCTGAAAGAGTTGTCGTATTTCGTTTAACAAAATTTAATAAAATTAATGCTCCACAATCATCTGAAGAGGTCTTTGGTATTAAAAAATTAATTCAAAAAGATGGTTATTCTTTCAGGAAAGGAATTTCATTGACAGGAGTTGATAATTCTTTTATATAAAAAATATGTCCCAATCAATTCCTACAAAACAGCCATTTTACATCTTCTCAAATGGTGTGCTCATGCGGCGTGAAAACACTATTTGTTTTGTGCCGTATGTCACGCAGGATGAGGTGACTATTGAAACGGATCCTTTGCTCTATTTTGAGTCGGATGAGCTGGAGAGCTTTTCACTCAATCCGGTAAATGACAGCAAGCTGAATACCGGTGGCAGGCGAGTGATCCCGATCAATAACATTGATTCGTTTTTTGTGTTTGGGGAGGTGAGCTTCAACACGAAGTTCCTGAACTTTCTGACCAAGAACCACATTCCCATGCACCTGTTCAACTATTACGGGTTTTATTCGGGCTCCTACTACCCGCGTGAATACTTGTTGTCGGGTTATCTGGTTGTGCATCAGGTTAAGCATTACAGCTCACTTAAAAAACGGATGGAGCTTGCTCGGGAGTTTATTGAGGCTGCTGCGGCAAATATTGCGCGAAATTTGAAATACTATACTGCTGATTCACGGCAGGCTGCGCTTGGGAAGGAGAGTCTTGACATGCTGTTCCATACCATAGCACAGATCGAATCGCTTTCGGGTACGATTGCCACAGCTTCGGATATCCCTTGCCTTATGGGCATTGAAGGCAATATCCGCAGGCTTTATTATCAGTCGTGGCAGCATCTGCTTCGCTCGGCTGACCAGGCCTTTTCTTTCTCGGAAAGGGTGAAACGACCGCCGGATAATGCTGTTAATGCGCTTGTGTCATTCGGAAACAGCCTGATGTATTCAGCTTGCCTGACTGAAATTTACCGGACACAGCTCAACCCGACAATCTCTTTTTTGCATGAACCGTCGGAACGCAGGTTTTCACTGGCGCTTGATATGGCTGAAATTTTCAAGCCGATGTTTATTGACCGGATGATATTCAAGTTGGTCAACACCCGAGAGATTCAGGCCAAACATTTTACCACTGCTCTTAACTTTTGCCACTTGAACGATGCAGGCAGGAAGATTGTGGTGAAAGAGTTTGAAGAGCGCATGAGAACAACCATCAAGCATCGGGGTCTTGGCAGGGATGTTTCCTATCGTCGCCTCATTCGTCTCGAATGCTATAAACTCATCAAACATCTCATCGGCGAAGATTCATACCATGCGTTTCGAAGCTGGTGGTAGCATCAAACATTCAAACACTGAAAAGCTATGTACTATATTGCTGTGTACGATGTGGAGGAAAAGCGTGTAGGAAAAATGCTGAAAATATTTCGCAAGTATATGCATCACATCCAGAATTCAGTTTTTGAAGGTGAGATGACTCCAGCATCATATCAGAAACTGAAATATGAGGCATCACACCTCTGCCATGATGACAAGGATTCGGTTATTTTTTTTGAGTTGAATGGAAAGTATATGAAGAAGGAGATTCTTGGTATGGAAAAGCGGTCGGCTTCAAATTATATTTGATAAGCTATGCTTAATCCAAAGGTAAACGGCACAAAAATCAGTTACTATTTTATCTGCCACAGGAAGCTATGGTTGTTCGATAGGCAATTGCAGTTTGAAAGTGATTTCAGTGCCGTAGAGGAGGGCAAATTTATCAGTGAAACAACCTATCCTGATGAACGCCATGAGATACAGTTAACTGATGGTGCGGTGCTTGATTTTTATGATAAGCGGCACAAGGTTGTTCATGAGGTAAAAAAATCTGACAAGATGGAAGAGGCTCATCTTTGGCAGTTAAAATATTACTTATATTACCTGAAAAGTTTTGGGGTGGAGGATGTCACTGGCAGGCTTGATTATCCAAAGCTCAAAAAAACACTTGATGTTGTATTGACCGCAGATGATGAGCAAAAAATCCAGGAAATTTTTGATGATATGACTGCACTCCTCAATCAAGAGAAAGCTCCTGAGCGGATTAACCAAAAATTCTGCAAAAAGTGCGCATATTATGAATTTTGTTGGGCTTAGAACTTGTTTGCGTTGAGAGAACTGTCGTCAGGATGGTGCCATAGCTCAGTGCAGGAGCCGCAAAACAGATAAGAAAGTCACTTTTATTTTTCTAAATAACCTAAATGTAATACATTAAGAAAGTCGTCAAGGCTCCGGCTTTTTCCTGTTATAACCACCTGACGACAAAGTAAAGCGTTTTTACGACTTGGATTTCAACAAAACCGGGACTTTCCAGCCGAAATCAAGGCGGCTTCTAATTGCACCAATATGGAATTGAAACATGGCAAGATTTCTTATTGAACACCGTCTTGCAAAATCTTCTAATTGCACCAATATGGAATTGAAACGGTCAAACTTAGGCTCGGT
>SESG01007607.1_pt1 | contig 28111 bp, 16 predicted proteins | sample 3171421 | NCBI WGS metagenome assembly SESG01 (sample SAMN10866946, study PRJNA518727) | freshwater metagenome | biome: subpolar coniferous forest; feature: holomictic lake; material: water; isolation source: holomictic Lake 227, 6 m and 8 m depth | place: Canada: near Kenora, Ontario | collected...
GATTTCGATACCATCTTGGTTAAATATCGAAATCTCCACTGTTTTTTGAGACCTGATATTCAGACCTATGTGACTATTTTCGGTGACGGGGTTTGGATAGATGGAAAGATTCATCACAGAATTTTCATGCTCATTGATACCTATTGGGGACCAAAAAGTAACCCTGAGGCTATCCATAAAAACATCTACAAGTGGATGATTGGTTCCATTAATGGCAACAGCGCCGATTGCCTGAACGACTTCGAAATTCTGGGTAACGATGCCAAAACAAGGATAATTGGGATTGAGGTACGTATTATTCACCAGGTTGATAAAGAACTGGCTCCCCCCTGTATTGGGTCCGGCATTTGCCATTCCCAGTGCTTTTTGGACATTACTGGTAAAGGGACTAAATTCATCAGGAATGGAATAACCGGGACCTCCCGATCCTGTTCCAGTGGGATCTCCACCCTGGATCACGAAATTATGCACCACCCTGTGAAACTTTACATGATCATAGAAATTTGAAGTGACCAGGTCGAGAAAATTCCCCGCGGTGATGGGCATCAGCGTGTCGTATGTCTTAACAACAAAGGTCCCCATGCTGGTATAAAAAGTAACTTCTGTCTGAGCATTACCAATTTTCGCAAATGCCATCAGGCATAATAATAGAATGCAGGTTAATAATTTCTTCATGTTATTTGACAATAGGTTCTAAGGTGAACAAATGTAGGATTAATTTCAAGTCCCGGATCATTGATTAATTGTAAGCATGGAATACAGAAATTTACATATAGAAACTAAACCTTGGCTTAACTTTTTCGTCTAATAGAGCAAGCAAAATCAAAAATTAATTTATTGTTAATTTTTTTAAGAATATTTTTCATAACTTGCTGCAAATTAGAAAACTTAAACCCAATTCATATGAAGAGAAAACTTTTACTCAGCTTGCTTTTGTTCGTTCTGTTTGCAGGAACAGCATTTTCCCAAGGCATTGTAATTACTGAGATCAATTACAATGACCCTTCCACTGGAACCACCACCGGTGACTCACTTGAGTACATTGAAGTGCAGAATTTTTCAACGATGCCTGTCAATTTCGGTGGATATAAATTTACTTCCGGGGTAACTTTTACGTTCCCTTCGATGACCGTGCCAGCCATGGGATATGTTGTTATTGCCAAAGCAGCCACGAAAGTCCAGAATTTTTATGGCATTAGTGGCGTATTGCAGTGGGATGCCGGCCAAACATTAACCAATAACGGAGGGGAAGGGATTGCCTTAAAAGACCCTTCGTTAAACATGCTTGATACGGTGCGTTATAACACAACAAACCCCTGGCCTACTTCGCCAAACGGTACGGGTCCTTCGCTGATGTTATGCGACGCCAGCCTCGACAACAACAACGGAGCCAACTGGGTTGCTGCCAATGCAGTCAATTCCAATACTTATGGAACGATTGCCGGATATGTCGTTAATGGCACTCCTGGTAGCGGCTGTGTGGTTTTACCTCCTTATTTCCCCAAGTTTGCTAATGTTCCTTTCACTGCTACCTTTGAAAACACCTGGAAAAATGCCAATTACTCAAGAGATGTTCCGGATACCGTTTGGACAAATTCTCCCAGCTCAGGAAATAACAGCTGGAGAAGAAATGACGATGGCATCAGTGCAGTATGGACAGGAACAACTACAGGAGCTTATACCCCGACTGGCGCAATTGGTTCAAGCCGCTCAGCACGTTTTCACAGTTCTGCCAGTGTTGCAGGACAAATCGGTGATCTGACCCTTTTGATAAACATGAACACTCCTGGCATTAAAAGACTAAAATTCTGGCAAATGAACACCTCTGGCAACGACAGCCTCGGGGTCTTTTTCTCGCAAGATAGTGGTCTCACTTATACTCACATTGGTCAGTTTGTGAACACTACGACCTGGGAACAAAAACAAATCCTTTTGGGTGCTACAACTGCCACGCATTGTATGATTCGTTTCAGGGCTACTGCCCAAGTAGGGAATACTGACATCGGCCTCGACGATGTGGTTGTTGACCTCATGATGCCCGATGACGTTGGGGTTACGAGCATCGCAGCTCCCGGACCTGTTGTTGCAGCTCAGACAGATACCATTAAAGTCATTCTTAAAAATTATGGCGGAAACGATGTCAGCAATGTCAACATCAACTGGAGTGTTGGCGGCATTTTGCAAACACCTGTTGCTTATTCAAGCGTGATTCCTTCAGGAGCGACAAGTGCAATGATTAAACTTGGTGCATTTACCTTCCCTCCCACTGGTCCAATGACTATTAAAGCCTGGACAAGCCTGCCAAACGGCAATGCCGACACAGACCCAACAAACGACACTGCCTCTTCTTCAACTTATTTCCAACCTTATGCCTCAATCCCTTTCTATGAAGGCTTTGACAGCACCTGGTTCAGCAAACAGGCAAGCCGTGACGTCCCTTCAAATTACTGGGCTGCAAGTCCTGCTACTGGAAACCAGTCATTCAGACGGGATGATGACGGGGTTTCTGCTGCCTGGGGAAATACAACCGTTGGCGCATACACGCCTGCCGGCGCCTTGACAACAACCCATTCAGCCCGTTTCCATACCGGGGGTATTGCCACAACCGGTCCTCAGGGCTCATTAAGTCTGTATGTCAATTTCAACGTACCTGGTATTAAAGTGCTGCATTTTTATCACATCAACACAGCAGGTACTGACAGTCTTACTGTTGCCATCTCATATGACGGGGGCGCCACCTTCAGCCTCCTCGGGAAACCACTGGTTGACGCTACATGGAATCTGTTTGAATATATAATTGGCAACAATACCTCATCCAATACGGTCATCCGTTTCAGGGCCAGTTCAAACCAGAATGGCAACACCGACGTTGGACTCGATGAAGTAAGCTTGTATTTATTACAACCCAATAATACCGGGATTACCAGTATTGACAATCCAAGTCCAATTCTGAATAATGCCACGGATACGGTAAAAGTTCATATCAGAAACTATGGTGCGAATGCCGTGACTACAGCAAATATCAACTGGAGTGTTAACGGAATCCTGCAAACCGTTGTGCCTTTCACAGGAAACATTCCCGCACAATCCAACAGTGGACTGATTACTGTAGGTGGTTATACATTCCCAACCTCAGGACAAAATGTGATCAAAGTATGGACTTCACAACCAAACGGAGTACCAGATACTGAACCCATCAACGACACTTTAAAGAAGACCGTAATCTATCAGCCTTATGCGACCATTCCATTTTATGATGGATTTGACAGTGCCTGGATCAACAAACTGGGAACGCGTGATGTGTCCTCTTATTTTTGGGTAAATACCCCTGTAACGGGAAATACCTCCTGGAGACGTAGCGATGACGGCGCTGCAGCAGCCTGGACTACGCCAACCGGCGGCGCTTATACACCAAGCGGAGCTTTAAGCACGACCCAATCTGCCCGTTTCCACACAGCTTCAGCAACAGCAGGTTCACCTGGAACCCTTGATCTGTATATTAACCTGAGCACTGCCGGCAACAAAGAACTTCGTTTCTATCATATTAACAGCAGTGGAAATGACAGTGTCGCTATTTATCTCTCACAAAATGGCGGATCTTCCTTTACCTATCTCACGAAATTTATCAATTCAACAAGCTGGGCACCCAGGGTCGTTACCTTAGGAAACCTCACGGCTTCTCAGTGTGTTATCCGTTTCAAAGTTACCAGTCCAGGTGGTGGATTTGGTCTGAATGACGTTGGCATCGATGAAGTAAGAGTTGACCTTGTGAAACCTGATGTTGGCGTAAGTAAGTTACTGAAGCCTTTCTCCGGATGTGGCTTAAGTGCTAACGACACCATAAAGGTACGCGTTAAAAACTTTGGCAACCTGGCAGCTTCAAACATTGCAGTTCAATCACCTGCAGGCATTTTCACCATCACAAATACCTTACAACCAGGTGACAGTATTGATTTTGAAGTTGGAACAATCACTGTTCCTCCTGCAAGTTCTTATTTACTAAAAATCTATACCAGTTATCCGGATGATCCAAATGCACTGAATGACACCTTAAAATACACCCTGGTTCATTACATGGTTATCGACACTTTCCCTTATGTCGACAATTTCGAAAATGGCCTGAACTTTTTCACAAAAATCAATACAGCAACAAATGCGCAAGTATCAATCCTGCCGTCAATAGGAACCAGTGCAAGTCATGCTTTATTTATGACTGGTATCGTTGGCGGTACGTGGCCTCAGAACACCGCTACCAATACAACACCTGAACAGGCTTTCGCTTATGCCGATCATAAAGGAGAGTTTGTCTCCAGCTGTATGGTTGATGCCACCAATTTGCCAACACCTGAACTTCGGATCGACCTCAAACAAACGTATAGTGCAGGTATTGCTTACAGTTATTTCAGAGTTACTGTTAATGACACGATGATTATCCCTGATCAAACCGGTAAATTGTATTTCAACCCGACTACTCAGCATGGAGATCCTTTTGTAAACCGTCATTTTGACCTGAGTCAATTTGGAGGCACTACTTTTAAGCTAAGCCTGATCTCTGCCTGTAAATATAATGCACCGAATGCACAAAGCGGCATCGCGGATGCTGCTATCGTCGATAACTTCTCTATCCGCGCCAAAGTGCCTACTGATGCAGGTATGGTTCAGGTATTAAGCCCAATCAGTGGTTGTGGCTTAGGAAATGAGGTATTGGGCGTACGTATCGTCAACTTTGGAAGCCAGCTGCTGCCGGTAGTCCCTGTTGCCTATACGATCAATGGCGGACCCGTTCATCAACAATTGTACGCGATTCCACTAAACCCAGGAGACACACTGAATTTCAATTTCGACACCCTGGTTAATATGTCAACTCCCGGAGTTTACAACATCACAGCTTATGTAGCGCTGATGGATGACATGGAGCATATCAATGACACGGTCCACTTCCAGGTTGTAAACATTCCAATGGTTCACACATTCCCTTATGTTCAGGATTTTGAGTCTGATTTTACAGGATGGATCAGTGGCGCTATCAGTGGCACTAATGAATGGGAACTCGGAATTCCTTCAAAAACATTCCTGAATGGCACACATAGTGGTCAAAAAGCATGGACCACAGGCCTGACGCAGAATTACAATATCAATACGAATTGTTATGTACAGTCACCTTGTTTCGACCTGGTTGGCATGACAAATCCAATTCTTTCTGTATGGCTCAAATTTCAATCAGAGCTCGACTATGACGGCATGATCGTTGAGTCAACCATTGACAATGGTGCCAGCTGGGTAAAATTGCCCGGTGATGCAGGTTTCTACAACGGCACAAGCGTAAATCCTCCACTTGTTGGCACAAAATGGAGTGGCACCAATGGTGGCTGGGTTTTATACAAGACTTCCCTTGCTGCTTTTGATACGGTAAGCAATGCTAAATTCCGTTTCCGTTTTGCCAGTGATAATGCAAACAACGATGAAGGATTTGAATTCGATGACTTCAGGATTCGGGAAGCTGCAGTTGATCTGATAACGACCTATGTTTCCCCGATGAGTAATTGTTCATTGGGTATTAATGAACTCATTACCGTCAGTGTTAGAAATGACGGTGAGAAGATCGCACCTTATGCTGCTTACTACTATTCATTTGGTGGCCCTACCTATGTTGACAGCATCGGTGGCAATATTTTACCAGGAGCCGTTGTAACTCATACAACATGGTACTCTGCGAATATGGCTGCAACTGGCACACTCTATACACTAAACATGGATGTCCATACTGCAGGGGAATCTGATCCCATTAACAATGCCGTGACACAGCAGGTCAGACATTTAAGCCCGATTACAGGACTGGTTGTTTTTGATGGCTTTGAATTCCCTTCTGAATACCTCGCTTTTGAGCATAACACAAACGCTGCTGCCGAAGCTTTACCCGGAAATGCTTATAACAGTATCTTTTCAGGACACCTTGAAGGCGGCGCTGCAGGTACATGGCCAACAGGCACTGCCACAAGCACTCCTGCAGATTCCGCATTTAAACATGCAGATCACTTATCAAAAATAAGCACTTGTGACGTCAACTTACCGTCATCAGTTTATCCTGCTGTCTATCTGCGCTTTATGCTCAAACAAACTTATAGCTTAGGGGCTGACTATTCCTGGCTCAGGGTCCTCATCAATGACACAACCCCTGTTGCCTCGACCAGTGGCGTGACTAACTACCAGGCTGCTACAGCTGCCGGTGATCCTTACACCCAGGTGATGTACGACCTGACTTCATTCTATGGCGCAGGTACCCTTCACAAAATTACTATTGAATCTGCCTGTATGTTTGACAAAGCAAATTCCTCTACAGGTATTGCTGATGCTGCCTATATTGACAATTACATCCTTGATTTCGCTGACGGAATCCATACAGTTCAGCCAGCGATGTTCTCTGTCACTCCAAATCCAACACATGATCTTATCCGTGTTGATCTGATTAACGCCAATGATGGCCAGATGATCCTCATGGATATCATGGGTCGTATTGTCAGCACAAAGGTTCTGAACGGACAACATGTTGAAGTCATTGACATGCGCGATCTTCCTGCAGGCATTTATGCCCTGAGGATCAATACGCTAAGTGGCAATCAGACTGTGAAAGTGGTGAAAGAATAAAATTCACTACAGTAAAAAAACAGGGCGTCTCAGTTTTGAGACGCCCTGTTTTTTTTTACCATTCGATACTATCTTCTAGCTTTATGTTAAACACATCCTCCTCATCGAGTCCATGCCAACGACAGCCTTTTTTTGTGCACATATAGAAATCAATGAGTTTGGTGCGGGCACTTACAGCGATCCTTGCGGCCGGCGAACCACAGGCACCGCATTGATGATCAGCATTGATGAGTGATTTTTCACAATGCGGACACGCAATCTCGTGAATCAACTGATCTTCAGGGAGATATACTGTTGACTTCGTAGAAAAAACATTCAGATAAGGAGACAACAAAACATATCCGGCTTCATCCTGAACAACTTTTAGCTTGAGCATATCATCTTCAATAAGACTTAGCTTACAATGCGGGCAATACGCATGCAGGAAGCTGCCTGTTTCAATAATTTCCAGGTGTGCCTCCGGTTTTTTACCTTCGGATCCAGGCAGATCATTATGTGAAACATGCTCAGGGATTTTATTAACACGCTGATCCTCATACCCATAGTCCTCATAGAGGCGTTGTAATACATGGGTAAGATCCTCAAATTCAACAAAATGACTTTTACAGCCATAACGGGAACAGAAGCTAACCTTTCCTTCCATATCCAGAAACAAGGGAACCATGGGCGCGCCGCAGTTGACACATTCTTGTTTTGAAGTAATCTGCTTCTTGCATGACGGACATGACAGCCTGGTAAGCTGGTCTTTGTCAATGGCAATGTCACAAGTATAATTGTAACTTCCATAAATCGAACTCAGACACACAAAACCACTTTGTCCATTGCTTTCGATTCCCAGGCGGATACTGGGTTTATTGTCGACAGGATGGTTTCCATCCATCAGGGACACGCCACAAATAGGGCATTTGACGCTAAGTGAAACAAAATCGTACATGAGATATCTTTTTTATACGCAATAATAAGCAAATTTGGACAGCTTTGTCAACAGATAGAAAAAATAGTTTTGCTTACAGGCTAATCTCTCTTATAGGTAATCACCGTTATCCTCTTTTTTCCATCCATTTTAACGGTCAACGGTTTTGGAAACCGGATATGCCGGAAAAACTTTGACTGTTTCACCAATGGCTGTGCGGCTAAAACATCCCAGGCAATAAAGTTATTATGGATCCCTTGTTGTACCGAGAAGTACCCGACATTCATCGACGTGACATTATGAAAGAAATGAGACCCTGAAGATGCATCAAGTGGAAAATCTTCCAGGTTGGTTTCAATGATCACTTTTGCCTGGCTGATCTGTGGCCAATTTACCGGGATCCCGATCCATCGGTCACGGGTTCCCCAGCGGCCGGGACCGATCAATATGTATTTCCGGCCGTCTTTCATCATTTGTTTGTTAAGCTTTTCTATCTCACTGACCATTTCCAGTGTGCATGATTTGTCAAAAGTCGCAGGATCGCAATAGATGACATCGTCAATGCCATCGATTAGTCCATTACCCATCCCCTTTTCCGATAACAACACCATATCTTCCCTTGGGATCTCTTCCAGGTTTACGGTATAGTCCTGGACACTTCCAATCAAAGGTTTTATTTGAAGCAGATAAAAAGATGCACGGTTTTTAGCATCCCTGTTGAGATCAACAGCAAACTCAATTTCAACAGGACAACCCATAGCTTCTTTGACAACATCCAGCACAACCTCAATGGTTTTCGCAAGAGGGATGTAATTGTATTTCAATATATTACAAAAGTTTACGATCCGAGGGCCTGCATGGGTTATCCCTGGGACGATGCGGTTATTTTCGGCATCGTACACTGAAGCACAATGTCTAAGATTGCCATGCTGTTCGGCTACATCGATATCCAACTGAACCAAACCCGCCATTTCACCTTCTAAAAGATTGAATTCCTGTTTTGTAAGATCGACAGCAATAAATTCAACCTGGGAGTTCTTGAACTGGTCCTTAGGTGAGTTGATCTCGAGGCTAGGATATGAGGGTGCGAAACGATAGGCCCTATCACCTTCCACAACATATTTCCCAAGTCCAACAGCAGTAACCGCAAAGCCTTCTTCAGGCTTCATATGTGCAAAGGGGTAATAGTTGTAGGATTGTGCCACCCCGCTGATATGCGGATAATAACAATCGCCGAAACGATTTCCCACAACTTCCTGGATGACAACGGCCATCTTTTCTTCTTCCAGCTTATAGTTGATGGCTTCAATATAACCCCTGGCCATTTGTGAAAAAATGGATGCATAAACGAGTTTGATTGCAGCAGCAGCCTGTTCGAGCCTGACTGCAAGATCTGTATGGCAGTTGGGAAGCAGGTAAGTCTCAAAGATTCCGGCAAAAGGCTGCATCAGGGAATCCTCAAACATGCCGGAGGACCGGATTGCTATAGGATTTTTAATCAGCTTTAGAATCGCCTTCAGCTTACGCATTACACCATCAGTAAGCTTTCCTTCTATAAATATCTTTTTAATTTCATCGTAATCTGAAACATCCATTATTTTCTCCTGGATGTGGTTTCTTTCCATAAAATAGTCGAACTCATCAGTGCCAATAATCGAGGTTTTGGGAGCACAGATATTGATTTCAGGCAGTTGCTGAGAAAAATCATAATGATAAATGAGGCTGTTGACGAAGGCAAGTCCTCGTCCTTTACCACCCATTGATCCAGAAGAAAGGCTCAGGATGTTACTGGCATCGGTAATCAGGCTCTCTTCAAAAGGAATGACCTTGCCCCTGTTCTGTTCATTACGAAAAGTCTGAATGACCTGAATAAGGTGGCTACGAATTTCATTGGCATTGTGAAAGTCAGTTACTTTGGAGGGGTTCAGGATTTTCGCTGCCTGGATCTCACCCCTGGCCATAAGCCAGAGTGAAAAATGATTTTTGCGTGCATGAAACAGCAGTGAATCATCAGGTATCGTACGAAGCTGATTTTCAAACTCTTTCAATGTTTTTGCCACTGCAATCTGCGAACCTTCCTTGTCTCTGTAAATAAAATTCCCAAAGCCCAGGAAGTGCTGAATAAAACTCCGAAAATCCTGGGAGAGGGTATCGGAATTTTTGTCGATAAACGAAGAATGAAGCTCATACGCTCTTTGTGCGTTAGAAGAATCAGATGACTGAATAATGGTTGGCAGGTCATTAACCTGAGAACGAATATATTGAATCAGCTTCATCCCGGCAAAAGAATCCAGTTTCGAATCTTTGTCGAACTTCATGTCAGTGATCAGGCAAAGCATATAATCTTTATAGCGCTCAAAGATGTTAATGGCTTCTTCATAGTTAGTTGCCATGAGGATCTTGGGTCGGGCTCTGAGACGAAGCACCCTATAAAGTTCATCTGTGCTTACATCATCAATGATTCGCTTTGTTTGCTCCAATACAATATTATAAAGCATCGGCAGGTAGCGGGAATAGAATATTGCAGAATCCTCAACCAGGAGGATGATACGTACAAGTCCAAGCCGGGTGTCATTTTCAGCATTGATTTTATCCTCAAGATGTTTGATCATGGCAAAAAAGATCCTTGAGTCGCCATTCCAAACAAAACTCTTGTCGATAGAGGTAAACTTATTGGGGATCTCCCTAATCAGCGCAACGTCGCTATTGTTATTAAACAGCAGATATAGAGGAATATATGGATATTCTTCCTTGATTTTCTGGCTAATCTCCAGGGGTTGATTTTTGTCAACGCCCATCATGATGATAACCATATCGAAATGCCTGGTCATTAATTCCTCCCTGGCCTCCTCCAGCGAAGAGGCACCCGTAATACGCGGCACAGAGGTCAGGCTAAGGGTATAATACTCTCCCAATACATATTCTGAAAATCGTCCTTCTTTTTCGATACTATAGGCATCATATAAATTTGCAATCAAAAGGATGTCTTTGACTTTAAACAGCATCAGGTCATGATAGACATCTCTGTCGATATTGTTCTTATTAAGGAACTTACGCAAAAGCTGTTTCGACGCCGGCTTGGGGTCTTTCAACTCTTTGTCTGTTTTTGCAGTTTCTGTTTTTCTTGCTGAGGCAAATAAAGCCTTGGCAGTATAGCTATTCAGATACCCTGTGATCAAGCTGGTAAGGTTCGTGATCAAGTGACGTTCCTCCGCCATGAATGGCCCTTCGTCGAGGGTGACGAATTCACGAAGATATACGATTTGGATTGTCCCTTTCCTGCCATCGATAGTTTCGAAGGTTTGCTGTTGCATCCATTTTGTCGGGATGAAATTCCCCGTTCTGAATTCTTTTTCGGCATAACGGATCCGGGCGGCAGTATAGTCGGGATATTGCCAGGCAGAAGGCAATGACATGCATATTTGATGTAAGGTGTCGTCGACAGGCTTTCCCTCCCTGATTAGCTGTGATGTCTTATTGATTGCCGCAAGTTCTTTGAGACGTTCTTTGCTTTCGAAAAGCAAGCGGCTGTATTCCGAACCCTGGTCTGAAGGCGGATTTGTTTTGTTTAAGTCGTCGAGATCCATGGTAGTATATTTAGAGTATAAATTGGGGGCAAAACAAAGAGATCAATAAGCAGGGTCCTAAATTATTTAATTACCACAAACAGGAGGAATAAAGCTTGCGTTCACATCACCAGCGCAAATACCACTTATATTAACAGTAAATGAGGCAGGGCCATTAACAACTAAGGCAGGGGTTTCAAATAACCAATCAGGGATCAGAAACATATTCTTCACTTGATTAAATCGCAAAACGGTATAGTATGCATCCGAGGCGTTGAGGTAGTTGTTGTTATTAATATCTCCGGCTTTCAAACGCAATCCACTTAAAGTTATAAAACCGGCGAAATGCCTGATAATGCTCATTGCATCCGTTGCATTTACGCCACCCCAGGCCATATTTGTTTTAGCTGTCAGGATGTAATTACCATTTGTGACACTATCAAACAAATAATCCCCATTCTGATCAGTATCGGCACTGTCGACCAGGGTTCCTCCTGATGTTTTCAAGTATACTTTTGAGCAGGTCAGCGGGCTATTCAGGGGCGAATTGTCATAGCTAAGCTTACCCGAAATCGTTGAAATCGGATTGCTAAACAATTTGGCAATAAAAAAATCGCTGGTTCCAGTGCCTGAATTTGTGAGCGTTGTTGCACCCATCGTTATTGACGGACTGGAAAACTGCCCTGCCAGGAACACATCTCCATATAAATCGCTTAAGACATAATTCCCAATTTCGTTACCCGAGCCTCCAATACTCCTCGCCCACTGAACAATTCCGTCATTATTATATTTCACAAAAAACAAGTCCTGATTTGAGGATCCAGAGTTTAATAAAGTAATGGAACCAAAAGTAATGGAAGGACTTTGGAAATATCCAGTTGCGTAGACATTGCCATCCTTATCTGAATATATGCTATTGATGACGTCATTGTTGCTGCTTCCAGATGCGCCTTTTACCCACATCACACTACCCGAGCTATTATATTTCACCAGGAATAAATCGAGTGAAGGGGCAGAAGTATTGCTAAGGCTAAAAGACCCGAAAGAGATAGAATTACTTTTAAAATAACCCCCGATGAATGAATTTCCAGCCGGATCTACGGTCAGTGACAAGCCATAATCATGGTCTGCACTGCCAGCGCTTTTCCCCCAGATCACATTTCCTGAACCATCAAATTTAAACAAATAGATATCCTGGTTTGGCGCGGATGTATTAAAAACGCTGACGGAACCATAAGTAACTTTGGTATCCTGAAAATGTCCTTTACCATATATATTGCCCACGTTGTCGACCCAGATATAATTCATTGAATTGCTGCTGTTGGTGTTGGTTGCAGTTTTAGCCCAAAGCACATTTCCAGATTCATCATATTTCACCAGGAATGAATTCCCGTAGGGAGTGCTGTAGTTATTCAGCGTAAATGTTCCAAAAACAATAGAAGGGCTTTTAAAATACCCTGACATACAGACATTGCCCTGAGGGTCACAGGCAACGGCCAGTCCAAAGTCACCATAATTGCCACCAGCTCTTTTCGCCCATAACACATTCCCTAAGGGATCATACTTTACGATAAACACATCCTGGTTCGGAGCATTTGCGTTGGTCAGGCTAATGCTGCCAAAGCTGATGGATGAAGAAGCGAAATAGCCTGTTACATAAACATTCCCGGCAGCATCGTTACATAAATAATTAACATTACTACCATTCATGGCATTGAAGTTACGGGCCCAGAGAACATTCCCGCTTGGATCATATTTAACAAGGAAAACGCTTTGATTAGGACTCGCTGGGTTTGAGAGAGTGGTCCCTCCAAAAGTTAATGTCGAACTGGAAAATGCTCCACTTACATATACATTCGCATTATTGTCGATAGAGATGGTATAGGCCTGATCATTAGCCGTGCCTCCGCCACTTTGCTTTTTAGCCCATCCCCAGCCGGGGACCTGAGCATTAAGAATCCCACAAAAAGCCAGCATCAACAAGGTTAACTTGAGTTTCATAGTTAAGGTATCTGTTTTTAGCGTGCTGAATCCGCACTGATTAGTTGATTGAGTAGTGTTTTTTAGCGAATGGAAGGAAGTACGGACATTTCCCGCTTTCAATAAACAAATTTAGAGAATTCCAATACAAAATGAAGATTAACAGCATTTAGAAATGCACTTTAAAATTATTCTAAATTAACTACTTAAGGCAAAATAAAAGCTTATTGTGAATTCGCAAACAGTTTATTGTTTAACTTTGTGTCCTCTTTAAACAATATTAACAAACAAAAAAAACACGCAGTACTATGACAAAAGAGGTTTTAGACCAAAAGGTCAATGAATTCATGGTAAAAGTGATTGCTAAAAACCCATCAGAGCTCGAATTTCACCAAGCTGTGAAGGAAGTTGTTGAGTCACTCATCCCATTTATCGAAGAAAATCCGAAATATACAGATGGTAAGATCCTCGAGAGGATGGTTGAGCCTGAAAGAGTCCTGATGTTCAGGGTTCCCTGGCTGAATGACAAAGGCGAGATCCAAATTAACCGTGGTTTCAGAATCGAAATGAATAGCGCAATCGGACCTTACAAAGGTGGTCTGCGTTTCCACCCAACCGTAAACCTTGGCATTTTAAAATTCCTTGCTTTCGAACAAATTTTCAAAAACAGTCTGACCACACTTCCTATGGGCGGTGGTAAAGGCGGATCTGATTTCGATCCTAAAGGCAAGTCAGACAATGAAGTAATGAAATTCTGCCAAAGCTTCATGACAGAACTCCAACGTCATATTGGACCTGACACTGACGTTCCAGCTGGTGACATCGGAGTTGGTGGTCGTGAGATCGGATTCCTTTTCGGACAATACAAAAGGCTTCGTAACGAGTTCACCGGCGTTCTTACCGGAAAAGGCCTCGAGTATGGTGGCAGTTTGATTCGTCCTGAAGCAACAGGTTATGGTGCAACTTATTTCGCAAAAGAAATGCTTGCCACCCGTGGTCTGGACATTAAGGGAAAAACTGTTGTTATCTCCGGTTCAGGTAACGTTTCACAATATGCTTGTGAGAAAGTAACCCAATTCGGTGGTAAAGTTGTTACCCTTAGTGATTCAAACGGATTTATTTATGATCCCAATGGAATCGATGCTGAAAAACTCGCTTTCGTGATGCATTTGAAGAATGTAAAACGTGGTCGTATCTCTGAATATGCTGACAAATATGGTGTTGAATATTTCGAAGGAAAACGTCCTTGGGGTATCAAATGTGATATCGCTATGCCATGTGCTACTCAGAATGAAGTCAACGGTGAAGAGGCTAAAGTTCTCGTTGCCAATGGTTGCTATTGCGTTTCTGAAGGTGCTAACATGCCATCGAATCCAGATGCAATCGAGGTTTATCTCAACGCTAAAGTTCTCTATGGTCTTGGAAAAGCTGCCAACGCTGGTGGTGTTGCCACTTCAGGTCTCGAAATGAGCCAAAACTCAATGAGATTAAGCTGGACCCGTGAGAAAGTTGACGAAGAATTACAGACGATTATGATCAACATTCATAAGACTTGTGTAAAATATGGTACTGAATCAGATGGCTACATCAACTACATGAAGGGCGCTAACATTGGTGGTTTCGTGAAGATGGCCGATGCGATGCTAGCTCAGGGACTTGTATAACACTTCTGCCCATTCTATATTACTCACATTACTCGTAAAACTTAATAGCTTCCATTAACATTTCTCGCATTACTTGTCTACTCGTAAAAAAAGCCGTCTCACATGAGACGGCTTTTTCTTTTATTGGATTGCAGACTGTGTAATTCCGCAACAATCAGGCATTTCTATTAAAAATTATTCCTCTTCGAATATTTCGATTTTCTCGATCTTATCTCCCTGGCGTATCGCATCAATCACCTCAAGACCTTCATAAACCTTCCCAAAACAAGTATGGTTACGATCGAGATGGGCAGTGTTGTTACGGCTATGACAGACGAAAAATTGTGAACCACCCGTATTGCGTCCGGCATGAGCCATCGAGAGAACGCCACGGTCATGATATTGATTGTCGCCATCCAGCTCACATTTAATGGTATACCCCGGACCACCGGAACCACTGCCATTAGGACAGCCTCCCTGGATCACAAAATCAGGAATCACCCTGTGAAAATTTAAACCATTGTAATAGCCCTTCTGAGCCAGTGTAACGAAGTTTTCGACGGTCCCTGGGGCATCTTTTTCATAAAAATGAACTTTCATCACTCCCTTAGTTGTGTGAATTTCAGCACGTTTCATAATAATCTCTGTTTTAGTTTGAATAATATTTTAAGGGGACAAAGGTAATAGAAAAAGACTCACTGCAGAGAAAGAGTGAAACAGAGTTTCGCAGTGAACCGCCATTGAAATCCTCCTTTATACCATACTCAAATCGACGAAAAGCATAAAATGTCCGGTCAAACGCAATTAGCTGCTTTGTTGGGCTTATATGGGCAACAAAAGCTTGCAGGTAGATTCCATTTGATCTGGCCCCTTGGCCTGACATACATTTGTCCATTATAATTTAAATCAGGAGGACATCCCATGAAAACAATCATTTTACTGACAGCAATCCTGTCAATATCATTAGGCCTCAGTGCCGCAAAAAACAACCCGCCAAACTATGTTACCGCAAACGGCCAGACATATTTTGGTGAAAAAATAAAAATGGGTATTTCGTATACCCGTATCATCAATTCCGGCGAAGATGCCATTAAAATCGAGAATGCTTCCGTTGATTCTTATATGAGAGATGGACATCTTTTTGAACGCTTACCCATGGTTTGTGAAGAAAATGCCCAGGATAAGGTATTCATGGAATACCTTACGACCCGCGGTGGACTTCGTCTTTACAAATATGCTCATTACGACGAAAACTGTAACCTTTCTGACGGGAATTTCACCAAAGCAACCGCAAAGAATTGCTTCTTTGTGTATAAAGATGGTAAATTTTACCTAAAGATTGATGAGAAAAACGCCCAATCCTGCCTGCCTTTCTTTGGCATCAATGTTCGTTAATTGACCTCTGTGTTTATTAATGCCCTAAGCCCTGTGCGATTCTTTGCATGGGGCTTTTTCCTTTTTGCCCCACCTAAGTCCTCCCCGAATCGGGGAGGACTTGGGCTTCGATTAAAAACAACACGGTGATAATCAGCATAGAAGTACCTCTTCCCCTCCCTAGATTGGGGAGGGCAGGGTGGGGTTCTTAAAACTTAAAGTAATCTATCGGCTTCAGAATATTATCGAAAACAAAAAACTGAATCAGCACAAAATCTTTCCCATCATTAATGCTGGCATACATGCGATCCTGATCAAAATAGACCTTATTACCGCTGTCATCATAACCACCATTGGGATTGTTCTTGTGATATGTCTTGACAACGACCTTTTTGTCCTGCTTGTCGGTGAGGACAATCTGGTAAAAAGGCTTACTCCTTACTATTGAATCTACATAATGCTTCGGCAGGTCATTGAGAAGTGTCTCAAAATTGATGTGACTGAATGAGGTTAAGAAATCTATCACCTTTAAAGTATCATATGGGGCAATCACTTTTCCAGTATAGACCGATTTTAACTGAAAGCTCCTGTCATTGACATTTTCAAGCTTTACAGAAAAGGCAGGGATCTCCATAAAGTCAACCTCAACTGATTTGATCTGGTTGATGGAATAGTTAAAAACGGTATGTTCCCGCCAATCCTCGGGGTATGGACTGTAACGTATTGATATAAAACCACGGAATCCCGGCATGTAGGTGATAAACGGTTTTTCTGAGCCTTCGAGCAACATATAAGTCCCCAGGTTATCCTGCGTCTGACTGCCTACATAATACACCTTGGTCAACTTTTCATGAGGGAACAACCTGATTTTATGAAAGAGATCAATCCTGTAAACCTGCTGATAAACTTCCACTTTAACCGAATTACCCGCGAGGCGTTTCACAACATTATTCCTCCCTGCTTTGGCTACGGGTTCCAGGACTTCGACATTCAGCAGGGTCTTTAGTAAAATATTTATAGCATCCTGCCTGACTTTATAATTTTTGTTTACCGTCCATTGTGTTGGCCCGACTTTTTCGAGCAAGACACTGTGTTTGGACATATCTGCCATAAAAACCCGGGTGACATTCGCAGTATCGCTAATGGCAAAATTCCGGTCTTTTTTACTAAAGGTACTGTTGGTACGGCTTATCAACAGCAATACTGCCGCAAGTGCCAATACGGCAACAGCAAGGATGATCAGGCGATTTTTTTGCATGAAATAAATATTATGAAACGCTGGAATATTTTTTACGACGTCGCCATGACATTCCCACACCAAAAAGGACAAGTAAAACGATTGGAAATACAGCATTGATAAGTTGTAGCTTCAGCTTGTCCTCCCGAATCCGGCTTGAATCAAGCATCCTGAGCTTCAGGTCGCGTGCCCTGACGGAGATCAGTCCTGAATCGTCACAGAGATAATTGATGGCATTCATGATAAAATCACTGTTGCCATAAGTCTGACGTGTATACCTGTCGTAACCCAACGGCAAAGGTATGTTCCTGTTTTTATCGAAGTAATTGTGGATGATGTCGCCATCGCTGACAATCAGCATTTTTGTAGGCTTACTCTCTTCCAGGAAACCCATGGCAGGATTTTCAGCAATTTCAGCAGCCATGCGCTTCTTATACAAGGAGGGAAATGTTCCCTCAAGCAAAAGGGCAACTGAGGCAGGCGGGCCACCAAACATCCTTGGGTCAGGTTTTCTTTTTAGATATCTTAGGCTTATCAAAGCCGGTGCTGTAACGAGCCTTGAATAGGCTGAGGAAGTCAATAGTATCGTTTGTTTCACACCAGGTACGGAGATTGTATCGATGCTGCTCATAAACTCACCTCTTAATGAATTCAGATTGTTTACGATAGGATGCTTGCTGTGAGAACTGACAATCGGAAAGAAATACCATGGAAAATACTCAAACTGAGGCTGATTTCCTACGACGCCAGTTTTTATCGGGATCGGACAGGCCGAAAGATCCATCACAAGGTTTGCATTAAGACGGGCACCATAACGAAACAACTGATCTTCCAGCTTCAAATCCTTCTTCAGTCCCATCGTCTCTCCGCTTCTTGATAGGCTATCCATGCTGGCAGAGATGGGATCAATCAGCCAAAGCACCTTCCCGCCATGCATGATATACTGGTCGATGATGAATTTATCCTTCTCATTGAAAGCTGAATCAGGCTTGGCGATGATAATGGCCGCATATTTATTACTAAGCCTGGCTTTGGTGCTGTCGGATATGTCATGATCGGTCAGGCTGCTTATCTGGCCATTAAGATTTACGCGCTCAACATCATAAAACTCACTGAGCGAACGGGTAATGTCACCAACTTCGATTTCTTTCAACTCACCATGACCCTGTGTAAAGGCAATCTTCTGATGCATGCGGTTTGCCAGTTTTCGTATTGTCGAAGAGATGTTATACTCCAATGCCTGGACAGAACTGTTCAACACGACCTCAGGGGCTGTATTTACCTGTGAATTAAGCAATTGCATAGGGAGCTCAACGCCCTTATAGGTCACCAGTGCACCCGGGAAAATTATTTGTTGCGAAGAGCCATCATCAGTCTTTACTTGTAATTCGGTCGGCTCAAGACCTTTACCGGCCAGTGACCTATAGAGATTGTTCCTGTCTTTTTTGTCCTTGATGGCGGAAGGATCGATAAATTCATATTCAATATTTCCATTGTAAGCCCTAAGCTCATCCAGCATCTCCCGGGTTTCATTACGCAGGCGTTTGAAGCCTGCAGGAAACTCCCCGTCGAGATACACCTTAAAATAAACGATATCGTCGAGATTACGGATCAGGTCTTTGGTTACCGGAGACAGTGAATAACGTTTTTCCGAGGTTAAGTCGATCCTGCTAAATAAATAAAATGAGATCAGGTTGATCAGCACAATAGCCAACAGGCTTAGCGCCAACTGCATGACATTCTGCTTGCGAATGTCTCTTTTCTTGTTGACAATTTTCGTTTTCAGTCTCATCTTATTTCTCCCATTTGCGGCTTTCCAATGACAATTTCGTCATCAGCAGGAACAGCCCGATAAAACTGAAAAAATACACCAGGTCCCGGGTGTCGATGACGCCACGGCTCATCGACAGGTAATGTGCCTGGATCCCAAGGGAACGGATAAAAAGGTCGACTTTGCCAAATAGGTCGAGTGTATAAATGAATTCAAAGCCAAGGTAGGCAAACATGCATAGAAAAAGGCTCACCATGAAGGCAATGACCTGGTTGTCAGTTAGTGACGACACAAAAACACCAATAGAAACCATAGAGGCTCCCAGGAAGAAAAGCCCGATATAGGAACCCCAAAGCGAGCCTGTGTCAAGGTTTCCTTTGGGCAAGCCATACCAATAAACAGAGGCCATGTAAATAAAGGTGGGCAGCAAGGAAAACAGCACGAGAACGAGTCCGGCCAGGTATTTCGCAAAGATCACCTGTAACGCTGTCAAGGGCTGTGTGAGCAAGAGTTCGAGGGTTCCGCTTTTCTTTTCATCTGCAAATGACCTCATGGTGACAGCCGGGATCAGGAAGAGAAAAACGAAAGGAGCCAGCATGAAAAGACCGTCGAGGTTGGCATAGCCAGCATCCAGGATGTTAAAATCCATTGGAAACACCCAGAGAAAAAGCCCCATTGTCAATAGGAATATCGAAATAACGACATACCCGATCAGGGAACTTAGAAAAGTGGTAAGCTCTTTTTTGAAGAGTGTGAACATGAGATGTTATTAAGAGGGCGCGAAATTACGGTTTTTCGTGGAATTCTATCCGCACCATATCATCCGGATTCAAACCCAATAAACTGCTTGCATTCGAACGGTTCAGCCCGACCTCCAGATAGCCTGATGAGCTGAATATCGCTATGATCTCTGCCTCTCCCACGTCGCTGTAAGCAGTACTGATCCTTTTCACCTGGTCAACAGGATTGCGGATCGAGATCGTAAAAGGCCGACCCTTGCCGACTTCCCGAAATAAAGTCTCAGTGATGTTTACGAAAACATTCTCATAACTATCAATATAAATGACTTTCCCCCGAATGACATCTTTCTCTACGACAGGCGAAAAATGATTCATCTGCTTTATTTTCGGCCTGTCACGACCCAATCCTGCCAGGTCATTCCCCATGGCGATATGTGCTGCTACCTTGGCAAAGACATCACGGGCCGAAAAGGTAAAATAGGGTGAGTCCTGCATGATATCGATTTCAACGATACGCTCAGGCGCTTTGTCGAAGATCAGGGAGAATATGCCATTGTCAGCACCGATAAAATACTGTCCGTCAGCCAGGATCACCGTATGAGGCGATTCAATGGATGCATCAGAACACACATCGATGATATGAATTGTACCTTTGGGAAAGCTCTTGTAAGCGTTTCTTACCACAAAGGATGCATGGGAAAGGTTGTATGGAGGAATATGATGGGTGATATCGACCAGAGTCACATCCGGCAACAGTGAAAGAATTGCTCCTTTTACTGCCCCGGCGTAATGGTCGCCACTCCCCCAATCGCTTGTCAGCGTGATGATTGCCATAATCTTACAAAAATGTATACTTTTGCTTCTCAAAAGTACTATAAATATAACAATCCCAAGCTCTAAAAGCATAACATCCGCTAAACTCTCTTTATGAACGAAAAAATCCTCAGCCTTGACCCCTACAACCCTGTTGACATCTTTGGTGTGAACGATGCGAACCTCGATGACCTCAGGGCATTTTTTCCGCGACTGAAAATCATCGCCAGGGGGGAAATGGTTAAGGTGATCGGCGAAGAGAAAGACATGCTTCTTTTTGAAGAGAAATTTAATCTTTTGCTGATGCATTTCGACAGGTTCGGCAAAGTCGGTCATTCTGATGTCACTATGATTTTAAAGGCAGATGAAGATGACGTGGCTGTCCCACAGATGCAGGGAGATGACATTTTGGTTCATGGCCGTGAAGGAAATCTCATCAAAGCCCGGACCCGCAACCAACAACGAATGGTGGCCAGCTACAATGACAATGACCTGTTGATTGCAATAGGACCTGCCGGCAGCGGAAAGACCTATACGGCTGTGGCATTGGCGGTCAGGGCCCTGAAAAACAAAGAAGTAAAACGAATCGTGCTCACACGCCCTGCAGTGGAAGCCGGCGAAAACCTGGGTTTCCTTCCCGGTGACCTGCGCGATAAACTCGATCCTTATCTCCAGCCCTTGTATGATGCTTTGCGTGATATGCTTCCCCAACAGAAGCTCCTTACCTTCCTGGAAGACAATACAATAGAGATCGCTCCACTTGCTTTTATGCGTGGCCGAACACTCGACAACGCCGTCGTCATCCTCGATGAAGCCCAAAATGCAACCGAAAGCCAGCTAAAAATGTTCCTCACCCGTATGGGGAAATCTGCCAAGTTTATCGTCACCGGCGACATCACCCAGATCGACCTGCCGAGAAATCAGAGCTCAGGCCTCGTTCATTCGATGCGTATCCTGAAAGACATTCCCGGCATTGATATCATTATGCTGGATGAGAGTGATATTATCCGACACAGGCTGGTTGGGAAGATATTGCGGGCGTATGATAAAGAGAAGATTTAATTCAATATACCAATTTACCAATTCTCAATATACCAATTGAAGGGGTGACTGGGCGACTGTGCGAAATTCTGAATTCTGAATTCTGAAATCGAAAATATTAATGTTTGAAAATCTCTTTGTCTACTTTGTGACCTTTGTGTTGAAAAAAGAAATAAACCTTCGCCTGTACCTTATATTTTCCCTGGCAATCATCAACGTCAACATTTTCGCACAGGATATCCGCTATGACACCGTCAAACTTTTTTATCCTATTGATAAAACCGAGCTCGAAGCCAGTCATCAGAAAAAGCTCGATTCTATCCTGCTGATGCTGAATCGCAGCAAAAAGGTTAAGATTTCCATCACTGGCTATGCCGATTTCCTGGGCACCAACCCGCATAATGTGGATTTGTCGGTGGAAAGAGCCAATAAGGTCAAGAAATACCTTGCCACCAAAGGCTTCGACACCACCCGGGTGAGCGAATGCGGTGGCAGAGGCGCTTTGAGCGGCATCACAAAAAACAAAAAGGACAAAGGTGTCCCCGAACACCGGAGGGTCGATGTTGTTGTCGGCTGGCTGGTCGGGAAGAAGCCGGTTCCAAAAGTCCTGAAACCAAAAGCCCAAGAGCCGGTGAAAGAGGCACAAGCTGACAATAAAGTAGCGGTCAAGCTGAGCACTGTCGATGCCAAAACCTTAAAAACAGGTGATAAAATCATCCTGGATAACCTGAATTTCAACGGTGGTCAGCATACATTGCTGCCTTCCTCCTACCCTACGGTGCAAAGACTCGTTTCTATTCTCCACAAAAACCCCGGACTCAAAATCTCGATAGAAGGCCATATATGTTGTGACAGCATCAGTGTGGATGGTTATGACAACGGGACCGGGCAGCTCGATCTTTCTGTAGCGCGTGCTCACTATATCTATGAACAGCTTATCTACCAGGGAATTGAAGCCTCACGCCTCTCCTACCGTGGATTTGGCGGCAAGATCCGGCTGATAAAGGATGAAAAGACTGAAGAGGACAGGAGTATGAATCGGAGGGTGGAGATCAGGGTGGTGGAGAATGGGGATTAGGTGAAGGAGTCATCCTGAGCGTAGTCGAAGGAGGGCGACTGGGTGATGGGGTGATGGGGTGATGGGGCGAAGGGGCGAAGGGGCGAAGGGGCGAAGGGGGCGAAGCGATTTTAATGTGATTCTTCTGTGTAATCTGTGTGGTTTCTTATATCTGTGTGATATTTTTTCTCGCAAAGGCGCAATGGCGCAAAGCTTTTTCTTCCTCTTTCGTTTTAAAATAACTAACCATTCAGTTACTAACAATGTTGTTACTAACAAAGTTGTTACATATGGTAGAATATAGCATACTCTGATATCAAAGGAGGTAATTGACATGATCTCAGGGAAACCTGAAATTCTCGCCCCCCTGTTTAAAGCCTGGATGAAAAAGCATTTTTTCAGGGCTCGGTTTTAATACGTTATTTCACGCAAAGAAAGACAAAGGGTTTCGCAAAAGAAGACAAAGGGTTTTTCTCGCGGGGGCGCGGGGACGCAGAGAATTAAATTGTATTTTTCTGTGTCCTCTGTGTGGTTTTATTCTCTGTGTTCTCTGGGTGATTTTTTTCTCGCAGGGACGCAGTGGCGCAGAGAAGAAAATTATCCTATTTTTGATCTCAGATCCTTAGAAAATAATTTTTTTCAAAAATACTGACTATGAACGCCATACAAAAAACCAACTTCACGTTCCCCAATCAAAAAAACCTTTATATCGGTAAAGTCCGTGATGTCTATAATATCAACGACCAATACCTGGTGATGGTCACCTCCGACCGTATCTCTGCCTTCGACGTGGTCCTCCCCCGCCCTATTCCTTACAAAGGACAGGTGCTGAACCAGATTGCCGCGAAGTTCCTGGATGCCACCGCCGATATCGTCCCCAACTGGAAGATCGCCACACCGGATCCTATGGTTACTGTCGGCAAGTTCTGTGAACCCTTCAAAGTGGAGATGGTCATCCGCGGCTGCCTGAGCGGTCATGCCTGGCGCGAGTATAAAGCCGGGAAACGCAGCATCTGTGGCTGTGACATGCCCGACGGTATGAAGGAAAATGATGCTTTTCCGGAACCCATCATCACACCTACGACGAAAGCTTCTATCGGTCATGACGAGGATATTTCCAGGGAGGATATTTTTAACGAGGGTCTTGTTGATGAATCTGACTACATCATGCTGGAAGACTACACCCGCAAGCTTTTCCAAAGAGGCCAGGAGATGGCAGCCGCCATGGGCCTGATCCTCGTCGACACGAAATATGAATTTGGCAAGTCAGAAGGCGTAATCCACCTCATCGATGAGATTCATACGCCCGACTCTTCCCGTTATTTCTACCTGGAAGGTTATGCTGACAGACAAGCCAACAACCAGCCCCAACGGCAGCTTTCCAAGGAATTTGTCCGTGAATGGCTTATGGAACGTAACTTCCAGGGAAAAGAAGGACAAACAGTACCCGAAATGCCTGACGAATTCGTGAACCAGGTGTCAGAACGCTATATTGAGCTTTTTGAGAAAATCACAGGTGATGGCTTTGTGAAAGCTGATGTTAACAACGTGATGCAGCGGGTTGAGGGTAATATCAGGGATTTTCTCGCTGGGTTGGGGTTTTAGTGAAAAGTGAAAGACGAAAAGTGAAAAGTGAGGGTATTTTTCGTTACTCACGTTATCTTTTGTAATATTCATCATAATTTAATGTATAAACCTATGTTATTATCATCCGTACGATTTATTATTCTAGCCTGTATTGTTATTCTGACAAACGGGATCTCTTTTGCACAAAACCTGGGGAATCCGCCTGTAGTAAACTGGCATGCTGAGTTCGGCGGTGATGATAATGAAATCATCAGAGAACACATTTCTGATCTTAGCGGAAATATTTATTGTACTGGTAATTTCTCAGGCCCTGTTAATATTGGATCTTTTTCCGGCACAAGTAATGGCTTTGTTGATGTTTTCCTGACTAAAGTGAGTCCAACCGGAGACCCGTTGTGGTTTGCAACAGGATCATCTTCCGCTAACGCTCATGCGAGCGGCGCCTCAATTTGTTTTGATAATCAGAACAATATATATATAACTGGTTTTTATGACGGGCCAAGTATTGATTTCTCAGGTACTGTACTCAATAAAATCGGCCTCTCCGATGCCTTTATTGCAAAATATAATTCTTCCGGAGTTTTTCAGTCAGCAGTGACCATTGGCAATGCAGGCAAAGTCACCAGGGGAGTTGACATTGAAACAGACGCTGCTGGAAATATTTACCTGGTGACCTCGGTGGCATCATCAATCACTGCGGTAGCCGGAAGCAAACTGACTAAATACAGCCCATCATATGCAATACAATGGAATTTATCAAGCAACAACATTTATACTGACATTGTAGTCGGCAGCAATCAATATTTTCTGACAGGAACGCTCAAAACGCCCGAAACCTTTGGCACAACTGTGCTGACTCCTGCATCGAAAGACGCTTTTCTTGCCCATGCTGATCTGAGTGGGACTTATGACATGGCAGTTATTTTCACACATATAAATTCAGGTGGGAAAAGTGAAGTTACGTCCATTTCGAAAGATGCCCTGGATAACATCTATATGTGTGGATATTTTGAACAGGATCTCTTATTGGGAAGTGTTAGTCTGACAGCAATTGGTCAACGACCCACTTTCCTGGCAAAATTCACTGCATCCGGGATTTGTCAATGGGTAATCAAACCTGAGTCACCTTTGGGGTATTCCAGATTTATCTGTAATCTCTGTCTTGACAACAGCGGAAACCCTATATTATCAGGGGGGTGTAGTACACAAATCACGTGGGGAACACAAACGCTTTATAATACAATGCATTATTGCGCTTCATTTAATCCATCAGGGAATTTGTTGTGGTTACGTCCACAGCCAACCATTGTGAATACAACTTCTGTCACGAGCACCAATGAGATTCTGCAATCCGGAAACTACCTGGGAAATGGTTTTTTAAATAAATATGACCAGAACTACATTGATACGATATTTTCGGTTACCAGTAGCGGCAATACCGGTGTGGCAATGGTGATTGACATGGTAAATGACAATTCGGGCAATACCTATTCAGCGGCTTATTCGGCGGTTTCAGTTCCGGATTATAATAACATTAAAGGCAATTTTATCGTGAAACAAAGTCCTTCGGGTAGTTTCATCTGGGCAGTACCCATCATCGGGGGAACATTCAGTGATGCATATTTTGTCCGGTGTATTGGAATAGACAAAAACAACAACATCCTGGTTCAGGGAACTTTTGATTCTCTAATGACTATTGGAAATGTCCAATTAACAGGTAATGCCAATTGGGGTTCATGTTTTCTGGCAAAGATCAGTCCTGATGGTGCAGTACTGTGGGCCAGAATGGTATATTCCGTAGGACATATGCAACAGAATTCCATAATTAGTGATTTTGAAAATAATGTCATCATCAGTGGTACTTTTTATGGCCAGCTCCATGCTGATGGCACTACAGCCACGGGTGAAAACAACTATGATATATACATTATTAAATACAACTCCGATGGAATATGTCAATGGTTAAAAGTAGCGGGTGGTGCAGACACAGAATACACAGGTATTGTTTCATGCGACAACACAAATAACATTTATCTGTGTGGAGAGTTTATCTCGAGAAATATAATGATTAATGGCTATCCACTTACCCTGACTGAGACAGACGGAGATGTTGTGCTGGCAAAATTATCACCGTCAGGAACCTGTCAACTGGCCTATGCCTATGGGAATGCCGGCATTTTGGCATCAAGGCATTCTGCTTTTCCCACCTTAATAGCCACCTTGCCCGGAGGCCAAACCTATGTTTTCGGTTGGACCGGACAAGATAATTCTTTCGGGACTGATACTTTACACAGTCCATATAACACGAATTTCTTCCTGGCAAAGTTTTCAAACCTTTGTATCCCGGAATGGTCGAAAATAATCAAAGAAAAAACTTATGATTATAACCATGCGCTTGATGTCGACAGCGAGGGCAATTGCTATATTGCTTCCTCCTTTACTGACACCTTATACTTTCAGAATCAGGCATACGCTCCCCTGGGGAGGAACAGCATGTTTGTGTCAAAATATACAAGTCAGGGAAATGTTGATTGGGTAAAGGGTTTCGCAAATACACATCTGTGTGCGGAATCAGGAGCTAATCGTATCACAGCCCTGGCTGTTTATGATACCAATCGTATTTTCATTGGGGGTAGCACTCATTATGTGATTGAGTCTGATAATTCCTATTGGAGCACCAAAGCGTTTAATGGTTTTATTGCGCTTTTAGGTGACACTATTATAACAAATGTCGGTTCTCCTCATCCTGCCGAATCGGAGTTTGCGATTTATCCCAATCCCGGGACAGGGCAGTTTACCGTGAAAAGTCCCGATGAATTTCTGAACCAGAATGTTAACTACACGGTACATGACATGCTCGGAAATATTGTATACCATGGCAATTCAGTAATCAACGGCCGGAAAGTATTTGATTTGAGATCTCTGGCTCCGGGCAACTATTATTTGAGGTTCTTTAATGAGAACCATATTCGCGGATCTAAATTCACTATTATATCGCAACATTAATCGTTGTAATATAGGATGGTAAACATACTCACTAAACAAAAAGGGAGATTGGCTACTGTATAACCTACTGGAATTGGTTACTAAAGAAGTTTGAGCAGCATCTCCAGTTCTTCAACTTTCTCAGGCAGCGAATGTTGCCGGTAAGCCGCTTGCAGCGCTACAATCAGCCTGCGGATAATCACAATATTGTCACAAGGCCTGTAATACTCCGGCTTCTGATCCAGTTTTAGTTGTGTAAGGTACAGCTCAACCTCACGTTTTGTAAATACTGCTCCTTTTTTAAAGGGGTTAATATAAAACTGTACGGTCCCGCTTTCTTCATGAGTGATGGCCTCACCCAGCCTGGGCTCACGCACATAACCTAAAATAAAATGTTCAGGTAGATCAACTCCGGAAACAGGCAGATTCAGCCGGTTACACAACACAAGATATAGGATTCCCAGGGATATGGGGTTTCCGCGAAAGGTTTCCAGGACGTTATTCAGAAAGTAATTCTGTAAGGCATTGGGATTGATCCTGTTGGGTGCAAACTTATGAATCTCGAAAAACACATGGTTTACCACTTTAATTTGCTCAAGCGGCGTAAGATTTTCATTTAGCTCAAGCCAGATGTCCCACTTCAGTTGCTCTACCTTTTGCAGGACCTCATGTTCAGAAAGCTCAGGGTACTGATAACGCGAAACCAACAAAAATCCCTTCAGCAGATCCTGGGAAGAAAAATGCACCCAATTGGTCAGG
>SESG01007323.1_pt1 | contig 28088 bp, 25 predicted proteins | sample 3171421 | NCBI WGS metagenome assembly SESG01 (sample SAMN10866946, study PRJNA518727) | freshwater metagenome | biome: subpolar coniferous forest; feature: holomictic lake; material: water; isolation source: holomictic Lake 227, 6 m and 8 m depth | place: Canada: near Kenora, Ontario | collected...
GGTCTCAGATTCCGGTCGCCGAATGGCACAAGGCATCTGTCCTGTATGCGGTACCAAAGTAAATCGCATCTTGGGCAAGGCATAACCGCCAGACCACTCGAGCAAGCGCAGGCCATTTTGAGAAAATTTGAGCCTCGAAAATAATTTAAAGACCGCAGCTTCACATTTGATATGGCGATGTTTCAAACGCTAATCTCAAATTGCGAGGTTGCGGTTTTTTTATTTCCCTCGCAGTAGATAGCGCCCTGTGAATTCCCCAACTTCTGCCCTTCCTCCTGCAAATTCTTTGCAACCATTGAACAATCTGCGGCGTGCGCAAACAATTGCTAGATGCAAGCAATCTGCTCTTTCCGACCCTTAAGCCTGGACTCCTGATAGCTTCTTTGAATTCGCAAGAGTTTTACCTAGGTGAACCAACTGATGGTCTCTACATGCCTGCTGATCCATATCTGCCGATAGCTCGTGCATGCGATGGGGTTCGAAGCACGCATGCAATTGCCCAGGAATGCGGCCTCTCGCACGAAATAGTTCTTGAATTCATCGCCGAACTTCTTGGTCACAGTTACGTCGAGCTGAGAACAGAAGTGAGAGAGCAAAGTGGGCTTGATTTACTTAAGCTAAATTATATTCAACGAGTCACACCAGAGCTCGAGCTTTATTCCTGGAGAGCGGGAGTCTTCGACGGAGGAGCGCTAGAAATTGCCGAGCGCAAATCCTTTGTAATTGTGATTCTTGGAGAAAATAGATTGGCTCGTGCGCTTCTTGCTAATCTCCAAGCAAGCGGATTTAGCCAATCGCGAATTCTTCCTAGAGCGCTCAACCCAGCCAGACGTACCTCACCTAGGGATGTCTGCGGAATACTTCTTAAGAATTTGGATATCGGACGAAAACACATAGACATAAACGAAGAGATCATTAAGGGAGCTGCGCTCAATTACGGCGGCTCACAGAGTGAAATGGGCGTGGATCTTGCGATATCAACTGATTTTGCACCCCTTGAATTTATACAACGGTGGATGAGCGAGGGAATTGCACACCTTCAAATTTCCCAGCCAACATCTCACACACTTGAGATTGGTCCGGTAGTAATTCCTAATAATCCAATTACCGCCTGCTTGAATTGCGTCAGGCTCCATCGGCGTGATCATGTGCCGACATTTATAAACTTGGCAACTGGCTTTAGCGCGCACTCTCAAATGAGCCGCGAGCTGCCAACTTCATCTGCCTCCTTTGCGGCAGGCGTAATTACTTCTTACATATGCGAATTTGCTGCCGAAGGACTATCGTCGTTGACCGGCCATTCGCTTAATATCAATCTACTTAAACCACTTGAAGAGATTCGACATCACCATTGGGCACCTCACCCCGAATGTGGGTGCTTATCAAGCAACGCGTTCGCCCATGATTTCAGCGTTCAGGCGGGGACGGCCAACGCCGCGCTTTTGCGAGATGACTCGGCCCTCATCAAATAACTGACCGCCCCAAACGCCGCAGGGTTCTGCGCGCGAAAGTGCACCTTCTAGGCAGGCAACCATCATCGGACATGCTGCGCAAGCTTGCTTTGCACGTGAAATGGTTTCTACATCTTCGGCAAAGAAGATTTCAGGATCAGCGTTGTGGCAAGGAAGGTTAAGTGAATCCAATTCACCTTGCAGCGATGTAACTTCGCGCAACCCAATCATTGATCCACTTCTAGAACTTTCTGAACTACTTTCCAAACTGCTATCAGCCCACCCCGGGACTAATAGCTCACTCAGGAGAACTCCCATTGTTCTCACTCCCTTTCTCGTTATGTTTCGGTTTCGTATCTATTTTTTTGTTTTACCTGGAAAAGAAAAAGGACCGCCATCCGGTTGGATGAGCGGTCCTGGTGTGGACGTGTATCGGATTAGCCGATAGCCCCCCAGGTTCCGCTCTTCGCATACTTATGATTTGCGAAGGTAGCTGTAAACGCATAGGCGTTGGCTGCGGTTTGAGTTGTTGTGGCATGCCAGAAAGACGCAGGTGTAGCTGCGCCTGATTGTGAAACGTTAAAAGATGTAACCAACGTTGAATCCAACATTCGCTACTCCCTTCTCAATTTCTCTGATGCCTTCACGGCTCGTGCTGTGAAGTGCCAAGGGTACGGGGCATGGATTGGCCCGCGCAACCCAATTAATTTGGCCTAAATTGCGGCCAGGAATTGGCTTGGCTTGGCCACATAACTTAGATGAACCTGCTTCTTGGCCCGCGTGAGCCCTACATAAAAGAGGCGTCTTTCCTCTTCTACTTCTGCCGAACCGCGAATATTTGAGAGAGGAAGAGTTCCGTCGTTAACACCAACCAAGAAGACGTGATCCCATTCCAGGCCTTTTGCCGCATGGAGCGTGGAAAGCACTACTCCAGGCAAGGTTGGTGGATTGTTCTGCTCCGCACGGTCTTCTAGCTCTCGAAGGAATTGCCGCAAAGTGGTCGTCCCATTTGCTCGAAGCTCCAACCCAAGGTTTAGAAACGCGTATACGTAGTCTGCTTTTCCAAATGGCGTCAGAACCGATTCAAGATCTCGATACCAATCATCAGATGGCAAGACTGAAGCCTGGCGAATTACCTTCATCGCATCTCGAACATCCACTCGCTCAAAGAATCGATCGGCGCCTTTAACCTGCGAAGGAATTGCTCGTTTGGCCAATTCATTTTCGAAAATATCAAGTTGTGAGTTCGTTCGCGCCAGGATTGCGATTTCAAGATTTTCATCTTCATGTCGAAGTTGTCCTAGATACTCGACAACAGCGCGAGCCTCATCGAAAGTTGTTTTGTACTCATTCAGGGTAAATGGCTCACCCGGTTCATTCATGGAAACTAACTCCTGATGATTTATATCGTGGTTCTCTCCTGCTTGCCTCAAAACCTTATTTGCAGCTCGAATGATTTCAGGCGTAGATCGGTAGCCGCGACTGAGGCGAACAACTTTTGCTTGCGGAAAGCGTTTTGTGAATGAAAGTAAAAAAGTTGAGGATGCTCCCGCAAATGAATAAATTGTTTGAGCCGAGTCTCCGACGACGCAAATCTCTTCTCGATTTCCTAGCCACAAATTAAGTAACCGCTGTTGGAGTGGAGAAACGTCTTGATACTCATCAACAGTGAAATATCGATACTGGTCTCTGACGCGTTCGCGAACTGCGCGATCTTCTTCCATCATGCCGACAGTTAAGAGAAGCACATCTTCAAAATCTATGACGCGTTCCTGTTTCTTAGTAGCTTCGTATTGTTCATAAACTTTTGCAATCTCAAAGAGATTTTCCTTGTTGCTCTTACCATTTGGCATCATGAGCGTCCTTGACGCTGCCGTTGCTTCATCAACATAGAAATGTGGGGCAATCTCCATTGATTTCGCCCACTCAATTTCAGAGGAAATATCGCGAAGTGTCTGTGCTCCTTGAGTTAAATATGTGTCTGTGGCATTGATGGAGGCAGCCAAGAGCGGTGCTTTTGTAGTTAAAAGACGCGGAAATTGGCCCCCAAGTGAATGCGGCCAAAAAAACATTAACTGCCGAAGCGCCGCCGAGTGGAAGGTTCTTGCCGATGCATTTGGAACGCCGAGCTGTCGCAAACGTGCTCGCATCTCCCCCGCCGCTCGCGCAGTAAAAGTGAGCGCTAGAGTCTTAGATGGATCTGCAACGCCAGATGCAACTGCATATGCGATGCGATGCGTAATGACGCGAGTCTTACCCGTTCCTGCTCCAGCGATTACACAAACAGGTCCACGAATTGCAGTAACAGCTTCGCGCTGTTCGGCATCAAGGCCTTCCAATATTTGTTCAGGATTTAGCGCCATGCAATTATCGCCAACTCTCAGGACTATCCAAACGTGGTCGCTCTAGACCATCGGCCATGTACCAAGCATCAATCATTGCTCTAGCAACTGAAAGTGGTGGTGGAAGAAGGAGTGTTCCTGATTTTAATTCCGCGACAATCGAATCTCGATCAAGCCACTTAATATCAACTATCTCTTCCCCATCTGGCTTAGCGTTTTCAGGGTCGTCAATAATTGCGCTAAAGGCAATCATCAACGATGCAGGAAAGGGCCAAGGCTGCGAACCTACGTACTCTATGGAATGAACAGTGACGTTTGCTTCCTCTTTTACTTCACGCACTACCGCAGCTTCAAATGCTTCACCTGGCTCAACAAATCCAGCAAAAGTTGAGAAACGATGTTCCGGCCAAACTTCTTGCCTTCCAAGCAGAATCCGATCGTGCCTATCTCGAGTTAAAACAATTATTGCTGGGTCAGTTCGTGGGTAATGTTCAATATCGCAACTTTGACACTTTCGAACTGCGCCACCAAGTGAGGATTGCGTATCTGCCCCACACATCGAACATTTTGGATGACGTTTATGCCAAAGTGCTAGGGATTGTCCGTGGACAGCGATGCCAATTTGTAAATCGTTTAAATTCGCTTCTCGCAGAAGGTGATAATTTTCCTCTGGAGCGAGGTGAACCTCCGAGTGAAAAAGAAAATAAGGAGTACCAGCATCATCAATACCTAAGAAATAACGTTCTCCGCCAGCAAGCTCTTGTGGTGAGAGAAAAATTAAACCCTTCTCATCTGAAAGGAACTTCTCACCGTTGAAATGAGCAATCTTCGCTTTAGCCCACAGCGACTCCAGCTGTCCTTTGTCGCTTCTCATGTGAGCCGCTCTATCAAGTCCGCTCTTGGCGAGCGGCAAATTAAGCGGAAAATTCATTGGAGCGACCATGAGGCGACCCTACTAGACCCGGCTACGCTCATTCCATGAAGCTCATCTCTTGGAACGCGCTCCACGGGATGGCCATACCTCCCGTTCAGGAAAGTGGCGCAGAGCAGGCTTTGCTCCGCCTCGAGCAGGCAGTTAAGAAGCTAGATGTGGACCTTCTTGGACTTCAGGAAATAGATCACAAGCAAAGTCGCTCCTTTCATATACATCACGTTCAAGAAGTCGCCCGCTCCATGGAGAGTAAATATTGGGCATTTGCGCCGACAGTGATTGGAACTCCTGGAGAAAAATGGCATGCGGTCAACAAGGAAGAATCCAAAATAATTTCGCCCAATAAAGGTTCTCTAAGTGAAACCGCTTACGGAATCGGGCTAGTTTCTCGTGTGCCTGTAATGCAGTGGCACCGAATTGAACTTGGTCGTTCACGCATTGGACTTCCTTTAGCCGTACCCAGCAAGCGCGGTGTAGGACTTGCATACGTTAGAGATGAACCTCGCATCGCACTTGTTGCAGAGTTAGAAAATGGTTTTACTGTTGCAGTCACACATCTATCGTTTGTTCCAATCCTAAATTTTCTCCAATTAAGAAAATTGCAACGAGAGCTTTCAAAGTTTCCCGGAATTCCGTTGGTTATTGGAGATCTAAATTTGCCTTGGGGCCTCCCCGAAAGAACCGGTTGGAAATCTCTCGCAAATAAACTCACCTATCCAGCATGGTCGCCAAAAATCCAATTTGATTACCTTCTTCTTCGAAAAAAGGATCTTTCAAGAGTTACCATCAAACCTTTGGCTATCAAGGAACTTGGCGTTAGCGATCATCTACCCATTGGAGTCGAAATTACTGAAGTGAAACCGAAGTAATTAGCGCTTTAATGCCTTCTTCATCAAGTAAGTCGGAAGGGCGAATTGTTTGATTCGCCGGAATGTAATGAAATGCTGCGCTAATATTTTCCAACGGGATTTCATGAAGCTTTGAATACGCAAGGCGATACATTGCAAGTTGAATTGCAGCCTCAGAAAGTTCTTCCCCATCCTTTACTCGGCCAGTCTTCCAATCCACAACTTCGTAATGGCTTTCATCAATGCGATATACGGCATCGATACGCCCGCGCAGCAGAATTCCCTCGATGACAGTCTCAAATCCTTCTTCGACGCTAAATGGTTGACGTGAACCCCACTCGCTAGAGAGCCATTGATCTTGCAATTTCTTAAGCGGTGCAGGGCTTTTCGCTTCATTCATGAGTTCAATTTCAAGGAATTCTTCGTTCCCAAAGATGTCATCGTCAAAGAGAACGCTTGATTCAAAATGACGCTCAATCCATGTGTGAAATTGCGTTCCTTGGCGAGCAACATGAGGTGTGTGAGATGGCATAGGCCGGCGGATATTAAGAGCGAGATCAGCTGGGCTTGATTTCAACTTTATAAGAGTTGAGACGGAGAGGCGCGAAGGCAAATAGACCTCGGTAACAGCGGAGTATCGACGTCTTTCAAGAATCAGTGCAGTTGCATCTTGGAGCAATGCGCTTTGCTCAGGTGTTGTCGCGATTAGAGCCTCATACGATGCATCTTGTGCGGACTTCACCCGGTCTGCTGCTGTACGAATTACTACTTGGCGTTTAGGCGTTAGTGGCCATACTGCACTCTTCTTATTAATGATGTTTGGATTCTCAATAATCTCATCACCGATATCGCAAACAACTCTCTCTGGATAACGAGCGGCAACAAACTCTTTCATCCATGTGTAGATTTCACTTTCGGCGTTCGCAGTTTTTCCATCACCATACATTGCGCTCGTTCCAAGTAGATGGGACTTGGCTCGCGTGAATGCAACATAAGCAAGTCGTAACTCTTCCTCGCGCTTCTTCTTTTTCCAGCGAGCTTCAAATTCCCTTAATTCTTTGCCAGTTGAGGAAAACTTCATGTCGCTTGGGAATCTGAAATCCTCCACATCCATTGTGTCCTTTCGAAGTTCCAATTGAATGGAGCCTGAACTCTTCAACCAACTGTCAGATCCACGCCCCGAATTTGGGAAGTTCTTTTCGTTAAGGCCTGGGACTGCTACGGCATCCCACTCGGCGCCTTTTGAAGTGTGGATTGTTAATATCTGAATGGCTTCATTTGAAACTGTAACTGTTGCAGGCTTGAGGCCACCCTCTTGGGTTTCGGTAACCTCCAGCCAACGCAAGAACGAGGAAAGTGTTCCGCCATTTCTTTGGAAAGAAGCTGCCTCGTCAAGAAATGAGTCGATGTGCCGTCTTCCAGTTTGCCAACCATCTCGCACAAGAAGTTCGGTATCCAACCTCAGGAACCGTTCAACTTCGGTAATGATGTCAGTGAGAGAACCACCAAGTGAGCGCCTTAAACCAGCCAATTCCACCGAGAATTCCTTCAATCTCTTCAATCCCTCGGCCGTAAAATAAGAACGCTGAGCTTTATCAATCTGATCTAGCGCTTCAATAATGGAGCCAACAGGTAAATCGTCGGCCTCCATCACTTCTACATTTCCATTTTCAAGGGCGTACTCCAAAGTTCTTCCACGAGAATCATGACCCTCTTTTGCGAGGTCCCGCGCAAAGCGACCAATTCCAGCTAAATCTTTCGGTCCAAGCGCTACGCGTGGGCCTACGAGCAATCGAGCAAGTGCTGTTCCGTGATCCGGAAAAGTGATTGAGCGCAGGACTGCAATGATGTCGGCAACTTCAGGGACGTGAATTAATCCACCCAGTCCAACAACCTCCGTTGGAAGCCCACGATCGCGAAGGGCGTTTTCAATTTCGCTGATGTAACTCTTTGTTCGTACAAGAACCGCGCACGTTGGTCGATTTTCAGGTGGATAGGGCTTGCCTTGCTGATCCATCCACAGATTTTCAAAGAAATCTGCGATACCTTCGGCTTCATCTTGACGCGTGACATACCTGCCAGCAAATACTTTTCCGTCGCCTGCGCCCGGGCGAAGTGAAAGTTTTTTCACTCGCGATCTAGCCTCGTTGCCTTTTGACTCATTAATAGCGGCAGCATGTTGATCAATAATAAGATTTGCGAAATCCAAAACTTCTAAGTCATTGCGCCATGTTGTGAGCAAGTTAAATTCAATGGAACCTGTTCCGCTAGTTGCAAATCTTTTTCCAAAGTCCTCAAGAGTTTGCGCAGCGGCACCGCGCCATCCGTAGATAGATTGATGCGGGTCTCCAACAGCCGTAACTGAGTGCCCCATATTTCCAAAGAGATTAGAGAGGAATCGAACTTGGCTAAAGGAGGTGTCTTGATATTCATCGAGCAAAACAACTTTGTAACGTGCTGATTCACGAACAGACATTTCTTTAACTTCTTCAGATAACCTTGCAGCAAGCGCCATGTGATCATCAAAAGTTAGAGAGCCATTGGCTTTTCGATACTCATCAGAGTCGCGAACCATACGAAGAATGGTGATTCGCTCTTTAAGAACGGTTATTGCCTCCCGAACCTCTTTATTGGAACGCCCCAAAATGGATTCGAATTCTGCCAATTTCTCTCGATCGAGAGCCTCAACTTCTTCAATAGTCAGGTTATGTTCGGCAATCTGCGACGAAAGCGACATGACATTTTCTACAATTGTTTTAGGCGAATGCGTGATTGGAAATTCGACATCACCTTCGCGCGTAACAATATTGTGCGTCAATTGCCATGCTGCTGCTTCACCAATTGGTTCCACGGAAGAATCTATTCCGAGCAAGATGCCATATTCGTTCAGGGCTCGGCCCGCATATGAGTGGTAAGTGGAAACTTCTACTGCAATATCTGGAGTTTCACCTGTCTCGGCGTTCGTTGGAAGCAAGCCTACTTTGCGCAATTGACGTAAGCGCTTACGAATGCGTTGTGAAAGCTCACCCGCCGCTTTGCGAGTAAAGGTAAGTCCAAGAATTTCGTTAGGTGCTACTACGCCGTTTGCAACTAACCAAAGTACGCGTTGGCTCATAGTTTCAGTCTTGCCTGAACCAGCACCAGCGATAATAACGGCAGGACCCCAATGTTTTGACTCAATAATTGCGCGTTGCTCTTCTGTCGGGAGAATCAATTTTCCGCTCAACGCACCAAGCGCTTCTGCGATCTGTGTAGAAGTAATCTCTTTGCGAAGTTCAATCTTGCCGTCAAGGATGCGAGCGTTAGAAGTCATTATTCAATCACGCTCCTTCCATTAGCCTGCAAGGGACAAATTAATTTGACCGCGCATGTGCGGCAATTTTTATTGAGCGTCGCAGTAAATTCATTTGAACCCATACCTTCTGCTGCGCTTTCAATTTGAGCGGAAATGATTTCGCGCTCGACCGTTGGTTGGATGCGAAGTGCTGCATCGCCTCTATCTCCACCTACAAAGAGGAGTTCTGCTCCACCGGATTTAGTTATTGGTGAAACTGAAGTGAATCCACCCTCCATTATTGCCAGCTGATATGCGGCAAGTTGTTTGTGTTCCAGCGCATCCTTCTTTGTGGTCGCACTTGCACCTGTCTTAAGATCCACCACGTGAAGAGCGCTTCCATCGCTTTCTAGACGATCAACGCTTCCGCTGACGATTGCTCGGCCGACTTCAATTTTGAATGGGGCTTCTACGGCGAGAATTTCCCGCTCGTTATCTCGATGCCAATCAAAGAATCGCTCTAACATCGCACGGGCTTCACCTAGTTGCGCATCTTTAAACCAACCCACGTTTTGATCCACAATTGACCATGATTGGGTTAATTTTTCAACAGCTCCATCAAGAGTTAGCGTCGAATCTTCCGCTGCCATTCGCGCCAGCGCGTGAATAGCTGTTCCGAGCAACTGTGCTGTCGAATCTCCATCACGTGCTCCATTCTTTTCTAGAAACCATTTCAGGCCGCAATCTTCAAAACTTTGTAGCCCACTTGGGGAGACATAAACAGATTCTTCTGCGGGGACGACCAAAGCGTCACTGCTGAGAGCTCTTGCCCCAAGCCAGGTTTCTGGGTTTGCAGCTGAGAAACCTTCAGACGAAAGACTTTTCAGAAGTTTTGTTGCGAACTCCTTCCCAGCTTCATCGCTACTCTCCAACGTTCTACGAAGTTCTGAAATAAGGGCTTGTGAAGTTAATGAGCGTTCAGATTTTGCATGATCTCCCTCGTCCGCAGAGATTCCGTATAGCTCTTCAAAAATCTCATCAAAAAAACGAGATGGCTGCAGATCTTCGGCTTGAACGGCAGTTACAAAAAATCGAGACTTTGCCCTAGTGCGAGCAACGTTGAAGAGGCGGCGCTCATCTTTAATAAGTCCGTACGATGTACTTGCAGCAATTTCAGATGGAGAACGTAGACCCGTGCGTTCGGCTTCAACCAACCTTTCACTTCCCAAGAGTGACCCGCGTTCTTTGAGATTTGGCCATGCTCCCTCTTGAACTCCAGCTAGTGCAACAAAGTCCCACTCCAAGCCTTTGGCCGAATGCACTGTCAGCAGCGAAACTACATTCTCTCTTTGTGCTTTGGAAAAGATTGCATCGCTGAGAATTCGTTCTTCAAATAGTTGATCGATGAATGTTGTTGCTCGCGCTCCTGGGGCGCGTTCGGCAAAACGTCTTGCAGATTCAAATAGCTGAATGACAGAGTCAATATCCCGATCTGCAAGCGCTCCTTTGTTGCCACCGTTAAGGGCTCTCTCGCGCCACAAAGTGGAAATCTTCGCTCCGTTGTAATCCATCGAACTATCCCAAATGGCCCATAAAACATCGCTGACATCTCCCCGCGAAGCTTTACGTGCTGCAGCCAGTAGATCTCGCAAACGCGCAAAGACTCGAAATTCAGAATCGATAGAAATTGTCGGATCTTCTATTAATTCCAAGGCCATCTCAGTTGTCGTTTTGGAGCTTCCATCGATGCGCTCTTTCGCCAATTTCACTCGTATTTGGCGAAGTTCTAGCGCGTCAGCTCCGCAGAACTCTGAGAGTAAAACTGACTCAATTCGTTCCCAATTTCCAGGAGTTAAAAGGTGTGGGCGAAGAGCGAAGTTGGCAATATCCAAAATTGGTCGAACTGCAGGATTATCTGCAAGTGCAAGTGCGCCGGCATCAACGTTTAATGGAATTCCGTTCTGGGCAAAGGCTCGCTGAAGGGCTGAAACCTGTAAGCCCGGATTGCGAACAAGGACAGCCATTTTCGACCACGGCAAACCATCGTGCAGATAGGCGCGTTTCAATTCATGAGCAATGTAATGTGCAGCTTCAGCATGGCTCGCAAGTTTTACTGCATCTTCAATACGTTCACTTTGAATGCGATGTTGGAAATCGAGATCAATCTGAACTTTTGTCTTCTCTCGGATATATCGATCTACGCTATCTGGATCTGCGCCTCGAAAACGACCAACGGCTGAAGAAGAATCAACAAATAAAACCGTATCTTCCGGAGCAATGAGGGCGAGCAATTCCCGTTGGCTCTTATCACTTTCTTGAAATTCATCTACGAGAATTGTCGAAAACATTGAGCGATACTTTTTTAGAAGTTCTGGCGATGACTTCAAGCGATAAATTGCCTCAACGATAATGGCCGAGGGATCGATGCGAATTACTGTTTCACCAACGCTCATGCTTCGCAAATTCATTACATCGGCATACGATGCCCAAAAATCGGCCGCACCGCTCCAATAAGGCTCATTCATTTCGTGCGCTAAGCGCTTCAAATCTTCTGGAGTTAAACCTAACTCCGTCCCGCGAAGAATTAGGTCGCGCACTTCTCGAACAAAACCTTTTGTGCTTTTTGCTAAGGCTAAATCAACATGCCATTGCGACTTATCAAATCCACTTTCAAGCATCTCGCTTATAAATGCATCTTGCTCCGCGCCCGATACGAGGATGTACATGGGGTCTTCCGGAGAAAGTTTTTCATTCAGGATAGAGAATGCCAGCGAGTGAAAAGTTCGAGCCAAAGGATTCGTTGCTGTGCTCTTCGCTCCAATTGCTATCTGGTCACGAATGATCGATGCGCTCTCGCGGCCATAAGTAATAATTAAAACGGAATTTGGATCCTGGCCGGATTCCATCCGGGACAAAGCTGCGCGGACCAGCGTTGAGGTCTTTCCAGTTCCAGCTTTTCCAAAAACACCAAGTGAGCCTCTGAATTTAACGACTTCCTCTTGCGCGGTATCTGCAGCAAGAGGGGGCACGATAAGCGCTCGGCGAACGAGTTTCAGATTTGCGGCCACGGGACTATCTAACCCAATCGGACTGACAAACGAGCCTGTAAATGCCGAAAGTCCCGAATCTAGATGGAATCGGGACTTTCGAGGTCAATTTAATTAGACGGTGAGATTGGACTTCTTTGCGCGGGCAGTCGCACGTGCGCGCTCGTTTCCGTCAAGGGTGACCTTGCGGATACGGACAACAGCAGGAGTAACTTCAACGCACTCGTCTTCACGACAGAATTCCAACGCACCTTCCATGTTGAGCTTCTTAGGCGGAATCAAACGCTCTGATTCATCAGTTCCTGAAGCACGCATGTTGGTGAGCTTCTTTTCACGAACACAGTTAACGTCCATATCTTCAGAACGTGAGTTTTCGCCGATAACCATGCCCTCGTAAACCTCATCGCCTGGCTCAACGAAGATGCTTCCGCGATCTTGTGTGCCATAAAGAGCGTACGAAGTAACAGTTCCCATACGGTCTGAAACAAGCGATCCAGTTCCGCGGGTTCGGATATCGCCGTGCCAAGCTTCATAACCATCAAAGACATGGTGCAGGAGACCAGTTCCACGAGTTTCTGTTAAGAATTCAGTACGGAAACCGATAAGTCCGCGTGAAGGAACGCGGTAATCAAGGCGAATCCAACCGGTGCCATGGTTAACCATTTGCTCCATGCGGCCCTTGCGAAGTGCCATCAATTGAGTAAGAACGCCGAGGAATTCTTCAGGCGCATCAATAGATAGACGCTCCATTGGCTCGTGAACCTTGCCATCAACTTTCTTCAAAACTACTTGTGGCTTTCCAACGGTAAGTTCAAAACCTTCGCGCTTCATGATTTCAACGAGAACAGCAAGCTGTAGCTCGCCTCTTCCTTGAACTTCCCATGTATCTGGGCGCTCAGTGTTGAGAACACGAAGTGAAACGTTACCAACGAGCTCTGCATCAAGGCGGCCCTTAACTTGGCGAGCAGTGAGCTTTGTTCCGCTCTTGCCGGCAAGTGGTGAAGTGTTGATACCGATTGTCATCGAAATTGAAGGCTCATCCACTGTAATCAATGGAAGTGCAACTGGGTTTTCGATATCTGCAAGAGTTTCGCCCAATGTAATGGTTTCGATACCCGCAACAGCAATGATGTCACCGGGATGCGCCTCGAGTGCAGGTACGCGCTCAAGTGCTTCAGTGATCAATAGTTCTGAGATCTTTACTCGCTCAGTCGTGCCATCAGTCTTCATCCAAACAACTTGTTGACCCTTGCGAATAACACCTTCACGAACGCGGCATAGCGCAAGGCGACCAAGGAATGGAGATGAGTCAAGGTTTGTAACGTGAGCTTGTAGAGGTGCGCCTTCATGATATTCAGGTGCAGGAATTGCAGAGAAGATTGTGTCGAACAAAACGTCGAGGTTCTCTTCTTCTGGCATTCCACCGTCAGCAGGACGTGTCAATGACGCGCGACCGGCCTTCGCTGATGCGTACACAACTGGGAATTCAATCTGCTGCTCATTTGCATCAAGATCCAAGAACAATTCGTATGCCTCATCGACAACTTCTGCGATTCGTGAATCGGGGCGATCAACTTTGTTAATAACCAAAATAACTGGAAGGTTCTTTTGAAGAGCCTTGCGCAAAACGAAACGTGTTTGCGGGAGTGGTCCTTCTGAAGCATCGACGAGCAAGATAACGCCATCAACCATTTCAAGTCCGCGCTCAACTTCGCCACCGAAGTCGGCGTGGCCTGGTGTATCGATGATGTTCACGATGGTGTTTCCGCGTTTAACTGCGGTGTTCTTAGCAAGGATGGTAATTCCCTTTTCGCGCTCAAGATCCATTGAATCCATCATGCGGTCTTGTCCTTCTGTCTGCTTCTTGTGAGCAGCAAAGGCACCTGATTGCCACAACATTGCGTCAACAAGTGTGGTCTTGCCATGGTCAACGTGGGCAATGATCGCAACGTTACGAAGATCTTCGCGTTTCTTTACAGGCAGGTCTTTAAGGTGTGGTTGCTTTTTCATTTATATCCTCGTTTGTTTAGACGTTGAATCGGAATTCAACGACATCTCCATCTTGCATTACATAATCTTTACCTTCCATACGCACTTTTCCATGCGCACGTGCTTCTGCCATCGACCCTGCAGCGATTAAATCGTTGAAGGAAACAACTTCTGCCTTGATAAAACCTTTTTGGAAATCGGTGTGAATTACACCCGCAGCCATAGGAGCGGTATCACCTTTGTGAATCGTCCACGCACGCGTTTCTTTCGGACCAGCAGTTAGATATGTCTGAAGTCCCAAAGTGTCGAAGCCAACTCGCGCCAATGTTGTTAGCCCCGGCTCTGTCAGTCCAATAGCTTCCAACAATTCCATCGCATCAGCGTCATCAAGTTCAGAAAGTTCAGCTTCTGTCTTCGCATCCAAGAAAATTGCTTCTGACGGAGCGACCATCGCTTGCAACTTCGCGCGAAGCGCTTCATCGCCAAGTTCCTGAGCGTCTACATTAAAAACGTACAAGAAAGGCTTTGTAGTCATCAACTGAAGTTCAGCAATAAGTGCTAAGTCAATCTTTGAACCGTAAAGGAGTTTTCCTTCATTCAAAATTAATTGTGCCTTCTTAACTTCTTCAAGGACTCCGGCCTTCTCTTTCTGAATGCGAGCTTCCTTTTCAAGGCGAGGAATTGCTTTCTCGATTGTTTGAAGGTCAGCGAGCGCTAGTTCAGTATTAATAACTTCAATATCCGATGCAGGGTCAACAAAATCTGCGGTGCGTTCACCCTCGCGAGTAACGTTTTCATCGGTAAAGACGCGAATGACCTGACAGATTGCATCTGTCTCTCGGATGTTGGCAAGGAATTTGTTTCCAAGTCCGGCACCTTCAGAGGCGCCTTTTACGATTCCGGCGATGTCGACGAATGAAACTACTGCCGGAAGGAGCTTTTCAGATCCAAATACTGTTGCCAGCTTGGCCAAGCGCTCATCTGGGACCCCAACAACGCCGACGTTCGGCTCGATGGTGGCAAAGGGGTAGTTGGCAGCTAGGACATTGTTCTTGGTGAGGGCATTAAATAGGGTCGACTTACCCACGTTTGGCAGTCCGACGATTCCAATTGAGAGGCTCACAGGGGGTTAAGGATACGGGGCTTTGTCGGTGCTTCCTGCCACGATACGTCTATGAGCATCCTTTCAGTCGTGATTTCCGCCTTATTGGGCCTGGTTATAGGCGGGGCGTTGGCCTCTCTTTACGCTCGTGGCCGCTCAGCAAAACTTTTATCTGAGAATTCTGCTGAAATTGCAAAAAACAAGGTTCTTACAGATCAACTCGATGCTTTGCGCAAGGAAGAGAGTGAGAAGGTCCGCTTGGATCAATCACTTCAAGCAGTAACTCAGACAATCAATATTCTCTCCAAGCAATCGCAAGAAGCTGAACTTAAGCGCGTTGAAGCTGAATCGGTAATGCGGACTCAGATTGAGAATATGCGAACAGGAAACGAGACGCTTCTTCGCGAAACAACTCGCCTTGCTGGTGCACTTTCTAATTCCCAGACTCGTGGAAAGTTTGGCGAGACCCAACTCGAAATGATTCTTGAAAATTCAGGCCTTATCGAGGGTGTGCACTTTTTCAAACAAGATTATCGTTCAAAAGATGCCGCTATTTCTAAACCCGATATTCGTATTGCGATACCAGGTGGTTCTGAAATCTTCATCGACTCCAAGTTTCCATTCGATCGCTTTCTTGAAGCTATTGGAGAGAGTGATCCGCTTAGCCGACGTTCCCTCATGGAACTTCACGCCAAAGATTTAATGGGACACGTTAATTCACTGGCTAAGCGTGGATACCAAGAGAGTTCCAACTCTCCAGACTACGTCGTCCTCTTTGCTCCGTTTGAATCTATTCTTTCCGAAGCGCTTGAAGTTGATCCTCAGATTCTTCATAAATCCTTTGAAAAAGGAATTACCATCGCAACCCCAACGACGATGATGGCCCTCCTGCGCACAGTTGCGTACGTTTTTAATCAATCTGAGATGGCTCATAACGCAACAGCGATTACCGAGTTGGCTGGATTACTTCTTAAGCGCATTGGCGTTGTTCACAACAAAATTGCAGCGCTTGGAAAATCTATAAAAACCTCTGAGCGAGCATTTAATGATTTGGTTCAAAGTGCCGAAGAAAATATGTTGCGACCTGCTCGCAAAATGCTCTCCTTGGGAGTTCCTGCGACCAATAAGCTCAAAACCAATGAGCAACTTGATGATGAGATTCGTGAAATCAAGCCAAAACTGGCGATAGTAAATGGCGAGCTCTTTGATGATGAAGATATTGATTTAGATGAGAGTGATGGAGATATAGAATGAGCGCCGTGAGCGAGCTAAAGATTTCCAATCCAATCAAAGGTCCAGGCCTTAAAGCACCAGGCGTGGTCATCCTGCAATTTCTTCTCATTCTTCTCTTTGAAACTTTGGAGTATGCCTTTACTAAGGTTGGAATTTTTACTGGGATTGCAATTTTAGTTGCCTTCGCTGGTGGGTTATATCTCGGAAGAAGAGGCACTGCATTTACCGCTGTTGTAACTCCCCCACTCGCATTTCTTTTTTCAACACTCATTCTCATTGCAAGTATCGGCGGCGCAGGGCTAAGTATTTCCCACGTGGGCTTAGATCTCGTATCGATGCTTGGCGCAGCGGCACCATTCTTAGTAATTGGAGCAGCGATAAGCTGGATTTACTATCTACTTAAAGAACGCAAGAAGTAGTTTTAGAGCTTTCCAGCTTCTTTCAAATCTTTGCGTAGCTCTTGTGGCATTGCAAAAGTAAGGCTTTCTTCGATTGCCGTCACTGTTTGCACATCATCGAATCCTCGAGCTGCAAGCCAATCTAGAAGATCATCAACTAAATTTTCAGGAACTGAAGCGCCACTAGATACACCAATTGTTTCAACGCCGTTGAGCCATTCTTCGTGAACTTCGGATGCAAAATCGACAAGATAGGCGGACTTGGCGCCGTACTCTTTTGAAACTTCGACAAGTCGAACTGAATTTGATGAGTTAGTAGAGCCGACGACAAGAACGAGATCAGCTTGTGGCGCAATCTGCTTAATTGCCTGCTGTCTATTCTGAGTTGCATAACAAATGTCATCACTTGGAGGATCTTGCAGAAGCGGAAACTTCTGCTTAAGCGAAGCAACAGTTGCCAGAGTCTCATCAACGCTCAATGTGGTTTGCGAGAGCCAGATAACCTTCTTTTCATCACGAACGGTTGCATTTTTAATATCTTCAATTCCATCAATTAATTGAACGTGATCCGGGGCTTCACCGGCCGTTCCCTCAACTTCTTCGTGGCCTTCATGACCAATAAGCAAAATGTCGTAATCTTCGCGAGCAAATCGCTTCGCCTCGTGGTGAACTTTGGTCACCAGCGGGCAAGTGGCATCAATGGTTCTTAAATTGCGCTTAGCTGATGCTTCGTGAACGGTCGGGGCAACGCCATGGGCAGAAAAAACTACGGTTGCACCTTCAGGGACTTCATCGACTTCTTCAACGAAAATCGCACCTTTTGATTCAAGGGTTGCGACCACGTGCTTGTTATGAACAATCTGCTTACGCACATAAACGGGAGCACCGTAGAGATCTAGCGCCTTTTGAACGGCAATCACTGCTCTATCGACCCCAGCACAATATCCGCGTGGTGCGGCAAGAAGAACTCGTTTAGCCATGCCCCGATACTAATAGAGTTGGCGAGTGCCCGAGACATCCGCCGAAAAGCCCCTTTCCGTACGCGTTATTTCTGAGGCAATTGGCGATTACCTCAGCAAGCTCGGGGCGGTCTGGATTGAGGGCGAACTTTCTGAAGTCACAGTGCGGCCCGGAGCCCCAATGGTCTTTATGCGACTTCGAGATACAAGCGCCGACATGAGTCTTTCCATAATGTGTCATCGATCGGTACTTGAGGCAGTGCAACCCCTTCCACAAAATGCGCGAGTTGTGATGCACTCCAAAGTCTCTTGGTATGCAAAAAATGGTTCGCTCTCGATGTCGGTAAAAGAAATTCGACAAGTTGGAGTTGGAGAACTTCTTGCAAGGCTTGAACTTCTGAAGTCGACTTTGGCGGCCGAAGGGCTCTTCGACTTGGATCGAAAAAAGGACCTTCCTTTTCTTCCAAAAAAAGTTGGTCTTATTTGCGGTCGCAACAGTGATGCCGAAAAAGATGTAATTGAAAATGCCAAAAGGCGCTGGCCCTCAGTTCAATTTGAACTTCGTGAAGTTGCTGTTCAGGGGTCGGCTGCGGTCGTTGAAGTTTCAGAAGCGCTGCTGGAGCTAGATGCCAATCCTGACGTTGATGTCATCATTATTACTCGTGGAGGCGGTTCCTTCGAAGACCTACTCCCCTTCAGCGACGAAACCCTCATTCGACTTGTAGCCGATGCAAAGACACCAATCGTAAGTGCAATCGGACATGAAAAAGATTCTCCCCTCCTTGATCTGGTCGCCGATTACCGTGCCTCAACCCCGACAGATGCGGGAAAAAGAGTTGTGCCAGATGTGCAGGAGGAGTTGTCAAAGATTCGCGATCTCCAGCACAGAGCCGCAAGGCACGTAACAAATTTCATAGAATTTGAGTTACACAGGTTAGAAAATTTTCGAAGTCGCCCTATCTTTAAAGATCCACTCTCCATGGTGGTACTCCGCCAGGAGGCGCTTGGCGCCCTTCGAGCTCGATCAAATCGAAGCACGGAGAACAGAATAAATTTGGCACAAGAAGAACTCACTAATCTTCGAGGCCAAGTGCGCACCCTCTCTCCTCAAGCAACATTGGATAGAGGATATGCAGTAGTACTGACTCAAGATGGAAATATCGTGAGAGAGGCATCAACTCTTACGGTTGGCCAAAAAATTGCGATTCGGGTTGCGAAAGGTGTGGTCGCCGCCACAACTGATGGAATCAAGGAACAGGAGTAGATTAAAGAAATGACCGAGAAGAAAATTTCTTATGAAGCAGCTCGAGACGAACTAGCTGCCCTTGTTTCTCAATTAGAAAGTGGACAAGCTTCACTTGAAGATTCACTCGCACTTTGGGAGCGCGGAGAAGTTCTCGCCAAAATCTGTCAGGAGTGGCTTGATGGTGCAAAAGCAAAATTAGATGCGGTGAAAAACGATGCCTGAGTTTCATTACACCGATCTTCTTCCCCTCGGAGAAGATAAAACTGAGTACCGTCTTGTATCAAGTGAAGGTGTCTCAACTTTCACAGCCGAAGGAATCGAATTCCTAAAAGTCGCACCTGAGGCTCTTGAACGCCTAACAGCAGAAGCAATTCACGATATCAATCATTACCTTCGTCCGGCTCACCTTCAGCAACTCCAAAACATCGTGAATGATCCCGAGAGTTCACCAAATGACCGCTTTGTTGCGATTGATCTTTTGAAGAATGCGAACATCTCTGCTGGCGGAATTCTTCCGATGTGCCAAGACACTGGAACTGCTCTTGTTATGGGCAAGAAGGGTCAACATGTTTTGACCTATGAAAAAGATGAGAAATCAATTTCAAAAGGTGTTTATGACGCCTATACAACCCTGAATCTTCGTTACTCACAGATGGCACCAATAACAACCTGGGAAGAGAAGAACACGGGTAATAACTTGCCCGCTCAAGTTGAAATTTATTCAGATAGCGAACACGCCTCGGAATACAACTTTCTTTTTATCGCAAAAGGCGGAGGTAGCGCCAATAAGTCATACCTCTACCAAGAAACTAAGGCAGTACTCAATCCAAAGTCGTTTATGAATTGGCTTGATGAAAAACTTCGCTCACTTGGCACAGCAGCCTGTCCTCCGTATCACCTGGCTATTGTCATCGGCGGAACGAGCGCCGAACACACCGTAAAGACAGCGAAATTAGCCTCTACAAAGTACCTCGATACCCTTCCACGCAAAGGTGATGCCCAAACCGGACACGCATTCCGAGACGTTGAACTCGAAGAAGAAGTTCTAAAGCTCACTCGTACGCTTGGAATAGGCGCACAATTTGGTGGTAAATACTTCTGTCACGATGTACGAGTTGTTCGTTTGCCTCGTCACGGCGCTTCTTTGCCAATTGCAATTGCTGTTTCTTGTTCAGCAGACCGTCAGGCAAAAGGAAAAATAACAAAGGACGGAATCTTCTTAGAGAAATTAGAACGCGAGCCTGCACATTTCTTACCTGAAACCACAGATGAACACCTTGACGATAACGTCGTACATGTAAATCTTAACCAGCCAATGTCGGAGGTCTTGAAGACACTCTCCCAGCATCCAATCAAAACAAGACTTTCGCTGACTGGAACGCTCGTTGTAGCCCGAGATATTGCACATGCAAAAATAAAGCAGCTTATTGACGAAGGAAAACCCATTCCTGAGTACATCAAGAACCATGCCGTTTATTACGCCGGCCCAGCAAAGACTCCTGAAGGTTACGCATCTGGCTCGTTCGGACCGACCACTGCAGGACGTATGGATTCGTATGTAGATCAATTCCAATCTCTAGGTGGATCGATGATCATGCTTGCAAAGGGAAATCGTTCCCAAGCTGTTACCGATGCTTGTAAAAAGAATGGCGGTTTCTACCTAGGTTCAATTGGTGGTCCAGCTGCCAGACTTGCCCAGGATTGCATCAAAAAGGTTGAAGTTCTCGACTACGAAGAGTTGGGCATGGAAGCGGTTTGGAAGATTGAGGTTGAAAACTTCCCTGCATTCATCGTCGTAGACGATAAGGGAAATGATTTCTTTGCAGCTACATCAAAACCGATGCAGATTGGGCTAAAGCCAACTAATTAATACCCGTGGTGCCCATGTTGTCTGCGAAGAGCCGCACAGGGCGAGCCGTAGCGAGCATTGATATATCGAAGGCCCCAACGAATCTGAGTCACAGGATTGGTGCGCCAATCCGGGGAAATGACTGCCATCTTGTCAGCAGGCAACGCTTGGGGAATTCCGTGAGCGCCGCTTCGGTAATTGTGAGCTTTAAAATTCCAATGGCTTTCATTGTTCCAAAGCTGATCTAGGCAACTAATCTGACTTGAATTCCACTTTGAATAATTTGCAGCGATCAGGTCAGCTGCCACCGCCTTGGCTCCAACAGGAGTCTTGGCCAATTGCACTTGCTTTGCCTGAAGCGAGACCAGCGCCATAACGTGGGCGTTCACCGATGGAACATTTCCAAGATCTAGAAGACCTGGCTCAAGAGCAGGCGAAGTCGCAACGGTTTGAGTTGGCAGATCTGGCAAGGTCACTTCACGAGAGAGTGAAGTTTGGGCGAAGGAAGTATCGACTGTTGCAAGAATTGCTTGGCCAAAGGCGACGACTACTGCAATGCTTGGATTGCGAAACTTCTGCAACATGCCATCTACCCCTTCCACTCACCCTTTGAATTGCCTCCCCTTTTGGGGCCGCTCATTCATTTGATGGTGAAGGCTTTCAAGGATGGCAAGTCAGGGCAAATCTATCTCCGCGTGGGGTGGAAAAAAGATTTATGTCACAGTTTTGTGGGTATATAAAAGTGCAGGTCAGACCGGTAACTGTCCGTTTTACCCCTTTTGTCGTGCAACCGCCTCAGAGGCCGCCGAATCAGGGTACCAACCGCTGAAGTTCAAAGGCTCCTCCAGCATCTCCGTCACAAGTGCTGCGATTGCCGAGCGCTCCGACCGCGTCAAAGTGACATGTGCAAAGAGTGGATGGCCCTTGAGTGACTCAACGACGGCAACAACGCCATCATGTCGGCCGACACGAATGTTGTCCCGCTGGGCAACGTCGTGAGTCAACACAACTCTGGAATTTTGACCCATTCGAGAGAGGACCGTGAGAAGAACTCCCCGTTCAAGGGACTGGGCTTCGTCAACAATCACAAAAGAATCGTGGAGTGAGCGACCTCGAATGTGCGTTAGGGGCAAGACTTCAATTAGGCCTCGCTCAAGAATCTCATCAATGACCTGCTGGCTAACAAGGGCTCCCAAAGTATCGAAGACAGCTTGAGCCCAAGGAGACATTTTCTCTCCTTCAGATCCAGGAAGGTAGCCAAGCTCTTGCCCGCCCACCGCATAAAGTGGTCGAAAAATTACAACCTTCTTATGTTGCCTGCGCTCTAGAACCGATTCGAGTCCGGCACAGAGGGCGAGCGCAGATTTACCAGTTCCTGCCCGACCACCAAGGGAAACAATCCCAATTTCATTGTCCAAGAGCAGATCAAGTGCGATGCGCTGTTCAGCACTTCTGCCATGGAGCCCAAAAGCTGATCGATCTCCGCGGACCAATTGGAGACGTTTATCGGCAGTTACCTTAGCTAGCGCGCTCCCCTTTTCAGAATGAAGAACTACACCAGTGTGAACAGGGTTGGTCTCGGCAAGTTCATGTTTAATCTTCTCTCCCTCATATAGAGAATCAATTAATCCATGCCCAACGCTGGCTTCAACGATTCCAGACCAACCACTCGTTGGTGCAAGTTCGGCGCGGTATTCATCTGCTTCAACGCCAACAGAGGATGCCTTGACTCGAAGTGGGAGGTCTTTTGTGACCAGGACTACATCTGCGCCTTCAGCCATAAAGTTTCTGGCAACAGCCAAGATTCGTGAATCATTGGAGCTATCTCTGAGGAAGCCGGCCGGCAGCGATGATGGATCGGTGTGGTTGAGCTCTACTTTTAGGGTTCCGCCCTCATCGTTAATTGAAATTTCTTCATCAAGGCGACCGTATCGGACTCGCAAATCATCCAAGGAGCGAAGTGCCAGTCGAGCAAAATAACCAAGTTCTGGGTGCTCACGTTTAGTCTCAAGTTCACCAATTACAACAATCGGAATGATCACTTGGTGTTCTGCAAAGCGGGCAATTGCTCCCGGATCTGCAAGCAGAACGCTAGTGTCAATTACATAAGTCTTGCGGCCATCTTTGGGTGTTCGAGCCAATTCAGGTCTCACAATCTTTGCCATTTCTGGCATTCATAAGCGCCTCTCCGTGGGGAAAACGGACTTATAAATCGTCTACACACATAAGGTAAATCTCAATGAAGGCTCGAGAGGCGCGACACGCGAGAGCGCGTGTTGAATTTTAGGTAACGGTTTTGTTTCAAACGCCGAAGCGGCGATGGCGCTGGCTGTAAGCACGCAAAGCTCGGAGAAAATCAACTTTTCTAAAATCGGGCCAATAGGCTTCACAAAAATAGAACTCAGAATGAGCAGATTGCCAGAGCAAGAATCCTGAAAGTCGCTGTTCTCCGGAAGTGCGAATAACAAGATCAGGATCTGGTAAGCCAGCCGTATATAGGTGCTTTCCTATTTCATCACTACTGATGTCATCAGCAATTTCATCGGCAGATTTTCCAGAGGTCACACCTGTGCGAATGTAGTTTTTGACTGCATCAACAATTTCTCGGCGTCCGCCATAGCCAATTGCAACGTTTACAACGATATCTGAGGCACCCTTACTTTGGGCTTCAACTTCATTTAGTTTTTGATGCAGCCACGTTGGTAGTAAATCTAGGGCTCCGAGTGGCTTAATTTCCCACTTCTTTAATTCTGCGAGCCGATCGAGGGCAGCTCCGATAATCTTGAGTAGCGGGTCTAGCTCTTCGGCCGGGCGATTGAGATTATCGGTGGAAAGAAGCCACAAAGTTATAACTTTTACATTTGCTTCTTCGCACCATTCAAGAACTTCAATAATTTTCTCCGCACCTTTACGGTGTCCATGTTCTGGAGATTGCGGAATCGAAAAAGTGCTTTTAGCCCAACGCCTGTTTCCATCCAAGATAATTCCCACATGATGCGGGGTCTCTTTGTTCTTCAGCTGGGAAAGAAGGCGCCGCTCGTAAACAGGATAGAGAACTGCCTTGATGGCTTTCTTAATCGCTGCTTTCATAAAATGGAAGCGTTAGCTAGGAAGGTTTTCGCCGCCGGTGAGTGCTGCAAATTCAGCACGTGCACGACGATCTGCTACGAATGATGCAATTGGAAGAGTTCCTGCAGCTAGGTAGCCCAACATCGAGAAAAATGGCTTGCGAACAGCGAGCGAATAATTAAACGCCGTGAGGACATAAATCATGTACATAAATCCATGTACAACGGCTATTAACCTGATCGCCGTTGGAACATTGTCATTTACTGCCGTCAGTTTGATTGGCAGGTAAACCAACCACAAAAGAAGTGACATTACGCCTGCAATATTGGCCATAACGCGAAAACGAGCAAGGGCTCCTGCGCGGTTAAATTTAAGGAGATTCATGTTCAAACCTTACTCGTTCGAATCCTGTTATAGAAAGGAAAGGAAAGAATTAAAAGTCCCATAAACCACCAGGTGATGACATAAGCGATGTGTTGCCAGTAGAAAACTCCGCCTTGGGAAAGTAACTGGGGCGCCGTAAGTTCTCCGCCCGTGGCAACTACATATCCATCAAAGAGGTTAAAACCAGCATCACCAGCGACAAGCGCGGGATCAAGTCGGGAGAGCTTTCCTACGCCGCCTTCTGCTTGATCAACATTTTGACGCGGATAGAGGCGACCGTTAATCCGCACTGTGTTATTCGAAGCAGGGTAAGTTCTTGCGGCTAAACCACGAACTACCAATACTGCTCGATTATCGGAAAGGCGAGCAAGTGAGACAAGTACATCTTCGCGAGCCTGCTTTCCTCCGACAAAAGTTACCAATTGATTGGGAGCTACATAATTCTTTTCAAATTTCGCCTCGAAAGTGACGAGCCGATTGAAGGCTGCGCTTCGAAGATTGGATCCAGCGTTTGCCGCCTTAGTCAGTTCTACTACTGATCTTTCAACCTGAGGTTTTTGCAGCTTTGCCATTCCTTCGGCGCGATTCCATTGCCAAAGGCCAAGTTCAAAACATGTGGAAACGGCAACAATGATCAGCAGAGCAAAAGAGAGAGTCTTGAGGTGTTTACGCATTCAGCTTTTATTACTGTTCTGGGTCTTGCTTGTTTGCCGCGCGTTTGTATCGTCTATAAAAACTCACCATAAGGAGTGTGACGGCTACGACGAGAACAATCATGGTGAGCGAACCGGCAAGGCCTACATTTACAGTTGCTGGGGCATCATTCATGTGGCAATTATCCACCCTCTCGATAGACTTCTTTACATGAGCTCCGCGCACGATCCAGAAGTAATGGCCTTCCTGCGCGAGCGTTATGGAAAAACGGCTAAAAGAAAATGGCTTGCGGGATGGAAATTGCCCGCTGTAGCAATTGCCATAGTTGGCGGAATTTGGATTGCATGGAGTGGTGGGCACGCTGCCAACCCAGAGATTCGATCCTCCCTTATTTCTTTCAAATCAACCTCACCAACCTCGATTGATATCCGATATTCGGTTCAAATAAAGCATCCTGTTGGAAACCACCAATGCACCCTGATTGCTAGGGATAGTGAAAAGAACACGGTTGGCGAAATTGTTGATCACATCCCCCTTGGCCAAGCTAGCGCCCCGCGTAACGTGAGGATTCCGACCAGACTTCAAGCGGTAAATGCGGCAATCAGTTCCTGTACCAGTCTCTAATGCCTGTAACCTTTCCCTCTTATGACTGATACCCCAAAAACCTGGTTGACCCAAGCTGCTGCCGACAGACTGAACGCAGAATTAGCTGATCTTGAAGGCCCTCGCCGCGCAGATATCGTAAAAAAGATTGAAGCTGCTCGCGCTGAAGGTGACCTTAAGGAAAATGGTGGATACCACGCAGCTAAAGACGAGCAAGGAAAAATTGAGGCTCGAATCAGACAGCTCAAGCACATGCTTGAAAACGCCCATATCGGTGAACCACCTGCGAGTGCAGCGGGAATAGTCGGACATGGCATGCGCGTTATAGTCGACATGATGGGTGACGAGATGCACTTCCTCCTCGGTTCCCGTGAGATTGATATTGAAGGCTTGGATGTTTACAGCGAAAAGTCTCCACTTGGGTCGGCAGTCATGGGCCAAAAAATTGGTGAAACCGTGACATACACCGCCCCAAATGGCCGTGAAATCAAAGTGACTATTAAAGACGCAAAGTTTCATTAATAACGCTACATATATATAAGGAGAGAGATGTCTTCAAGTACGAAAAAAGCCCACGATGGGCAACTAAGCCATAAAGAAATTATGGCCGTTCTCAGCGGTTTGATGATGGGAATGCTGCTCGCAGCACTCGATCAAACAATCGTTTCAACGGCGCTAAAGAGAATCGTTGAAGATTTCAACGGACTTTCACATTACACATGGGTCGTCACGGCGTATCTCCTAACCTCAACAGCCTCAACGCCGTTGTATGGAAAAATTTCAGACCTTTACGGTCGCCGCCCGGTCTTTCAATTTGCAATCGTTACATTCTTAGTTGGTTCATTTGCAGCTGGCGCAGCGCAGACGATGAATCAGCTCATCATTTTCCGTGCTCTCCAAGGTCTTGGAGCTGGCGGCTTGATGGCACTCACATTCGTGATCATTGGCGATATCGTCTCTCCTCGCGACCGAGGCAAGTACCAGGGTTATTTTGGCGGCGTTTGGGGACTTTCTTCAGTTGCCGGTCCACTTCTCGGTGGATTCTTCTCAGATCACGGCCACATTTTTGGAATCGTTGGCTGGCGTTGGATTTTCTACATAAACCTTCCAATTGGATTAGCTGCTCTTGTTATTACTTCAGCAAGCCTTCATATTCCAAAGGTAAAGCGAGAGCATAAGATTGATTATCTTGGAGCGCTCCTCTTGGTAACAGGCGTTTCTGCTCTTCTTCTTGCAGTTTCGGTATTTGGTCCTGATGATGGTTGGACTTCGCCAAAGACTTACGCTGCTTTTGGAGCATTCGTAGCGCTCTTCGTTATTTTCTTGATTCAAGAATCAAGAGCAAAAGAGCCAATTCTTCCGCTTAACCTATTTAAGAATCACACATTCAGCGTTACCTCGATCATGGCCTTCATCATTGGCGCAGGCATGTTCGGAGCAATCATCATGGTTCCGCTCTATCTGCAGATCGTTCAAGGAAACTCAGCTACTGCAGCTGGACTAAAGTTGATCCCATTTATGATTGGCATTGTTGCAATGTCAATCTATAGCGGTAAGACAATTTCAAAGCATGGACATTACAAGCGCTTCCCAATTATTGGTCTCATTTTGATGGCAATTGGTATTGGCTTCATGACCACACTGGGAGTTCACACTCCATATTGGAAGCTTGCAATATATGCCTGCTTAATTGGAATGGGCCTTGGCTTCTCCATGCAGACAATTGTTATTGCCCTTCAGAACGCTGTGGAGTTCAAGGACATGGGAGTCTCAACCTCAGCCAATACATTCTTCCGATCTGTCGGAGGAACAATTGGAGTCGCGCTATTTGGAACAATTTATGCAAATAAGTTAGCGCGAGAACTTCCTAAGTCAATCGCTCAAGTTGCTGCGACAAATCCAGCCGCAATGGCTGGTGCATCTCCTGAGAAATTCGCTCAACTTCGAAACAATACTTCGGTGTTGAAAACTTTCACTCCGCAACTACAAGAAGGCATAATGGGCGCATTTGTAAAGGGCTTCCATGCAGTCTTCATCTCCGCACTTCCAGTTATTTTGGTTGGACTTGCCTTCGCATTCTTCTTACGCGAAACACCTCTGAAGACTGGCGCTGCGCACGCTGCAGCGCGTGATGAGGCAGCGGGAGAAACTCTCGGCTAGTAATTAGATAAATAAAAACCCCGCCATTTAACCGGCGGGGTTTTTTTATGCTTCTACAGCTCGCACCATGGCACTTGCATTAGAGGCTAGGTCACCCCGGCTTAGCGCGCCGCCAATAAGTAATGCGCAATCTTTTCCGTATGCCTTAAGGATTTCCGGAATCTTTTCTAGAGTCATGCCGCCGGCTGGTGCAACCCAAATTGGCTTAATCTCATCCAACGGCCTTTGAGCCCTTTCGCGAATCTCTTCACACTGTTCTGGCGTGAATGAAAATCTACCCCCAGTATTAGGGAAAATCGTGATATCTGCGCCTGCAAGGCGTGCCAAGAGACCAAAAAGAATTCCGTGCGATACTCCATTTTTTGGCGAAGAAACGTACGAACCTAAAAGCGCCGGATGCGCCTGGATTGGCAATCCAATCGAATCATCTTCCGAAAGCGTGCGCATGGAATCGAATCCCGTAATTCCTGGCAGAACTAATAATGAACCCGCGCCTAATGATTTAGCCGTTCTCGCCGCTTTATGTAGCTGATCAAAAGGAAGATTGAG
>SESG01037550.1_pt1 | contig 27879 bp, 23 predicted proteins | sample 3171421 | NCBI WGS metagenome assembly SESG01 (sample SAMN10866946, study PRJNA518727) | freshwater metagenome | biome: subpolar coniferous forest; feature: holomictic lake; material: water; isolation source: holomictic Lake 227, 6 m and 8 m depth | place: Canada: near Kenora, Ontario | collected...
CTAACCTAACATGACACTAGATTGCGAAGTGCAACTTCGCGGGAAGGTGCGTCACCAAGTGCAACTTGGTAACAAGAACGGAAAATTCTGTCTTTGCGTTCTTCGCGTCCTTTGCGCGAAATTTATCCGCGCTCCGCTTCGCCTGCTCCGAGGAAGCTATTCCGGCAGAGCTTGGCGTAGATGCCGTCGTGGGCAAGGAGTTCTTCGTGCGTGCCGCGCTCGACGATGCGGCCGCGCTCCAGCACCAGGATTTGATCCGCGTGGCGCACGGTGGAGAGCCGGTGGGCGATCACAAAACTGGTGCGGTGCTCCATCAACCGGTCGAGCGCCTGCTGGATTTGCCGCTCGGTCTCGGTATCCACGCTCGCGGTCGCTTCGTCGAGGATCAGGATGGGCGGGTCTTTGAGCAGGGCGCGCGCGATGGAGACGCGCTGTTTTTCGCCGACGCTCAGCTTTACGCCGCGCTCGCCCACCACCGTATCGAGCCCTTCGGGCATGCGGTCGATGAAGGTGCGCGCGTTGGCCGCTTCCAGCGCCGTGAGCATCTCCGCCTCGGTGGCGTCCGGTTTGGCCAGCCGCAGGTTGTTGCGGATGCTGCCGTTGAAGAGGAAACTCTCCTGTGTCACCATGCCGACGGCTTCGCGCAGCACGTCCTTGGGGATGTCGAGCAGCGGACGGCCATCCACGAGGATTTCCCCGGTGTCGAACTCGTAAAACCGCGTGAGCAGGTTGACGAGTGTCGATTTTCCCGCGCCCGTCGCCCCCACCAGCGCGATGGTTTCGCCGGGGCGGGTGTGCAGGTTGATGTTGTGGAGCACGGGCAACTCCTCCGCGTAGGCGAAGCAGACGTTTTGGAAGCGGACATCGCCGCAAATGGCCCGCGCTTCGGCTTGGGAGCGGGCGGTCTCACGCTCGGGCCCGGCGGCGTTGGCCTCCACCTCCGTGTCGAGAATCTCGAAGACCCGTTCCGCGGCGGCGCGTCCGGCTTGCAGGAGTTGGTTGAGCTGGTGCAGGCGCCCGATCGGCTCGTAGAGGAACTGCACCAGCATGAGAAACGCGACGAGATCGCCCACTTGCATGGAACCCCCAAGCACCGCTCTGACGCCGAACCCGATGACAAGCACCCTGCCGCACGAGGAGAGGAAGTTCATCGAAGGGCTGTAGAGCGACCACGCGCGCATGATGATGAGCGAGGCGTCTCGCAACTGCCCGCTTACGTTGTTAAACCGCGTGTGCTCCTCGGTTTCCCGCACGTAGGTCTTGATCTGCCGGATGCCCGCCAGGTTGTCGTGCAAGAGCGCGTTCATGGCGGAGGAGGCCTTGCGCTGGAGTTGGTAGCGCTTGTGGGCGGTGAGGGTGTACCAGAGGGCACCGGTGACCAGCAGTGGCAGCGGAGCCAGCGCCAGCAGGGCGAGCTTGGCGTTGTATACGAAACACATCGTCGCCACGATGCCCACCTGGAGCAGCGCCACCACGCCCTGCTCAATGCCGTCGATCAAGACCCGTTCCATGGAGGTCACGTCCTCCAGCAGGCGGGTCATGATGTCCCCCGTGGCCCGGTTGTCGAACCAGCCGACCGGCAACCGCTGGATGTGGGAATAGAGGTCGCTGCGGAGATCGAAGATCACCCGCTGCTCAAAGCTGTTGTTGAGCCGGATGCGCACGGCGTTGGCGAGATCCTGGATAAAAAACGCCAGGAGCGCCAGCAGCGTGAGGGGGAGAATGCGGTCGCCGCGCCCGTGGGCTACATCGTCAATGGCGAGTTGACTTACCTTGGGGAAGACGATCACCATGAGCGTCATGAGCACCGCGCAGGCAAGCGTGCCGGTCGCCAGCAAGGGGTAGCGGCGCAGATAACCGAGGACGCGGAGAAGGGTTTTCATAAGAGGTGGTGGGAAGTGGAGTCAATTTGGCACGCGGCAGGGCTTCGGCACAGAGAAAAAAGTGATGGATTTATGAAAATGGTGGTTGAATTTGGAGGGAAGTGGTTTAAAATCCCACACAATTCCACCAGATGTCTTCCGACGCCTACAACACGATCACCTTTACCGGGTCTTTCCGGCACGGAGTGGATTCGAAGAATCGAATCACCATTCCGGCGGACTGGCGTTCCGGCGAAGAGGGCGTTTTATACGTGCGGCTCCACTCCTCGGGCGGGCACGTGGTTGCGCTCTCTCCTGCGGCGCTCGACAGCACGGTGGCGACGATCAAGGCGCGTCCGGGCATTACCCCTGGCAAGCAGTTGGAGATGGTTCGGCAATTCGCCTCGGGCTCGCATCGTTGCTGCGTCGACAAACAGGGACGCATGGTTTTACCGCCGGAGTTTTGCGCCAAGGCTGGATTGCAAGGCGAGGTGGCAGTGGTTGGCGTGCATGGCCACTTTGAAATTTGGAACACCGAGCGGTGGACTGCCCAGCAGGCCGCCCAAACGGACGACAATCAAGATCTGGCAACCGAGCTTGGTCTATGATCGCCCCCACAGTCGAGGTTACGGAAGTCGCAGCCTTCGGGTTGCAGCGGAGGAATATTTTGAAATCCACCCATTCCACCCCCTACCACGAGCCCGTTTTGCTCGCGCAGACGCTCGCGCTGCTTGCGCCCGCTCCGGGCAAGCTCTTTGTGGACGGCACGCTGGGAGGCGGCGGCCACACGGAAGCCTTTTTGCAAGCCGGGGCGCAGGTGATCGGCATCGACCAAGACCCGCAGGCGCTCGCGTTCGCGGGGGAACGGCTGGCCGGGTTCGGCGAGCGGTTCGTTCCGGTGCGCGCGAATTTTGAGGAGATCGGCTCCGTGTTGGACGGCATGGGCATTGCGGGGATCGACGGCGCGCTGCTTGATATCGGCGTCTCCTCCTGGCAGCTCGACACGCCGGAACGGGGCTTCAGTTTTCAAGCCGAGGGGCCGCTCGATATGCGGATGAACCCGGACGCGCCGTTGAGTGCGGCGGATCTGGTGAACACCGCGCCGGAGGGGGAGCTGATCCGCATCTTCCGCGAGTATGGGGAGGAGACGGCGGCCCGCCGGATCGCCCAGCAAATCGTCCATGACCGGGAAATCCGGCCCTTGGAGACGACCTTCGACCTGGTTCAGAGCGTGGAGAAGGTGAATCCGCGCCGGGGGCGCACGCATCCCGCCACCAAGGTTTTCCAAGCGTTGCGGATCGCCGTGAACCGCGAACTCGACGTGCTGCACGCCGCGCTCGCCGCGTTTTCCGCCCGGCTCAATCCCGGCGGTCGCTTCGGCGTCATCACCTTTCATTCGCTGGAAGACCGCATTGTGAAGAATTTCTTCAAAGCGCGCAGCGTGGAATGGCTCGACCGCCCCGAGTGGCCCGCGCCGCGCCGCAACCCTGAATTTCAGTTCCGCCTCCTCACCTCCAAGCCCGCAGTGGCCTCGGAGGAGGAGCAATCCCGCAACCCGCGCTCGCGCAGCGCCAAACTTCGCGTCGTCGAAAAATCTTATGGCCAATAACCGTCGCCGTCGTCTGGAAAACAACGTCCCCGTGGGAGCTTATTCGCCTTGGCTCCTGATCGCCATTCTCGCCCTGATGGGTGGGTTGACGTGGGTTTATTCCAAAAACCAACTCTTCAACCGCGGGCAATACATCCGCTCGATGGAGGAAGAGTTGGCCGGGTTGAGCCGCAAGAATGAGGCGCTTCGGGGGCGGATCGCCCAGCTTTCCACCTACTCCGCATTGCAGAAATGCTGCAACGACGGAACCATCAAGATGGTCAAAATCCTCCCGACGAGCATTGTCCACGTGGACTTCCCGCGCCGTGCCGAGGGGAATGAAATCCGAGTTGTTTCCAACGTAACCACCCGCCGATGAACAAAACCGCCAAAGTACGTGCAATCATTGCCTGCTTTGGCTTGGTGTGCTGTTTTACGGGCTTTTCGGCCCGTTTGGCCTATTTGCAAGTCGATCAGCACGAGAAATTTGAGCGGCTGGCGGCGGAAAAACACGTCAAAAAACAGGCGATTCTTGCCGGGCGCGGCGAAATCCGGGACATCAACGGCGAGCTGCTCGCCACCAACGAACCGCTCAGCACGGTGGTGGCTGACGGAAGCGTCATCGCTTCGGGGAAAGTCCCCCCGGCGGAGATTGCGGGGCTCCTTGCCGATCTCCTGGGCATTCCCAAGGCCGGGTTGGCGAAGAAGCTCGATACCCAGCGCAAATACGTCGTGCTGAAAAGATCGGTGAACGAGGCGGACACCACGGCGATCACCAAGCGGTTTGAGGATTACCAGGCGAACACGAAAAAGCCGATCCGGGGGATTTTCTTCGAGTCCGACACCCGGCGCGTCTATCCCAACAACGAGTCGCTCTGCCATGTCCTCGGGTTCATGGGGCAGAAGCAGGGGGAAGGGGCGGAGGAAGTCGAGCGCATGGGCGTGGAGGGGGTGGAGCGTTCCATGGACAAATGGCTGCGCGGCTACGACGGCTTCCGCTACATCGAACGCGACCGCACCGGCAAGGAGATCGTGCCTTATCGCGGGCAGGAGCGGAGCGCGCGGGACGGCTGCGACGTCCGGCTCACCATCGACATGCGATTACAGCATATCGTCGAGAGCGAGCTCGATGAACTGTATAAGAAATACCATCCGCAATTCACCACCGCCATCATGATGGATCCCAAGACCGGGCGGATTCTGGCGATGGCAAACCGGCCTTGCTTTGATCCCAATGACTTGAGCCGGGGCGCGAGCGAGATGGCGCCGGAGAAGATGAAGAATTGCGCCGTCATCAACATCGTGGAGCCGGGTTCGGTCTTCAAAATCGTCCCCGTCTCGGCGGCTCTCAATGACAAGCTCGTGAGTCTGGACACCGTCATTGGCTGCGAAGGCGGGCATTGGAACTACGGCGGGAAGATCCTCAAGGATCACGGGCATGGAGATCACCCCGACCTGAGCGTTTTTGATGTGGTGGTCAAATCGAGCAACATCGGCTCGGCCAAGCTGGGGATGAAACTTGGCGAGCAGCGCTTTTACGAATACGTGCGCAACTTCGGCTTTGGAGAGCGCACGGGCATCAATCTGCCGGGCGAGGTGGCGGGGATCGTCCATTCCCCCAAGAGCGCCGGGTGGAGCAAGCTCAGCATCGCCCGGATGCCGATGGGCCAGGGGGTTTGCGTGACGCCCATCCAAATGGTCACCGCCATGAGCGTCATCGCCAACGGCGGCAAGCTCTTTATGCCGCAAATCATCGATTCCGTTGTGGATAAAGACGGGACGCCGGTGGTGCGTTTTGACCCCGTGCCGTTGCGGCAGGTGGTGGGCGCCAAAGCCGCCGCCGATCTGCGGAGCGCGTTGAAAGAGGTCGTCAGCAAACGCGGCACCGCTTACGCCGCAACGATTCCCGGCTATTCCGCAGGCGGAAAGACCGGCACCGCTCAGATTGCGAAACCGGGCGGCGGCGGCTATTACGACAACCGGTTTGTGACCTCGTTTGTCGGTTTTTTCCCGGTGGATGATCCGCAAGTGGTCTGCCTGGTCATGGTGGATGACGCCAAGGCGTCCGAAAATCTCAACTATGGCGGACTCGTCGCGGGCCCTGCCTTCTCCCACATCGGCGAACAAACCGCCCGCTACCTCAACATTCCGCCGGACGTGCAAATCCCCCCCGAAGGGATCGCCAGGATGGCCCAGCCGGAACCGTAATTTTTTATTCTCATGCAACTCAAAACTCTCCTTTCCAAAATCCCGACGCTCCTGACGGTTGGCCCTGCCGACCGGGAAATTGCCGCCATTTGTTACGACTCGCGCCGGGTTCAAAAGAACGCCCTTTTTGTCGCCCTGAGCGGCGAGAAAGAGGACGGCAACAAATTCATTGAAGAAGCCATCGAGCGTGGTGCCGTGGCGATTGTGACCGAGCAGGAACAGACGCAGATGCGCGCCACGCTGGTGGTTGTCAAAAACGCGCGCCAGGCGCTGGCCGATCTCGCGGCGGAGTTCTATGGGCGGCCCTCGCTTGGGCTCAAGGTCGCAGGAATCACCGGCACCAACGGCAAGACGACCACCGCCTTCCTGCTCAAACACCTTTGCGAAAGTGTGCAGATGCGCGCCGGGTTGATCGGCACCATCCGGTATGAAATCGGCGACCGCATTTTGCCTGCGGCCCGCACGACCCCGGAGTCGCTCGACTTGCAGGAACTCCTTTTCCAAATCCGCTCCGCCGGATGCCGCGCCGTGGCGATGGAAGTCTCCTCCCACGCACTGGCGCAGGGCCGGGAGCGCAATGTCGAGTTCGATACGGCGATTTTCACCAACCTGACGCAGGATCACCTCGATTTTCACCAAACGATGGAGGCCTATTTTGAGGCCAAGGTGAAGCTTTTCACCGGGCTTGCCCAGCAGGAGCATAAGAAGGGCACGTGTGTGGTGAATATTGATGACCGCTGGGGACAGCAGCTTCTGGTTCGCCTGGCAAAAGACACTCCCCACCTCCCGGTGATCACCTTTGGCATGAACGCCCGCGCAGATTTCCGCGCCGGCGCCGTGCGCACCGATGTGAGTGGCACGCAGTATCAACTGGATGCCAAGGGCAAAACCTATCTTGTGCGCCTGCCGCTGATCGGTTCCTTCAACGTCTACAATTCCCTGGCCGCGCTGGCCGGGGCGGCCGCATTGGGAGTGGATCTCCGTACGGCGGTGCGCGCTTTGGCAGATGCGCCCAGCGTGCCGGGGCGGTTGGAACCGGTGCCGGTGAAGCGGCAATACCGCATCTTTGTGGACTACGCCCACACCGATGACGCGCTCACCAATGTCATGAAAACCCTGCGCGACCTCAATCCGCGTCGGCTCCTTGTGGTGTTCGGCTGCGGTGGCAACCGGGACAAGGCCAAGCGTCCGCTCATGGCGGCGGCGGTGGAGCGGCTGGCCGATTGGGCTGTCGTCACTTCCGACAACCCGCGCAAGGAAAATCCCGAGACGATCATCGCCGAAATCCAAGCCGGGTTCCGTGGCAACCAGTATGAAACCGTCCTGGATCGGCGCGAGGCGATTTTCCGTGCCATCGCGCTTGCGCAGCCCGGCGACATCGTGCTCATTGCAGGCAAAGGCCACGAGACCACCCAGGAATTTGCAGACCAGACCATCCCGTTCGACGACCTCGCCATTGCGCGGCTCGCCGTGGAAGCCAAACCGGTGGAGATGGAGCTTTAGGAATTTGAATTAGGAAGCCAGGAAGCCAGGAAACTACAAAACAGAGACGCTTTGGACGCCACATCCCTTCAACAAATCGCGCAATGGGCGGACGGCGCGCTGACGGGCGGAAACCCCGTTCAGACGGTGACGCGCGTCTGCACGGATTCGCGCCGTTTGCAGGCGGGGGATCTGTTTGTGGCGCTGCGTGGGGAGAATTTTGACGGCCACGCCTATGTCGCCCAAGCCGCTGCCGCCGGGGCTGCCGCCGCTGTGGTGGGTGTCTCTTTCGAAGGCGAAGTTCCCGGGAATTTTTGCCTCCTGCGCGTGGCTGATACGCTGAGCGCGTTGCAATCCATCGCGACGCACTACCGGGCGTCGCTTCCGTTGCGGGTGGTGGCGTTGACGGGCAGCAGCGGCAAGACGAGCACCAAGGATTTTCTAGCCGCGGTGCTGGGAGAAACATTCCGCGTGGTCAAGACCGAGGGGAATTTCAACAACCACATCGGCCTGCCGCTGACCATGTTGCGCGCAAGCGCCGCCGATGAGATCGGGGTGTTTGAAATGGGGATGAACCATCCCGGCGAAATCGCGCCGCTCGCCGCGATGGCCGCTCCCGAGGCGGGGGTGATTACCAACATTGGCGTCGCGCACATCGAGTTCATGGGGAGCCGGGAAGCCATTGCGCAAGAGAAGGGGATGCTCGCCGAAGCGCTCCCCGCCAACGGATTCCTGGTGCTCGGCAGCGGAGACGCCTACAGCGCATCCATTGCGCGCCGCTGCCCGGCAAAAACGATTTTTGCAGGGATCGGGAGAGGGGATTTGAGCGCGACCCTGCTGGAGACGGGCTTTGAAGGAAGCCGCTTTTCGGTGCGTGCCGGGGAGGAGCAGGCTGAAGTGCTATTGCCGGTGCCGGGAGTTCACATGGTGGAAAATGCGCTGCTGGCGATGGCCGCCGGGTGGGGTTTTGGAATTCCGCTTGCCGTGGCCGCCCGGGGGCTTGCCCAATGCCGCCTCACCAAGGGCCGCCTGGAGCAGAAAAATCTTGGGGGCATCCATTTTCTGGACGACAGCTACAACGCCAACCCCGATTCCATGCGTGCCGCCTTGCGCACCCTCGCCGCGTTGCCGGTGAGCGGCGCGCGCATTGCCGTGCTGGGGCGCATGGGGGAACTCGGGGCGGAATCCGAACGCGGCCACCGCGCCGTGGGAGGGGATGCCGCCGAAGCGGGGATCGACCTGCTCATTGCCGTGGGAGGGGAGGAGGCTGGGCTGATTGCGGAAGCCGCCCGCCAAGGGGGCTTGAAAGACGTTCACCACGTCGCCGACACCGAGGCCGCCGCCGCTTTGCTGGCCGGGCGCGCTCGCCCTGGCGATGTGGTTCTCATCAAAGGAAGCCGCTCCGCCCGCATGGAGCGCGTGCTGGATCACCCCGCCTTTCGCCCTGCCAACGCCGTTTCTTAATATCCAAACCCGTGCTGTACTACATTCACCTTCTGAGCGAGCGGATCGACGGAACCAACGTGTTCCGCTACATCACCTTCCGGGCGATTGGCTCTGCCATGACCTCCTTCCTGCTCTGCCTCATCTTTGGCAACTGGGTGATCCGCAAGTTGATCGGGCTGAAAATCGGCCAACCGATCCGCACCAAGGAGGAGGTCCACAAGCTGGCTGAACTGCACGGCGGCAAACGCGGCACGCCGACGATGGGGGGAATCCTCATCCTCGGGTCGGTGGCGGCCTCCACCCTGCTTTGGGCGCGTCCGGATAATACGTTTGTCTGGCTGGCCCTTTTTTCCATGCTTTGGCTGGGTGCGATCGGGTTTATTGACGACTACCTCAAAGTCACCAAAAAGAAGTCTGACGGTCTGCCGGGGAGAATGAAGTTGCTTGCGCAGTTTGCCTTGGCGGCCATTGTGACGGCGTTTTTTGTGCTGAACCCGGCGCTGGAAATCCAGGCCAAGGAACTCTTTGTTCCCTTTTACAAGGGGGCGATCATTCAGAATCTCGGCTGGTTTACCTTCCTCTTCTTTGCGCTGGTGATTGTGGGCACTTCCAATGCCGTGAATCTCACCGACGGCCTCGACGGCCTGGCCACGGGCTGCACCATTACTACGGCGTTCGCTTACTCGATCCTGGCCTACTGCGCAGGCAATTTCAGAATCGCCCGCTACCTTGACATCCCTTACTACTCGCAGTCGGGCGAACTCGCCGTGCTCTGCATGGCGCTGGTGGGGGCGGGGATGGGTTTTCTTTGGTTTAACGCTTACCCGGCCCGTGTCTTTATGGGCGACACCGGTTCGCTCGCCATTGGCGGCGTGCTGGGGGTGGTCGCCATTTGCACCAAACAGGAGATGCTCCTGCTGGTGGTGGGCGGCATTTTTGTCATCGAAGCCCTCTCCGTGATTTTGCAGGTGGCCAGCTTCAAGCTCACCGGGAAACGGATTTTCCGCATGTCCCCCATCCACCATCATTTTGAACTGCTTGGGTGGAAGGAAAACACCGTGATTGTCCGGTTTTGGATCCTTGCCATCATGTTCGCCTTCCTTGGGCTCGCCACACTGAAACTCCGCTAGGAAATCATGAAAAAACAAATCAGGAACTCAGGAAATCAGGAGGGGAGAAAAGAGGCCAACCTTTTGTCTTTTTCCTGAGTTCCTGATAAAATTCTTAATTGTAAGTTTGAAATGAAATTTTCCTACGCACAGCAGCAAATCGCAGTTCTCGGCCTCGGCTCCAGCGGGGAGGCTGCGGCGCGTCGGCTTCTGGAGGAGGGGGCGTGCGTGACGGTTCTCGATAGCGGGGATTCGGAAAAACTCCGCGCCACGGCCGAGGCGCTCCAAGCTGTTGGAGCGCGCGTGCTTTTGGGCCGGGAGGCTGAGGAGGATCCTGCGACGTACGATCTCGGCGTGCTCAGTCCGGGGATTGATCCCGCAGTGCCGCTGGTGCGCCATTTTCTCGCCAAGGCGATCCCGCTCATCGGCGAACTCGAGTTTTCGTATTCCTTGTGCGCCTGCCCGGTGGTGGCCATCACCGGCACCAACGGCAAGACCACCACCACGCAGCTTGTGGAACGGATGCTCAACGCCTGCGGCGTGCGCACGCTGGCGGCGGGAAACATCGGCCCCTCCTTCGCCGCGCGGGTGCGCGAGAGCGCCAACCTCGACTTGATGACCCTGGAGGTCAGCTCCTTCCAACTGGAGACCATCCGCGCGTTCCGGCCCGCCATCAGCGTCTGGCTCAATTTCCAGGCCGATCACCTCGACCGCTACCCCTCGATGGAGGAATATTACGCGGCCAAATTGCGCATCTTTGAGAACCAGACGGCGGAAGATTTCGCCATCGTCAAACTCGAAGACAAGCTGCCGCCGCTCAAGGCCAAGACCCTCACCTTCAGCGCGTATGCGCAGGGGGGCGATCTTGATTTGCGCGAGGGCGTGATCCATTTCCACGGCGCGCCGGTGTTGCGCATGCAAGACACCCAGCTTCGCGGCCTGCACAATGCGGAAAACCTCATGGCGGCGCTGGCCGTGGGAGCCGTGCGCGGGCTGGACTTTGCGCCGATGATCGAGGCGTTGTGCGCTTACAAAGCCTTGCCGCATCGCTGCGAGCTGGTGGGGACGGTGGATGGCGTCGATTACGTCAACGACTCCAAGGCGACCAATCTCGACGCGCTGGAAAAAGCGCTCCTTTCCGAGACGCGCCGCGTGGTGCTGATCGCGGGCGGCAAGGACAAGGGGTTTGAGTTCGACTCGCTCACGGATCTTGTTGCCTCCAAGGTGCGCAGGGTGGTCTTGATCGGGGAGATGGCCACGCGGATTGCCGGGTTCTGGGCGTCGCGTGTCCCCTGCGAACACGCCGCCACACTGGCTGACGCGGTGATGCTTGCGCGCAAGCGCGCTCTCCCCGGTGATGTCGTTCTTTTCTCCCCCGGAACCTCCTCTTTTGATATGTTCAAAAGCTATGCGGATCGCGGCGACCAATTTCGCGCCCTTGTTCAATCGTTAACCCACTCCCTATGAAACTCTTCCCTAACAAACCCACCAAACGCAGTGCGCCTGCGCGGCGGACGCTGGAAGCCGCCGTGGCGCGTCGAGCCGCCCGTTCGCCCATGATCGAGGAGGAAGAAGAGCCCACAACGAGCTTCAAGACGGCGCTGGTGGTGGTGCTCCTGCTGCACTTGGTTGCGGGAGGCGGCATCATCATGTTCGACCAGATCAAAACACGCCGTCTCAGCGGAGTGGAAACGGCGGCCCCCGCGAAAAAAGCCATGTCCGTGGCGGCGCAACCCAAACCCACAGCGGCTCCCGTCGTCGCTCCGGTGGAAGCGGTCAAAAAGAATGCGCCCGCCGTGCCGGTTGCCGCTGCCGCACCTGCGGTGCATAGCGCGCCTGTTGTCGAGGTCAAGGACTCGGGAAAAACTTATACCGTGGTGCAGGGGGACAAGCTTGCGGCCATCGCCAAAAAGCTGCATGTCGGCTACGACGACTTGCTCAAGATCAACAAAATCGACGATCCAAAGAAACTGCTTCGGGTCGGACAGAAACTGCACATTCCCGTCAAACCTCGCGCCGCCGCCAATTAGAAAACTGCTGATTTGCTTCCCGAATGAAATTCGCTGCCCTGGGACTGCTCCTTTCGGTTACCACGATGGTGGTGATCGGGATGGTCATGCTCTTTAGCACGGGATCGTTCAGCCGGGACGCCTACAAGGTGCGCAAGCACAAGGTGGCAATCGTCGCCGCAACTCCGGGGCAGAAAGCGGAAGCCGCCGGAACAACCAAAGAGGAGAAAGAGGTGCTTTGGGATCCGGCCTGCCTGCTCAAGCGCCAGGCGATGTGGCTTACGATTGGGCTGGTGGTTTGCATCGGGGCGGCGCTGCTGGACTATCACTTTTGGCAAAAGAGTTGGCCGTATTGGTTCGGCACGGCCGTCGTGCTTTTGGCGGCCTGCTTTGTTTTCCCGAAGATCAATGGCTCGCACCGGTGGATTCGCTATGGATCGCTTTCCTTTCAGCCTTCCGAGATCGGCAAGATTGCGGCCATCGCTTTCCTTGCCGCCTGGTTTCAGCGCTACGCGGAGCAGTCGCGGGAGTTTTGGAAGGGGATCGTTTTTCCGCTGGGGATTGTGGGCGTCCTGCTCGGGTTGATTGCCCCGGAGGTGGATCTCGGCACCACGACGATCATTGCGTTCACGGCGTTTACGATGATTTTTGTGGCGGGGGCGCGGCTCTATTACCTTTTGCCGTTGCCGGTCCTGGGGATTGCGGGGGTTCTCTACGTCGCCATTCACATCCCGGAACGGCTCAAACGGCTGGGCGCTTTTTTGGATTTGGAAAACCACAAGGAAGGCGGCGGTTACCAGCAATGGAATGGGTTGATCGCCCTCGGCTCGGGTGGCGTGGATGGCCTGGGGCTTGGCATGGGTCGGCAGAAATTCATGTATCTGCCGGAGGCGCATACGGATTTCATTTTCCCGACCATTGGCGAGGAACTCGGCCTGATGTTCACTCTCCTGATCGTCTTCTGTTACGTTCTCATGATCATCTGCGGCGTCGCCATCTCGCTCAATGCCCGCGAGCGTTTTGGCATACTGTTGGGCATCGGGATCACCACGATCCTTGCGCTCCAGGCCGCCATGAACATCGGCGTCACCACGGCCGTCCTGCCCAACAAAGGCATCCCCCTGCCGTTCATCAGCTACGGCGGCTCGAATCTCCTCTTTTGCCTGTTGGGGATCGGCATTCTCCTGAACATCTACCGCAACGGCGGCACGGAACAGGCCGTGCGCGCCGTGACCAAACCCCGCCCCTTGATGACCCCGAGAATTTGAACGAACGATGAAATTTGCAATTGCAGGCGGAGGAACAGGCGGGCATTTGTTTCCGGCTTTGGCCGTGGGAGAAGTGCTCTTGGAGCGCGGTCACGAGGTGCTGGTCTTTATTTCGGAAAAAGAGATTGATGCGCTCGCCGTCCAGGGCCGCTCCGAATTCCGGTTCGAGAAGTTGCCGAGCATCGGGATGCCCCGGCTCTTTTCCCCGGCCATGCTCACTTTCTTCCAACGCTTTAACGCCAGCCTTGCTCCGTGCCGGAGAATTTTCGCCGAGTTCCAGCCGGACGCGGTGCTTGGCATGGGCGGGTTCACTTCCACGGCGCCGATTCTGGCCGGCAAACTGCGTCGTGTGCCGACGTTTTTGCACGAGTCCAACGCCATTCCGGGAAAAGCCAACCGGCTCAACGCGCTGATGGTGGATGCCGTGTTGCTGGGGTTTGAGGAATGCAAACAGCACTTCCCCAGGGCGCGCTGTGAAGTGACCGGGACGCCCATCCGGCGTTCGCTGGCCGGGCGTGTTCCCAAGGGGGAGGCGCTGGCGGGGTTTGGATTGCAACCCGGCCTTGCAACGGTGCTCGTCATGGGGGGCAGCCAGGGGGCGCACGGCATCAATGCGGCGATGCAGGCCGCTGCGGTGGGCGGCAAGCTGGGGGGGCTTCAAGTGATCCACCTCACCGGAGCGGGCGACGAGGCTTCCATGGCACAAAGTTACCGTGAGGCGGGGGTTCCGGCCCATGTGGCCGCGTTTTGCCGCCAGATGGAGAACGCCTACGGCGCGGCGGATCTGGTGGTCGCGCGATCCGGCGCGGCGAGTCTCTCAGAGATTTCCCATTTTGGGCTCCCCTCCCTGCTTATTCCCTACCCCCATGCTGCGGAAAATCATCAGCAATTAAACGCGGAAATATTTGCCCGCGCGGGGGCTGCTAAGCTATTAATGGAGTCCGAAACCACGGGCGAAGCCTTGGCTGCGGCGATCCAAAAGCTCGCCGGAGACCCCGAGCTGCTGCACATCATGGCAGCCCATAGCCAGCGCCTTGCGCCGCGCGACGCCGCAGCCTGTGTTGCGGACGCTTTGGAAAGATTGAAATGAATGATACGAACGAATTTTTAGCCGAGATTTTGATGGGGGGCGGATTGCGCGTCCATCTCATCGGCGTGGCCGGTTCCGGCATGAGCGGAATCGCGGGGTTGTTGCTGGCGATGGGGCACACGGTTTCCGGTTCCGACCGGGTCACCACGGTGGAAGTGCGCCGCCTTACAGAGCTTGGGCTGGAATTCCACCAGCCGCAGAACGCCGCGAACATCCATTACGCGGATCTGGTCATTTTCTCCTCGGCGATCCGGCCCGGCAACGTGGAATACGACGAGGCGATCCGCCAGGGCGTGAGCATGGTGCGGCGTGCGGACGCGCTTGCGGCCATCATGCACTGCAAAAAGGGGATTGTTGTGGGGGGGATGCACGGCAAGACGACCACCTCCTCCATGGCGGCGCACGTGCTGCGGGTGGGCGGCGCGAAGCCTTCGCACTACGTCGGCGCGGAAATCCCGATCCTCGGCACCAACGCCCACTGGGACATCGAGGGCGAATGGTTCGTGGCCGAGGGGGATGAGAGCGACGGCACGCTGGCCAATTACCTCACGGAACATGCGATCATCCTGAATATCGAAGAGGAGCACCTCGACTACTACGAGGATCTCGCGGCCATCGAGGCGGTTTTCAACCAGTTGATGGACCAGACGCGTGGGACGATTTTTTATTGCGCCGACGATCCCCACGCCGCGCGCCTTTGCGGCAGCCGCAAGGGGGCCGTTTCCTTTGGAGCCTCGCCCGGGGCGGACTACCGCTACGACGCGCTGCGGGACGCCCATTTCCAATCCCGCTTTGACGTGATTTGCAGGGGGGAGCGGCTGGGCGAAGTGGAACTCAACGTCCCCGGACGCCACAACGTGAGCAACGCGATGAGCGTGATTGCGCTCGCCAGCGAACTGGGCATCCCGTTCGCGAAGATCGCGGCGGCGCTCGCCTCGTTCCGCGGCGCCCGGCGGCGCTTTGACATCAAATACCGGAGCGAGCATTACCTGGTGGTGGATGACTATGCGCACCACCCGAGCGAGATTCGCGCCACGCTGGCCACCGCGCGCAACGGCGGCCAGGGCCGCACCATCGCCCTTTTCCAGCCGCACCGCTTCACGCGGACACTCAAGCTCAAGGAGGAATTTGGGAGCGCGTTTGACGATGCGCAGTTTGTTTTTCTTGCGGATATTTATCCCGCCAGCGAGCCGCCGATTCCCGGTGTCACGGGCCAGACCATCGCCGACGCCATGGTTGCGCACGGCCACCACGGCGGCAAATACATTCCCAACCGCGCGCAGATGGTCTTGGAAGCGGGGCGGCTCTTGCAGCCCGGCGATTGCCTGCTGAGCCTTGGCGCGGGCAACATTCACGAACAGGGGGCCATCCTCGCGCGCGATCTTGCGACGCTGGAGGAGTTGCATGCGGTGATGGGCGAGGGGATCGTCAAGCTTTACGAGCCGCTTGCCAAGCACACCACCTTGCGCGTGGGCGGCCCCGCCCAGTTCTGGGTGGAGCCGGAGACCGAGGTTGGGTTTGCCCGCCTTGCAGCCCACTGCCACCAGCGCGGGATTCCGCTCATGGTGATCGGGCGCGGCTCCAATCTGCTCGTGCGCGATGGCGGTGTGCGCGGCGTGGTCGTGCATCTGGAACGCGGGGAATTTCACCGGCTGGAGATCGACGGAATGCGCATCACCGCCGGAGCGGGCGTGAAGCTCAAGGAGCTGGCCCAAGCGGCGAAGACGGCGGGCATCGGCGGCTTTGAATGGATGGAAGGCATCCCCGGCAATGTCGGCGGGGCGTTGCGCATGAATGCCGGAGCGATGGGCTCGGAGACCTTCGGGCAGGCGCTCTCGCTGCGCGTGGTCGACAGCGAAGGGCAGATCCAAACGCGGGTTCCCGCCGATTTGGAGATCCGCTATCGCGGCGTGCCGAGCCTCGGGCGTCAATACGCCACCAGCGCCGTGTTTGAGGGCTTCGCGCGCTCCCCACAGGAAAGCGCAAAAATCATGGACGACTACGCGCACAAACGCTGGGCCATCCAGCCCAAGGAGCCGAGCGCGGGCTGCACGTTCAAGAACCCGGCGGAAGTTCCGGCCGGCCAGTTGATCGAGGAACTCGGGCTCAAGAACACGCGCATCGGCGGGGCGTGCGTCTCGACCTTGCATGGCAACTTTTTCGTCAATGACGCCCATGCCACCGCCGCCGACGTGCTGGCGTTGATCGAGCAGGTAAAATCCGTCGCTTTTGACAAACGAGGGATTGCATTGGAAACCGAAGTGCAGATCATTGGCGAAGCCGAAAGTTTTCTCAAATGAGCAGCCTGACCCACAAACGCATTGCAGTCCTCAAAGGAGGCCCCGGCTCCGAACGCCAGATCTCGCTCGCCTCGGCGGCGGGGGTGGCCGGAGCCTTGCGTGAGCTGGGCGCGGAGGTGGTCGAGGTGGACGTGACCGGCCCTCACTTTGAGCTTCCCGAGGGGATCGATCTCGCCTTCAACATGATCCACGGCACGTTTGGCGAGGACGGCCAGTTGCAGCGGGCGCTGGAGGCGCGCGGCATTCCCTACACCGGGGAGGGCGTGCGCGGCAGCGAACTCGCGTTTGACAAACTCCTGAGCAAGGCCCGCTTTGTGGAACACGGCGTGCCGACGCCGAAGTTCGAGATGATCGCGGCGGGTGCGACGCCTTCCCTGCCGCTTCCCTATGTCGTCAAAGCGCCGTGCGAAGGCTCCAGCGTGGGGGTTTACATCGTGAAAACGCCGGAGGAAGTCGCCCCCGCGCTCGAAGCCGCAGCCCGTTACGCGCGGGAATTGCTGGTGGAGGAATTTGTGGAAGGCCGGGAATTGACCGTCGGCATTTTGGGCGGGCAGGCGCTGCCGATCATCGAGATCCGGCCCCGCACCGGCTTTTACGATTTTGCGAACAAATACCCGTTCCTAGATCCGACCGGACAAGGGGCCGCTGATCACTATTGCCCCGCTGCGTTGGACGAAGCGACCACGGCGCGCATCCAGCAGCTTGCGCTTGACGCGAACCGCGCGCTGGGCCTTGAGGTCTATTGCCGCGTTGATTTTCTCCTGCGCCCCACCGGCGAGGCGCTGGTGCTGGAGATCAACACCATCCCCGGCATGACCCAGGCGAGCCTGCTTCCCGAGGCGGCGGGCGTGGCCGGAATCCCCTACCCGCAACTGTGCGAGCGCATCGCCGAACTTTCCCTCTCCCGATACCGCGCATGAACTCCCGAAAAAAGACCAGCAACCGCCGCCGTTCCGGGGTCAGCCTGCACAAGGCGCAGGGGCTCCTGGAGGTCAAAGTCCGTTCGGAAATGGCCAACCGCCAGCGCAACCACGCCATCGTGATGTGGTTGTGCAAGATCACCCTCGCGCTGGCCATGGTGGGCGGCGGGATTTATGGCGGGCGCGAACTTGTCAACCGGATGTTCCTGAATAATCCGGAGTACAACCTCGCGGCGGTTGAAATCAACGACGACGGGGCGGCACTCGCCCGCGAAGTCATCCTTTCCGCCACCCATCTCAAGCTCGGGCAGAACATCTTTTCCTTCAACCTCTCCAAAGCCCGCGAAGCCCTCCAGGCGTTGCCGCAGGTGGAGCGTGTGGAACTCCAGCGCGCGCTTCCCAACCGGATCACCATCGAGATCGTCGAACGCCGCCCCGTGGCCTGGCTGGCGGAGGCGAAGACCGCAGACCCGTCCACTTCCGAGAACTCCTTCCTGATCGACAGCAAAGGCGTTCTTTTCAAACCCAAGCGGCAACTGCCGGAATACCTCCGGCTGCCCGCCATTTACGGGGCTCCGGTGGAGAACTACCTTGCGGGCGATACCGTGAACTCTCCCGAAGTGTGCGCCGCGCTCGAACTCGTCCAAAAGAATGCCGACGTGAACCGGTTCCGGCTCCAGAGCGTCGATCTTTCCAAAGGCTATTGCCTGATCGCCACGGATTCGCGGAGGGCGAAGATCACCTTCGGGCTCGACGACATCGGGCGGCAGATGGAGCGCCTGGGGGCCGTGCTCGACTACGCCGCCGCGCAGGGCAAGGAAATCCGCACCGTCAACTTGATGGTGGAAAAGAACATTCCCGCCGTGTTTGCGGATCCGGCAGCAGCGGAACCCGAGGTGGCCAGCGTTGCGGAGCCCGAGGCGAAGCCGGTTGCAAAACCTGCGGCCAGCCCCACTCCAAGAGCAACCGCCAAACCGCTGAAAAAGAAGACGGAGACCGTCGCGCAGACCGTCAAGCGGGATGAGCCCGTGGTGCATCGCGCTGAAGTGGCGGCACCCGCGCCCGCCGCCGCGCCCGCGGCTCCGCGTGCCGAACCCGCCCGCAATTTTTTCGGACTCAAATTTTAACCCCCAAACCCAGACCAACCCTCGATGGCCAAAGACAACATCCTCGTCGGACTTGAGATCGGCACCAGCAAGGTATGCGTGGTGGTGGGCGAATCCAAGGTGGACGGCCCCATCAAGATTTTAGGCGTCGGCCAGGCTCCCTCCTGCGGCATCCGCAAGGGAGAGATCGTCGATTTCGAGAACGTGCACAAATGCGTGCGCGAGGCGATTGCGGATGCCGAGGACAAGAGCGACGTCACCATCAAATCGGTGTTCGCCGGAGTGACGGGCTCGCACATCCAGTCCTTCAACAATCGCGGTTGCGTCAATCTTCCCGAGGATCGCGAGGAGATCGACATGGACGACTGCGAAGACGTGGCCATCAGCGCGCGCGACGTCAGCATCCCGCAGCAAAACGCTTTTCTGCACACCATTCTCCAGCACTATTATGTGGACGGTCAGGAGGGCGTGCTCAATCCCGTCTCCATGCTTGGGCGCATGTTGGAGGCGGACTTCCACATCATCCACGGCGTGGGCAACCGCATTCGCAACACCGTGCGCTGCGTCAAGGAACTCGGCATCGAGGTGGAGGACGTGGTGTTCAACGGCTACGCCTCCGCGCAGGCGATCCTTTCCCAGCAGCAGAAGGACATCGGGGCGATGGTCATCGACATCGGCGGCGGCACCACCGACTACGTGGTGTATGTGGATGGGGCCGTCAAGCAGAGCGGCGTGCTGGCCATCGGCGGCGACCACATCACCAACGACATTTCCATGGGCCTGCGCATTCCGATGGCGAAATCCGAACGCCTCAAACTTGAGGAAGGCGACGCCACGCTGGGCAACGCGCTGCCGGGAGAGACGATTTTCCTCAAGGACGAAACCGGCTTCGCGGGCCGCGACGTGGAGCGCGAGACCCTCAACACCATTATTCACTACCGGTTGCGCGAGGTGTTTGAACTGCTCAAGCGCTCGCTGGACGGCGAACCGTATTTGCCGATGCTTGGCGCGGGGATCGTCATCACGGGCGGCTGCTCGCTCATGCGCGGCATCGGGCCTCTGGCGCAGGATGTCTTTGGCGTCCCGGCAACCGTGGCGCGCTCCAAGGCGACTTCCGGGTTGATCGCAGCCGGGGAAAATCCGCAATTTTCCACCGCCATCGGCCTGCTGCGCTACGGGCAGGCCGCTTATGCAAACCGGCCCCAGAAAGAGGGAATCAAAGAGTTTTTCGGGAAAATCTTCGGCAGACGCTAAATACTCCCCAATATGATTGAAATCACTTCACGCAGCGGCTCCGGAGCGGCCCGGAACATCAAGATCATCGGGATCGGCGGGGCGGGGGCGAACGTGCTCGACCGGCTGGCGCTTGACGGGGTCTCGCCCGCGATGCTCATCGCCGCCAACACCGAGGCCCAGGCGCTTGCGGCTTCGGTCGCGGGGGAAAAAATCCAACTCGGGCAGGCGGCCACGCGGGGCCTTGGCACGGGGGGAGATCCGGATTTGGGATACTGCGCCGCCGAGGAAGCTTCTGCGGAGATTCGCGCGGCGCTGGAGGGAGCGGAGGCGGTTTTTGTCGTCTCGGGTTTGGGCGGAGGCACCGGTTCCGGGGCCACGCCGCTGGTGGCGGAACTGGCGCGCGAAGCGGGCGCGTTGGTGATTGCCGTGGTGACGCTGCCGTTTGGGTTTGAAGGCAAACGCCGCGTGGCGCAGGCTGCGGAAGCGCTTGCCACGCTCCAAGGGCACGCCGACGCCGTGGTTTGTTTTGAGAATGACCGGATGGGGGAGGCTGCGCCGCCGAGGGCTGGCATCCAGACGGCATTTGTCGCTGCGGATCAAACCCTGAGCCAGAGCATCCTGGCGCTCTCCGCGCTGCTGAACAGCAGCGGCTTGATCCATCTCGGCATGGACGACCTTGCCGCCGTGCTGCGCGATGCGGATGCCCGCTGCCTTTTCGGCTACGGCGAGGCCTCGGGAAACAACCGCGCGTTTGACGCCCTGGCGCGGGCGCTGAGAAATCCGCTCATGGACAAAGGCCGCATGCTGCGCGATTGCGAGACCGTGCTGGTGCAGGTGAGCGGCGGGCCGGACATGACGCTCGACGAAGTGCAACTGCTCATGGAGGAATTCAACCGGCATATCAGCGACAGGACGCGCATTCTTTTTGGCACGGCGGTCGATTCTGCGCTGGAGGGGCGTGTCGCCGTGACCGTGATGAGTTCCATCGGCGACGCCCGCCCGATGACGGCGCGTGCGCGCGCTCCCATTTCCCGCCCTGAGCGCACCGCCCCGAAGCCGGTTGCCGCGCCGGTTCAAGCCGCGCCGGAGCCCGAGGAGGAGGAACTGGAGACTCCTGTGATTCAAGAAGCCGTGGAGGGTGAGGAAACTTTTGTGTTGGACGGGGATTTGCCCCTTGCGGAACCCGAAGAGGAGCCTGTTGTGGAGGAGCCGGAACCCGTCGCGCCCCTTGTGGAAAAGCCGCGGGGACTGCGCACCGCCACCCAGCAATCCTCCCTGTTCGGCGAGGAACCCTCCGCCCCGGTGGAACGCATCGCTCCGCCCGTGCCCGGACGGATGTTGAGCCGCCCTTTTCCGCCAAGACCCGCTCCCGCGCCGGAACCCGAGTCCACTCCCGTATTTGAGCCGGAACCGGGAGCGGCAATCCCGCCCGCCATTCCCGAGCCGACGCCGGAGCCGAGGGTTGCGCCCCGGCCCCCAATCGCACCCCGGCGTACCGCACCCGTCCCGCCGTCCCGTTCGCCGGAGCTGATTCCGTCAGAGGAAGTCGCCAGCTACGCTCCCGGCAAAGCGCCCCAGCAGAAGGTGATGGAGTTTGAGCCCGTCACGCGCGGCCGCTTTGAAAAGAGCGAGCCGACCATTGTGGACGGCCAGGACTTGGACGTGCCCACCTACCTGCGCCGCCGCGTGAAGCTGCGGTAAGAGGGAGAAAAAGGTTTCGCGCAAAGAGCGCAAAGGACGCAAAGGGAGAAAGGTTGCCTGAATTTTGGATATTCCTCTCCCCTGCCTCACCACGGTTCCATTCCGCTCTTCCAAGATTCCTTCTTTGCGTCCTTTGCGTTCTTTGCGCGAGATATTCTCAATTTATTGCGGCCGGTTGGCTTCCCGGTCGCGCAAATCGCTCAGGTGGAGATTGAGCGCGCGCACGGAAATCCAGATCTCGGCGAGCGACAGCCCGAGCGAGGCGATCATCAAGAGCAGGCTGAGGGCGAAAACCCATTTTGCCGCCTCGGCCCATCCGGCAAACAAGAGAAACATGCAGAGCACGCAAAAAAGCATGCTCGAAATGCCCGACGCCTGCATGTGCTTGATCAACTCCACCCGGTAGCGCAGATTCGCGATCTGCCCTTTGAGAATCGCATTCGGATCCACCTTGTATTTGTCGTGCAGGTTGCGGATCAGGTTTGCCAGCGTCACAAACCGGTTCGTGTAGGCCAGCAGGAGCAGGGAAACGGCGGGAAACAAAAGCGCCGGGGTGCCCAGGGTGATTGTAGAGGAGTTGGGGTCGAGCATTGCAAGTCCCAGCTTATCCGGCCAGCCGCCGAAAAGCAAACCGTCAAAATTCCGCTTCCGGCGCACCTTTTGGATGGAAATTTGCGCCCCACTCCGGTTGAGTGAAGAGCTTCCATCTTGAGCGGGCCGTTACCCAGGGCTCGCAACGCACCATGAAAAACTATCTCGTCACCATCGGCCTCGAAGTCCACGTCCAGCTCAAGACGCGCAGCAAGATGTTTTGCGGCTGCCCGGTGGAATTCGGCGCGGAACCCAACGCCCACACCTGCCCCGTCTGCCTCGGGATGCCCGGCGCGCTGCCGGTGATGAACCATCAGGCGCTCAAAATGACCGCGCTCACCGGGTTGATGCTCGGGTGCGAGATTCCCCCCGTGTGCAAGTTTGACCGCAAGCATTACTTCTACCCGGACATGCCCAAGAACTACCAGATTTCGCAGTATGACCTCCCGCTCTGCCTCGGCGGCGGCGTGCTGCTGCATGATCTGGCTTACCCGAAGGACGCCCAAAAGAACATTCTTCACCCCAACAAAACCGTCCATCTGACGCGCATCCATCTGGAAGAAGACGTGGCCAAGAGCTTCCACTTCGACGGCACCACCGGCATCGACTTCAACCGCGCGGGCACCCCGCTCATGGAGATCGTCAGCGAACCGGAAATCACCACGCCCGAGGAGGCGTTCGCCTACCTGACCGCCCTCAAACAGATCCTGGAGTATGGGGGCGTGAGCGATGCCGACATGGAAAAAGGCCAGCTCCGGTGCGACTGCAACGTCTCCGTGCGCCCCGAGGGCCAGGTGGAATTCGGCACGAAGATCGAGATCAAGAACATGAACACCATCTCCGGCGTGCGGCGCGCGCTCGCCTACGAGATCGAGCGGCAGATCGAGATTGTCAGCCGGGGCGGCTCGCTCCTGCAGGAAACGCGCCGTTGGGACGATGCCTCGGGCCAGACCCACCTCATGCGCATCAAGGAGAGCGCCCATGATTACCGCTATTTCCCCGATCCCGACCTCCTGCCCGTGCGCACGGAGGCCATCGTCGCCGAAGTCCAGCCGCTCGTCCCCGAGTTGCCCGCGCAGAAGCGCGCCCGGTTCACCGCGCAGTATGGCGTGAGCGATTACGACGCCGGGGTGCTCGCCAACGACCTCCCGCTGGCCGCCTACTTCGAAACCGCCGCCGCGAACGCCCGCAAGCCCAAGAACGTCGCCAACTGGATTCTGAACGAGCTGCCCGCCATGCTCACCGAGGCCGGGCTGGGCATTGAAGAATGCCCCATCAGCGCCGCGCACCTCGACGAACTCGTCAACGCCATCGACGACGGGAAAATCAACGGCAAGCAAGGCAAGGAAGTCTTCGCCGAAATGTTCGCCACCGGCAAACCGGCTGCGGTGATCATCGAGGAGAAAGGCTTGAAGCAGGAGAGCGACATGGGAGCCATCGAGGCGCTGTGCGACCAAGCCATCGCCAACAGTGCGAAGGCCGTCGCCGAATACAAGAGCGGCAAGCTCGCCTCCATCAATTTCATCAAGGGCCAGGTGATGAAGCTTTCCCAAGGGAAAGCGAATCCGGTGGTGGTGGGTGAGGTGCTGGCGAGGAAGCTGGCGGACTGATTACACCAACCACGCTCATTCACGATGCGCCGCTTTTTTGTACCGAAGCATCAAGGTGCCTCGTTCCCAATCTCCTGATTGGGAACGAGGTCAATCACGCCCCGGAGAGGGGTAAATCGTGTTCTCTGCTTCCCTAATCTGCGCAATCTGCGTAATATCCCCTCTCAAAGAAAGCATCGGGGCTCCGCAAAGTGGCTCCGCTGCGCTCCGCAAATCAACAGGCTGCAAATGCAGCAAGGCGGCCTGCGGATGTCCTATTTCCCCATGCTCTGGCAAACCAAGAACCGTCTCTTTGACTTCACCTCGCGCGGGGTGGTGATGGGTATTCTGAATCTTACGCTGGATTCCTTTTCCGACGGGGGCCGCTTTTTCGATCCCGAGCGCGCCGTGGCCCACGCCCTCCAGATGGAATCCGAGGGGGCGGAGATCATCGACATCGGCGGGGAATCGACGCGGCCCGGCGCGGAACCGGTCTCCGAGGCGGAGGAACTGGCGCGGGTGCTACCGGTCATTGAAGGGCTGGCGGGGCGGCTGAAGGCGGTGATTTCCATTGATACCTCCAAGGCCGCCGTGGCGCGTGCGGCGGTGGCGGCGGGAGCGGGGATCATCAATGACGTGACGGCGCTGCGGGGCGATCCCGAGATGCCGCGCGTGGCGGCGGAATCCGGCGCGGGGGTGATCCTCATGCACATGCAGGGAACGCCCCGGACGATGCAGGCTGCGCCCCATTATGAGGATGTCGTGGCGGAAGTGCGGGATTTTTTTAGACAAAGCGCCGCGCTCGCCCTACGCTCCGGTATTGACCCGCTGCGGATCGCCTTCGACCCCGGCCCCGGTTTTGGCAAGACAGTGGAACACAACGTGATGCTCCTGCGGCATCTGGAAGCGTTGCGGCTCCCGGAAATGCCTGACCGGCCCCTGGTTTGGGCGGTTTCGCGCAAGACCTTTTTGGGAAAACTCATCGACGACATGGCATTGGAACAACGATTCTGGCCCACTGTAGCCCTCACGAGCCTTGGCCGTGAGCTGGGAGCCGTCGTGTTCCGGGTGCATGACGTCAAGGCCAACGTGGAGGCGCTCCGGATGACGGAGGCGATTTTGAACCCATGAACGGCGCTTTCCTGGCTTTTGCTCTGACGGAGTTTATTGGCGACCATTGGCGCGACGGCGTGGAGATCGCAATTCTCTGGGGCGTCATTTATTACAGCTACCTGTATTTCAGGGGAACCCGCGGCGCGAAGGTGCTGACGGGGCTGCTGGTGCTTCTGCTGACGCTCACCTTCGTTTCGCTGCTTCTAAAGCTGCAAGTCATCGTTTGGCTGGTCAAATCCTTCACCGCCTTCCTGGCCGTCGCGCTGGTGGTGATTTTTCAGCCGGAACTGCGGCGCGCGCTGGCGGCTTTGGGCAGCCAGCACATTTTTGCCACGGTCACACAAAAGCGGGAGACCATCGAGATTCTGGCGGAGGCCACCTTTGATCTTTCCAACCGGCAGCTTGGCGCGTTGATTGCCCTGGAGCGGGAAACCAACATCCACGCCTTTGCGGAGAGCGGCGTGACGGTGGACAGCGAGCTTTCCACCGAACTGCTCGTGACGATTTTTCACCCGAGAACCCCGCTGCATGACGGCGGCCTCATCCTGCGCAATGACCGCATCCTCTCGGCGGCGTGCATTTTCCCTGTCAGCCAGCGGCATGATCTGGATCGCAACCTGGGCTTGCGGCACCGGGCCGCGCTCGGCATCACCGAGGAGAGCGATGCCATTGCCATCGTGGTGAGCGAAGAGACCGGGAAGGTTTCCCTCTGCCACCGGGGACGCATCGAACGGGATTTGGAGCCCGATGATTTCAAACGCCGCCTGAGTCAATTGCTGTTGCTCGAAAAATATGAAGAATCTGATTCTGAAGAATTGGGAGGCGAAGCTCATGGCCTTGGTGGCCGCGAGCATCCTCTGGTTTCTCATAAAAAAGACGATCGATACGACCTCGATGAGCCCTAAATCCAATAAATCGACACCCACTCATGTCCTCCGAAAAGCCCCGTAAAATCTTTGGCACCGACGGCGTCCGCGGCGTCGCCAACGTCGAACCTGTCACTGCTGAAACCGCCCTCAAGCTGGGCCGCGCCGCCGCCCATATCATCGCCGGTCTGGCGGGGCGCAACCACAAGCCGGGCTCCCGGCCCAAGATCGTCATCGGCAAGGACACCCGCATTTCCGGCTACATGCTGGAGAACGCCCTGGTGGCGGGGATCACTTCGCTGGGCGTCGATGTGCTGCTCATCGGGCCGTTGCCGACTCCCGGCGTCGCCTACATCACCCGCTCCCTGCGCGCCGACGCGGGGATCGTCCTGAGCGCTTCGCACAATCCCTACGAAGACAACGGCATCAAGTTTTTCCGGCACGACGGCTTCAAGCTCGACGACGAAATCGAGGCCCGCATTGAGAACCTCGTTTTCAGCGGCGAGATCGAGTCGATCCGCCCCACCGCCGACAACATCGGGCGCGCCACGCGCATCGACGACGCCCTGGGCCGCTACATCGAGTTCGCCAAGGCGAGCTTCCCCAAGGGGTTGACGCTGGAAGGGATGTCCATCGCGCTCGATTGCGCCAACGGTGCCGCCTACAAATCCTCCCCGTGCATCCTGCGCGAATTGGGCGCGGATCTCCACGTCGCCCACAACCAGCCCAACGGCCGCAACATCAACGCCAACTGCGGCAGCACCCACGCGGAGGAAATCGCGCGGCTGGTGCAAAAAACCGGCGCGCAGATCGGCATCAGCCATGACGGCGACGCCGACCGCGTGCTGCTCTGCGACGAGAACGGGGAGGTGGTGGACGGCGACGAGATCATGGCCATCGCCGCGCTCGACTTCCTCAAGGCGGGCCGTCTGAACGGCAACACGCTCGTGGCCACCGTGATGAGCAACTTCGGCCTGGACGAAACGCTCACCCAGGCGGGCGGGCGTGTCATCCGCACCAAGGTGGGCGACCGCTACGTCATCGAAGAGATGATGCGCGGCGGCTACAACGTGGGCGGCGAACAGAGCGGCCACATGATTTTCAGCGACTACGCCACCACCGGCGACGGCATCGTGAGCGCGCTGCAAATCCTGCGCATCATGGCGGAAACCGGCAAGCCGTTGAGCGAACTCAAGACGTGCCTTTCCAAATACCCGCAGGCGCAGCGCAACCTGAAAGTGCGCGAGAAACGCCCGCTGGAGCAGTTGCCGCACATCCTCGCCATGGTGAAGGAAACCGAAGCCTCGCTCTGCGGCGCGGGCCGCGTGCTCCTGCGCTACTCCGGCACCGAACCGAAAATCCGCCTCCTCATCGAAGGCCGCGACGGCGCGCAAATCAACGCCCAAGCCGACCGGATCGCGAATGCGATCTTGGAGGAGATTGGGGTGTAATTAACCTATGCGACCTGATGAATCTCACGCAAAGACGCCAAGCCGCAAAGAAAAAGACGAAGAAGGGTGCGCCCTCTTCTTTTTGCGCCTTTGCGTCTTTGCGTGAGATATTCTTTTCCTCATAGCCATGAACCTCTTTCTCACCGGCACCGATACAGATGTGGGCAAAACCTATGTGGCGGAACTCCTCGTACGGGCGCTGCGCCGGTCGGGGCTGGACACCGCGCCCATGAAGCCGCTCTGTTGCGGCGACCGCGATGACGCCCTGGCTCTTTTCGCCGCGTGCGATGGCGCGGTGCCGCTGGATGTGATCAATCCCGTTTGGTATTCCACCCCGGCGTCTCCCTACGCCGCCGCCAAGGAAGAAAAGAGGCCGGTCGATCTGGATCCGGTGCGCGGGGCCTTCCAGCAACTTCGTGCGCGGCACCGCTCGCTCATCGTGGAAGGGGTGGGGGGATGGATGGCGCCCATCGCCAAAGACTATTACGTTGCCGATCTCGCCGCGGAATTCGCCCTGCCCGTGGCGGTCGTTGTGCGCAACCGGCTGGGCGCGCTCAACCATGCTCTGCTCACCGTGCGCGACATCCGGGCGCGCGGCCTTCCCTTCGCCGGGATCATCTTCAATCGTATCGCAACGGACAACGACCGCGCCGCCGCCACCAACCGCACCCTGCTCGAAGAACTCATGGGCGAGCCGATCCTGTTTGAGATCCGGCCCGGCCAACGGGAGTTGGAGCTGCCTGGGAAGTGAGCCGAAAGCCGGGAATGAAATTTCGCGCAAAGGAACGCAAAGGACGCAAAGAGAAAAACTTGGGAGCCTTATGCTCCTCACCTTCAGAGGAACTCCATTTTTTGCGTTCCTTTGCGTGAGTCCTTGCGCTGCTTTTAGAGCGGTTTCGATTTAATTTGTCGCAATGATCTGAAAGCGCCGTGGGTTGGTGCGG
>SESG01024300.1_pt1 | contig 27874 bp, 25 predicted proteins | sample 3171421 | NCBI WGS metagenome assembly SESG01 (sample SAMN10866946, study PRJNA518727) | freshwater metagenome | biome: subpolar coniferous forest; feature: holomictic lake; material: water; isolation source: holomictic Lake 227, 6 m and 8 m depth | place: Canada: near Kenora, Ontario | collected...
AATAAGGTCTCTGGTTTGAATAAACGATAAAAAATTATAACTTATTAGACTACATGGGTCTTAATCCCTTCTTAATAAGGTCTCTGGTTTGAATGGGGCTTTTAGTGCGTACTGACAAACAGGATTATGTCTTAATCCCTTCTTAATAAGGTCTCTGGTTTGAATTTATTAGATGTAGCGTTTCGCGCAAGTGATGTAAAGTCTTAATCCCTTCTTAATAAGGTCTCTGGTTTGAATGCTTATCGCATTATCTCAAGCAGTTGAGTTGTCTTAATCCCTTCTTAATAAGGTCTCTGGTTTGAATATATTGCATTGATGAGATGCAATTAATCATAGTGGTCTTAATCCCTTCTTAATAAGGTCTCTGGTTTGAATAATAATACATTGTTTGATATAGTTAAGTAATACGGTCTTAATCCCTTCTTAATAAGGTCTCTGGTTTGAATTTTGATTGCTGTAAGCGTCGATAAAGAAAGATTAGTCTTAATCCCTTCTTAATAAGGTCTCTGGTTTGAATGACTTAGAGTTTGTATATTGCATTGATGAAATGAAATTGTCTTAATCCCTTCTTAATAAGGTCTCTGGTTTGAATACTGGTAGCACGCGCACTAAACAATGATACAGGTGTCTTAATCCCTTCTTAATAAGGTCTCTGGTTTGAATTGGTGCTAGAGTTGGTAGTAAGCATTAACAATCAGTCTTAATCCCTTCTTAATAAGGTCTCTGGTTTGAATGATAATGGGTTTATTGGTTAGAACTGATAAACAGGAGTCTTAATCCCTTCTTAATAAGGTCTCTGGTTTGAATGTGACAAGCATTAACGGCCACCATTGCGAATATACGTCTTAATCCCTTCTTAATAAGGTCTCTGGTTTGAATTGGAAAATTACAAAGATACGACAAACTTACATGCGTCTTAATCCCTTCTTAATAAGGTCTCTGGTTTGAATAACGAGAGCGCAATCTATGAACAGAAAAGAATTTAGTCTTAATCCCTTCTTAATAAGGTCTCTGGTTTGAATCAATGCTCAAAACAGGGTCAACGTAGCACTAAAAGTCTTAATCCCTTCTTAATAAGGTCTCTGGTTTGAATGTAAAAGGATTTTGTCATTAGTTGATATGATGATGTCTTAATCCCTTCTTAATAAGGTCTCTGGTTTGAATTGCTCGGCATTCTTTCTCCTTTTTCTTTCAATAGGTTAGCGGGGTGGTTGACAAGGTTTTTCATTTTTAAAAAGTTATCTCTCATTGGTTAGCCAACGTTGTAAGTGCTGTTGCAAATTTTTAAGCTCGGTTCCGCAGCAAAGTTCAATAGCAAGCTCTTTGGCTCTTGCCCGACTGGACTTATCCAGGTGATTAAAACTCACCAGCATGGCGCGTCCTTGCAGACCGCCCATTAAATCGCGAAGGCTATCCAGTTTATACAGTACATCCGCATCTTTGTCTTCTTTAAATCGTTGGGTTTTGCATTCGATCAGGTGCAAACGGTTGGCTTTGATAAGACCGATATCGATTTCGTTTTTAACCACCGCACGCCCGGCGGATTGTCGTTTGAGATTAATGTTACAGGCGATATCTTGTATACCCACGATTTTTTTAAGGTTAAGGCACACCGCATAGGTGTGCATTTCCAGCCAACCGCCGTTGGTAGTAAAGCGGGCGTTTTCATCAACAAAAGACAGACTGTGACCATTAATATTGCAAAGTCCGGCTGCTGCAAACAAGTCCAGCAATTCCCATAGCCTGGGCTTGGTTTGTGGCCCGGTTTCAATTTCGGTGGTCAACTGAGGATTGTCGGCTTTAAGCGCCAGATAATTAAGCGTGCCCAGCTCGCCGGCATAGCGGTCGTAGTCTGTCAAAAGCTGTTGCGTTAATTGACGAAGGGGTTCTTTAACACCGGTACGATCCAGTGTATCGACCGGACTGCCATACGCCGTCAGGTAATCTTCAAGCTTTAAGCGGTCGGACAAGTCCACGTCCGGTAATTTGGGCGAGAGCCAGATCAGGCGATCGTGTTCCGGGTGGACGTAAAAAACCGGGAGCTGGCAACTACGAAAGGCTTCATAAGCGGCAATACTCATTAGTTTGGTGCCACCGGTGGCGTTAAGGGCAATGCCGCCCTCCGGATATTGGGTGAGCAGCAAGTCTTCCACTTGCTCCCTGATGCGGTCTGCATCCCAAGGATCGTCTATCAAACAGCGCTCAACGCTAATGCCGCGCGGTTTAAAGATATTTTCCAATGCATTACTGCGTTCCAGCATGTTGGCACTGACCAGCATAACCACTTTTTTTGGACGCAGGGTATCGTCAAAAATGGGCGTCAGGTTGGGTATCGGCTGGGCAGATACCAAAATTAAATGGGTGGTAATGGGCATATTGTTTCCAGATAGGTGGGTGCATTTGTGGGAGCGACGCCCACGTCGCGACTAAAAATAATGTTTCAGTTAAGGTTTGCATTGTTAGTCGCGACGTGGGCGTCGCTCCCACATAAAATAATGTTTCAGTTAAGGTTTGTATTGTTAGTCGCGACGTGGGCGTCGCTCCCACATAAAAAATCGCTCCAACAAAAACTATTGCAACCATAGCGCATCCCAATGCGGATAATCACCTATGCGTTTTACCAAGCCGGCTCGAAGTGGATTGGCGACGATATAGCGGGCTATGGCTAAGATGTCTTCTTCTTTGCGTAACGCATGATCATAAAAGCCGGCTGCCCAAAAGGGTTGACCGAACTGTTTGGCAGACAAGGTTTTAACGCTCTGGATTATTTTGGATAGGTCTGCTTTGCCGGTTAATTGCATGAGCCAATGCAAGTGATCGGGCATAACGACAAAAGCCAGCGTGTTTGCTCTGCCGAGTTGTTGTTCTTTTTTTAATAACAGAATCAGGTTTCTTGCAATACGAAAGCTTTTAAAAACAGGGCTTCTGTCTTCTGTGATCGTGGTAATGTAATAAATCTGGTTGGGTTCTGAATGGCGTCCTTTGCGCAAGTCTTTGCTGTGCGGGTTGGGTTTTTTGTGTTTTTTTAGTCGCGACGTGGGCGTCGCTCCCACGTTGCCAGTGTTTGTGGGAGCGACGCCTACGTCGCGACTAACATTCATCTCAAGTCCAACATAAAGGCAATTGCGCCGGCAGTTCTTTAATACCCACTTTGGCGGTCTCAGTCAATAACATGGGTATAAACTGTTGTTCCAGCCATTGTTGAAGCGGCTGCCAATCGTCGGCTTTTATCGGTGCAAAGCCATGCGCCAATATGGATTGATTGCGGATTTTGATATGGTTGAGCAAGCGGTTTTCTTCGGCTTGGATAAAACGGGCCGCTTCGCCCGAGGTTTTATGTTTGACTAACTGCCAGGCATCGTTAAGTCCGGCCTGCCATTGACCCTCTCTATGCTGAGTCAGCTTCATACCTTTAGGTATGTCGGCTTCATTAATGTTGGAGGTGTCCATGTTGCAGTGAGTTTTTAACAGCCATTGCGCCGTCCATTCGATTAAACGGTAAACACGGGCAATGGCATCGTCATAACGACCTTGGTCTGCACGGCGCAGGGCGTTGAGATACAAATCATAGAGTTGCGCCGGTTCACGCTTGATCGTATTGTTGTTAAGCCTTGCAATGCTTTGATTGACTTCTGGCGGTAAACTTGAGGCGTATTGCTGAATAATTGCATAAGCCTCAAGATGATTAAAATTATCCCATTCTGCAAAAGCGCGGCTTAAATCTCTAAACTTGCTGAATTGGCCGCGCAATTGGGTATTACGCGGTGCGCTAATTCGACTTAATCCTGCTTCGGCTTCGCTGTAGGCATAACGCGTCCAAGATTGCCGATAGGGTGCTATCATGCGTTCAAAGCGAATCTTTTCACTATTGGCGGGCATGGCATATTGTGAGCCGTTATGTACCTTGATTAAATCACTGCGACTGCCACTGACCAGTTGTAATTCTACGTTTGGAAATTCAAGTGCTGCCATCACCAGGCCGGCACTCATGGATTTGGTGCCGCCGGTGTAATCGGCAGTGATATTGGCGTTTGGAAAACGGTCAAAGGCGTCCTCAATGGCTTTGCTGCAATCGAGATAAATTTGATCCAAGTCATCAGATAGGGTCAAACACACTTCAAACTGATCCGCGTTTAAACCGCTTTGCACGGGTAAGTTGGGCAGATTGGGTTTTTCATCGCTAAACTGCGCTTTGATACAATTGCCGGTGCCGGTTATTTGGACGCTGGAACCGGGGCGATCGGTGGCAGGGTCTTTGCCGGTACACATAAAAATGACGTAATCAGGCTGCTGATCTTTAATCGCGCTCACTATCGGTTGATGGCTACCGCCAACAGTGCAGATCAGGATTTTGGTCATAGCAGGGTCTCGTTAATCGTTATTGGGTTGTTGTATTGTTGTGGGAGCGACGCCTGCGTCGCGACTAAAGACTGTCCTTGTGCCAGTCGCGACGCAGGCGTCGCTCCCACGAAAAACTTGGGTTGTTGTGATTATACGCCATCAAGCTTTTTTAACTCGTAACCTTCCAGACAAGCGCCGCATTCAATCATCTGTTCCGCCGTTAATTCTTTGCCGCGCCAGTGTTCCGGCACGTTTAACACCAAATGAATGTAAGCGGCACCGCGCTGACAAATTTCAGCCGCCAGATTAACCGGCAAACTGCCAATGACGGTATCACCCGGCTGGATGTCGTTAATATCCAGGTGGGTGATTTGAAGGTCAACCCTAATGTCTTGCTGTGTCGCCCAGGCAATGGCACCGGGGTGACGAGTGATAAAGTAAGTGATCATGGCTGGTTGTTTAGATAGAGGTGTTTATTTTTATTGTTCATTTTCGGTAATTGGCGTCTACAAATAATTTGAGGTAGGAGCGACGCCTTCCATAAGGTAAGTCTCTAGTCGCGACGCAGGCGTCGCTCCCGCCACCTTTTACCACAAAGCGATAAGCCATTATTGTAAGTTTTTAAGTAATTCCTTGGCTTTCTTATTACTGCCTGCTCCAATCAATTCGAGTATCTGTTTAGCAACACTTAGCAACTGCGCCTTGTCGTCAGACGACCATTCTGTGGCTTGATTGATCAATTCACGCATCGAGCTGTAAAGCGGGCCGCCGATTTGTTCACGGGCTTTGATTGCCTGTTTTTGTTGAAGGTGTTGAGCTAAGGTTTCAATTTGCAGTTGTTGTTCGGTCATTGATGCTCGACATTGTTGATCTGCTTGTTCCTTTGCCAAACGTATTTGTTCAACTTGTTCTGCTAATTCAGCTTGTTGGCGACGTTCAATCTCTTCTTGCTTATGGCGTAGCCGGGTTTCCAAGCGGATTTGTTCATAACGGGTCTTTTGCTGAATATGTTTCTCAGCCCAAAACTGTGCATCTTCATGTTGATTTGCGCAAAATTCGCTCAATTCAGACCAGTCGGTCTCAAGGGTATCACCGGATTCAACTTCAACGAGAACCCAACCGAATGGTAACAAATCGGTACGTTGGTCTTTGGTTTGTGCCGCTAGCCAGATAGTTTTGGTTTGTTGCTGATATTCTGGATTCGCTTTCATGATTTTAATATTGCGCACACCATTTAATGTTACCGCTTCTGCGCCAGAATGGCGTCCGACTCGCAACAGGAAAACCTGACCTTTAAGCATTTTGTCTGCCATTGCCGTTAGGAGTGCTTGGATGTTGAAGTCCCATTTTTTATCAAGAAATCCGCGTTCACGCATTAACGTCAATTCAGCTTTTAAAATAGGCAAATAAAAGGTGCTACATGTTTTGGCGATATGTTGCATTGTAAAACGCAATTCGCTTTTAGGTAGCTTTGAATTTACCGAACCGGCTTGCAAACTATTGACTTGTTGTATAGTTAGTTGCGCGTTAAAAGCGCGATACCGCCAAGGTGGAACGCATTCAAGTAACTTAAACAAATTTTGATTATTTTCTGCCTGACTTTTCCTTTCATTGCCATGCTCATCAACTACCTTATGTTTTTTACGATTGACAGTTATAAATACTTGCGCGGTCGGTAATTCATCTTGTGCATCCCAAGTAGCGTCTCCCACTTGTACTAGGCGCATCGGGTCAAGTTCAAATTTGCCAGCACAGAATTCAAATACTCGCTGTTGTAGCTCAAGGTTATTTTCTTTGCGTTTTCTTCCTGTTCTACGATCCTCTATTAGCGGTAAGGATTGACCTTTATTTCTTTGATTTAACATTGCGGTGCGTATCGCACCCTTAACCGATGATCCAAACAACACCGGCTGGCGCGTTATCGGATTGTAAGCGGCTCGATCAATTTCCAATTTATTAAGAACCTGGTTGCCACCGCCTTCGTGGTTAGCCGTTTGGCCCACTCGACTGTTGTATAATTTTACTACGCCATCCAGAACCGGAATTGCATTGATCGCCCAAGGCTTTAAAGCTTCACGCCTATCATAAAAAAACTTTTGTACTGCTTTAAGCATCTGGGTGTCAGGCTTACCTACAACAATTTTTGTCAGTTCCTTCCGATCATTAGAAGTTAACGCCTGCACCACGGCACCGGTATCGAATTCGTATAATGTACCGTCATCGATAACGTAGTTTGTAGGTTCGTAACTGTCACCCGTACCAATGTGCAACGGTGAAAGTGGGGTATATTTGAGGGTGTAGTGATTTAAAAAATGGGTCATGGGCAATCCCTAAAATTAACATTAAGCGCAATCACTGGCGCATAGCCTTGATGAATGGTGGCCTTAAGGGTTTTGGACAAGTCCCCGTCGCCACCAATGCCTTGACCAATAAAACCGGACGTGGGCGGCGGGGTACTAAAGACGGCGGCAGTTTGCGCCAATAACACCGGATTTTTAAACGGTTTGCCTTCTTGATGAACGGCAATATCACCATGCCGTCCAAAGCGGGTAAACAGTTGATAATAACTGTGCTGGCTATCAAAGCCCAAACCTTGCGGCGCACAGGGCGCGAGCGTTAAACAGGCATTGGCGTTATCTTGTGCCGGTAAAGGCTGTTCCTGAAAAGCGTCAATTTGGAATTTGCCCATGCCAATGCTGGCATCTTTGCCAAAACCAAAAGTGCCGATGTCGGCGAGGCATTGCCGGCAGTCTTCAAGGCTTAACCGGGTGGTATCCAGCAACAGGTATAACGTCCAGCGCAAACCGGGAACAAACCACTCCTGTTCGATACTGTAAGGCGCAAAACCGCCTTCACCGGTGGTGTTGGTCTGGCGGTTGATGGTGTTGTGGGGTTGCGGGTGTTTTTCGCTTAGGCTGTTGTGGTTGGTTGCTGTTTTAGTTGCTGCTTTAGTCGCGACGTGGGCGTCGCTCCCACAGGTGTCGCTTCCACTTGTGTTGCTGTCACTGGCAATGGTTTTGGCGTTGACGGCATTGCCCAGCCATTCTTTAAGCGGCTTTTGCAGTTCGGTTTCCGGCAGCCAGGTACGCTTTTTTATTGCTTTACTATCCTCACCTTCCGGAAGTTGATAAAAGCAACCCGGCAATTTCGGCAGTGGCAGATAACCTTCCGGAAACGCATCAGAAACGACGGCAAAGGGTTGGTTGTTGGTGTAGCCTTCCAGGCATTGATTCAAAGCTGCTTCGCTCAAGCGATTACGAAGCGCCCAGCAGAGTTGCCCGAACAGCGTATCGCCTTTTAACGGCGTGGCAAAAGCGGACAATGGAGTTAGTGTCACGCAAAAGCTTTGCATTAGGCCGCCTCTTCTAATTTGAGTTGATCAAGTTTGACCTGGAAATCCTGTCCATCAAGTTTTAGGTCACGAAAAGCAATTTTGCCATAACCGCGTGAACCGGAGCCACCCAAACCGGTGTATTCCAATAATTTAAGCCCTACAAGTAGGGTGTCGGTCAGGTCTTCATGATCGTGAACGCGGATGGTCAGGTTAAAGTCAAATTTGGCGGTGGCTGGAACACGCTCTGTGTTACGCGGATGTTCGGCTGTACCTTTGATACGGTCGATGGTATTTTCCATTTTTACTTCGGTGAGCAGCAGATTTTTCTCGTCCATTTTTTTGACCCATTCCGGATCAAGCGAACAATCCCAAAAAGCCAAGCGACTGGGCCCGATTTCAGCGAGCAGCTCTTGGGCAATATCACCATCGGGCGCACCTCCAAACAGCTTGATTAAGGCTTTGCCTTTATCCAGTACTTTGCTGTCCAACTTTTTCAGGTGCTTAAAGCTTAAGGGTTGACCCTCTGTTTGACCGACTACACCCAGTTGCCATTCCAGCAAGCTGCGCATTTTACCTTTAATACTGGAACCTGGAATATAAGGCTGTTGGGTAATCGGGTTGGTAATTACCGGGTTATCGGTACCGCCAATATGAATTTCGGTATTGCCACTGCCGATATGCAAGCCGCTAAGCAGTTCAATTTGGCCGGTGAGTTTTTGGATGTTGGTAAGTTGCATGGTTTAAGTGTCCTTTAGTCTTTAGGTCTTTCTTGTTTGTAAAAGCCCATAAAAGCTTCCATGAATAATTTGAAAGTATGTAATGTTTCCGGGTTGATCACTTGTTTCAAGCCATTATTAAGCAAGCTGACAAAACGAGAATCAACCAGTTTACGGCCTTCGGCATAAGCGACTTTGGCGTTGAGCATACGAATAAAGGGCAGATATTCATCGAATTTTTCCGGGCGCATCAACACCTTGTTATCCCATAGCACTATTTCGTCATAGAATTTTCTGAGCTGGGTCGATTTATTGATTCTGTCGCCTCCGCCTGCAACTTCTATAGCGGCATCTTTAGCAATGCTGTTGAATAATTCAGGGTTAAGCTTTTCGCCGGTCTTGCTGAGTGTAAAGTCCATGTTGATATCCTGTTTTATAAGTTGTTTATTTTTAAATTGTTAGTCGCAACGTGGGCGTCGCTCCCACCGTGGGAGCGACGCCCACGTCGCGACTAGCGTTGCTGGTACAAATGGCAAAACAGCGCCATCCGGTAATTGCCGCCGTGCCTTATAATACCGGCATTGGCAATTTCTTCAGCGAGTTCTGCCTGTCGCCGTTTGCGCTGGTCTTTGTCAAGTTTCTTGTTGCGCTCCAACATACGCACGGTGCGATAAGCAAAATAGCTGTGCCAGATGGCATTTTCAGGTTTTTCATTAACCTTTTCTGCCATGTTAATCAGGGTTAATAAACCATAAACGTAACCGGTGCTTAAATTCATTTCCTGGTTTAGTTGTTGTAAACGGTTCCTACGGGTTTCCAAGGCGGTGAATTCATCCCAAAACATGGGTTGGTTAAAGCAGGTTATGGCGTTTTTGGGTAAGCGCGTTAGGCGCGACGTGGGCGTCGCTCCCACAGTTATCGCTCCCATGGTTGTCGCTGCTACAGTCATTACCGGTGGATTATGTGCTTTGGCTTGTTCCAAAGCTTTTTCCGCCATTTCGCTCAGTTGGCCAATGGGTAAACCGGGCTTGGTGGTGCTGATGCCTGCGGAAAAGTGTACCTCTGAATTGCCTGCCACATAGTCTTGAAAAGCTTGTCGCATTTTACTCGCTAATTTAATTTGTGACAGCCACGGGCCTACCAAAAAGAAATCATCACCCCCGGCAAACACGGTATAGGTGTTTGGGTATTCTGTTTTACAGAGCCAAGGCAGATAGACGGTAAAAAAAGCGTTAATTTGGCGGGACAGCGCGGCCGTTTTACTAAAGCTGACATCATCGCTTAAGCCGGATTGAAAAATCATGCCGAGATTGTCGACATCGCCTTTTAATGTGGATAGGGCGCTGATGCCTTGCCAGTTGCCCTGTTCATTTTGGATTCTGTCGCCGCAGGCCAGATGATTGAGTGTTTTAGATGCCCCCACTTCCAGCGATTCTTCAATTCCTATGTATTTATCCCATTGCTCTTCCAGTTTATCCGCTTCATTGGCAATTGGCACGTAGGCGTTAATACTCCGGCGGGCGTAGCCATTCCATAACGCCTTATCGGCGGACTCAGGCAAGGAAAAATCCCAAGCCCTGAGCAAATTACCGTTTTTGGCTTGTTCGCCGAATTTGCCACGGGCATCTTCATTTTCTGAAAAGCTGATGTGATAGCCGAAAATCGGGATTTTTAAGGCGCTGGTCATGTTCAAGGATTGGCGGGTAACCAGAATGCGCTCATATCGGGTCAGCCATTCGCCGGTTTTGAACTGATCCCAAGCCAGTTTACTGATACAGGTATCTTTGTCGAGTTGCTCGCTTGCCGGTGAGCGGCCATCAATTTTGCAAACGCCTTTGTCGTTATCGAAACTGTCGAGAAAACCATTGAAAATGATTGGCACTGAAGAATCGCCGCAGAGATTTAAACGCTGGTTTTTGATGATTTCTAGTTGTTCGAACAGTTTTTTGATGAGCTGTTGATAGGGGCTGGTTGGTTTTAGTCGCGACGTAGGCGTCGCTTCCACATCTGTGGGAGCGACGCCTACGTCGCGATTAAAACGGCGAAAATCATTGCAGGCCGCTTCCGTCCAGGCTAAGCCAACTCCGGCCTGCCCCCAGCTATGTCCTAAAAACCAGCCATCCAGCTCCTGTTGTACCTGTTGCATTTTTTTGAGGGTTGCCGGGGTATTGGGCGCAACAATCATAAATTTACCGGCGGCATTGATCACTTGGCTGGTCGAGGGTAAATCCAAGGTATCCAGCACTTTTAACGCGGCACATTCGCTGAGCAGTGACACATAAAAGGAACGGCCGCGCAGTAATTTAGCCGCGCGTTTATTGGTTTCGCCACCGCTGGCAAAGATAAAATCCTGAATACCGAAAAAATCGCCCTGGATCAGTAAGAACTTGTCCTCTTTCCAGCTTTGTTCCTGTGCTTTTAGTTCTTTGGCGGTAACTTCGTCGGTTTCGCCGCGTTCATGGTGATAACGCCATAACGCCGTAGCTAAAGCCGCCGCGACACGCGAATGGTCATACAGCGACACATCCGGTCTGATGTTAAACGCGGTGGCCGAGGGTATGGCCTGGGTGTAAACGCCCCACACCGTTTCAAAATGATCCAGCCATAACGACCAATTGTTACGGTGTGACTTTGGCAGCAGTTTTAAGGCGTTGGTGAAGCCTTGCCATAAATCGTTATATTCTTGTTGCGCGGCTTTATCGTCGTTACCTTCGCATTTATTGGCTTCGACGGGAAAGATGCTGTTGGGTGACAAGGGTTTTAGCGGGTAACGGCAAGCGTATTTTTGCTCGGCTTTACTATCCAGACGGATTTGCTCGAACAACGGCAACTGCCGGGCCGTGTAATGGTTTTTACCGGTGGCCGTACCTTCATCGGCCTGGTTATATTCTTCAAATTCTTCACGATCAAAACCGGAAGCCACGCGATCCGCTGTTGCGATAATCCATTGCAGAAAACTTTCAGGTTTATGATGCTTAGCCGCTGCATTAATAAAAGAATCATCAACATCTTTGGTTTTCCAGGAACCGAAAGGGGCAAAATACGCACCGGTCAACTCGGGCATAGAGTCTTCAATCAAGTCCATTGCCAAGCCGGTATAGGCAGCATGAACATGACTGAACCAGCCTCTGTCATCGGTATATTTTTTTCGATGCGGGCAATAGAGTTGTTTGTTGGCATCCAGGATTTCCTGATTGACCGGGATTTTTGCCCGTTCGGCAAATTTTCCCAGATCATGCAAAAAAGCCGCTAACGCGATGCGACTGGATTGTTCGAGCAATGGCTTGATGGTCATCCTTTATTTTCCTGTTGGTATTGAATTTGATCGGCATTGAGCAAAATTTGATAGCGGGTGTTGGGACGCTTGCCCGCAGCACTAATCAAATAAGCCATGGCGGCGTGTGCCAAGGTTTGTTGCAGGGTTTTGTTGATTCGTGATTTACGCTGTTCAAAAAAACTTTTGCTCATGCCTTGCTGCAAAGCGTGGATGGTGCGGTCGGCACCGCCCAGTTCACCATTGATTAACTTGTATTCTTGCAGGTACTCTTGTGCATAGCCGGGTTCCGGTGCGCCATCGTTGGGACAGGTGGGTAGCGGTTGCTCTGCCAGTTGGCGCTTGAGTAGCCAACTGTAAAAAGCAAGATCAGCCGGTATCAATTTGATAAGGGTATCATGGACTTTGAGGCTGCGTCGTTTTAAATCAATACTTAATAGAGCGGAACCCAACGCTTGCTGGGCTTTGGCAACGGATTGACTAAAGCTGCTTTTACCTTGCAACAAAGCGGTGTCCAAGCCGTGACGCAAGCGCACAAAAGCAATATCGGCAATCATGACTTCGGCATTTTGCGTGTCCAACGGTTTGCGTGTGGGATCATTACCGTAGATAACCTGAGAATACGGTGTAGGGTAGTAAAATTGGGGATGCGATTCATAATCAGCAGAGACCAGTACATGACTAAGGCGGTCTTGCGAACGACCGTACAACGACAGGGCGTAACCGGCATAAAAGCCCATGGTTTTACGGCCACCGGCGATGGAAACATGCAGTGCAGTTTCCGGATCGGCGGTAAAGTTTCTTATCCATTCGGTAATGCCATCGGCCATGGCCTGGTTATCGGTTTGTGTACGAATGTCTGACAAAGGTTCGCCATTAGCCTGCTGTAAAATATGAATATGCTGTTCTGTAAAATCCGGTTTCGGCAGTTGATAATCCGTGTAAAACCGCGCCAGCCAACTGTCATTTATCAGGGTTAACCGTGCCCGCTGATAGCCTTCTGCGGTGGTGAGTATATGAATTTGCTCAGGCAAACCTTGGCCTTGTTGATGCAGTGCATATAAGGTTTCGGTAACCACTTGCGGCGTAAGACCGGTGACGGCCAATAATATTGATTTTTGATTCATTCTGATAATATCAGTTAGTCAGTGCAGCAGGGGTTATGTGGGAGCGAGGATGCGGGAGCGACGCCTACGTCGCGACTTGCGACTTGCGACTTGCGTTAATCGCGACGTAGGCGTCGCTCCCGCATAAGCACTCCCGCATGGGTTCTCATAATCTGGTGAGTTTCGACCTTTTGGGATGATTTTAGGCATTTGACAAGCTTGTCAGTTCAATGGTGTAAGCGCCCATGCCCATGCTGGTGCCTTTGCCAACATGCGTCCATTGCCCTAACCAGAGGTAAGGCCAAAAGTCTTCCAGACCTTGCATATCCAGCTGTACGCTGCCAATCAGGCCGCCCATGTTCATTTCGGTTTGTTGCCGGGAGGAGTAGCGTGTCCAGTCATACCATTTAAGTTGTTGTGAAGCAAACTGCACGGTGCGGGCTTTGGCTGTCAAGCCGGCGAAGTCGGTTTCCAACGGCGTATCCGTATGGAAGTAACTGATCATGGAAATGCGCCTAAGCAACGTACCAAAAAACGAACCAAAGTTGAAGTCCCGTGCCGTGAGATTTTTACTGTCTTGTTTGATGCGCAAGGGGGTATGAAAAGTAATTTTGACTTGGTCAGGCATGGCGGGAATAAGCGTTAATTCGGCGGGTTTTTGTGGCAAGAGTTCACCCTTTTGATAAATGGTTTCACCCAATCCCTGTTGATTAATATCATCTATTTTTAGCAAATTAAAAATTTGTTGATGGCCGCCGATGCCGCCTTGTCCGGCTGTTTTCAGGGCATGAATTATGTAAGGGAAGTGGCGTTGCCCATGACCAAACAAAATCATATCCAAAGAATATAGTGCATCAGCGGCTGATGTCGTTACCGGAAATTGCAATACAAACGGATGCGGCGCTGCGGTATATTTACGCATTTTTTCGGTATTGGCGGGCGGCGGAGTTTCAAACACCGTGCTGTAAACACAGGCATTTTTCAGCATACACTGGTTACAAGGCGTGTTACGCACGATGCAAACGGTCTTTTTTAACGCATGACCAAAGGCACCTCGCCAGGCAGACCCCGGAAAAACGGGTAGACGAACGGCACTATCGGTCGTAAAGTAAAAGCGATAGGTTTTAACGGGAATGTCGGGCTGTGAAAAAAATGTCATTTATGAACCTCCTTGTTATGAGTTTAATGACTTTAACGATTAAAGTCATTATTGGCAAGCTTTTAGGTTTTTGAGAAAGTCTGAAACGATAGCTATTGTCGATACTTAATCTTCCCGCCGTAACGATAATTTGTTTGGCTCTATAGCCTTTCAGCAATTAAACTTCTACTACACGACAATTTAACTCATACGGATATAGATATCTTCGTTGATTAAGCGACATTATTTTCTGTAGGGCGTGCCGTGTGCGCCTTGGAAATTAAGGCACGCACGGCACGTCCTACATACTTAGATAATATAACATCCCTTAAAGGGATGGTATCCGTTAGCATCGAAATTATTTATTTAAAAATCCATATATGAATCGTAGTGGGTAAATAATAAAAAATACCGATAAACAAAATCTTATAAATAGCTTAAAACGCCCAAGCCGGCATGACGTTGCGGCTGAAGCATCTTTATCATTCATCGGGTTCTGCTCATAAAGTGCCGCTGCCCCAAACGCCTGCAAAGTATTGCAGGATAACTACCAGGGTGCCGACACCGCCGAATGATCGCAACAGCGGCAATTCATACCAAGGTCTGAAGGCACCGTCACGCAATGCCCTGATACGTTCAATCTCCATTTCTATACGCTTGATGACAATCTCATTGGGACTATCCAGGTTACGCTGTTCTCTGATTTTTGCAGTCAACTGAGAGAGCGCTTTTATACGCGCCAGCTTGGCACCATTCTGTAAAAACAGCTCTGCGGAGATAGCAGAAAATAACATGGCAATAATCACGACCCACAATCCTGGCGGAATATCCCAATCATCCAGAGCCGGGCTACGTGCCAATATTAACAACCCAATACATGCCATAGGCCCCCAGATAAGCGGCTGGATAGTTGTTGTCAATCTGGCTACCAGTTGGATATCCAGCCAGTCTCTGACGCATTCCGGTGCAATTTTATTGTCATGAATTGCCCAATCCCAAGCGCGCTCGTTCCATTCGCTTGGTTTCGCTGATAAATGCGCAATCAATTGCTCGCAAAGACGGGCATGTTCAACTACCCACATAGTCAGAAACAAGGTTAAAAAAACGGTTGTAAAAATCATGATTTTATTGACATACATGGCAAAATCACCCCGCATCGGCTCACTTGGAGAGCCACCCTGCCTTACCAGCAGAATCCCAACCGTAACGAATGCCAGCGCATGTATTAGTACCCTTAACCAAGCGCTTGAAATGCCGAATCTTTTCTGTTGACAGTAACCCAGATACTTTTTCCATAAGACATCCGGAAAAACCATTGCTTTCTTGGTAACTTCCGATCTCCAGCTCCCAACAAAAAGCACCTCACAATTCCCCAACCGTGCAGGGTTGGCTGGTAAAGCAAAAGTCCGTTGTGTGTTTCCGTCCTGAATCTGCAAATCATTTTGCATTTTTTTGATTCGCAGAGCTCCCCAACGATAAAACCCTACAGCAAAAAGACAAGCCATTAGCCGCAACAACTGACTGGGCCAGGCACTGGTGCCTTCCAGCCAGTAAAATGGCTCGGCATCCTGCTGAATAATATAATGATTCCACCAAAAGGGTGTTAGCCAGTAAACTAATAGAAGAATCACGACCATACTGGTGATCATAGAGTAAGGATGTAATTTACAGTATTTACAAATTTTTGCCGCCTTCTCCCGAACCCGCCAACTAATCAAAACCAGCAATATAACAATCATCACAGTGACGTAAAAATCCGGCAACGTCAAATTCATGGTGGACGTAACAAAAAGCGCTGGTTGTACTGTATTTTTGCATGCTGACCAATTAATCCAGGCGCATTTAACCCCGTTGTCGTCATTGCTATCTGTCGATAGAACGGGTTTATCATTAGCCGTGGGCAAAGGTAACGGATGGCTGCGACCTATCTCGAACAGACGTGGAGGAATAAGCATATCTTTCGGGTTAGCGATACCTGTTTCATTCTTTAGCATCATCTGTGCAGCAAGAAAAAATGCCGTCTGGTAGCTGTCACGAAAAGACGGAATATTGCCCTGCAATTCAGAACGCAGCTTCAAATCAAATGCCGAGGCAACCAGCAAGTTGTGGGTTTGCGGCCATTTAGCCGGATGGCTGTAAGCCGCATCCAGATCGGTGGTAAAAAATAATTTATGCGGAAAATACTGGCGCAATGCCTCCAGTATCATCAGTTTGTCATATACGTCAGATCCCAACACTCCAATAGCGGCGATGCCTTTTTTGTTAGCCTCAGTCTTTATCAAATGCTGATCAAACTCAAGGAGGTTATTCGCCAGTCGGCGTAAATAGTCTTTCTGATTTTGCCCTTCCGGCAGTTCAATCTGTGCATTGGTTGCAGACTTGTCTTTATTGTCAGCTTTTTTATCTGCCGAACTATCGGTTTTGTCGTCTTTGTCAGGCAATTTGCCATCCAGACCGCGCATATAACTATAAAATTGCACGGGTTGCTCATCCATTTTTATACTCTTCCATGCGTTCCTGAAAGTGTCCTGCATAGAGCGGCCATAAAAAGTATCCCATTCAGATAGAATAATAATATGATCTTTTTTCTCAACCTTACGCATACCAAGTTCAGTGACCAACACGTCCATCATGTCATGCTCGGTAGCAGTCGTGCGATACAACGTTAATCCCCGACTCTTCAGACAGTCTGAAACAGTTTTGCATAACGGCTCGGGGGTAATGTCAACAGCGTTTAATAACTGGTAATCCGAGGCAGTCGCTCCCGCAGAATAATATACCAGACTATGCCAGTCGATAATTTTGGTCGGGTTGGCATCAGGCTTCTCGATACATTCGTCAACTGACATACTGTTACTATCGACTATAGTCTCTTTCAACAGATCCCGTAATAAAGTAGAGGTGTTAGGACCAATAACCGCATAATTAAACACGCTTTCGTTTTGCTTAATCTCCTGACTTGCCTGACTTAATAATTTCTTTAGCTTGGTATTCGGACATCCCAGTAAACTTGATTCATCGACCCATAGCAGCAACACTTTCTTTTTGTCATCCGGTAGCGACCACCATTCGAAAGCAACCCTTTTCTGTAAGCCGTTTTCCGGTTCGGGATGAAAGTAACCAATATGCTGCTCATCTTGCGGTGCTGAGTGCTGATTAGCCAAAGCAGAAAGTACTGCATAACGCCGACGCATCCGCTGTTCTGCCGCTTCCTGATAGGAATCACCGGGCAGAGTAACGGCGAGAATGGTGATCTCTTCCCCGGGAATAAATATTTTACCTTTATAAATCTGATCCAAAGAATGGGATGAAAGACTGGTATCCAGTCGCACCGTTTTGTCATCAGGGCTTGTCACGATGACTAGCTTTTCTACTGGAGTTTCTTCGCTTGCGGCATCTACCGCCGCAAATGGATCTTGCCACAGGCGTGCATCCACATCCTGTGCAGCAGCATAACGGGTTTGCAAGGGATGGATTGAGGGCCGCTCATCCTGATAAGGTAAAGAATGCGTAAAAACCAAACCTGCCAATAGTGCCAATACTACCGTTATCGGAATGGTCGTTGTCAGACCGCCATTTTCCGGTTTTTTTTCTTCCGCCATAATCAATCTCCTTTCCTGAATGGTTAATTAGAAAGGTTCCTCGCCTTTAAAAATAGCCATTAATCCATTCAAAACCAAAACGCAGCAGGCAATTTTTAAAGCGAAAAACAGTTTGACACTAACATACACCTCATGGCGACTTTTTTATACAACACCGTATAAATAATGCCGCAAGCGTTTGCGTGTATATTTACGTGTCGTCAGCAGATACGGAATTAATCCCGTTTTGGAAGTATTCTCAAAAGTGTGTTGTCCTTTAATACGCAGTGATGAAACAATGCAGCCGAGGCATGTAAACCTATAAGAAAATAACCAATGGTGCCACTGGTGGCGTGGATATCTTTAATCAACTCCGCCAGATCTTTGCTCTCGCCAATCAGTGCAGGCAGTTGCAAGCCAAAAAATGGAATCGGCTTGCCTTCGGCACTGAGAAGTAGCCAGCCTGCCAGCGGCATGCCAATCATAAAGACATAGAGTGTTATCTGCATGAGTTTGGATAATAACGTGCTCCACCCAGGCATGGCAGACTCAATAAGATCAACGGGATTAATCAGGTGCACCGCCAAGCGTATGGAGGCTAAAATAAAAACCGATAAACCCAGCATAAAGTGCCACGTCTTAAGTGCAATACGTAAATCGCTGCCTTTAGGAAAAAATACCCGCAACTCAATACACGCATATACCGCTATCAGCAAGAGCAGCATTACCCAATGGAGCCCAATAGATAAAGATCCATAACGGTCTGAGGTTTTATGTGCTGTCATTATCCGGCTCCTAACGCATTAAACAATAGCGTATTGTCTTTTAAAATAATGATTTTCGTCTGTTGCTCACAAACCAGTCAAATTCATTATATTTTTTGAAGGATTATAAACCGGCTGAACGTGGGGTACAAACAAAGCGTTCTCTATCTGCTTCCTAAAAAAATACTAAATAATGTTCTGCGAAACCGGCAAATTAATAATCGATTTTGGCAAAGCGCTATTATTTAATGACTTGTTGCGGCACTTTGCGCAGCTTGTTTGCTTGATAACCCACTACGGGCGTGCCTTTTTCAAGGCGTGCACGGCACGCCCTACAGAAAATAATGTCGCTTAATCAACGAAGGTCTCTATACCAACCCGCTGAGCAGCCTTATTTATGCTAAAAAATCCGTCAGTCTGATAACAGCAAGTTTTTTATCTGCCACTATTGCGCCGCAAACGCCCTCCCCCAACTCAATATCCAGAACGTGCCACGCAGAAGCCTCACCACACAACTCAGGAACCCTTAGAAATTCTGTGGGTTTTTCAGGATTAATAACACACTGATTTAATCCTAAAGCAATACCATGTCCTGTGGCTTTTACAAAGGCTTCTTTACGTGTCCAGTAACGGTAAAATGCCTGATTTTTTTGGATTTCAGGCAGTTGAGTCCAATGGGCTATTTCTTCTTCAGCAAAACATTTATTAACCAGACCGGACACGTTAATTCTTGGTTTACAAAGCTCAATATCAACACCCAGTTGGCAGTTCCAGCTCATGGCAATCAGCACCCTGTCTGCCGAATGTGACAAATTAAAGGCCAACTCAGGATAGTCGGCCAGATAAGGTTTGCCTTGCGCGGCTTTTTTTATGCTTATTTTTTCCGGCGACTGATTAAGCAGATGAGCCAACCGATTTCTTAAACGGCCATGTATTTCTACATAACGTTTGTGTAACAACTCATTTTTAAATTTTTGGGCTTGCGTTTGCTCGGCCTCATCAAGGACGCGCCAGTAAGCTTGATAATCCGCGTCCCCGGCCATTACTTTGCCATGCCAAATGTCTACTTCGTTAATGCCCAACAACCGCCCTGCCCTCGCCGCGTTTATCACTGGCCGCAGACAGTGACTTGCTGGCTTTATTTAATAACACAGCCTGCATATCTCCATAAGGATAACGCGCTACTTTCAGTTGATGACCCTTTGCGGCAAGTCCGGTAATCTCGGCATCAGACAGTGCACCTTTTTCATATTCAATCACATCAGGCATAAATTGATGATGGAACCGTGGCACTTGTACCCACGATTCCGGCCCGTTGCCTTTAACAAAATCCAGCGCTGCCAACAGCACCATTGAAATAATGCGACTGCCACCCGGCGTACCCAGAACGGCAACCTGGGTGTCGGTTTCAAGAAAGGTGGGTGTCATACTGGACAACATGCGTTTACCGGGTGCGATGGCATTGGCAACACCGCCTACCAAACCATAGCCGTTCATGACGCCTGGAAGAGTGGAAAAATCATCCATTTCATCATTCAATACCACCCCCGTTCCAGCGGCTACAAAACCTGAACCAAAAGGGAAATTAATGCTGAGCGTTGCGGCAACCCGATTGCCTTCCTCGTCAATAATGGAAAAATGAGTAGTATTGGTGCCCTCGGGTTGTTGTTCAATTTCACCTGACAGTCTATCACTGGGCAAGGCTTTATCAGTCCGAATACTACTACGCAAGCCGGCGGCATAATCTTCATTCAACAAGCGTTTAACGGGAATATCAATAAAGTCAGCATCCCCCAGATATAACGTACGGTCGTGATAAGCGCGGCGCATGGCTTCCGTTATCAGATGCTTACGGATAATTTCATCCGTTTTTTGCAAATCGTAACCCGATAAAATATTTAAGGCTTCAATCAAGACGATACCGCCGGATGATGACGGCGCAGCACTGGTGATTTTTATGCCTTTATATTGACCTCTTATAGGTTCCCGCTCGACAATTTGATAAGACTCAAGGTCCTCTTTTGTCCAGATGCCGCCCGCTTTCTTGACGCCTTTAACCAGCTTATCGGCTACGCAACCACTATAAAATCCGTCGCGACCTGATTCAGCCAACTGCGTTAATGTGTTGGCTAAATCCGGTTGTCTGAGAATTGAATAAGGTTTGGGTAACTTGCCATTATCCAGAAATATTTCGGCTGTCGCCGGGTATTGATTGATCAACTCCGATCTGAATTTCAGTAGCTTCAGGTAACGATCGCCGATAGCAAAACCTGTCTGTGCATAACGGATTGCCGGAGCCAAACTTTCCGCCAGAGGCAGCTTCCCGTATTTTTCCGACAAATGCACCAAGCCCGCAGGCATTCCGGGGATGGCCGCTGCTAAAGCGCCGTCAAGGGATAATTTTGGAATCACCTTGCCGTCTTTATCCAGATACATCGCCTTGTGAGCCGCCAAGGGCGCTTTTTCACGGCCATCAATCAGGGTTTCAAGACCGTCTTTTTCCCTGTGCAGCAACCAGTAACCGCCGCCACCCAATCCTGAGCCCGTGGGTTCAACAACCGCCAAAGCCGCGCTAACCGCCACCGCCGCATCAAATACATTACCGCCTTTATCCAGAATCTCAAATCCCGCCGCCGTTGCCAAGGGATGTGCGCTGGCAATCGCCACTTTATGCCCATCCGCATAAACCTGTGTAGCCCAGAAAACAGCCAGTAAAATAATCGCTGCATAAGTTTTCTTTAACATTTTTTTACCTGATTGTTATTAAGCGGATAAATAAGGGTGTATCGCGTACCACTACAAAATGTTCAGTGTAAATCAAGCCCCAAAAAGTTACGCGAAGCTAGCCCTTGGCTGTGCCAACAAAGGCCTCGCCTGCTCTTGGCAATGCTTGCGTTTTAGGAAAACTCACCCGCATCATGTAAAACCGCATGAATTAAACTCTGACGTATATAAATTCCGTTTTTTTGCAATAACTCAAGTTGCTGAATAATAGATAGAGCAATGAGTGGACTGCTATCGCCTACCATCGTGTTTTTAGTCATCCTTAAGCTCGTCTGCGATTTGATCATCATCAAGATTGATGACAGGTATTTCTAAACGTCCCAACTCAAACATGAATTGCAATTTAGTCATGTTACAAAACTGTGCGGCTTTACCTAAAGAAAAACGGTGCAGCTCGAATAACTTAACTGCAAGTAGAAAAGTGAGTTCTTTTTCAAGTGCTTGCGGTGATTTTCCGGATGTAATTAGCAAATCATCAGGATAAGGTAATGATAAGGTGTGCATGATGAAGTTCCTGAGTTTATTAAATACCGTTGATTCCCACGCCTGTCCTGATCTTAGCCGAAGGACTTGAGCGTGGGAACGAGAGTAACGATTCTATGAGGACTGCTCCCAAGCTTTTTGCGCTTGTGCCAATAGCGATTCCACGGATTCGTCAGGCCAGAGTTTCTTTTGCCATTCGGTATAATCGAATTTATCGCGCTTGATCAGCATAATAAAACGCTCGGCGTCCACCATACCCAGTGATGAAAAAATGGATTCAAAACCGCTATTGATGATTTCGCTATCTGTTCTCATGAGTTAATTCGTAGGGTGTATAAGCGAAGCGTCATACACCCAATGGAAAGTTATGAATTGCTGGTTTGTCAAATAAAACGGGGCGCAATCAAGTCATAGCAGTATGAAATGGCGCGACGTCAAACATTTCATGTGGGTGATGGAACCCCAATTCGGTGTATGACGCTTCGCTTATACACCCTACGTGCTGTCCACGAAGCGAAGCGTAGTAGGCAGTCCGAGTTGATGTGATAGTTGGGAAGGATCATGCATATCCAATTCGATCATAGTCGTCAAGCGATAAACCTATTGAGTAATCCAGTTCATGGAGGGGTTTGGCCTCCCGGAATGCAGTCCATTGCAAAAAATGACCGAGTATCTGGGGAAGGCACCAGCAATACCATGAATAATACATAATTATTTCCTGGGGCGGACATGTGATTTGAAGCCTCAAACAGTCATCCTTAGATAAAATTGGGAGATGTATCTTGGCATCGACTACTCTGCGGCTGCGGTTTCCCTCAATCCCCACAAATGCGAGGTGGTAATCCGGTCTGATTTGGCAGACCTTTCTAACAAGATTTTCCTCATACGTATAGTCATCGTGCCCCTCAATGTCCTCGAATCTGCGAACATACGCCGCAATGTCAGAATGCTCAAACTGCTGAGCATGAATGGCAAAAACTGCGCCGCTGATCCGAGAGCACATTATAGATTGCGCGAGATCAAGTGAACGCGCTACAGATTCAACAGCCAGATTCACGGCATCCATGTTCTTGCCGTAGTGACCGAAAACCTGATTCAGTAACTGACCTAGAAGAGTAGCTAGGTTAACCCAATAGATTGGAAGTTCGATGGGGAATGGCTTCGCAATGCGCTTGATCTGAGCGACTACGTGTTGAGGCGTGGCATGCAAGGAAGTCGCCTTGTCCACGATTTCCATCACCTTCGCATTGAAGTTCCGATTGTCGATCCGAACGCGAAGATTATTGTATTTTGTCCGTGTGTACTCGTATAGTTCTTCTTGCAACTTTTGCTCGTCGTATCCGAGTTCTTCAGCGTTTAGGGAAATGTCAAAAATATAGCTATCGCGGAAGATCGCTGGAATGATTTCCCGTGCCCCATTTGCGTGTTCGTCAATTGTAACGTAGTACTTGTCGGCCAGGATCGCAGGAATCTCGCAGCCCTTGTGCAACAACGGAATGACTTTCGGGCCTTTTCCATTGATCTCTTGGGTTAGTGCGATCGCGATTTCTTTCTCCACCCACGCCGAGCGCATTGAGTTATCGGTGACAAGTACAAGCAAGAAATCCGAACTGCTAATGCCCTCCCCAATCTTTTTGAGAAGCGAGTCACCTGGACGTAGTTCCAAACGGTCGAACCAAACAGCGACCGCTTCGTCACGAAGTAAGCGTTCGATCGTTGTGGCCAATGCCTTGTCATCGGAGGAGTGCGACAGAAAAGCTTGCATTTATAATCCCTCTTGCGTGGCTACCACGCCTAATGTTTGGTGCCCAACGATTGCATTTAGCGCCCAGCGCGACTTATCGCGCAGGTATGCTGGAACGGATGGTTAGGCGAATAAGTTAAGCGGAAATGTGGTGCAACGTTAGAGCCGTTGCCCGACCCAACTTGAAACTAAAAACCCGTTTCATCGGGAAAATACTCAAGCACTTCATCACGTTCAGCTTCCAACGCCTGCCAATCAGCTTGTTTGTACATGCGAATATTTGCCTCATCAATATTCTGCTTATCAAAAAACGTATAAATCGGACGAAATGCGGCGCGATACAGATAATTCAAATGTTGCTGCATTTCGGACTCGCCTTTGATGCGACGATATATCTCACGCACTAAGTCGGCATCACTCGCCTTACTTAAATCAAACATTCTGCATGCCTCTGTTAGTCTGGATGAAGGAGCAACCAGAGCCTTGGCAGTCCGTTTGCGCAACAGTTCGGCGTAAGCAAGCGCGGTAATTAAGCAACATTGAGCATTTTGTTTGCGTAATCTTTGCCGGATGTTGGCGGGGGCAAAAATTTACCGTTCTGTTTGTATAGCGTGATAGTTTCATCAACTATTTCGCAAAGTTCAGCGAAAACTTGCTTTTCGTCATCGCCATGGCAACCCCCATAAAAAAGACCAGGGCAACTTCCAACAAAGCATTGATCTTCTTCTGACCATTCTACTATTTTTACATAACTGTATTTTTCATTCATTTTTTCGACTCCTCTATAGCAGCTTCGACCGCCCTTTCCTGATATTTTTTGGCATCATCCCCCGTTTTTCCAGAAATAACTACCGGCTTCATTACACCCGGATGTATAAAATTTCTATGACTGCCTTTTCCGCCCCGGTTGAAAAAGCCGGCTTTTTCAAGCTCGCTAATTAATTCTCTAATTTTTTTCGGCATTTATGTTTTTTTATGGGTTAACTAATCATCTTTGTTTCGCCAATATAGACCATAGGTTGGGTTAGGCGATAGCCGTAACCCAACACAATCGACGCGACAAATGTTGGGTTACGTTACGCTAACCCAACCTACAAAAAAACTGTTTAACCTGTTCTATAAAAACACCTGGCTGCTGCACATGCAGCCAGTGTCCGGCATTAGCAATAAAACTCAAGGTTGCCTCCGGAAATAACGTTTTTATATCTTCCGCTTTAACATAGTTTGACTCTTCACCTGCCAAAAACAACGTTTTTCCGGTAAACGGCGGTATATGTTCAACGCAGGGAAAGGCGATGATATTGGGAGCCGTGCTGTAAAAAATATCCAGGTCAACGCGCCAGCAATAAGCGCCGTCTTTCAGGATAAGGTTTTGCAGTAAAAACTGGCGATAACCAAGTTCGGGTATGGCGGTAGCCAGTAACAATTCGGCTTGTTTACGATTATTGATTTCAGGTAGCGGCAGTGCTTTTAAGGCCTGAATCAAGTGCTTAAAACAGTGTTTATAACTGATAGGGGCAATGTCCACCACGATCAGTTTCTCGATACGCTCTGGGTGATTCAAGGCAAACCACATCGCCACTTTACCGCCCATGCTGTGACCCAGCACACTGGCGGTTGTTAAGTGGCGGGTATCCATAAATTGCAACAAATCCGCTGCCATGGACGGATAATCCATGACCGGATGATGCGGCGAAGCGCCGTGATTACGTAAATCCAGTACATAAACATGAAACGTGGCGGCCAGTTTTTCGGCTACTTGCCGCCAGTTACGCGAGGATGCGAAAAAACCATGCAGAATAATCAGCAGGGCAGCATCGGGATGTCCCAGCTCTTCAAAGGCTAAAGCGACTGTTTCCATTAGACAATAATAGCGAACAACACGCCCATCAAGCCGCCAAAAAATCCGCCCCAAACCACCAGCCAGCCTAAATGTTCATGAATGATGGCTTGCACCATTTCTTTAACCAGTTGCGGGGTTAGTTCATTCAAACGTTTATCAATGACGGTTTCAATTTTATCGATAATATCGATGCCAATTTTATGGGCATCCAACCCTTCCTTGAGCGCCGCGTTAAAACGGTCTGACTCAATCATGTCGACCAAGGTGATTTTTATCTTTTCGGTAAAAGGTTCTTTTAACGGTGCCAGCGCATCCGGCCCGCCCATCATGACTAACATACCGCCAAAAGAAGATTCCATAATGGAGGAAACCAGACTTTCATAAATTCGGTCGTAGTCAACGGCATTTAAGAAAGGTTCCAGATTCAACATCTTACCGCCCTGCCCTTCCTCTGTTTCAATAAACTGTTCAATGTTTTGGACGGTAAAAAACTGTTGCATCATCAGTTGCTTGATGGAAAGTTTAAATTCTTCAAAGCGATCAGGTATCACACCGGAACCGTACAAATACGGCACCTTCTCAAACAGCATATAAATAGCCAACCAATTGGTAAAGGCACCGGACAGCGCAAAAAAACCGACAGAGGTGATTAAACCCGGCACTACCGGACTGATAGCGCCAAAAATAATAATGGCAACTGCAACAAGATTGGTAATAACGCTTTTATTCAGAGGTTTTTTCATCGTTTTTTAATATAAAGATCGGTAATAGTGCCTTCAATCATTTCGGCTGTTAGTCCTAAGGTTTCAGACAAGGTCGGATGGGCATGAACAGTTAAGGCAAGATCTTCAACTGTGGCACCCATTTCCAGTGCCAACACGGCTTCGGCAATCAATTCACCGGCATTGGTGCCGACAATACCGGCACCCAGAATACGTCCGGTTTTTTTATCGGAAAGTAATTTGGTCATGCCTTCTTTACGACCAATACACAAAGAACGCCCGCTGGCCGCCCACGGAAAAGCGCCTTTTTCATAGTCGATGCCTTGCGCTTTGGCATCATTTTCAGTCAAGCCCATCCACGCTATTTCAGGATCGGTATAAGCAACGGAAGGAATCGTCAATGCCTGCCACTCGGTAGCCAATCCTGAAATCACTTCGGCGGCGATTTTACCTTCATGCGTGGCTTTATGCGCCAGCATCGGGTTGCCAACCACATCGCCAATCGCAAAAATATGTTTAACATTGGTACGCTGTTGTTTATCAACCGGAATAAAGCCGCGCTCATCGATAGTAATACCGGTTTTATCAGCACCACACAAATGACCATTGGGTCTGCGGCCTACGGCAACCAGCACTTTATCGAATACAGCGGATTCCGGGGCCGCTTTACCTTCAAAAGTGACTTTCAAACCGTCTGATAATGGCTCAATGCTTTTGACGCAGGTGTCCAGAAAGATATTGTCATAATCCTTCTTGATTTTTGTCATGAGCGGCCTGACCAAATCCTTATCACAACCGGGGATGATTTGCTCCTGCATTTCAACAATGGTAATTTTACTGCCCAGCGCGTTATAAACGGTCGCCATTTCAAGGCCAATGATGCCGCCCCCGACTATCAACAGTTTTTTAGGGATATCTTCAAGATTAAGGGCATCGGTCGAGTCCATCAACCTTGGGTCGTCATTGGGGAATGCAGGAATTTTTACGGGCTGGGACCCGACGGCAATAATGGCCTGATCAAATTCTATCAGTTGTGTGTCAACCTGCACTTGCGTGTCGGACACAAAACGCCCAGTGCCATTGATGACCGTCACATTGCGCTGTTTTGCCAACGCCGCCAAGCCGGCATTAAGCTGCGAGCTGATTTTGTTTTTCCAGTCGCGCAATTGTTCCAGATTGACCTCTGGCTGAACAAAGTTAATCCCTGCCGGACTTAATTCTTTGGCTTCATTGAGCACATTAGCCACATGCAACAGAGTTTTTGACGGGATACAACCGACATTTAAACAGACTCCGCCTAACACCGGATAACGTTCAACCAGAGTTACCTGTTTACCTAAATCAGCGGCGCGAAATGCTGCTGTATAACCACCAGGGCCACCGCCCAGTACCAAAACTTGTGTTTTCAATTACATACCTTATTAATGTTAGTCAGTTGAATTTAGCCCACTATTTAACGTGTCATGGGACATTGGGAAATTTTTTTATTATTGGCAATCAGCACTTCTCGAAAAAACAGTGCGACTGAAGCTCCAAATTTGTACCTTAAATAGGCAGTTATGATGATTTTACACCTCAATAACGCTAACATTATGACACTTAACGACTTACGTCAACACTCTATCAACCATTAAGACCAACAAAGCCAATCTGTGTAGACGTAATAAAGTTTGGACGCTAAGAAGTGCGCCTGAAATAACTTGAGTCTATTGCTCCCTCTCCCTTTTGAAAGCCCCATACGCTCCAGCATCAACAGCAACATCAGACAACTATCATCTCCACCCGAAGTGTGGAAACGCACTAAATGCGACGCTGGAGCATCATTGCCCACAGTTAAGCGAAAGTTTTTTTAAAAACGGAGTGCAATTGCTTCAACTATTGCCTGTAAAAACAGCTAAAGCTGTTTTACTCCGGTATTATATTATTACGTTGCTTAACTGTGGGCAGTTACGCTGAAACTTGGGCCGGTAATTGTCAATCTAGTTGTCGCGCCTCGACGGTTAAATCTTACTCTGGTTTGTGTTCTGAATAATCACCTCATGGG
>SESG01021366.1_pt1 | contig 27731 bp, 22 predicted proteins | sample 3171421 | NCBI WGS metagenome assembly SESG01 (sample SAMN10866946, study PRJNA518727) | freshwater metagenome | biome: subpolar coniferous forest; feature: holomictic lake; material: water; isolation source: holomictic Lake 227, 6 m and 8 m depth | place: Canada: near Kenora, Ontario | collected...
AGCCCGCGATGGCGGCTCCCGCGGTGGTTTCGGCGGCGGACGCGGCGGCGCAGGCGGCGGTAATCGCGGCGGCGGCGCCGGTGGTAATCGCGGCGGCGGTAATCGCTGGTAAACCAGCCCTAAAATTTCACAATTGAAGTTTTAACCGGCCCCGTAAAAGGGGCCGGTTTTTTTATTGGTATAATACTTACATGGCTATCCCATCCGCGCGTTTTTTTTGGTCGGCCATCATACTTTGCCTCCCTTCCGTTTCTTACACCTATGACGGAAACCCCGTCACTAACGCCGTTAAGGATATAGAGTATATACAGTCAGCGCCGGCGCGCCTGTCGGACGCCCCCGCCGCTTATCTGGCCGGCAGCCTTCTGGGAGCCGGCGCTATTATTTATTCTTTTGACGGCCAGATACGGCGTTTGGCCCGAAATAACAAGACATCGTCTCTTAATCGTGTCGCCACACAGGCCGAAAAGATCGGTAACGGAGGCTATGAACTGGTTATGCTGGGCGCTTTCGCCGGCGCCGGTTACGCGTTAAAAAACGATAAATTGAAGGACACCTCGATGCTGGCTGCGGAATCTTTTCTTGCCGCCAACGCGATAGGGACGGTGCTGAAGTACTCTGTCGGAAGAGCGAGGCCTTATGGCGAAGAAGGAAAGCGCGCTTTCAAACCTTTCACTTTCAAGACTGTTCATACGTCTTTCCCTTCAGGGCATACCACAAGCGCTTTTTCCGTGGCTTCTGTTTTTGCCGGGCGTTACGATTCTCCGTGGGTGGGTATAGTCGCCTACGGCGCGGCGTCGGCCACGGCGCTTCAACGGGTATATTCCGACAAGCATTGGGCCTCAGATGTTTTTTTTGGGGCGATTTTGGGTGTTGCAACCGGGCGGACGGTTATGTTTAGAAGAGGCGGGGGCTCCGTTAAGAGTGTGTACATTGTCCCCGTTTTCGGTCCGGACTTTTCCGGCGCCTTGGCAGCGGTAAGGTTTTGAGCCGTTCCGGCCAGGCTGCCCCGAGTGGCTTTTATTGAAGGGGGGGCGGTGGGTCTTTTGTTAATCGGAATTTGGGCCTTTTGGCCCTTTTAATGCTGCGGTGTGCGTAGTAAGGTATATTGTTGATTTAGCAGCCTGTCGCAGTGGTGTAATTTACCACAAGATGTGGTATACTATTTTCGGTTCTCCACAAGATGTAGTATGATGTACTGAGATTTATGATAAGCCGGCAGCAAGAGAAACATGCTTAAACGCCTAACCCTTCTGATGGTTCTTCTCTTCAGCGCCTCCAACCTACGGGCACAACTTAACGCATATATTATTAACGTCGGGCAGGGTGACGCAATTTACATCGAACTGCCGTCGGGCGCCAATGTTCTGATAGACGGCGGCCCGTCAGGCGAACCGATTTATGATTTCTTAAAAGCGAAAGGCGTCACTAAGATAGATCATGTGGTGCTGACGCACCCGCACAGCGACCATTACCGGGGTCTTAAAAAAGTGTTCGCGATCGCGGACGTTAAGAATTTTTACGACACAAGGGCTGAGAATATTGACGCCAAGGGAGACAATAACCTACGCGAGCTCGCCGACGCCGAACCCGGCTGTATGACACATTTCCCCGAGGCCGGCACTGAATTAAAGTGGGATCCCCAGGTAACTGTAAAAGTGCTTAATTCCTGTTCTGAACCCATGGTGAGCCGCAATAACGATGAGATCAACAACTGTTCTCTGGCGATAAGATTTTATTATAACGGCAACGGACTGCTCTTCATGGGCGACGCTGAGGCAGCCATCGAGAACGCTATGATGCGTGTCTTCAAATCCGGGCTCAATTCGTCTGTCCTGAAGGTTTCACATCACGGGTCGCGGTATTCCTCCACCGAAAAGTTCCTGGCGCGCGTTCAGCCGAAATACGCCTATATCTCATACGGAATGGATAATACTTACGGCCATCCCCACCTGGAGGCGCTGCAACGCCTGAGGGCGACCGGCGCTAAGATTCTTTACACTACCGGCGGCACGCAGTCTTTCACCATTCCAGCCCCGAAAAGGGGCCAATCCTTCCCTGTTGAGCCGGTATTCAATGGGGCTGGCGTGACGGCTGAACAGAAGTTTGAGGATATGACGCTTACCTGGACTCCGGATGGGCGCATGGATGCCAGGTTGGACTCGCCCGCCATGATGCAGCTGGAGGATTATGCCGCTCCTGAAGGTGCGTTTAAATAAAATTCACCAGAGCCAAATAGCCGGAAAGGCCCCGTCAAAGGGGCCTTTCGATTTAATAATAATGGGATAAAGCGGGAAAATGTTCAGACGGGCATTTATAGAGATAACCAACGAGTGTAACCTGTCGTGCGGGTTTTGCGCGGTTTCTTCGCGCCCGGCCGTTTGCATGGCGCCGGGAGCTTTTGAGGATATCGCTGTTCAGGTTAAGCCGTTCGCCAGAGTTATTTCTCTTCATGTGTTGGGCGAGCCTTTTATGCATCCGCGGTTCCCGGAGATACTGAATATTTGTTCGCGTCTTGGCCTTTCCGTCAACCTTGTGACCAATGGTACGCTGCTTGATAAATTCGGTCCCGCTGTATTTGCAGAAAGATGCCTGGTGCAGGTCTCATTTTCACTGCACGCCCTTGCCGCGCTGCCTTCCGGCATCAGGGCGGAAAAATTGCGGCGCTTAACGGAGTTCGCCGCGGTAAAACCGGACCGCCTGATCGTGGGTTTCCGTTTGAGGGGTGTGATGGATGACCCTTTTGTAAAGGAGGCGTCGGATTTCGTTTTAAATTCTTTCCCGGGGCGCGTGAACCCAGAAGAACATGGTCGCGCGGTAACGCTGCGCGATAATGTTTATCTGAATTTCGGTGAACTGTTTGACTGGCCGGGCCGGGGGCCAGGCAAGACTAATAAAGGTTGCCTTGGCCTGCGGCATCACTTCGCGATACTTTCCACCGGAGAAGTGGTTCCGTGCTGCGCGGATCATGACGGCCGGCTCGCTATCGGAAATATAAATAAAAAGCCGCTGGCCGATATTCTGAGCGGCCCGGCCGTACCCATTCTGCGTGATAGTATCGCCGGGCATACGGCAATGCCCTCTTATTGCGCCACCTGCGGCTTCAGCGCCCCGGATTGAATGAGACAGTGACTAGTTGGCGAGTGGTTAGTGGACAGTAGATAAAGCGATAGGAGGACCAGAGGACTGGAGGATTGGTTGGAACGGTAACCGACCACTGTTGTACCCTGTCGCGCTTTCCCGCTGTCGTACTGCCGCGCTGTCTTGAAATTGACAAGCTCCGGCATTTTGTCATATATTGAATAAGAGGCGTTTTGATGTGTTCACAGCCTCAGAGCCGCAATTAGCATTCGATGGACAAGTTTCAGCCACCTCACGGCCCGGTATTCTTAAAAAATCTAATTTAAGGGCAGTTCTACGATTATGCTTCCTGTTGTCGTTGCAGTGGCTATACTCATACTCAGCGCGGCCCTCGCGCTCAGCCTGGGCCGGTATCCGCGGAGAGCTTCCATGGCTGGCGCAGGCGGAGCGGTTCTGGCCGCTCTGATCGGTCTTATTTCAACCGTCAAAATACTTCTTTATCCTGCAACAGAAACATTATCGTTCCCCTGCTCTCTGCCCATAGGTTCTTTTGCGCTGGCGCTGGATCCGCTTTCGGCGATTTTTCTTTTGCCGGTATTCATTCTCACAGCCGCGGCCGCGCTCTATGGGTTAGATTATCTGAAGCCAATGGCCGGCAAAAAACCGCTGGGTGCGGCCTGGGCCATGTTCAATCTTTTAAGCGCCGCCATGGTGCTTGTGCTGCTTTCGGCTGACGCGGTCCCTTTCCTTATAGGATGGGAAATGATGGCTGCTGCTTCATTCGCTCTGGTGGTTTTTGAGCACGAGAAACCACAGGTCCGCAAGGCCGGCCTGATCTACCTTGTGGCCGGCGGCTCAGGCGCTCTCTTCCTCCTGTTCATGTTCGCCCTACTTGCGTCTCCGGCCGGTTCCTTGGCTTTTTCAAGCATGGTCCGGCCCGGCGGGGCGCTGGCCTCAGCGGTTTTTCTATTCGCCGTTTTTGGTTTCGGTCTGAAAGCGGGCTTTATCCCTTTGCATATCTGGCTGCCCGAAGCGCATCCCGCCGCGCCCAGTCATGTCTCCGCCGTGATGAGCGGGGTTATGATAAAGATGGGCATCTACGGCCTTCTGCGTGTCCTGGTAATCCTTGGCGCGCCTGAGGCGTGGTGGGGATGGCTTCTGATTATTATCGGTTCGGTTTCGGCTGTGGCCGGAGTATTGTTCGCCCTGGCTCAGCACGACCTTAAGCGTCTACTGGCCTGGTCTAGTATCGAGAATGTGGGAATAATTACCATGGGTATAGGTTTGGGCGTCCTGGGGCAGGCCCGATCCGTCCCGTTACTGGCGGCGCTGGGTTACGGCGGCGCCCTCCTGCATGTTATCAACCACGCTTTTTTTAAAGGCCTGCTCTTCATGAGCGCCGGGGCAGTTCTGCACTCGGCCGGGACATTGGAGCTTGAGAATTTAGGCGGACTTTTAAAGAAGATGCCTTTCACAGCTTTCTTTTTCTTCCTCGGTTCGGCCGCGGCTTGCGCCCTGCCGCCGCTGAATGGTTTCACCGGCGAGTTCCTGATATATCTGGGCGCGTTTAATAGTATCGGCCCATCTTCGCGCGCAGCGTTCCCGGCCCTGATAGTTATAACTTCCCTGGCTGCTACCGGGGCTTTGGCTGTGGCCGCTTTCGCCAAAGCCGGCGGTTCAGTTTTTTTGGGCGAGCCACGTGAGAATCGTTTTGAAAGTCTGGATGATGCCGGAACAATGATGAAGATCGCTATGTCCGGGCTCGCTACGCTCTGCGCACTTATCGGATTGTGTTCGCCTTTCCTGCTTAAACCGCTGGCAGCGGCTATAACGCCTCTGGCTGTATCGTATCCGCTCCTAGACGCTGGCGTAAATATGCTTTATGTTTCAGCCGGAGCTTTGACGCTCATCGCCCTGATCCTGTGCGCCTGGGCGTTGCGGAGCGCGCTCTCGCGCGGTCTGCCGCCTGTCCCGGGGGTAACCTGGGACTGCGGTTACGCCTCCCTGACAGCGCGCATGCAGTATGGCGCTTCGGCTTTCACCCAGCCGCTCACTGATTTCTTCCAGCCTTTGCTCCGCAAGGCCCGCTCGTACCCCGCCATAGCGGAATATTTCCCGGGCACGGCCTCCTTCTCCACCGAAGCGCGCGCGGTATTCTATAACCATCTCTATAGCCCGGTCGGGGCGCAGATAAAACGTCTGGCTTTTCGGTACACCTGGCTGCAGCACGGACGTCTTCAGTTATACATCCTTTATATAGTGATCGCGCTAATCGCGCTTCTGGTGTGGAAACTATGACGAGACAGTTTTTACAATATTTCCTGGCATTGGTTCTGGCCCCGCTTCTGCCAGGTATCATTAATCGGGTCAAGGCCTTCTTAGGCGGCCGGCGCGGCGTTCCTGTTCTTCAATTATATTTCGACCTTTATAAACTGGCTCATAAAATTCCGGTATACAGTCGCACCACTACATGGTTGTTCAGAGCCGGCCCCATCATCGGGCTGGCCGCTATGCTGTGCGTCTTGGCGCTTCTTCCATTCGGCGGAAGGCCGTCCTTCCTATCTTTCGATGGAGACCTGATACTGCTGGTTTATTTGCTGGGGCTGGCGCGTCTGGCGACGGTGCTGGCGGCGCTGGACACCGGTTCAAGTTTTGAGGGGATGGGCGCCAGCCGCGAAGTGCAGTTTGCCGTATTCGCGGAACCGGCTTTCTTTCTTGCCCTGGCGGCCCTGGCCCGCGGCGGCGGAGGGCTTTCACTTTCCGGCATATTTTCAAACCTTACCCCGGCGGCCTGGCTTACGGCCTCGCCCGTGCTCACTCTGGTGACGGCGTCCCTTTTTATAGTCTTTTTGGCTGAAAATTCCCGGGTGCCGGTGGACGACCCTAACACACATCTGGAACTCACCATGATACATGAGGTTATGGTGCTTGACCATAGCGGACCGGATCTCGCCTTCATTTTCTACGGCGAGGCCCTCAAGCTGTGGGCGCTTGGTTCGCTTATAGCCTGCGTTATTCTGCCGAGGCACTACGGCTCCTGGCTGGTGGATTCGGGAGCTTTTATATTGGCAATGTTTTTTATAGCGGCGGCGGTGGGCGTGGTGGAATCCGTAATGGGGCGGCTGCGTCTTCTTAAAGTGCCGTACCTTCTGATGACCGCTTTAACCTTTTCTATCCTTGCTCTCATATTTCAGGCGGGACGATGACAACGCTGGCCGAACTGATAATAGTCGCCGTAATACTATTGAACCTTTCTATGGCAGCCTCAGGCTCGCTTGCCGCGTGCATCCGTCTTGCCGCCGCGCAGGGAGTGATAGCAGCGCTCCTTCCTCTTTTGGCCGGGCACGGCGTACCATCGGGGACTATCGTGTTTTGCTGCGCGGTCATACTGCTTAAGGGAGCCATATTCCCGTGGCTGCTGACGCGCGCCCGCGTAAAGGCCAAGGTAAGCCGGGATGCGGAGCCGGTCATAGGTTACCCGGCCTCCATAATCCTCTGCCTTGCAGCCTTCGCCGCTGCATCGTGGCTGGGCACAAAGCTTCCCCTGCCTGAGACGGCCCGCGTGTCATGGATCGTGCCCGCCTCGCTCTCCACTATCTTTACGGGTTTCCTGCTTCTTACCACCCGCGCCAAAGCTATAACTCAGGTATTGGGCTACCTTGTGATAGAGAATGGTATTTATATTTTCGGCCTTGCGCTTTTTGTGGAGCAGCCTCTTATGGTTGAGATGGCCATCCTATTGGATGTTTTTGTGGCGGTGTTCGTTATGGGGATAACCATCTTCCACATAAGCCGCGAGTTCGACCATATTGATACGGCGGAGCTCTCACAGTTGGGTGACTGGTATCCCAAGCAGGCCGGGGGGGAGAAATGATCACGCTACTTATGCTTATCCCGCTGCTGTCGGGACTGGCCGCTTTTCTTATCTCTGACGACGGCCGCCGGCGCGTCCTGCTTTTGGCCGTGGCCGGCATACATCTCGCGCTTACCATCGCGGCTCTGGTTGTGCGGCCGGAGATGGTGCCAGGCGACTGGTTTGGGCTTGACCCGCTTGGCCTGCTGTTTCTGGGCGTGACCTCTGTTCTGTTTGTGGGCGCTTCTGTTTACGCTGTAAAATATATGGCACTGGAGAAACGCGATCCCGGCGAAGACTCGGACGAAGGTTTTATTTTCAATAACGAGCCTGAGACCGTCTTCACCGGTTGCCTTCTCCTTTTCCTAGCCGCCATGACCGCGGTGACCGCCAGTCGCCACCTCGGCATACTCTGGGCCGCTGTAGAGGCTACCACGCTTGCAAGCGCGCCGCTGATATATTTCCACCGGGATAAACGCTCTCTGGAGGCCACTTGGAAATATCTTTTGATATGCTCGGTAGGTATCGCCATGGCGTTGATGGGGAATCTCTTTCTGGGTGCGGCGGGATTACGATCCGGTTTAGCTCTGGATCTTGGGAGTCTGCTTTCCAACGCTATGTCCCTGGATCAGGCCTGGTTGAAAGCGGCTTTTCTGTTTCTGTTCGTCGGCTACGGGACCAAGATGGGCCTGGCGCCTTTCCACACGTGGCTGCCGGACGCCCACAGCGAATCTCCTGCCGTTGTTTCGGCGCTTTTATCGGGGGCGCTGCTTAATTGCGCCTTCCTGGGTGTTTTGCGGGTGGCGCAAGTCTGCTCCGCCGCCGGTCTGGCCGGTTTCACCGGGGACATACTGATAGTGTTCGGGATCCTGTCGCTGATGACGGCAGCCTTCTTCATATTGGCGCAGAAGGATTATAAACGCATGCTGGCCTATTCCAGTATCGAGCACATGGGAATACTTTCTCTGGGAGTGGGTTTGGGCGGCGGAGCCGTGTATGGTGCGCTTCTTAACGCAATTTCTCATTCCCTGACCAAGGCCGGTTTGTTCTTCGTCTCGGGGCTGATTTTGGCCGCCTATAAAACCAAACAGATCTCCGAGGTTAAGGGTCTTATCAGGCGGGTCCCGTGGACTGCTGTTCTGTGGATGATTGGTTTTTTTCTTATAACAGGCACGCCCCCGTCGGGGATATTTCTGGGAAAGTTTATGATCCTTAAGGCCGCGGTTTCAGGCGGACATTACGCGGCCGCGGCCGCCTATCTGTTTTTTCTGGCGGTGGTATTCGCCGGCATGGGCCGTATCTTTCTGGATATGACGCTGGGGGACGCCGCCGCTCTCAACGAAGCGGAGAAACCTTTTAAAGCGTCCCGGCAGATGCTTGTCCCAGCCGCCTGTTTCTTCGCTTGCGTGGTATTCCTTGGCCTTTATATGCCCGCTTGGCTGAACGAGATAATAACCGGGGCCAGAGATCTTATTATCGGGGGGGCAGTATGACCGCGCCGCTCTCCTTGAGTCATCTCGAGACCGCCGGTTTTAAAGCCCTGACGAAGTTGCCTCCTGACGAATTCTATACATCCGCGGCCGAACGGTTTAAGGCCGGAGGGCGTGCCGTCTCATATTTCGGTTTGCCGGAAAAGGACGGAACCCGGCTCATCCTGATACTCGCCTTTGACTCTGAGCGCAGGCTTGAGGCCTTGTCCGCGGTCGTTAGTGATTCATTCCGCTCATTGACCCCCGATTTTCCGCAGCTGCATCTGTTCGAGCGCGAGATAACCGAGCAGTTCGGCCTTAAGGCAGAAGGCCACCCGTGGCTTAAGCCGGTGCGCTATCCGATGAAGTCAGGTTTGCCAGTGCCCCCCGGGATAACTGAATTTTTTAAGGTTCGCGGCCGGGAAACGCATGAAGTGGCAGTAGGACCAGTGCACGCCGGAGTAATAGAGCCAGGCCATTTCAGGTTTCAGTGCCACGGCGAACTGGTCTTCCATCTTGAAATCGCGCTTGGTTACCAGCACCGCGGTATAGAATCCAGCCTCATCGGGGGTCCGGGCAAACTTACTTCACATTATATGGAGACTCTGGCCGGGGATACGACTATAGGCCACGCTTCAGCCTATTGCCGGGCCATTGAATCCCTTTGTGGTGCGCGGATTCCGCCGCGGGCCGAAGTCTTGCGCGCCATCATGCTTGAACTTGAGCGCATCGCCAACCACACGGGAGATCTGGGCGCTCTGGCCGGAGACGTGGCCTATCTGCCCACCGCCTCTTTCTGCGGCAGGCTGCGCGGAGATATCCTTAATATGTCGGCGCTTATCTGCGGTAACCGTTTCGGGCGCAATATGGTCATACCCGGAGGAACCGCTTTTGATCTGACACCCGCGCTTGTGAAAGAACTAAAACTCAGGCTTGACGCCGCTTTCAGGGATATCAAGGACGCCGCGGATCTGTTATGGAACACATCTTCGGTTATGGAGCGCTTTGCGGGTACAGGTGTAGTCTCCAAAGAGACGGCCCTGACCTTGGGTCTGGTTGGCCCGGCGGCCAGGGCTTCGGGTGTGCGTCGCGATGTCCGGCATAATTTTCCCGTAGGGATATATAATTCCAAAGCGGTATTGTTCGAAGACTCTCCGGAAAGCGGCGATGTCTACGCCAGGGCTTATACGCGCTGGCTTGAGATAAAACGCTCTTACGAACTGATAAGCGGGCTGTTATCTTCTCTACCTGCCGGCCCTGTTTTCGCGGCTCCCGGTCCCATGAAGGCGGAAAGTTTTGTTGTGTCTTTGGAGGAGGGCTGGCGCGGAGAGATATGTCATACGGCCGTGACCGACAATGCCGGAAAGTTCAGGCATTACAAGATAAAAGATCCGTCGTTTAATAATTGGCAGGGCCTTGCCATGGCGCTGCGCGACGGCCAGATTTCGGATTTCCCGCTCTGCAATAAAAGTTTTAATCTGTCATATTGCGGGCATGATCTATAAGTAGCGGCGCAGTAATGCCATAGGCGATAGGCTATAAGCCATAGGCCATATAAACAGAAATAGGCTATAGGTAGAATTAACGCCGCTGTTGGCTCTATAGTTTCTGCATACGGCCTAAAGCATATGGCTTATAGCGCGGCTGGAACAGCCGCTTATGGCAATTGCTGTATTGAAATTTATGCTTAAAGAAATAATCTCAAGGTTGAAACAGGGCCATAGGACGATAGATTTCCCATCGGCCGACATTAAGCTGTCGCCGCGCTTTCTGGGATTGCCGGAGATCCATCCCGGCGCCTGTAAATCAAGTTGCGTGAAATGTGTTGATATCTGTCCGACCGGCGCTATAAATGTCACGGACGGTAAACCCGTATTGGATATGGGGCGGTGTATTTTTTGCGGAAAATGCGCGGCGCTCTGCCCCGGTGTGTTTAAATTCGGCTCGGATTATAAACTTGCCGCGAGTAAGAGAGGAGACCTGTTTCTGACCGGTGAAGTCGCTAAGCGCGCTGAAACTCTGGACGCGAAGATGAAGAAGATATTCGGGCGTTCTCTGAGGCTCAGGGTTGTGAGCGCCGGCGGCTGCGGAGCCTGCGAAGCTGATTGCAATGTGCTTCAGACCCTGGTTTTTGATTTGGGCAGGTTCGGCGTACAGTTTGTGGCGTCTCCAAGGCACGCGGACGGCATTCTGATAACGGGTACCGTGACGCAGAATATGAAGCTGGCGCTTCGCAAGACTTACGAGGCTGTGCCGGGCCCTAAGATAGTTGTCGCGGCCGGGGCTTGCGCCATCTCCGGCGGTATCTACGCCGGCCATCCGGAAACCGCCGGTATCCCAGAAGATATCCCGGTAAGTTTGTATATCCCCGGTTGTCCGCCGCATCCGCTGACCATCCTGGATGGCCTGCTGCGGCTTCTTGGCAGGATAGAATAAGGACAACAGGAACAATAAGAATTATTCGCTCTATCGCTGAAACAATAATTGACAGGAGGCTCCATGCAGGTATATTTCTGGGGGACGCGCGGGTCTCTCCCGGCTTCTATCACAAAACAGACGATAGAAGCAAAGTTATTCAAAGCCGTTAAAATGTCCCGCAACCGCGCGCTGGACAATGATGAAGCCATAGCAGGCTTTATCCGGAATGAACTGCCCTTTACGGTCCGGCAGACTTACGGCGGCAATACGTCCTGCGTTGAGATAGGGGGGCAGGAGTCCTATGTCCTTTGCGACGCCGGCACCGGGCTGCGTGACTTTGGCCAGCAGTATCTGAGAGATATAAAAGCCGGTTGCAAGGGGCTGTCCAAGATCTTCAACATCTTTATATCCCATCCTCATTGGGATCATATCCAGGGATTTCCGTTCTTTGTTCCCGCATATATACCCGGTCATCAGGTCCGGATCTTCGGCTGCCACGCCAGACTTGAGGAGGCCTTCACCGGACAGCAAAATTCACTGAATTTCCCGGTTCCCATGAAGGCAATGGGCGCTGATATTTCCTTTCACATTCTGGAACCGGATAAGGTCTATGACATAGCTGGGATGGCTGTTAAGGCTATCAGACAGAACCACCCGGGCGACTCCTTCGGTTACAGTTTTGTCAGGGACGGCAGGAAAGTAGTTTACTCTACCGATGCAGAACATAAGAAGGACGCCGAGAAGGAGAGCTACCCTTTCATCGCTTTTTTTAAGGACGCGGACCTGCTGATCTTCGACGCGCAGTATTCTCTGGCGGATGCCGTAGATATCAAAGAGAACTGGGGACATTCCAGCAATCTCATGGCCGTCGAACTGGCCGTGCGGTCCAGCGTGAAGCGCCTGTGCCTTTACCACAGCGAACATACGTTTGACGATGAAACCCTTTCTAAGTTTCTGGAGGACACCCGAAATTATCTCAAGATCTACAACGAGTCCTGCCCACTTGCCATAGATTTAGCTTATGACGGGCTCAAGATGGAAGTTTAACGCCGGCCAAGGCCCCGACCGGAGTTTTCCGATTAATCCACCGACCATCCGGTGCCGGCTTACTGTGTTTTCCGGCGCAGCAGAATAAGCGGCTGGGCGCTCATCGCATTTTACCGAAAAGCGGATAAAAAGTTATAATTATCCTGCAGTCTGGGGAAGGCTGGGACAGCGTATGGAGGGAATATCATGCCCGGTAAGATAAAGGAAAATAAAACGCAGGAGACACGCTCAACTATGAAAAACGATTTTAAAGTTAAAGATATGTCATTGGCCGAATGGGGTCGCAAGGAAATTGATATCGCGGAAAAAGAAATGCCTGGCCTTATGGCCATCCGCGCGAAGTTCGCGGCCAAAAAACCGCTGAAAGGCGCCAGGGTTATGGGCTCACTTCACATGACCACCCAGACCGCAGTGCTGATAGAGACGCTCGCGGCTCTCGGCGCCGAAGTACGCTGGTGTTCCTGCAATATTTTCTCCACCCAGGACCAGGCCGCGGCCGCCATCGCCAAAACCGGCGTGCCTGTTTTCGCCTGGAAGGGCGAGACGCTGGCCGAGTACTGGTGGTGCACCGACCGGGCTCTTGATTTCGGCAACGGCAGAGGCCCCAACCTTATAGTGGACGACGGCGGCGACGCCACGATGATGCTCCACCGGGGCGTGGCCGCGGAAAATAATTCAAAGATCCTGGACATTAAGGCGGGGGGAGAGGACGAGCAGGAACTCAATAATTGCCTGCGCGCGGAGCTCAAAAGGAATCCGAAGCGCTGGCACGCGGCGGTGAAGGAATGGAGAGGCGTTTCCGAAGAAACCACGACAGGCGTTCATCGCCTTTATCAGATGCACGAGGCGGGGGAGCTAATGGTTCCCGCCATTAATGTGAACGACTCGGTCACCAAATCCAAATTCGACAATCTCTACGGATGCAGGGAATCTCTGGCTGACGGGATCAAGCGGGCGACAGACGTTATGATCGCCGGCAAGGTCTGCGTAGTCTGCGGTTACGGCGATGTCGGCAAGGGCTCTGCTCGCTCGCTCAGAGGGTTCGGCGCGCGCGTGATTGTCACGGAGATAGATCCCATTTGCGCCCTTCAGGCCGCGATGGAAGGTTTTGAGGTCGCCACGGTGGAGGATACGCTGGGAGAAGGCGATGTTTATGTCACCACTACCGGAAACAAGGATATCATCCGCGTGGAGCACATGCTCAAGATGAAGGACCAGGCCATAGTCTGCAATATCGGGCATTTTGACAATGAAATACAGGTCAACGAGCTCCGGAAGACCAAGGGCGTGACGGTCCTGAATATAAAGCCTCAGGTAGACCGGTTTAATATGCCCGGAGGCAAATCCATGTATCTGCTGGCTGAAGGCAGGCTGGTTAACCTTGGTTGCGCCAAGGGCCATCCGTCGTTCGTCATGAGCAACTCTTTCTCTAACCAGACGCTGGCGCAGTTGGAACTCTGGACCAAGAAGATGGAGATAGGCGTATACAGGCTGCCGAAGCATCTGGATGAGGAAGTCGCGCGGCTTCACCTGGAGAAGATCGGCGTAAAGCTTACCAAACTTACCAAGGATCAAGCCGCGTATATCGGCGTGAACCAGGACGGCCCGTATAAGCCGGAACATTACAGATATTAACCGACGCCCATAAAAAAGCGAACCCCGGGGACAATGACTGTCTCCGGGGTTCGCTTTTTAGCTGAGTTATATTATTTGGGGTCGGCCTTTGTTTTTCCTGCTTTATTCATCATCTTGGGATGATCTTTCCTGAACTGAGCAATTTCGGCTTTGTTGCTTTTTTCAAGTTCTTTGACTGCGGCTTTATTTTCCGCTTTTTTGGCCTCAATAGCCTTGCGTCTTTCCGCCTGGGGCTTGCCTTTAAGGCTTTCCCTGAGCGCCTTTGTTTCGTCGATATGTTTTTTTCTAAGTTCAGCGACAGCGTCGATATGCTTTTTCCTGAGCGTATCCATGGTCATTGCCGGCTCAGTTTGGGCCGGGCTCACGGCCGGAGCCGGCTGCGCGGGGGCTGTCACGGCCGGTTGCGAAGGCTGAACAGGTGCTGGATTGTCCTGGGCGCTCGCTGCGGCGCCAAAGAACGATACTAATGCTAGCGTAATAATTGTTTTCATCATTGTCTCCTGGATTAGAATAAATCTACCTTTTTATACTAGCATAAATGTAATCCCGTTTTAATCCAGACAGTGATTTCATTTTGTTTGGTAAAATATAGCAGAAAGAGTGTTATTGGCGTCACCATATGAAGCCCCGACGAATACCGAAAATTGAACCTATAACCCTGAGCGACACATGCAATCAGCGGTGTCTTTTCTGTTCCGCGTATCGTGCGATGCCGGCGCATACCGACGCGCAAATAGCCGCGATAATCGCGCGCTCGGACAGGCAGGTGATAATAGGCGGTTGGGAACCCACCGTGTCCGCGCGGCTTGAAAAAGTAGTGCGGCAGGCTGCATCTGCCGGCATACAAAGCATAGCGGTGTTTACGAACGCCATCCGTCTCTCGGATAAAAAATACGCGGACCGGCTTATCGACGCGGGCGTAACCATTTTTAATATTAATTTCCCAGCCCATACACGCAAGCTTTCTGATTCCATCACCCAGACCCCGGGAGCGTTTGAAAAAAGGGTGTCCGCCATAAAACATCTTCTTACAAGGCGGGACCGGACAGCCGTTTCCCTCTGTTTTGTGGTAAGTTCCGTGAATTATAAGATCCTGCCGGCCTACGCCGAGTATGTGGCCGACAACTTCCCCGGCATTGAGCATGTTACGCTTAATATGGTTTGTGTAAGCGGCTGGGCTTCGATTGCTGTTTCACTGGTTCCTAAACTAAGCGATATTGAGCCGTATTTGAAAGCTGCCACCGCTATTTTTATGAAGCGGCGCGTAACCTGCATAATAGATAATGTTCCGCTATGCCGCATGAGGGGATTCGAGTACGCTTCGGTCGCCGCGAGATATATTGTTGTCGACGGCGCGAAATCGGTTGCCGCGGATAAAACCTACCTGCGCGCGGCCTGCTGCGCGAAATGTAAACTTAAACAAATATGCCTGGGTCTGCGTCAGGATTATTATAATCTGAACGGGTCCGAAGAATTGATGCCGTCGCGGAAATCGGCCCGGTCCATAACTATGAAGATCTTAGAGGGGAAAAGAGAAAAACCCCGTTAATCTCTTCAAAAAAATGAGGATACGGCAGTTACAAATATGCTATTTTAAATTATATATCAGCCTGAGAAACTTGTTTTGGAACTGAGTTTTCCCTGTAATTATCATGAAACACCAATTCCCTGAAGGATTTTTGTGGGGCTCGGCCACTGCCGCGCTGCAGATCGAAGGCGGAGCGTCCGCAGATGGACGCGGGCCGTCGGTTTGGGACGTGTTCTGCCGCGAGCACCCGGAAAAGATATTTGAGCGGGCGACTCCCGAGGTTACCTGCGACCATTATCATCGCTACGAAGAGGATGTCCGCTGGATCAGGGATCTCGGACACAACGCCTACCGCCTTTCAATCTCCTGGCCGCGCCTTTTTCCCGAAGGGAGCGGCGCCCTGAACCAGGCTGGAGTGGATTTCTACCGCAGGTTATTTGATCTGCTCCGCAGCAACGGCATCACGCCGCACGTGACACTGTATCACTGGGACCTCCCGGACGCTTTGGCCCGCCGGGGAGGTTGGGAGAACCCGGAAACCATCGCGGCCTTTGAAACTTTCGCCGACGCGTGTTTTGAACATTTCGGCGACCAGGTTGAGCTGTGGTCCACTCTCAACGAACCGGGCTGGACCACGCTGAACGGCTATGTGACAGCCCTCCATCCGCCGGGCAAGACGGACCTGAAGGCCGCTGTTCAGGTTGCTACCAATTTCCTTATCGCTCACGCGCGTGTCGCCAGGTCGTTCCATAAGGCGGGCCGGCGGGGGAAGATAGGTTTAGCCCTGAACCTGTCCCCCGTGTATCCGGCTACCGACACCGCCGAAGACCGCCAGGCAGCTTCTCTCGCGGATGCGATCTTCAACCGCTGGTTCTTTGAACCGCTGCTGCTTGGGCGCTTCCCTGAGGAGGCCTTGGCTCTATACAATCGCTGCGGCTTCCTCCCTGATATCTCGGCGGCCGACCGCGCTCTGCTGGCTGCCCCCAGCGCTGATTTTGTCGGAGTCAACTACTATTATCCGCACCATGTTTCAGCTGAGGCCTCCGGCAACGATTTTCATCTTAACACCTCCGGGCGCCAGGACGAGAACTGCCGGTTTTCTATCGGAGGATTATTCCGCTTTGTCCGCAATCCGCGCGGCCAATACACGGACTGGGCCTGGGAGATACATCCGGACGGACTGTACGAATTGCTTATAAGGCTTCGTGATCTGCGGCCCGACCTGCCGGTTTATGTAACTGAAAACGGCATCGGTCGCGTGGAAGAATTGGCGGGCGGGACTGTGGACGACCAGGAAAGGATAGATTTTGTGCGGCTGCACCTTGAAGCGATACATCGCGCTATTCAGGCCGGCTGCCCGGTGAGGGGCTATTTTATGTGGGCCCTGATGGATAACTTCTCCTGGATCAACGGCTTTAAGAAGCGGTACGGCTTCCTGTTCATAGACAGGAAGACACTGGCGCGGTACCCCAAGAAAAGCGCGGCCTGGTTTTGCGAAGCGGCCCGTCGCAACGGATTCTGAAGACACCTCATAAGTGGAGATTACAAAAAATGAACGAACAGAACAGCTATAAACCGACCTTGGTGACGCTAATGGCGCCGCTCTCCGGCGTGCTTATGCCCATAGAGGCTGTTCCCGATCCCGTTTTTGCCCAGAAGCTTGTCGGAGACGGGATTTCACTGGACCCGACCACCCAGACCCTGCTGGCGCCGTGCGCGGGAGAGGTAATCCAGCTTCATAGCGCTGGCCACGCTCTCACGCTCAGGACCGCCGGAGATCTGGAAGTGATGATGCATATCGGTCTCGACACGGTCAATCTGAAGGGAGCGGGATTTACCACTCTTGTTAAAGTCGGAGATGCGGTGCTGTCGGGAGCGCCCCTGATAGAATTCGCGGCCGACGAGGTTGCAAGAGGCGCTCTCAGCCTTCTTACACAGATAGTTTTAATCACTCCGGAGCGGGTGAAAGCCATCCATAAACACGCCGGCATCGTCCTGGCAGGCAAGGATCCGATACTTACCGTAGAACTGGCTGAAATAAAAGCCGGGGCGGCAGCCGTGGAAACCGCGGCGCCACTGATTTCAAGGGCAGTCATTATTACTAACCCGTCCGGGCTCCATGCCCGTCCTGCCGCCACGCTTGCCGGTCTTGCCCGAGGCTATCGCTGCGACCTCCACCTTCGCAAGGGTGAAGAGCAGGCCAATGCCCGGAGCGTCTCGTCCATTATGGCACTTGATATACGGCACGGGGACAAGGTTTTTCTTATTGCCGGCGGCCCGGACGCGAGGGAAGCCCTTGATGCTTTGCTTCCCCGTCTGGAGGCGGGTCTGGGAGAGGCTGCGGGGGAAGCGCAGGTGTCGGCGGCTCCCGGCGCCACGACGGCTCCATCCGGCGATCCCGATCTGTTGACCGGTATCAGCACCTCGCCGGGTCTGGCGGCAGGCAAGGCTTTTATTGTGGCCAGGGCGGAGATCCAGGTTCCGGAGCACGGCGGTAAACCTGAGCAGGAACGGCACAAACTTGAGGACGCTTTAGCCTCAGCCCGCCTGCAGCTTGACGCCATCCACTCCCGCGTGAAGGCTTCCGGTAACCCGGAAAAGGCCGATATATTCGGCGCCCATCTTGAATTACTCGAAGATCCCGATCTTCTTGACCTTGCTGAAAGCGCCATCGCGAAAGGCAAAAGCGCGGCTTTCTCCTGGAAGGGGGCATTTACCGCCCACGCCGACCGGCTGGCCGGATTATCCAATAAACTGCTGGCGGAGCGCGCCAACGATATAAAAGATGTGGGGCGGCGGGTGCTTGAGCGCCTGCTTGGAATGGCTGAGGGGGACATCGCCGGAATTCCGGACGAGTCCATTCTGATCGCCGAAGAGCTCACGCCTTCGGATGTCATTTCTCTGGACCTTAAGAAAGTGAAGGGCTGCGGCACGATCGGAGGAGGAGCCACCTCGCATGTGGCTATCCTGGCGCGCTCGCTCGGACTTCCCCTTGTGGTCGGTTTGGAACCGCGCGCGCTGGAAATAGCCCGGGGAACCCCTCTGATCCTGGACGGCGGGAAAGGTATTGTACGCCTTAACCCGTCAAAATTAGAGATGGAAAAGATACGCGGACGGCTTGCCCGCATGGAGACCCGGCGCGCCGAGGAAGCCAAATTTGCCGACCGCCCCGCCGTCACCCTTGACGGACATAAGGTGAAGGTGTTCGCCAATATAGGCAATATGCAGGAAGCGAAAGAGGCTGTTAAGCTCGGCGCAGAGGGCGTGGGCCTGCTGCGCTCGGAATTTCTATTTCTTGACCGGACCGAAGCGCCTACGGAGGACGAGCAGACTCAGGCATACCGGACCGCGGCAGAGGCTCTGGGTAAACAGCGGCCCTTGATCATCCGCACGCTGGACGTAGGCGGAGATAAGCATCTCTCCTATCTCCAGATCCCCAAAGAGGATAACCCTTTCCTCGGCGAGCGTGGTATTCGCGTCTGCCTGAACCGACCTGAACTGCTGCGAACGCAGGTGCGCGCCATCCTGCGTGCCGGGCGCTCCGGGCCTGTGCAGATAATGTTCCCTATGATCACCGATATCGGTGAGTACCGGGCGGCCCGGGCCATCGTGAAGCAGGAGATGGAAAACCTTGGCGCGGCCCAAGTGCCCGTCGGCGTCATGATAGAGGTTCCGGCGGCGGCCGTCCTGGCGGCGGGGTTCGCTTCAGAAGTTGATTTCCTTTCCATAGGCACCAATGATCTGACTCAATACACTCTTGCCATGGACCGTGGTCACCCCGGGCTGGCTGCAAAAGCTGACGCGCTGCATCCTAGCGTGCTTAAGCTTATCAGCGGCGTCGTGGAGGCCGCTCACGCCGGCAAGAAGCCCATAGGCGTCTGCGGGGGACTCGCGGGCGACCAGAAAGGAATTCCGCTGCTGGTAGGCCTGGGTGTGGACGAACTCAGTGTTAGCGTGTCCGAAGTCCCCGCCGTGAAGGCGGCGGTGCGCCGGTTAAAGCTGGAGGACTGCAGACGCCTGGCAAAACAGGCTCTTACCCTCGGGACGGCTGCCGAAGTGCGCGCGCTGTTCTCACCTGAGACGGAGGAATAAATCTATGATAAACCTTGCAAAAAATGCCTTTGCCATGCTCCAGAAGATCGGTAAGTCGCTCATGCTGCCGGTCTCGGTTCTCCCGGTGGCCGGATTGCTGCTCGGGCTCGGTTGCGCCAACTTCTCGTTCATTCCGGAAGTGATCTCAAAGCTGATGGCGCAATCCGGAGGCGCGATCTTCGGCAATCTGCCGCTTATCTTCGCCATCGGCGTCAGCCTTGGTCTGACCAATAACGACGGCGTAGCGGCGCTGGCCGGCACTGTTGGCTATGCTGTATTGGTGGCCACCATGGGCGTCATAGGCGGGGTGCTGCATACTGAACTCACACCTATTATGGGTATTCCCTCCATTGAGACCGGCGTCTTCGGAGGAATCCTGATCGGCGGCGTTGCCGCCATATTGTTTAACAGATATTACAGAGTGAAGCTTCCGGCGTATCTGGGCTTTTTCGCTGGTAAGCGTCTTGTGCCCATCCTGACGGCCTTTGCCGCCATCGCCCTTGGCTGCGTACTGAGTCTGGTGTGGCCGCCTATCGGCGCTGCCATTAAACACTTCTCCGCCTGGGCCTCAGCCGGATCCCCTGCTACCGCTTTCGGCATCTACGGTATCGTGGAGAGATTGCTCATTCCCTTCGGTCTGCACCACATCTGGAATGTTCCTTTCTTCTTCCAGGTGGGGGATTTTACGGATGCCGCCGGTAAGATTATCCATGGCGAGATACACCGGTTTGTCGCCGGAGATCCCGCGGCCGGCAACCTGGCCGGCGGATATCTTTTCAAGATGTGGGGCCTGCCGGCAGCGGCTATGGCCATCTGGTACAACGCCAAACCGCCGCAGCGTGCGCGCATCGGCGGCATCATGGTGTCGGCCGCGCTGACTTCGTTCCTGACCGGGATAACCGAACCGATAGAGTTCTCTTTTATGTTCGTGGCGCCGGCGCTCTACGCCGTCCACGCCGTTATGTCCGGCGCGGCGTTTTCCCTGTGCGTGCTTCTGGGCATCAAACACGGCACCACGTTCTCGCACGGCCTGATCGACTATATCGTCCTCTTCCCCAAATCGACTCATGCGCTGTGGCTGATGGTGGTAGGCCCGCTTTGGGGCATGATGTACTTCGGGGTGTTCAACTTCGCCATCCGGCGCTGGAACCTGGAAACTCCGGGTCGCGAGCCTGACGCGGGGGCCGAAGACGCGCAAGCCAGGCCCGTGCATGAATTCTCTCATCAACTTGCGCTCGCCTTTGGCGGCAAGAGCAACTTTAAGAGCCTTGACGCCTGCATCACGCGTTTGCGCGTTGAGGTGTACCACATCTCAAAAGTGAACAGTGAAAAGCTCAAAGGTCTGGGGGCGGTAGGAGTGATGATTGTGGGAAACGGCGTGCAGGCTATTTTTGGGCCTCAGTCGGAGAACATGAAAACCGATCTTGAAGAGTACCTCGCCTCAGCCGGACCGGAAGCTGAGTTAGACGGGGAACCGCAGATCGTGGCCCAGGCCCCGGTTTCCGCCGGCTTTGCGGCGCCTGAGCGGGATCCTGAGGCGGCGGCAAAAGCCCGGGCCTGGATTACGGCTCTGGGCGGACCTGAGGCGATTCTCTCTATAGAAGTGTGCGCGCGCACCCGCCTGCGGGTGGCGCTGGCAGGCAATAAGGCGCCTGATATCGCGGCGCTGAAAAAGGCCGGAGTTCAGGAAGTTATGACGCTTCCCGGCGGGATACACCACCTGCTCGTAGGCTTAAACGCTGATCAATACGGGGTGGAAATAAAAGCGCTGCTTGCCGAAGGCTGATGCTCATATCGCCGGGGCACCAGGCGTGTGTTTTGCGCGGTGAGCTGTGCGTTTTTTGAATTTCTCGTTTAAAAGTCAGCTTGTTTATACAGAAAATATGGAAAAACTAAAAGCGGTGGAATCTCTTATTGTTCAGCAAAAAAAGGAATGGGGGGAGATCTTAACAGGCTTTGATACAAAGAACAAATATGCCGTTCTTGACCCTTCAACTCAACAGTTGTATTGGGCTGCGGAAGAAAGTTCTGTTTTAGCCAGATTTTTTCTTAAAAAATTAAGACCTTTTGTTATTCACATCCTATCCCTGGATGGGAAAGCGGTCTTGAAAATCGTGAAACCTTTCCGCTTTTACTTCCATGAGATGATCGTTTTTAAATCTGACGGTAAGTTCCTGGGAAGAATTAAACGCGAGTTCTCCCTGCTGACGAAAAATCTCACGGTTCAGGACGCACAGGGTGTCGTGCTGTATACCATCTACGCGCCTATCCTTCACCCCTGGACTTTTAAGATCTCACAAAATAATATTGAAGCGGGCGAGATAGTGAAAAAATGGAGCGGTTTAGGTAAAGAGGCTTTCACGGATGCGGATAATTTTGGCGTCAGATTTCCCCAAGGGGCAAGTGAGGCGCAAAAAGCAGTGCTTCTCGGCGCCCTGTTCCTGATAGACATGGTCTACTTTGAAAGATAAATATGTCCCTGCGTGAAACTCGCGCATTTTAGTGCGCGGGTTTTATGGCTAGTTTTTCGTTGTACGCGTCAACGCTGAAAATGTTTTCAAGCGGCAGACGCGGCGGCCGGTCCGCCTCCATCCCCGCCTGCTGCGGCGTAAGTGAGCTCAGGTCTTCGCTTTTCTTTCCCACATTTATAAGCGCGATCACCAGGTTTCCGTCCGGGATACCGAGGGCAAGCCTCACTTTTTCATTATCAAAACCGGCTATTGGGTGAGCCACAAGTCCAAGCTCGGTGGCGCGTAGCTGCATGGTCGAAACCGCCATGCCCATGTCAAAAAGAAAATATTCCCGTTCTTTTATCACGCAGTCGTTTTCTTTCCTGGCGAAGGCGGCGATTATTAGTGAGGCGTTCTTCACCCAATCGTTGTTTTTGCTCAGACATTGATGCACTTTCGCAAGCGATTCCTTTGACCTGACAAAAACGAATTTCCACGGCTGGTTGTTGAAGCACGAGGCTGTCAGCTGTGCCGCGGTAGCAAGCTCCAGGATTATCCCGTCCGTTATTTCCACAGGCCCGAAAGCCCTGTAAGAACGTCGTTTTTCGATAGCTTCTTTCACGTCCATAATAAACCTCCATGCTAATAATGATAAGGGGGCTGACCCGTTGGTTAACTTTTATTAAGCCCTCAAAAACATATTACCATTTCTTGCTTCTGACTAAATTGTAGGGGGGATTCGGTTAAATCACCAGATCGCGGGGGCGCGGGGTGACTTTACTTTCGCGTAATGCTTTCACCAGGCGAATCCATTCCTTCGCGCTGACAACTGTGAGTTCCGGGAGTTCCGGGGAGTTCCGGGGAGTTCCGGGGAGTTCCGGGGACAGTGTATTTAATTCCAAAAACTACCAGCTTTTTGCCTACGATAGTCGCGCATTAATTTCTTAAAAATAACCAAATTACTCCGATAATCAGGCGGAACTTGTCCGGGTTTTACATACCCCGGAACTATCGTGGGTGCACCTTGGTTGCGGACAATTTAGTGGATGTGATGACGTGCATGAGAGGGCTTAAATGACATTTCCAGCCCCGAAGCGCTTAATATCCCCATAAATGTTTTTAATTCCGGGTTTCCCTTTTTCGAAAGTGTTTTATAAACACCTGCTCTCGAAAGGGAAACTTTCTTAGCCATTTTAGAGACGCCATGAGCCCTGACTACCTGTGCTAATACGGCAAGCATAAGCGCCGGATCGTTTTCTTCTACGGCGGCGTTCATGTAAAGCGCGGCTTCTTTAGGATCTTTAAGCGCTTTATTTAAATAGTCGTCATGGGTTCTGTAATTTTTCATAAATTCCTCTTATAGTCGTCCCAGTACTCAATCGCTTTTTTAACATCTTTTGTCTGACCACCTTTGTTTCCGGCGCAAAGTAAAACGATTACTTCACTGCCGTGGAGCCCGATATAAATCCTATATCCCGGACCATAATCAATTCTCAGTTCGATAATTCCATGAGCAATCTTTTTATGGTCGCCAAAATTTCCGAGCTCTGCACGCGTAACCCGCACTCTGATTTTGGCGGCTCCGAGACGGTCTTTAAGCGAATCAACGTATTCGGTATATGCTTCAATTCCAGTATTTGTCTTATAGATTATTGACTTCTTAATCATTGGTAATAGTGTACACTATAGTTTACAGCTAATCAAGGGCTATTTTGCAAACCACTCTTTGGTTGATGCGGGTTCGATTTTCAGCATTAAAAGTGTGGGAAATTTTTTTGGGGGGTCCGGGAACCGCAGTATATATAATCCCGAATTAAATATACTGCCCCGAATCTATCCGGGCAGGAAAAAATGTGTTTTTTGGATTTGAACTAGATTCTGTTCTTGGTTCTTTTGGTATTATATATGTATAAAGCAAAATGAGCGGAGCGAGAAGGTGTTTTTTTAAATAAAAAACGCGACGCGAAATTAGGTTATTTATAATTTAAAATCACCGTTTGTGTGGAAGACCCGGAGGTTACACTATGAAAGAGCTGAACTGGCGACTTTTGCTGCTTGGCGGATTGTTGTGCGCTGTTGCCGCGGCCGCGACCCCGTACGTGACGCTGAAGCTTGGGCAGAGCGTGGACCTGACCATCGGCGGCATGTTCCTGGCCGCCTATGTGCTGGGCAAGCGGATGGAGGGCCAGGCGCTCGCCATCGAGCTGAACATCATCCAGACCATGATCGGCCTCGTGTCCAGCATCGCCTTTATGGTCGTGATCCTCGCGGCCTTCTTCTACATCCAGAATGTCTTCGGCCGCAACATCGGTTTCGATCTTACGACCTGGCAGATGTTCCTCTGGCTGCTGGTCTCCGCCAACCTCGGCGTTTTTATGGGAATATTACCGAGGAGTTCCATCCTAAGGGACCACTCCATCCCGTGGCCGGCCAGCAAGGCAACCCTGAGCGTGGCGCAGACGCTGACCGATCCCAAGGCCAACGCCGCCACAAAGACCAAGCGCGACGTGCTGATGGTCAGCACCGGCGTGGCCGGCTTTATGACTTTCCTGCGCGACGGGCTCGGGGTCCTCAGCCCGATAGTCGGCAGCCCGGCCCTCAACATTGCCCTCGGGCCCGAATTCGCGGCCATGGGTATAGGCATGCTGGTGCCGCTCTCCGTAGGCCTCTCCGGGCTGCTTGGCACCTGGCTGGTCAGCGCCTTCGGCGAGACGGTGGCGAAGTATTCCGCCCTCTCCGGCGTGGCCAAGGAGAACTTCGGCAGCTGCCTGAGCACCCTCAACTCCGTGGGCGGCCTGGATGGCGCGCCTAAGGCGGTTGCGATGGACTTCCTGAACACCACCTGCGGCAAGGCCGGGGAATTCGTCGGCGCCTCCTCCCATTTTAAATATGTGGTGCAGTGGATGATGTGGCCGGCCACGGCCATGATGATAGCCGCCGCGCTGACCAGCATAATCATCCCGATAATTCTTCACTTCATGCACCGGGATAAGGTCAAGTTCGAGAAGCATGAGTTTAAATCCATGGCCGACGAGAATATACCGCTCTGGTGGACCGTTACGGGCATCGCCATCACCGTGACGCTGCTGGTCTGGATGACCAGCACCTGGTTTGACATGCCCTGGCCTGAGGTGCTGCTGGCGGTAGCCATCCAGCCGATACTGATCATCGCCGGCTTGCGCGTGCTGGGCATTACCGGGTCGGGCCCGGTCTCGCTGATGGCCAACGCCACGCAGTTCCTGTTCGGCATCATCTGGCCCGCCCAGATAAGGTCCAACCTGACCGCCGCCTATATAAGCGCCAACCCGCAGGCCACGTCGGAGAATGTCGTGCCGTCGTTCTGGGTGGCCCAGCGGCTGGGCGGCAAGTTCAAGACCCTGATCCTGGCCCAGATGATAGTCATACCGATAGGCGCGATCCTGACGCCGTTCATGTTCAACATGCTTGAACGCACCTACGGCATAGGCCTCAACCCCGGCCAGCTCGCCGCCCCGACGGGCCTAAAGATCGCGACGCTCGCCATCGTGATGGAGAAAGGCCTGGCCTTCCTGCCGCACGGCGCGCTGCAGGCTTCCATAGCCGCGATCTTCATCGGCGTCTTCTTTGAGTTGCTGCTCGCATTCAAGAAGACCAATGAGAAGGGCCATGAAGTGAGCCGCTTCTGGATGGTCCCGATTCCTGCCGCGCTGGGGTTCGCATTGATCCTTCCGGCCACCCTGAACATCGGTATGGCCATCGGGAGCGTGGTTTCGGCCGTCTGGCAGCGGTTCTCCCCGGGCGAAGACAAGTCGTTCGGTCTTTATGCTACGCCCCTGGCCTCGGGCCTGGTGGCTGGAGAGGCGATGGTGGGATCGATCCTGCTTCCGGCGATGGCGGCGTTGATGGAACTGATTAACTGATAACCACCGTCAGTTCGAACTATTAAATTGCGGGGTCGGATTTGAACCAGCTCTTAAAACTTAGGAAGGAGGAATCATATCTTTCCAATGAGGAATAATGTTGTTTTAGGCTGTGAACCAGATTTTGTTTTCGGGAAACATTGCCTGACGCTTGATTTAACGGCTGTTTAATGGCATAATAATGGCATAGGATGGCCATCAATATGCCGATAAAATTCAAACCAAGATACCAGATAACCAATAAAATCGCTTCGGCATTAATAAAGCTGGAAGGCCTAAAGGAGCGCATTAAATGCCTGCCGATGACGCCTTCTGTCCTCGCCCACCTAAGGGAGACTGCAAAACTGTTCTCAACGCATTACTCTACTAAAATTGAAGGTAACAGACTGTCGGAAAAGGATGTGGAAGGCGTCCTGACCCAACATCGACACATTCCCGGACGGGAACGGGATGAGAATGAAGTTAAAGGGTATTATAAGGCTTTGGAAGAAGTTGAGCGGCTGGCAACGAAAAAGATCGCAATAACGGAAAAACAAATCCAGACTATTCATGCCAATGTGATGCGCGCGGGCAGAAGCGCTACGGTTCCAACGCCGTATCGCGATGGTCAGAATGTAATAAAAAACAGTACTACCGGCAGCATCGTCTATATGCCGCCTGAGGCCAAGGACGTCCCGGCATTAATGACGGCTTTGGTAAGCTGGCTCACCACTATGGATGACGAGATCCCCGCCCCTATTCGCGCGGCTATCGCTCATTATCAATTTGCTACTATCCATCCATACTACGATGGCAACGGCAGAACGGCCCGCCTTTTGACTACACTGATCCTTCATGTCGGCGGTTACGATCTAAAAGGCATTTATTCGCTGGAAGAGTACTATGCGCGGAATTTACAGGCGTACTATGATGCTCTTACCGTCGGTCCTTCGCATAATTACTATATGGGACGGGAGAAGGCGGATATTACAGGTTGGCTCGAATATTTTATTAACGGAATGGTAGATGCTTTTGAGAAAGTTCAGGCCCAGGCCAAAGCTGCGGGAGACAACTCCGAGGATGATGCATCACCAATGTTGCGTCAGTTGGGTCCGCGTCAGCGGAAAGCGTTGACACTTTTCGTGCGCCAGGAATTGATCGCCAGCATCGATATCGCCAAGCTTTTCAATTTTGCGCCCCGGACCGCCCGGGCTCTTCTCGGCCAGTGGGTGAAAAATGGTTTCCTTGTTGTCGCCGATCCCTCCAAGAAAGCGCGAAAATACAAACTGGCGAAAAAGTTTTCGAGTTTGTTTTAAATCTCAAAATATAAGAACTTGCGGTTAACCTTAACTGCCGTCAGTCTGAGCATTAAAAAGTGGCTCCCCGGTTCTTACAACGCCATTTCAATTGCGGCAAAGCACGCAAAAATATCGCAAAAACAGCCTTTTCCAACCCGACAATATGGTGTCGGGGTCATCTGCTACATTATAATGAGAAATTTTTGTCCATGGGGGGCGCTATGAAGATGCAAAGCAGAAAAGTTGAAGCGTTGCATATGTTAAATAAGTCTGCAGGGCCGAAGGCCGGGAAACTTTTTTCTGATATTCGTTCCCTGATTGAATCCTCGCGTCAACAGGTAGCGCAGGTGGTCAATACCGGACTTGTCATGCTTTATTGGAGTATCGGCAAACGGATCCGACAAGATATTCTGAATGAGAAGCGGGCAGAATATGGGGAAAAGATTGTGCATACACTGTCTGCGCAATTGGCCCGTGAATACGGACAGGGGTTTACAAAGGCCTCATTGTTCAGAATGATCCAGTTTTCTGAACTTTTCCCGGACATAAAGATTGTCGCATCACTGATGCGACAATTGAGCTGGACTCATTTTCTACAGCTTCTGCCCTTAAAAGATCCTCTAAAGAGGGATTTCTACGCTGAGATGTGTCGAATTGAGAATTGGAGCGTGCGCACCCTTAAAAAAAAGATAAGCGGGATGTTATATGAGCGCACGGCGCTTTCAAGAAAGCCGGAAAAGCTTGCTGCCATGGAAATCAAGAAGTTGCGGCAGGAGGATAAGCTTTCGCCTGATATGGTTTTCAGGGATCCGTATTTCCTGGATTTCCTCGGTCTAAAGGGTGCGTACCAGGAGAAAGATGTGGAATCGGCTATCCTGCGGGAGATGGAATCATTTATCCTTGAGCTTGGAAGCGGTTTCGCTTTTATGGGCCGGCAAAAGAGGATGCAGGTAGGCGGGAATGTCGCCAAAATTAGCGATCA
>SESG01005016.1_pt1 | contig 27672 bp, 28 predicted proteins | sample 3171421 | NCBI WGS metagenome assembly SESG01 (sample SAMN10866946, study PRJNA518727) | freshwater metagenome | biome: subpolar coniferous forest; feature: holomictic lake; material: water; isolation source: holomictic Lake 227, 6 m and 8 m depth | place: Canada: near Kenora, Ontario | collected...
GGCGGAAACCGACCGGGCCGTCGGTCTCGCTGAGCCGGCCCTCGCTCTCTGCGACGATGTCGCCGCCCAGCGCCCGCAGCCGATGCTCGCCTCGATGGATCCAGAGGCCGGCCCGGCCGTCCCACCTGCGCTCGTAGCGGCTCTCGAGGTTGGTCCCCAGGGGGTGGCGCAGGGCGACCCGGAGGCGCTGCAGGAGGGAGAGCCCCAGGATGTTCACCTCGGGTGAATCCCGCCAGGAGCGGCACCCCTCCGGGAGCGGGGCGAGGCCGAAGGCCAGGGTGAACGCGTCGAGCACCGGATCGGCGGGGCCGGCGCGACGGAAGAGGGAGAAGAGCAGATCGCCCTGGAAGGCCTGCACGCTCCCGCCACGGTCGGAGACCAGCAGGGTCTCGCCGAGGAGCCCGAGCCGGACCGAGAGTCCCCAGGTTGCGCCATCGACGGCGAAGCGCCATTTCCGACCGGGAGGGAGGCCCAGGGCCCCGGCGAGGGACCCGTTCACCGGAGCCTGCTCCACCGCCTCCCCGGCCGCGGGCGTGCCGTCCAGGACGAGCCCCCCGTCGCCGTCGAGGTAGCCGGCCAGGTGGAAGGGTCGGGTGGGCGCACCCAGCCAGCCGCCCTGCTGGACGTGAAGGTGAAGGTGGGGCTGGGTGGATCGTCCGCTGTTGCCGCAGCGGCCGATCGGCGTGCCGGGGACGAGCCACTGACCGGGCGCGACGGCGACGCTCCCCTGGCGCAGGTGCGCGAGCAGGACCGATGGGCCACCTGGAAGCTGGAAGAGCACGTGGTTGCCCCAGTTGTCCCGAAGGTTGATCTCGCCGGGCGGGTTGTCCGGCACGTCGCCGCGACAGGAGAGTACCGTTCCCCAGGCCGGGGAGACCACCGGAAGGTCGAAGGCGTGGAAGTCCTCGAGCCGTTCGCCTCCGCCCAGGAAGCTTCGCCCCTCCTGGGTCCGGACGAAGTCGAGCGCGTATCGCCACGGGCCGCCGTGGGTGAGGGCGCCCCCCATCGGCTGGGAGACCTCCATGGGCGCGAGGAAGGGAGGGCGCAGCCCGATGCTGGAGGGGTCGACGCCCCGCGCCCTCGCCAGCCGCTGGCGGCTCAGGCTCTCCTCGGGCCGCGCAGGCCCTGGGAGCCAGAACCGGGACCAGGCCATGCCATGCTCGGCGCGCAGGGCCGCGCGGACGAGCCATGCCGAGAGCAGGAACGGCGCGGAGAGGGGGGGCAGGCCGAGGGGCCAGAGGGTGGCGAGGAGCCCCGCCGAGAGGGCGGTCGACGCGACCACGCCGGCGGCGACGACCGCCAGGCTGCGCCGGCTGGCGGTGGTGTGCGTGCCGAGGACGAGCGCGGTGAGCGCGCCGTTGAAGGCCGCCAGCATCGGCAGCGAGGAGCCGGCCGGCGCCCCCCCCGCCGCGACGAGGACCCAGGCCAGGCCGCCGCCGCCGAGCGCGAGGAGCCCGAGGACCGGAGAGGCGAGCAGCACCGCGGCGAGGATGGTCGCCCCGGAGACGGGATTGGGGACGTAGAGCAGCGCGCCGACGGTGGAGAGAGCGCCGGTCAGCTGTGGGCCGAGCCAGGCCGGGAAGAGGATGGCCGGGGCCAGGCCTCGCACCGGGATCCCCAGCGCACTCGCGGCGGGGAGCAGCGTCCAGGCGGCGCAGAGGAACGGCGCGCCCAGCAGCGGCAGGTCGTGGGCCCTCCGCAGCACGGGGCCGAGCGCCGATCCGAGGAGCACCACGAGCCCTCCGCCCAGCGATGCCAGGAAGACCAGAGTGGCGTTCGCGGAGTGGAAGGCGCCCAGCACGAGCCCCACGTAGAGCGCGTTCAGAAGATCCGTTTCACCCGCCAGCCCGGGCAGGCGCAGGAGCGCCCGGACCGCCATCGCCGAGAGGGCCGCCGTCAGGCCCAGGAGGCCGACGGCCGGGTCGAGCAGGGTCGCAGCGAGCACGAGCGCGCCGACCGCAGGTGACGATGCCAGGAAGAGCGACCCGCCGGCCGTGAGGAGGGGGCGCACGTCAGCCGACCGCCGGGAAGGGGATGACGTTGTCGGGATGGGCCAGGTGGGCGGGCATCCGCTCGTGGGCGCACATGCTGTCGAGGTCCTCGGCGGTGCGGATGACGCTCACCGCCCGGTCCGGGTGGATCATCACCACGGCGGGCCGGTACTCGATGAACTGCATCCACTGCGTGTTGTTGTAGGCGCCGACCGGGGAGATGACGAGCCGGTCGCCGGGCTGGAGCGGAGGGAGCTGGACCGAGGCGCGCACGACGTCGATGTTCATGCACATCGGCCCGTACAGCACGGTCTCGCGCGGCTCCCCGCGCGGCGGCGAGGCCAGCCGGACATCGTGGTTGTACCAGAAGGCGGTGAAGAGCAGGTTGATGCCGGCGTCGAGGATCGCCGCCGGGCACCCACCGGGAAGCTGCTTCCGGCCGACCACCGAGGTGACGAGCACCTGGGCGTCGTCGACCACGGCCCGGCCGCTCTCGAAGACGAGCGCCGGCCGCTCGTCGCCCCTCTCGAGGCGGTGAGCGGTTCCCTCCAGGAAGGCGGCGCAGATGGCCTCGGCGAACTCCTCGCGGTCGGGCACCGCCTGTTCGGGCGGCAGGTAGATTCCCTGCAGCGCGTTCCGGGACGGGAAGCCCCCGCCGATGTCGAGGTAGTCGAGGCGGGTGTGGCCGTCGGCCTCGACCTCCTTCATGAGCCCGCACAGGATCCGCACCTGCGCGGCGTAGGCCCGCGGGTCGAGGATGAAGGTGCCGATGTGGCTGTGCAGTCCGACGAGCTCGAGGTGCGGGCTCGACTGGACGGTGGCGATGGCCTCGCGGGCCTGACCCGACTCCAGGTGGAAGCCGAAGCGACTCCAGGGCTCGGAGAACCCGGTGTCGAAGTTCACGCGCAGTGCAACCGGGACCGGCTTGCCGCGGCGTCGGGCGATCTCCTCGATGGTGCGGAGCTCGTCCAGGTGGTCCACGTGCAGGTGGGCGCCCTCGGAGATGGCCCGCTCCAGGATGGCCCGTGGCTTGTGCGGGCCGTTGAAGAGGATGCGGTTCCCGGGGACGCCGAGCCGGCGCGCCTTCTCGTACTCGAAGCGCGAGACCACCTCGGCCCAGGATCCCTCCTGGTGCAGCACGTTGCACACCGCTCCGTTGTAGTTGGTCTTGTAGGACCAGCCGTGGATGACCTTCACCCCGCGCGAGGCGAAGGCCTGGTGGAGCCGGCGGACGTTGCTGCGCAGCCGCTGCTCGGAGGTGACGAAGAGCGGCGAGCCGAAGCGCTCGACCAGCGTCGCCACCGGCACCCCGTCGATGGCCTCCTGGGCGTCGCTGCGAACCCGGCGCTGGCCGAACTTGTTCAGCTGGTGGAACTCCATCGGGGTGATGCGGGGCGCTTCCCATTCGTTCGTGGACATGGCGTGTCTCCGGTGCAGGGGCTCAGGCCGAGAGGCGTGGGCGGGGATCGGGGAGGGTGCGGGGGAGGGTGGAGCCGCTCATGCTCACGCTCACGATCTCCTCCATGGAGACGATGATCTCGCGGGCGTGGCGGATGAAGGTGACGCCGGGGCGGGGCGGGGAGAGCGGCAGGTCCTCCCGGCGAACCCCCTGCTGGAGGGCCAGCAGCGCCGCCGGGAGGTTCCGGCCCACGGCGTGGGAGAGGTAGATCCAGGCCGGGAAGCGCGGATTGATCTCGATGACGTGGAGCGTCCCCGAGTCATCGCGAAGCATCTCCAGTTCGAGCGGACCGTTCCACCGGAGGGCCTGCATGATCCGCTCCCCGGCGGAGAGCAGGTCTCCGTCGTCGATGGCCACGCCCGCCCAGGCCTTGCCCTTCTCGGTGAGGGCCTGCTTGCGCATCATCACCGGCCCCACCAGCGCGCCGGTGCCGTCGCCGAGTGCGGTCAGGTTGACCTCCTCGCCGGCGACGTGGGCCTGGACCAGCACCGGGTAGCCCCAGGCGCGGGCGATCTGGCCGAAGCGGTAGGCGGCCTCGGCCGGGTCGTGGACCACGTAGGCGTCGTAGAGGACACCTTTCACGACGAGTGGATAGCTCCAGGCGCCCTCCTCCTCGGCGGTGCAGCGCTCGAAGAACCCGGGGTCGCTCACCGGGCGGACCCGCGGCGTGGCCACACCGGCCCGCGCGCAGAGGGCCGGCAGCCGGTCCTTGTCGCGGCTGCGGAGCTGCTCGCGCCCGGGGAGTACCGTGCGCACCCCGCGCCGGGCCAGCTCCGGCTGGAGCGCGATGAAGTTGGGGAGCTCGGCGTCGAGGCTGGGGATGATGGCGTCGAGGGGCTCCACGGCCAGGATCTCCTCCAGACGCTCCATGAGGGCGTCGGCGCCGGCGGCCGGGTAGGGGAGGAGGTGACCTCCTGCGGCGTCGTCCGGGTGGTAGAGGCCGGGGTCGAGCGTCCCGTAGCCGAGCCCGACGATGCGGCCCCGGAATCCGACGGACTCGCTCAGGCAGCGCGCCACCGCGCAGCCGGGGCCGGGGTTGTCCGGGCGCGCGTTCACGCCGGTGAGGCCGACCGTCCACTGCGTCCAGGGGCGCCGAAGCCGGCGGGCGGTCATGGCAGGTACCTCCGCAGCTGGTCCACGAAGGCCTCGGTTGCAGCGGCGACCACCGCCGTGCGCTGGGCGAAGTGCGCGGCGAGCCGGCCGACGACCTCGTCCTCCGGCAAGCCCTCCTGCAGGAGCCGCAGCGCGATCTCCCCGCTCGGGTTCAGCCGGTAGGTCCGGCCGGTCTTGGTGTCGAAGGCGGCCCCGTCCTTGCTCAGCACCAGGTCCTTCGTGCGCTTCACGTCGATGGCTGCTCTTTCCATGGTCTCTCCCGTCGGATTCCCTTCCTGGACGGGGAATCTGCCGGACGACCTAGGCGCCACGATGGAGGGATGGTGGAGGAATCGAGGAGGCGGCCAAAGCCCAGGTGGGGCTGGTTCCTGGCCCCCCGTCACGGCCCCGTCGTCACCGTCACCGTCCCACCCGCCGGGCCGTGGAGGAGGAGCCATCCGAGCCCCGGCTGCGAGACTGCCGGGAAGGTGAAGGTGCCGTCGCCGTTCAGACCTTCCAGCATCTCGAACGCGCTCCCGTAGGTCCGCCAGGCGCGCGCCCCGGTGACGGTCACCGGCATCGCCGAGCCGCCCAGCGGTACCGAGCGCCACTCGGCCCATCCCTCCGGGCCCATCGGGACGGAGGTGGTCGCTCCGACCGGCAGCCGAGGCACGGTCTCGAGCGGGCGGTTCACGTAGCCGCCCGATCTCGTCCACTCCTCGCCCTGGCGCACGAGGATCTCCAGGTCCTCGAGGTTGCGGCCATGGTTTCCGGGGATGACGAGCATCATGGCCGCCCGGTCGTCGCTCCAGGTGGGGTTCACCACCTGTGGACTCCGGCCGGTGCCGAGCGGCGGCGTCGCGATGACGAGGCCGGGGAGCTCCGGGACCGTCGTCACCGTGAGGCGAGGGCTCTTCCCGAAGCGGAGCATGAGCGAGTCGGGGGACTCGTTCACGACGAGCCAGCTCCTGCCCACCCGTGTGCGCCATGCGGCGGAGAGGGGCGCCGCGATCCCCTCCATCCGCTGTCCGTGCGCCGACTGGTCGAGGAAGGCGCCGGTCGAGGACGGCTCCCGCAATGCGAGGTAGCGCGACGCCCCCTCGCCCACCACGCGGAAGGCCCGGAGCGGGGACGCGTCGGAGGCGAGCCAGCCATCCGTCCGGTAGCGCAGCCCTTCGTCACGGGTCGTGAACGTGCCGTCCTCCTCGAGCGACAAGATGGAGAAGCTCGTGGACCCGGCCGGGCCCTGGACGAGGCGAAGGATCTCGAAGGTGGAGGCGTAGGTTCCGGTCGCATACGCGGCGAAGCCCGGCGGGGGCTCGACCGGAGGCGGAGCCACGGGGGGAAGCGGGGCCGGAAAGGCGACGATCGTGCCCAGGTCCTGGAGTGCGCGGAGCATCACCCGGTGCGCGACCGCGAGGGCGTTGAAGTTCCGCCCGGTGGGGCCCATCACCACGACGGCGAGCCCCTGCGACGGCGCGACGAGGAGCTGCGCCTGGTAGTAGAACGAGCCCCCGTTCTTTCCCCAGCCGAGAACCCCCACCTGGCCGAGCGCCGGGTCGGCCACCGTGTCCCAGCCGAGCCCGTAGGTCTCGGCGGCCGATGGGACCGGGTCGAAGGTGCCCGTCGTCCGGTCGACCGCCATCGTCGTCACCGAGAGCGGGGAGAGGACCGCCCCGCTTCCTGCTGCCCCCGCGCCCAGGAAGAGGCGGGCGAACGCGGCGAGGTCGTCGGGCGTCGAGTACAGGCCGCCCGCGCCGTAGGTCACGAACTCCTGGGGCATCGGGACTCCGCCGACGTGGTACGCCGCGAAGGACCCGGCCGGGAACGAGGTGAGCGGGAAGGCCGAATGGCGCATCCCGAGCGGCACCAGGATGCTCCGACGGACGTATTCGACGAAGGGCATGCCCGAGACCGCCTCGATGACCTTCTCGGAGAGCGTGAATCCGTCGTTGCAGTAGGTGCCCTCGTACCCCGGAGCGGCCCGGAGCCGTTCGTTCCCGAACGTGGCGAGGGCCTCGTCCGCATAGCTCGCGACGGTTGCCGTCTGGAAGCCGTCGCGGAAGACCGTTCCCGGAAGGCCCGAGGTGTGGTCGAGGAGCATGCCGACGGTGATGTCCCGGTACCGCGGGTCGATCATGTGGAACGTGGGGAGGTGGCGGACGACCGGATCCTCGAGCCGGAGCCTCCCCTGCTCCACGAGTTGCATCACGGCCGCGGCGGCGAACATCTTCGACACCGAGCCGATGCCGAACCGGGTGGCCGGACCGACGGGGATGCCGCGCGCCACGTCGGCCATGCCGAAGCTCTGCGACCAGACCGTCTCACCGGACGTGGAGATGGCGATGCCGACCGAGGTCGTCTCGCCGCCCCGGAGCGCCTCGTAGGCGGCATCCTCGGCCTCCTGGATGGCGGCGGCGAAGCTCACGGGCGGTGGCGGAGAGGAGCCGCAGCCGGTGAAGAGTGCGATGGCCAGGGCGGGGAGTGCGATGCGCAGGCTGTGGCGGTACCCCATGACGTCCCCTCACGGACAGTCCGGCGACCCGGTGAACGTCCGGAGGCTGGACTACCCGCCGATCCGCCCGGAGGCTTCGTCGATGCGGGCGCGGAGCGCGTCGTATTCCCGCTCGACCGGGTACTGGGGGAAGGCCTCGATCACGTTCTGCGGCGCCCGGAAGAGGATGCCGGCGTGTGCCTCCGCCAGCATGGCCGTGTCGTTGTACGAGTCGCCGGCGGCGATGACATGGAAGTGGAGATCGCGGAACGCCTTCACCGCCGCCCGCTTCTGCTCCGGCATCCGGAGCCGGTAGGCCGAGACGTACCCGGCCGCATCGGTCTCGAGCTCGTGGCAGAAGAGCGTCGGGAACCCGAGCTGCTCCATGAGCGGCATCGCGAACTCGTAGAAGGTGTCCGAGAGGATCACCACCTGATACCGCCGTCGCAGGCTGTCGAGGAAGGCCCGCGCCCCCGGCTCCGGCCCCATGCTCGCGATCACCTTCTGGATGTCGGGCAGGCCCAGCCCGTGCCGCCGGAGGATCTCCAAGCGGCCGGTCATGAGCTTGTCGTAATCGGGCTCGTCCCGGGTGGTCCGGCGAAGCTCCGGAATGCCGGTGCGTTCCGAGAACGCGATCCAGATCTCGGGGACGAGGACGCCTTCGAGGTCGAGACAGACGATCTGCACGTGAGGGCTCCGGAAAGGGGGCGGGTGAGGCGGATGGTAGCAGATCCCGGGTGTTGCTCGGTGGCTCCCCCTGGGTGCGGGATGTATGCTTCGGGACGAACGCAGGGGGGGAACGCCATGAGCAAGAAGGTGAAGGTCGCTGCCGACATGAAGAAGACTTTCGAACAACTGGCGGAGGGACGGGACCTACTGACCGCCGCCGCCAGGACGCGGAACGCGTTGAAGAAGACCTTCGGGCAGGTCACGACGGAGCGAGAGCGCGTGGCCGGTGTCGAGAAGAAGAAGTCGGAGATGAGGAAGTCCGTCGAGCAGGTCAAGCAGGGGAAGGCCCTGCTGGCCAGGCCGACGAGGGCGCCGAGGCCGCAGCCCGTCAAGCCCAAGCCAGTCCGCTCGAAGAAGTCCAGGTAGGGGGCAGGTGATGGCTCGTGGCGCGACGAAGGGTCTTGTCGGGGAGAGGGTGACCGTCCGGCACGGGTTCCTGTGGCTGCGGACCGGCCACGGGACCATCAGCGCCACGTACAAGAAGGAGGGGCGGCTCTTCGCTTCCGTGGAACTCGACGGGACCGGGAAGGTGGTTCCCCGGCTCGTGAGTCAGCTCAAGCTCGGCGGCAGCGGGTAGGGATGGTCCCCCGCTACGCCAGCGCCTTCTTGATCTTCGCGACGTCCGACTTCGCGTAGAGGTTGCAGACGCCCTTCTTCGCCGTGGGCTTCAGGCCGATGGCCGCGATGGCCTTCTTCACCTTGGCGTCGGAGACGGAGAGCTGCTGGGCGATCTTGGCGGCGGTGAGCAGGTCGGCAGGGTCGGGCATGGGGAGCATCGTACTCCAGCCGTAGGCTGGCCGGTCCCCTGTAAGCCGTTCTTGACTCCCCCGGGGTGGTGAATAAGAAACCTCGGTTCTGCTAGGCTCGCCCGGCCTCTCCACCTCCGAAAGGAAACAACCGATGAGACTCAAGTCGCTCGCACTCGTGGTCCTGCTCGCGCTCGCTCCCTTCTCTTCCCTGGCCCAAGAGGCCAAGGGGCTGGGCGACTGGAGCGTCGTCGGAGCCCAGGTCAACACCGGCAAGGCCTACGAGGACGTCCAGGTCGGCTGGCCCAACGTCAACTTCGGCTACACCTTCAGCATGGGCAAGTCGAGCGACCTCGGCATCCGCTTCGGCCTCCTCTACGGACTCGGGGGCACGACCCTCACCCAGTTCGGGCTCGGCCTGTGGGCTCCCATCCGCTTCCAGCTGGTTCGCGGGAGCGGGTTCAACATGCTCCTCCACGTCGATCCGGGCGTGCAGCTCTACTTCGGGAGCAGCACCTGCAACTTCTATTACTGCGGTACCACGAGCAACACGATCTTCGGTTTCCAGGCCCCGGTCGGAATCGTGGGCGGCTTCCCCGTGGCGCGCAACGTGGAGGTCGGGTTCGGCCTCGACCTCAACATGGCGCTCAACGTGACCACCCCCGTCACGTTCGTCATCGGCCCGTGGGCGGGACCGTACGTCGAGTACCACCTCGACAACCCGAACCTGGCCCTCGGCCTGAATACCCGCTTCGGCGTCGCGATCCCCACCTCGTCGGGGTCCTCTGCGCTGTTCGCGTTCCAGGTACAGGCCTTCGTGGGCTACCGGCTCTTCTAGGCTGGACGGACGGACCGAAGGGACGCCTCGGGGCACTTCTGCCCGGGGCGTTTCCATGTCCAGCCGGGGTCAGGTCATGTGGCGCCAGGCCTCGTGCTCCTGGGCCAGCGTCGCCTCCACGCGTTCGAGCCACTTCACGTACGGGCCCGACTCGGACGGCTGCGGCCGGGCCGATTCCATCCCCGCCAGGGCATGAGCCGTGGCGGCGTAGGAGGACTCCAGGTCGGAGAAGCGCTTGGATCGCTGCCAGCCGATCATGGAAGTGCCCACGGCCGTCAGCATGACCACCCAGCCGTCCTCGGCAGGACTCCAGGTGCCCCGGAGAACCCGGAAGGCCAGGATGAGGGCGGAAGCGACGGCGGCGACCTGCACGAAGATCAGGGCGGCGAACCACCTGCGGTCGGCCGTCCCCAGGCGCCGTGCCTTGGCCGCGTACCAGGCCACCTCGGGGCGCAGGCGTGACGTCAGGAAGAGCTCGGCGCGCTCCTCGACGCTCGACTGTCGCACGCGCCGCATCTCCGGCGTGACCGGTGGCGACGGGGTGTGGTCGCGCCGTCCCACGATGGTGAGCACCCCCGGGTACCGGTGCAGGATCCCGTTCGCCGCGGAGACGAAGGCCGCGTCGGGGGCCTTCTCGTCGGCAGTGAAGGGCTCGAGCTGCATGAGGTAGCGCCAGGTGAGCCGCTTCAGGTCCTCGGCGACGCTCCGGCACTCGTACCACTTGTGCTGCCAGTGCGCGGCGCGCGTCACCCAGAGCGCGAGGACCATGAGCATGGTCGAGATCGCCGTGAACACGGCGCCTGGAAGCCGCACCGCCCCCAGCGTGACGAGCAGGGCCAGGCCCGCGCTGACCGGGTTCAGGACGAGCAGCAGCGCCTCGCCCCCGTAATGGCGTGACCGGAGCGAGACGGCCGCCACGTCGGCCCCCTGGAAGAGGCCGGGGTAGGCGTCGAACGATACGGGCGCCGACCGCTCCGGCTCGGTCACAGGTCTACGGTGCCCTTGACCCCGAACTGGAACCACTCGTGGAGGGTCTTGTCCCCGAGGGTGAGGTTCAGACCCGTGGAGCTGACGCTGCCGTACTGACCCAGCGAGAAGTTCACGAAGGGGCCGACCCGGAAGGCAGAACCCACCCGGAAATCGCCGCCCACGATGATGCGGGCGAACTGGAAGCCCGAGAGCGTCAGCGACTGGGAGACATTGGATGCGGACGCGCTCAGGGAGGCGAACTCCCACCCGACGCCGAGTCCCACGTAAGGCGCGAACTTCGCGTACGGCATGAACGTGTAGACGAAGTCGACGCCGAACTGGATGTTGCTGCCCGAGCAGCTGACTCCGGGGGTCGCCGAGCAGCCGCTGCTCACCGTCGAGTTCAGGAAGGCGAACGAGTACTCGAAGAAGGCGCCCAGGTAGAGGTTGGGGGTGAAGCGCCAGCCGATGTCCACCTGGAGCGGAAGACCGCCGCTGAAGAAGTCCGAGACCTTCGCGGACCCGTCGATGCTCCCCATCGGCACGGCGTAGCCGATGCTGAGCGCGAGGGAGAGCCCGCTCTCCGGCGGTCCGGCGGGCGCGGCCTTCAGGAATGGGTCGACCCCCTGCTGGGCCCGCGCACCGTGCGGTAGGGCGACGACCACGACAAGGCACAAGAGAACGAAAAGTCGCTTCATCCGAATCCCCCCCGGTTGGTACAGACGATCTCCTGATTATGCCGCATTCGAGGGTCGCCCGGCACGGGTATCGGCCAGACCGGGGTCGCGGGGCCTGCCCGGGCCCGTCCTCCGGGTGCAGCAGGCTGGCCGGATCGGGTTCGCTCGTGATACTCGGGCACGGAGCCGCCAAAGGAAAGGAGAAGGGTGGAAACGGGCCGGGAGCGGCGATTCCGTGATCACCCCCTGCGAATGCCGTCCAGCCAAGGTGGGCCGCTGCCGCCGGAGATCGCCCGGGGTCGATTGCCCGAGGAGGTCGAGGCCGTCCTGGACCGACTCGCCCGGGCCGTCCACGACGCCTGGGCCCGGGAGCGTCTGGCCGACGGATGGACGCTCGGCCCCCGTCGCGAGGACGCGACCAAGTTCCATCCCAGCCTCGTGCCGTTCGACGACCTCCCCGAGGAGGAGAAGAAGTACGACCGCATCGCGGCGGAGGCGACGCTGAGGGCGCTCTACGCGTTCGGGTTCCGGATCGTCGGTCCGGTCGAACCGGGGGGAGAGCGATGACCCCGGGTCCCGGGCCGGAAAGCCACGACGGGGGTCCGGACCGCCGCCGCGCCATCTTCATCAACTACCGGCGCGAGGACAGCGGCGGGCAGGCCCGCGCGCTGCTCTACGCCCTGGAGCGCGCCTTCCCCGACCAGGTCTTCATGGACGTGAAGGGGCTCGCACCAGGGGTGAACTACCTCGAGGAGATCGAGCACACCGTGGGGCACTGCCAGGTGGTCCTCGTCCTCATCGGGAAGGCCTGGGTGAACGTGGTGGACGCGGCGGGGCGACGCCGCATCAAGGACCCACGCGACGTCGTGGCCCTCGAGATCGGCACGGCGCTCCGGCGCCCGGACGTCCTGGTGGTTCCGGTGCTCATCGGAGGGGCCACGGTCCCCGCCGAGGAGGACCTGCCGGAGTCGCTGCACGGCCTCCTGAGCCGACAATGCCTCCAGATCACCGAGCAGGACTGGGACCACAACGTCCAGCAACTCATCGAGTCGCTGCGACCTCGGCTCTCCCGGGGCAGGGTGGGGGGGCGCGATCGGCTCCGGATCGGAATCGCAGTCGCCGGGGTGATCGCCGCGATCGGCGTGGGCGCCGTGCTCCTGCTCCGGCCCGGGGGGAAGCCACCGAGCGCCGGGGCGGCTGCGCCCGCCGAGGTGGCCGTGGCTGCGCCCCTCCCGGCGCAGGCCCCCCGCGAGGCAGCCGTCCCGCAGAAGGCGCCCGTGCAGCAGGCGCCCGTGCAGCAGGCGCCCGTGCAGCAGGCGCCCGTGCAGAAGGCGCCCGTGCAGAAGGCCCGGAAGTCGGTGGCGGCCGCGCCGGGGACCGAGCAACCGGCCCCCCCTCCGGCGAGCCCGCCCGAGCAACGTCTCGCCTTCGCGACCTCCGAGGTGGTGTCGTTCAACCAGTACCTGGGGAGCCCCGAGGCGCGGGGGCACGGCCGGTCCCTCGTCGGAAACGCGAAGTGGTACCTCGGCCCGCGTGGCGCCTTCACCTTCGCCCCGGCCGACCAGGCGCCCGGGTTCTTCCCGATGACCGTGCGCGCCACCCGCGACGGGGACCGCGTGTCCTTCGAGGGGGTGCAGGTGGCCCGCGCGACCGACGGCAAGGCCTACGTCCGCATCTCCGGGCACATGCTCCTGGGAAAGACCCCTCCCGTGCTCACGGTGGACCTCGAGTTCGGCAGGGTCCCGGGCGAGGACGTGACGGACGTCCAGCCCACCTTCAAGGCCCAGGCGCGGCTGCAGTTGAGCGCCCAGTAGGACGACGCCGCACGGCCTCACCGATCGAAGGAGCCTCCGATGCGCAAGCTGCTCTTCCTCATCACGCTGCTCGGCATGCCGGTCGGCCAGGCATCGGCGGCGCCGCAACCGGGCCCGTCCCGGGATGCCCCGGACGGCTCGCAGGATGCCCAGGTCCGGCAGATCCTCACGAGCAGCGCCTGGTGCTCGTTCACCTACAACAAGGTGAGCGGCACCTCCACCACGCGCAAGGTGGTGTTCCGCCGGGACGGGGTGATGCTGATGAGCGGCGGCGCCGAGACCTACAGCTCCGGCCAGGGCGGCACCTACGCGGGGCAGTCGAGGAAGCAGGACGCCCTGCGCTGGAAGGTCGAGAGCCTTCGCCTGTACGTCGATCAGGGGGCCGGCGCCGGATTCCAGGACGTCGGCCTGGACGCGACCCGGAACTCGAACGGCGCGATCATCCTGCGCGCCGACGGCCGCGAATACGCCATGTGTAACTGAATGTTTCCCTGGGGAGCGTCCCGGGGGGGTTGTGGTCGGCCGGTCGAAGCCGTACGTTGCGCCGGCATGCGCGTTTACCTCGCCTACGTGCAGGACGACGACTACTTCCATCTCCTGCCCGGGCAGCCCGAGCCGGCCCTGGCCACCGACCGGGTCAAGGTGATGGCCTTCCCGCCGCTGGGCATCCAGATGCTCGCCCCCATCCTCCGGCAGGCCGGGCACGAGGTGCGGATGTTCGACACCTGCCATCCCCGGATGCAGGCCGAGGACATCGCCGGCGCGGCGCGGGAGGAGCGGCCCGACGTCATCGCGCTCTCGTTTCTCTCGGTGACCGCCTTCCCGTACCTCAAGGCGGCGGCGAAGGTGATCAAGGGCGCGAATCCGGGTGTCCGCATCATCGTCGGCGGCCCGTTCGCGACCATCAACGCGAAGCACATCCTCGAGGAGTGCCCCTTCATCGATCACGTGGGCGTGGGCGAGGGCGAGGAGCTCTTCCCCGATTACCTCGCCCACCTGGACGACCCGGCGGTGGTGGACGGCCTGGCGTGGCGTCGGGGCGAGGAGATCGTCCAGAACCGTTCCCGGCCGCTCCTGCGGGACTTCGACCGGTTCCCCTACGCGGATCGGGAGAGCCTGCCCATCGACTACATCGAGTCGCTCCCGCTCGACATCCCGGCGGTGCTCTCGCTCGACAAGTTCTGCACCATCCAGACCTCCCGCGGCTGCCCCTACACCTGCATCTACTGCGACATCCCCTCCATCGGGGAGGGCAAGTGGCGGTCCCGATCGGCGGAGCACGTGCTGGGCGAGATGCAGGAGCTCTCCGACAAGGGATACCGGTCGATCTACCTCACCGACGACCACTTCCTGCTCAAGAGCAAGCGCATCGCCGCCATCTGCAACGGCATCATCGATCGGGACCTCAAGTTTCACTGGGGGTGCGAGGGACGCGTCGACTCGGTGGGCGTGGACCAGCTCCCGCTCATGGGGAAGGCCAACTGCCAGTGGCTCGCCTACGGGGTGGAGGCCGGGACCCAGCGGGTGCTCGACCGCCTCCGGAAGCGGCAGACCCTCGAGCAGGTCGAGCACGCCGTCACCGAGGCGAAGCGCCACGGGATCTCGCGTGTGCACGGCTTCTTCGTCATCGGCGCTCCGGAAGAGACCGCCGAGGAGATCCGGGAGACCTTCCGGTACGCGGCGCGCCTCCAGATCGACACCTTCGGCTTCAACCGGCTGGCCGTCTACCGGGGGACGCCGCTCTGGGACGAGTACGCGAAGCGCGGCCTCGTGGACAACGAGAAGGACTGGGACAAGACCTTCAAGTGCTGCGACGTCGATCCGGACACGGTGCCCACCGACGAGGTGAACCGGATCCGGATGTGGGGCTACGCCAACCTGCTGCTCCATCGCATGGCCACGCGCCCGGTCCGGACGTGGGAACTCTTCCGCAACTTCAGCCGCCACATGTCCTGGAGCGACCTCCTCGGGCTCATCCGGGGACCCTTCCGGCCGCACCCGGTGTCGAAGCGGCAGTTCCCCGCCCGCATGGTCGCAGAGGGGCTCACGGCGCCGGTTCGCAAGCCGACCGACGGGACTCCCCCCGCTCCCCGGGCGGTGGCGTAGGCGAAGGGCGCGGCCTTGACCCGCATCCTCCGCGTCGCCTGCCTGGTCGCCCCCCTCGCCCTGGCCGCCTGCGGAACGTCCGAGGACCCCAAGCCTCCCCCGCCGGCGAACCTCTCCTACTCGACGAACCCGGCCGCCTATCGAGCGGCCGTGGCCATCACGCCCAACGTCCCGAGCAGCAGCGGCGGGGCGATCGACGCCTACTCCATCTCGCCCGCTCTCCCCGAGGGGCTGATGTTCGACACCGCCACGGGCGTCGTCACTGGCACCCCCACGTTGGCTTCCACGCCGGCGTTCTACATCGTGGTTGCGACGAACGCCGGTGGGGAGAGCGTGGCATCCCTCGGCATCGGGGTCGGCGCCTCGAAGGCGAGGGTGACCGTCACCGCGAGCGACGTGGCCATACCGAACTCCCCGGTCGTCGCCTCGGCCGGGATCGACGGCAACGCGACTCCTCCGGTTCCGAAGGAGGTGATCGCGACCCAGGGCACGAGCACCCTGGGCCAGACGGTCTTCGCGGTCCCGGCAACCACGTCCACGGGCGAACTCTGCTTCTCGTCGCTCCTGCCCATCCCCGGAGGCTTCGATTTCACCAGCGGTTGCTGGTCGCTCGACGCGGTTCCGGCGATGGTCACGCTCGCCCACCCGTAGGTCAGGCCAGGGCCCGGTCGATCTCCTCGTAGGCGTGCCGGAGCCAGGTCTTCACGCGCTGCCGCTCGAGCAGTCCGAGCTGCTTGGTCCGGTCTCCTCCGCCGTGGACGGCCGACCAGAAGCTCGTGCTCCGCGCGTCCAGCTTGTTGGCGACGGTCTCCTGGAGCTTCCGGATCGCGACGAAGCGGGCGCCGAGCTCGAGCGCTCGCTCGTGCAGTCCGGACGCCTCCAGGATGGAGAAGCTGTCGCCGCGAACCTGGTTCTGCACCACGACGTAGCCCATGCGGGGGCCGAAGCGGTCGAGCAGGTTCCGCAGGAGGTCCACCGAGTCGCGGCCGGAGTCCATCACGTGCCAGTAGACGAGCTTGAACCCGGCCTCCTCCTCCAGGTCGAGGAGCGAGGCGCTCTCGATCCAGCGCACGAGCGGTTCCTGGGTCTGTGCGGCGAGGTCGAGGAGCACCTCCCGACCGGGTTCCGCGATGGCGGCCTCCACGACCGCGTCGAGGCTCTCGTAGCGGTCCACCGTCACCGGGGACGCGTACCCGGAGTAAAATCGCATGAGGGCGCCGTGGGATCGGTCGGCGTCGAACCCGAGGAACGGGATCTCCCGGTCGATGAAGTACTGCGCCAGGATGCGCGCCACGAGCGACTTTCCGACGCCGCCCTTCTCTCCGCCGATCATGTGGATTCGTGCCATGGGTGGGACGCCTGGCCTGCAAGGGTCGCGCCGGCGTCCCGATGCGGATCGGCGGTCGTTCCGGGGATCGGGGGAGGCGCAGATGCCCGCGGAGCGCGCAGGCGTTGCCCGGATCCCGGGCAGGCCGCCCGAGGGAGCGGCTCACTCGCTGGCGCAGGTCTCGTAGTTCGTGAAGAGGTAGTCCACCACGACCGTGGACGTGCCCTTCGAGTCCTTCGCCTCGTACACCCAGACCGAACTGCCCACGCCGAAGGGCTCGGCCCACACGGCGCGCGCGGTGGGGTCGTTCCCGACGTCCGGATCGGGAGCTCCGTGCCGGCCGGTGAGTTCACCCATCACCGAGTCGAGAAGGGACTTCGTCTTCGGCGGATCCGCGGGTGCGCTCGAAACCCGGACGCGGCAGAGCCCCACCTTCGGAGAGACCACGACCGTCGCCTCGGAGAAGCGGGGATCGTCGACCGGGAACTTCCGCATCGCGAAGGTGTTCGAGTTCCGCGGGAGGATCCGGAGCGCGGAGACGGCGTTGGCCTGTGCCACCGTCATTCCCTTCTTGAAGCCGAAGGCCCCCTCGTCCACGACGACCGGCGCCGGCGCCGGCGCTGCGACGACCGGTGGGGCATCCAGGACGCGGGGAGGGGGGGGAGGCGGAGGGCTCGAGACCGGAGCCGTCGCGCACGCCGTGATCGTGAGCAGTCCGACGACCAGTTGACCGCGAACCGAGTTCGACAGCGACATGGGTTTCGCCCTCCGGGAACGGAAGTCTACGCAGTTCCCGATCGAAGGCGCCAGACCACCCCTCGGGGCCAGTTCATCGACCTCCTTGGGCGATGAACCCCTCCCTTCGCCACTTGCGCGGACCGGAGGCGTGGAGGAAGGTGAGCCTGGATAAGAAATGCTCATCGAACACTCATCGGGCCCTCGGGTCCTCGCCATCGACGACAAGTCGGACAATCTCGTCGCCCTGCGGGCGGTCCTGGCCGTTGCCCTCCCGGGTTGCGTGCTCCTCACCGCCACCGACGGGGAGCGCGGCCTCGAGCTGGCGCGGTCGGCGGACCCCGACGTGGTCCTCCTCGAGATCGTCATGCCCGGGATGGACGGGTTCGAGGTCTGCGCGCGGATGAAGGCCGACGAGCGGCTCCGTGAGATCCCGGTCGTCTTCCTGACCGCCCTGGGCACCGCCAGGGGAGCGCGAATCGAGGCGCTGCGGGCCGGGGCGGAAGGCTTCCTGGCGAAGCCGCCCGACGAGTTCGAGCTCGCCGCCCAGATCCGCGCCATGACCCGCCTGCGAGAGGCGGCCCGGGAGCGACGTCGGGAGCGGGACGAACTCGAGGCCCTGGTCCTGGACCGGACCCGGCAGGTCCGGGAGGAGCTCGAGGAGCGCCGGAGGGCGGAGGCCGACCGGGAACTTCTCGCCACGGCCATCGAGCAGGTGGCCGAGACCATCGTCATCACCGACCGGGACGGGAAGATCGTCTACGCCAACCCGGCGTTCGAGGCGATCTCCGGGTACCCGATCTCGGAGGCGATCGGCCTCACCCCCCGCGTCCTGAAGAGCGGTGTCCACGACGCCGCCTTCTACGAGGCGCTCTGGAGGACCATCTCGTCGGGCAGGAACTGGACCGGTCGGATCGTCAACCGCCGCAAGGACGGGAAGCTCTACACCGAGGATGTGACGATCTCGCCCGTCCGGGCCCCCGACGGGCAGATCTCGAGCTACGTGGCGGTGAAGCGGGACATCACACGCGACCTGGCGCTCGAGGCCCAGCTCCTCCAGGCACAGAAGATGGAGAGCATCGGCCGGCTGGCCGGCGGCGTGGCCCATGACTTCAACAACATCCTGGCCGTCATCCTGGCGAGCGTCCGGTTCGCGCTCGAGGCGGTACGCGAGGAGGGGGAGCTGCGCTCCGATCTTCGGGAGATCGAGACGGCCGCCGAGCGCGCGGCTTCGCTCACCCGGCAACTGCTCGCCTTCAGCCGCAAGCAGGTCCCGGAGCCGGAGGTCCTCGATCTGAACGTGCTCATCCAGGGCGTGGAGAAGATGCTGCGGCGGGTCGTGGGCGAGGACGTCTCCGTCATTCCCGACCTGGCCCCGCAGCTCGGCCGGGTGCGCGCCGATCCGGTCCAGATCCAGCAGGTGATCGTGAACCTCGCCGTCAACGCGCGGGACGCCATGCCGGACGGAGGAACGCTCACCCTCCGGACCCGAAACGTCGAGCCTTCGCACGAGCCGGGCGATACCGGAAGCGCCGGTGCGTCCCCTCGCGTCCTGCTCCAGATCATCGACACGGGCGTGGGGATGGAGGAGGAAACCCTCGACCGGCTCTTCGAGCCCTTCTTCACGACGAAGGAACTGGGGAAGGGGACGGGGCTGGGCCTCTCCATCGCCTACGGGTTCGTGGAGCAGAGCGGGGGCTCGATCCGCGTGTCGAGCAAGCCCGGCCAGGGGACCGTCGTCGACGTGATCCTCCCGCGATGCGAGAGCGCGGCGAACGAGGCGGCGCCGAAGCCCGAAGACGAGGACCTCTCCGGGTCGGAGACGATCCTGGTGGTCGAGGACGACGCGTCGGTCCGGGAGCTCATCCGGCGCACGCTCGCGAAGGCGGGCTACGCGGTGCTCGCCGCGGAGGACGGGCCTTCGGGGCTCGCGCTCTGCCTGGAGCAGGAGGGGCGAGTGGAGCTCGTCCTCACCGACGTCGTCATGCCGGGCATGAACGGCAGGGTCTTCCGGGATCGTCTGCTGGAGGAGTGTCCGGGCATGCCGGTGCTCTTCATGTCCGGCTACTCCGATGGGGCGTTCGGAGCCGAGGCGGGGCCGGGGAGCGACCTCAACTTCATCTCCAAGCCGTTCAGCGATGCGACCCTGCTCCGGAGGATCCGGAGGATCCTCGACGGTGGGGGCGTCGCTCCGGTGGGCGTCGCTTCACCGGCGGCCGCGGTGCGGTAGCCTGCGGGCTGGCCATGATCCAGACCGAGGAGAGAGGATGTCCGGCGGCGGAGCCCCTGATCCCCCCGTGGACGCTGCGCGTTCGCACGCTCTTCAACCGCGTGACCTGGGGGGCGCTTCCTCTCGTGCTCGGGATCCCGCTGGCCTTCCTCACGGTGCTGATCGGGTTCGTCGCCACATGGAAGGAGGCGTTTCTGCTCGCGGCCGGCCTGGGCGCCTTCTTCGTGGTCCTGTGGGCGATCTCCTGCGCCATCCTCGACCTGCTGGGTGGGCTCGAGGCCTCCTACCTCCTCTCCGAGCGGGGGATCCACTTCGCGATGGGCAGGCGGTCGCGCGACGTCGCCGACGCAGTCGCCGTCGTGGGAGCGCTCGCCGGCTCGGCCACCACGGCGGGGGCGGGGCTCCTCGCGCGATCCGAGCAGGAGGCCGACATCACCTGGCGGGAGATCCGGAGGGTCCGGGTGGTGGAAAAGGCACGCTACGTCGAGGTGCGAGGCCGGCTGCTCTCGAAGCCGATCGGGATCTACTGCACCCCGGAGAACTTCGAGGCGGTGAGGGAGATCGTCCGCATCCGGGCGAGCGCCTCGTCGAGCAGGGATCGGGAGCAGCCGAAGTTGAGCCGCACGAACCCCCGGTAGACGTCGCCCGGGCCGAACTCCGTTCCATCCGACAGGCCGACGCCGGCCTCCTCGAACGCGCGGTGCGGATCCGGAAGCCCGGTGCCCCGTGCGTCGATCCAGGCGAGGTAGGTCGCCTCCACGGGGGTGCTCCGCAGGCCGGGGATGGTGCGCACCGCGTCCATCACCCGCTCCCGGTTCCCGCGCAGGTGGTCGATGAGCGCCCGGTGCCAGGGCCCGCCGTGGCGCAGCGAGGCCTCGCAGGCCACGAGCCCGAGGACGTTCACGTGCGGGACGATCCCCCGCATGGCGCCCCGGAAGGCGCGCCGCAGTTCCGGATCGGGGATGACGGCGAAGGCGCAGCCGAGCCCCGGGACGTTGAAGGTCTTGGACGGCGCGAGGAGCGTGATGCTGCGCCGCGCCGCCTCGGGGGAGAGCCTGGCGTATGGGAAGTGGCGCCGGCCCGGCTCGAGGACGAGGCCGCAGTGGATCTCGTCGGAGCAGACGACGAGCCCGCGCCGCGCCGCCAGGTCGTCGATGGCGCGAAGCTCCCCCTCCTCCCAGGCACGCCCCACCGGGTTGTGCGGGTGGCAGAGCAGCAGGAGCCGCGTCTCCGGGGTGAGGGCCGCCTCGAGGGCCGGGAGGTCCCACTCCCAGCGCTCCGCCCCTCGCCGGAGCGGCGCCGTCGAGAGGCGCGGGGTGGCCGAGAGGAAGGGCGGGTAGACGGGGGTGGCCGTCACGGCCCCGCCGGCCACCGACCGGCAGGCGACGTGGAGTGCCGAGACGACCCCGGGAAGCCACACGAGCCAGGCCGGGTCGACGGCCCAGCCGTACTCGTCCGAGAGGTGCTCGACCGCCGCGTCCGTGAGGGATGGCCAGGGCGCCGAGTACCCGAAGACCCCGTGGGCCACACGCCGCGCCAGCGCCTCCTGGATGGGCGGTGCGACCACGAAGTCCATGTCGGCGACCCACATCGGGAGGACGTCGCGCCCGGAGTACCGGCCCCACTTGAGCGAGTCGGTCCCGCGCCGGTCGGGCGGGTGGTCGAAGTCGAAGGTCATCGTCTCATCTCCCTTCGCGCAGCCTTCGTCGCAGCGGCATCGTGCTGCAGCGGATCGAGCCGCCGTGGGCGGTGTGGACGCCGAACGGGAGCAGCGTGACCTCGATGCCGAGCGCGCGCAGCGGTCCGGCCACCCGGCTTCCGTCGAACCGGTCGTTCGTTCCCAGGAGGTAGTGCGCGGGGTCGAGGGGGAGGCCGTTCGTGGCGAGCAGGCGCGTCTCCTCCCGCGAGACCTCGATCCGCTTCCATCCATCGAAGCAGGTGGGGAGGCCTCCCTCGAAGACCTCCGGGCAGGTCACCACGACGCCGGGCCGGGGAACCGAGAGGGCCACGTCGAGGTGGAGGATGTCCGCCGGGAGGGGCACGCGCTCGACGTCGTATCCCTGGGGGCCGAGGTAGTCCCGGAGCCAGCGCCATCCGAGCTCGCTCGAACCCGTGGTGGGATTGGCCGAGGTGCCCACCAGGATCTTCCGGCCCAGCACGAGGACGTCGCCGCCCTCCAGGACCGGGAAGCCGGTCTTGTCGAAGTCGCCGCCGCGGATCATGAGCGAGAGATCGATCGACGGCATGGAGACCCAGCGGGCGTTCGACCCCGTGAGCCGGGCGAGGAGCGGGCGAACGAGCCCCAGGATGTCGGCGCGCCGGTAGAGGGAACCCATCGTGCACTCGATGACGTTCTCCCCGACCACGATGACCGGGTCGCGCGTGAACTGCTGCGAGATGCCCGCGAGGCGGACGTAGTCCTCGCCGAAGCTCACGACCACCCGCTCCCGCGTGAGCCGTTCCGGCCGGTGGACCCGGATGCCGCGCCGCGTGAGTTCCGAGATGAGCCCCTCGTTCTCCCGCTCCATCGCGTCGAAGACTCCGACCTCGATCGAGTCCTTCCCGGAGAAGGCCATCGCCCGAGCCGCCTCGGCCTCCGGGACGACCTTCATGGCCTCCCGCGCCCACGAGGCCACCGCGAGGTCCGGGTAGACGATGAAGGGAACGCCCACGACGACCTCCTCGAGGTCGCCGTACTCGAAGTCCACCTCGATCCGGGCGGGGTTGGTCACGCCTTCCATCGGGGGAAGGCATACACGCTCCGGCCCCCGGCCGCTACGAGCGGGCGGGGAGGTGGCGCGCCGCGAGCTCGCCGGCGAGCACCTTCAGGGCGTCACCCCCCGCTGCGACCTGCCTCGCCTCGAAGGCGGCGCAGTCCCGGTCCACCCGGCGCATCGCCTCCTCGGGGAGCCGCTGGACCGCCATGGGGTAGAGGATGCGGTCCTCCTTCTGGATGTGCCCGCGGAGGAGATCCGCGTATCCCCCGCAGGCGGCGGCCATGGCGCGCCGGTCCTCGTCGGACCAGGGAGCGGACTGCTCGGCCCGCTCTGCCATGGCGGCCACGTGGGCACGCCCGGCGTCATGGTCCATGAGCATGACGGCGATGGGGCCGCCGTCGCGCGGGAAGCCGGCCGCGACCATGGCCACGAAGAGGATGTCCTCCTCCTTGGCGTGGTGGCGCGTGTCGGCGAAGGCGCGGATGAAGTGGACGAAGCGGGCCAGCTCGGCGCGGTCGTCGCCGCCGCGGGACTGAGCGGCCACGAAGGCGTCGAGCGCGTCGAGGGCGCCCAGGATGAGCTGGTGTTCCTGCATGAGGAGTTCGATGGCGTTCATAATGGATAAGTCTATCCATAATAGAGGGTGATTGTCCAGGAGGGTGACGCTGGCGTTCGGATCGGGTAGCCTCGCGTTCGTGAACTTCTCGGCGTCCACCACCCACGCGCTGCGCGCCCTGGCCTGGCTGGCCGCCCACGGCGGGGACGACGCCGTGCTCGGGCGCGACCTGGCGCGGCGCCTCAAGATCCCGCCCGACTACCTCTCCAAGGTGCTCGCCACGCTGGCCCGGAGCGGCGTGCTCACGGCCGTCCGGGGCGCCAAGGGGGGCTACCGGCTGGCCCGCGCTCCGGAGCGCATCAAGCTGGCCGAGGTGGTCACCCCGTTCGAGGGGAGGAGGGCCCGCACCGGTTGCCTGCTCCGGCCCGACCGTCCCTGCCGCGACTCGGGCGCCTGCTCGGCCCACGCCACCTGGGGGGACGTCAACGAGGCGTACCGGAAGTTCCTGGACCAGGCGACCGTCGCGGACATCCGCGGCCATTCCTGAACCGGCTCCTCGCATGACATCGTCGCCCGGCGCCGCCTTCCGTCGCTTCCTCCGGTCCCCGTGGACCATCACGCTGGAGATCCTGGGGATCGCGCTGGCGGGGGTCTCCACCACCTGGATCGAGCAGCACCCCACGCCGCTGGCCCGGGAGCGGCTCGCCGAGGAGGCGCCGGCGTTCGCCGCGGCGGTCCGGGCCCTCGCGATCGATCACGTCTTCACCGCTCCCTGGTTCCTGGCACTCGTGGCGCTGGCCGCCGGATCGCTCTCCATCGTGGCCTGGGAGCAGTGGAAGCGGCTCGTGCGGGACTGGAAGGATCCCGGGGAGGGCTGGTTCCGCAGCGCCCCCTACCGGCGCGTCGTCCACCGGGCGCCCACGGGGGAGGGAAGGCGGGTCTCGATCGAGGTCGCGGGCCGCCTCGGGGCCATCGGCTCGCCGCTCTTCCACACCGGGCTCCTCGCGATCGCGGTGGTCGGCGTGGCGCGCATGCTCTTCGCCGCCGACGCCGCGCGCGACGTCTGGGAGGGCGGCGTCCTCCCCGCGGGCCCCTCCGGGTTCGAGACCCAGTACCTCGGCCCGCTCGCCCGCCCGCTCGAGCTTCCCGAACCGGTGCAGTTCGTCGAGCTCCGCCCCGGGTTCTATCCCTCGGGGGCGTTGCTCGAGTTCACCGCGCTCGTCCGGATCGGAGAGCCACCGGGGCGGCAGGCCACCGTCGCGGTGAACGAGCCGCTCGATCTCGGTGCCGCCCGCCTCTATCTCACCCCGGCCTTCGGTCCGGCGGCGGTGGTCGAGATCGCGGGAACCGCCTCGCCCAGCCGTGGGGTCATCCTGCTCGCGCCCGGTGCCTCCGGTGACGACGCCTGGAGCGGGCGGATGCCCGACGGGCTCGAGGTCCGCATGCGGGCCCGGCACGCGCCCGGACCGGCACGCCCGGCCAGCCAGGTGGACGTCCGCGTCCTGCGGGGGGACGCGCTCCTGGCCGCCGGACGCATGCAGCCCGGAGCCGTGCTCGACCTCCCGGGCGGCGGGAGCCTCGCACTCCAGGACGTTCGATGGTGGGTGCGGGTTGCCGCCTCGCGCGACCCCACCGCGTGGCCCATGTTCGTGGGGTTCGGCCTCGCCATCGCGGGTGTGGTGCTCCTGTCGGTGTTCGTGCGCGTGGACACGATGGTCGTGGCCGAGCCGGACGGCGACCGGGAACGGGTGACGGTGGCCATGCGCCCGCAGCGACTCGCGCCGCTCTTCGCCGATCGGTTCGAGCGCAGGGTGGAGCGCGAAGCGGGCCGTCGTTAGGATGTGCGGTCGATGCGAACCCGGATCCCTGCGCTGCTCCCGCTTCTGCTCCTGCTCGCCGGCGCACCGGCCTGCCGCCCCGGCCCCACCGACGCCGAGGCGCTGGAGGTGGTCCGGAGCTACGACGCGCTCGTGTCGGACGCCTACCGGGCCGGGGACCCCGTGGCGGCCCGGCCGGTGACCGGCGACGACGAGTTCCGGAGGGTGGCGGCCCACGTGGGCGTGAAGCTCGATCAGGGGCTCACCCTCGACGCCAGGCTCGTGGAACTCCAGCCCCGCGGCGTGGAGCGACGCGGCGACGAGGTGGTGGTGACCACCGACGAGCGCTGGCACTACCTCGACCGCCGCATCGGAACCGGCGAGCAGGTGGGGCAGGACTCGCGGGACCACTACGTGATGCGCTACTTCCTCCGGAAGTCGGGCAAGGCGTGGGTGGTGGACCGGACGGAGTTCGCGGAGAAGCCCGAGGTGGGGCGCACACAGGTTCCCGACCGGGCTCCGGCCGGGGCCTTTCACGGGATGGAGACGGTGGACGGAAGGGGAGCAGCGAGATGACGCGATTCGCGGTGGAGGTGACGCTGCTCTGGATCGCGGTCGGGCTCTACGGACTCGCGACGGCGCTCCTCGCCAACGCGGTGATCTTCGACCACCCGGCGCGGGTGCGGTGGGCCCGCTGGGCGGCCGCCGCCGGGCTCCTCCCGCACGGCGCCGCGATCCTGGTCCGCTGGATCGCCATCGGCCACGGTCCCTACCTGCTCAAGTACGAGGTGCTCGCCTCCAACTCCTGGCTCGCCGTGGCTGCGCTGCTCCTCTTCCTCTGGCGAAGGCCGGCCTGGGGCGCCATGGGGCTCGTGGTGCTGCCCCTCTCCATCCTGGCCATGGGGTTCGGCCTCTTCTCCAACGCGGAGGTGCGGGAGATCCCCCCGTCGCTCCGTTCGGTGTGGCTCATCTTCCACATCACCTTCGCCAAGCTCTCCGCGGCGTCGTTCCTCCTCTCGCTCGCCTCGGCGGTGCTGGTCCTGCTGCGCGGCCGGAAGGCGTCCTGGGCCTGGATGGAGCGGGTCCCGGCGAGCGACGTGCTCGACGCCTACGACGTGCGCTTCATCGGTTTCGGCTTCCTCTTCTGGACCATCACCATCGCCGCCGGTTCGATCTGGGCGCACCAGTCGTGGGGGCGCTACTGGGGCTGGGATCCCATCGAGACCTGGTCGCTCATCGCCTGGCTGGGCTACGGGTCCGTCCTCCACGCCCGGCTCTTCTTCCGGCTGGGGCCGGTGGCCACCGCGCGGGCCTCGGTGGCGGCCTTCGCCGTCTTCATCCTGGCGCTCCTCATCCTGCCGTTCCTCATGCCCTCGATCCACGCCGCGTACTTCCAGTGAACGAAGCCATGCGCGAGAAGCTCACCATCCTGAACGCCTTCGTCCACGACGTGGCCACCGGTACGTGGATCGGTTCGCTGGTGCTGCTCTCCATCCTCCACGCGCAGGCGTCGAGGCCGGAGTGGGCGCCGGCCGCACACCTGGTGCGCCCCCTCGCGTCCCGTTTCCTGTGGGTCACCTGGGTGAGCCTGGCCGTGATCCTGCTCACGGGCGTCGTCCGGATGGTCACCTGGAAGGTCTTCGGCTGGACCGGCGACGTGGCGCGCGACCGGGTGCGGCTGCTCAAGATCAAGCACGCGGTCCTGGGGGTGGCCTTCGCCGTCGGGACCGCCTGGCAGGTGGCGATCGTCTACTTTGGATAGGCGCGTCGTCGCCCCAGGACGAGCAGCACGGCCACCCCGACGAGCCCGGCGGCGGACAGGGCGAGCCCCCAGCGCACCTCCGGCGGCTGGTAGGACATCTCGACGACGTGGCGCCCCGCCGGGAAGGGCACGCCCCGCACGAGCACGTCGGCGGGCAGGATGGGGACCGGCGAACCGTCCACGCGGGCCACCCACCCGGGCCACCAGGCGTCGTTCACCACGAGGAGCGCCGGTCCCGCCGCGCGGGCCTCGACCGTGAGCTCCTCCCGCCCACGCCGCACCGAGAGGACCTCGCCCGGCGCCGTCGCGGGCGTTGCATCCGCCTGGATCACCACCTCGTCCGATCCGGCGGCGAGGATCGCCTGCAGCCGCTCCAGCGTGGGCTGCGGCGTCGAGGCGGAGGACGCCGACCGGGCGAAGAGGGCCCAGGCCCGGTGCGGTACGGCCCAGGCGGTGACCCGCCCCCCGGCCGCCGTCGTCACCGGCGTGCCACCGTCGATGGCGATCGAAAGCGCCTTTGCGTCCGCCGCGCCGGACGGTGGAGCCGCCACGACGTGGGTGAGTCCGAAGCGTCGCAGGTGTCGCCAGCGCTCCTCTCCCAGTGCGTTCCAGACGCGGGCGAAGCGGATCGGGTCGAGCCCGGTGTAGAGGTCGAGCTGGTCCACGCCCACGGGGGCGTTCAGCGCCGGGATGGCGAGGGTGGAGTATTCGCACCAGGTGAGGCGCCAGGCGTCGGGATGTGCGGGGAGGTACTCGCGCATCGTGGGGGTCCCGATGCGGGGGCCCGGTGGGTCGGAGCGGAGCCGGGCGAGCCACCCCGGCCCTTCGCACCCGGCGGGCGGCGGGTGGATGGCCCAGGGGAGGGAGACGGCGGCGAGCCCCCAGGTGATTCCGGCGACGAGCCAGCCGCGCGGGACCGTCGGCAGCCTCGTCGTTGCCAGGACAGCCGCGGCAGCCGCGTGGAAGGGGAGCCCGATCCAGAATCCCTCCCGCAACGCGTCGAGCGCCGCCGGTGCGATCTCCTCGTGTCCCGCGAGGCCGAGGACCCATCCGGCGACCGCCCCGGGCCAGAGGAGGAGCGCCGTGAGCGCGAGCATCGCCGCGACGGCTGCCGGGACCCAGGACCGGCGGCCGGTCCCGAGCTCGCGGTCGAGGCCGCGGGCCGCGAGCAGCGCGAGGCAGAGCGTGAGCGGCCCGACGAGCTTCTCCGCGTAGCGGAACTTTCCCCAGACAGGCAGGAGCGCCGAGGCCTGCGATGCGGAGAGCGCCGGACCCAGAGCGAGCCAGAGCAGGAGGAGGGCGATTACCCCGAGCAGGCGCGAGGTTCGATCGGCGCGGATCCCGCGCAGCGCGAGGAGGAGGGTCACGAGCCCGACGTGGACCGAGGCAGCAAAAGGGATCGTGTACTCCGTCGGTCCTCCCAGGGCGCGGAAGACCGGGGAAGCGACGGCTGGCGTCCGGCTACCGAAGAGCCCCGGGATCGCGAACTCGGGGAGGCGCCACGCCGAGAGGGCCCACTGGGCGCGGGAGGCTTCGTCCAGTCCGAGCTTGCGGACGGTCCGCTGGACGTGGACCAGGGCCGGTACGAGCTGGACGGCCCCCAGGAGCGCGCC
>SESG01039136.1_pt1 | contig 27626 bp, 12 predicted proteins | sample 3171421 | NCBI WGS metagenome assembly SESG01 (sample SAMN10866946, study PRJNA518727) | freshwater metagenome | biome: subpolar coniferous forest; feature: holomictic lake; material: water; isolation source: holomictic Lake 227, 6 m and 8 m depth | place: Canada: near Kenora, Ontario | collected...
CTGTTTTAGTCATTGGTACTGGTTTTGTTGCAATTGTAGATTTAGTTGCAGGTGCATTACCTTTTGGGAATTTACCTGCATTTTCATTCATTTTAATATTAACAGTTTTATTATTTCCGTCAACATTAACATCAACTCCACTAGATGTTCCACCTAAAGAACCACCCATCATACCAAGTGATTGAGCAGCAGGTGCAAATCTAATTGCTTCGGTATCATCTGCATCGTTATCTGGTTCTACTTCATTTTCTTCACCTTCTTCATTACCAAGATCAAGACCTTCAATATCACCATCAACATCATCAGTTTCTACTTCTTCACCGTCAATATCATCAAATTCATCATCATCTTCATGAATCATTTCTCTAACTTCTGTATTTCCAGCATCTACAACACTTTCTTCAAAAGCACCAGCAGCACCCTTAATTGTATTATTTTTACCAATACCCCATGCATTTTGAGAACCTTGGTTATTAGCAGAAGCTGGAGCACCAGCTAATTGTGATTTTAAAATTTCCAATGCTTGATCGATTGTAATTTGGTTTCCACCAACTTTAGCACTTGTTGCATTTAATGCATCTAGTTTTGCTTTTAGTTCTTGTGCAATTTTACCAATCTGATTTACCCTATCATCACGAACACCTTTATTATATTGTGTTGCAATATTTCCACCAACTTCTTTAGCTTTATCAACAGTTCCAGTATAAGCAGTTTTTAAACCAGTTGCTGCTGCTTGCCCAACATTTTTTAAGCCACTACCAATTGCAGAACCAGCAGCTTTTAAACCACCCCAACTAAGTTCATTAATTTTAAGTTGTTTATCTTCGTCAGTACCTTCTGACATTTTCATCATTTCTGGTTTCAACATTTCAGCAACATATTCGCTGTGACCATATTCTTTATCAAGTGCTTCTGCCATTTTATCATCTGCATATAATGCAACTGTTTTAGCATCACCATCATTTTTATCTTCATTATGTGCATTTACATATCCACTAATAACAGATGTTTTTTCGTCTGGACTTGCTTTAGCAAATGAGTCTTTATCATAACCTCTAGATTCTGCAAATTGTGTAAAACTTCCACATTCTTCACATTGACCTTCTTCAATTTCGTTTGCTGGCATACTCTTTTCAAGATCATCAATTTCGCCTTGATCAACAACTTTTAAAAGTTTATTTGCCATTTTTTTTCTATCTTCAATATCAATTTCAGGTAGAAATGCTTTAACAGATGAAAGAATTGAACCAACAACAGATTTAACCTCTGGTTCTGATAATTGACTTTTTCTAATTTTTTCAGTTACTTTGCCAATTTCTTCTTCAATTTCTTTATTTTCTTCTGAAAATCCACCAAATTGTTCATCATCTTCACCATCCATTTCAGGTGCTGGTTCTCCACCCATATCATCACCCATTTCAGGTGCTGGTTCATCGCCCATTTCAGGAGCAGGTGCAGCACTAGCATCAGGAATTGGCTGATTATCTGTCAAATCTGGAACAACTGGATTAGAAGCTTTTGCAGTAGTTGCAGCGTCTAAATCATCAACTTTATTTGAAGCTGCTTTAATTTCTTCACCAGCACCTTCTTTAATAAGTTTAGTTGTTGTTTTATTAGCAGTTAAATTATGTGCTTCATTAACAAAGCTAAACATTACGTTTCTTTGTCTTTCAGCTTCTGATATTGAATTATATTGATATCTTTTGATATTTTCTAAACCATCAATAAAAGAAAAATCAGATGCATCAGGGTTTTGTTTTTTACTACCTTTTTTAATGTAGTAATGATGGTTTTCTTTAATAATACCATATGAAATACCGTCAGCATTCCTTTTATAATCAATAAGAGTACCAATATTTCTAGTTTCTTTAAGTGCAGTCTTTTTAGTTAAAGCCAAATCACATATTCTGCTGTTAAAAGCTTCTCTTGAAGTATACTTTGCCATTTTTTAATATTTTATGTTTTTTATTATTTTATGTTTTTATATAAATACTAATATTATTTGAAAAATTATTTAATTATTTTAAACTTAATTCTTTGGTTAGATATAAATTTTTTAAATCAACCATTTTTTTTAAATATCCAGTATTTCTTAAAATTTTAAAAACAAGATTTTCTGTTGAATATTCACCATTTTTATCTAAACCAGTTTGTCTGTACTTTTTTATTTTATCTTTTAGATTATTATATCTATCAATAAAATCTTCATTATTAACATCAATTTCTAAATCATCAATCTTGTTAGTTAATGTACTTGCTTTTAATTTTAAATTAGATGTGTCTATATTAATAACTTTTTGAATTGGTTTTGTTATCCATTTATTATGTATTAAAGAATATATTCCAGTTGAGTGGTGATGTTCTTTTTGATCTTGTACATATATTTCAACATCATGTCCTTTAACTTTAATTGGTAATTTTTCTGACCACATATCTTTTTTTAGTTTAAAATATGATTTAATAAAATCAGGATTGCCACTTATTTGATCGAAATCAAAAACAATATGAATATCAACATCAGATGCTTTATTATAATTATAATTAGCAATACTACCAGTAAGAATTATATCAACAAAAGTATAATCGTCAAGATCAGCGAATTCTATAAATCTTTTTGCATTTTTTAATAATGTTTTTCTTATATCAGATTTAAGAATTCCGTTTTTGTCCCAAAATAATGGATTAAGTTCTTTATTTAGTTTTATTGTGCTCACATCGATATCATTAGAATCTAATTCTTTAAGTATTGACTCTAATATATTATCTTCATCGATGAAGTTAAATGATCCATTTGCCATTCTTGTATTTTTTTTTATAAATACTAACTATTCTCAAATATTTTGTATTTATATTAAAATTAATTATACCAATGAGTTTACATAAAAGCAATAAGATAATTACAGATAATTTAGCAATTGATATTGATGCAACTAACTCAATATCTTGGAACTTGAACAATGCTATGATATTATCAAGTAAAACTAGGTGGAATAATACAATTGTTTGTGATGCAATATTACCAGACTTTGGTTTAACAGCTTTTGATAATGGAAGAACTGATAGTATGGATTCTAGCTTAACACTTAGTCAATATGATAGTTTTAAATTACATCGAATTGGGTATAATACTCCAACTGGTGGTACTTTTTATGATCAACATATTATTACACCAATTAGTGGAAGTAGTGTTGGGAATTATTTTAATTTAGATAGTGGATATTTCCAAGGATTTTTTAAATTATATAATTATGATTATGAACAACTACCTGCACGTTATAATAAAGGTATAACAATTGAAACATTATTAGAAATACTTCCACAATCCCAAGGAATTTTCTATTATATGGGTACTAGAGCCGAAGATAAATATAATAAATATTTTGAAGGAGAAGCTGGTATTGTTACAGGTATTACATATACAGTTGGTGGTAAAAGTACTGGAAATACGAATACATATAGTGGTAGAACAACATCAGAGGGTAATTATTTAACATCTGATATAAAAAATGAAAAAATATTAAGTAGTTTTCCACAACCAGAATATGCTTATATCCAAATTGATGAAAGTGCTGCACAAATTGAAAATATTAGTAATAATGTAATAGCATTTGATTTAACAAGTGATTATAGAATTGGATATCGTTATATTAATAAAGATGGATTAGTTTCAAGAAATGTTTCACCAAATTCAATTACTAAAATTGGTTGGACTGTGATTAGTATTGTATATGAACCATATGAAGATTTAACAATTTATGATGGAAATGCATATACTAAAGATATTAATAGGAATGGTGATTTAAACATATATATTAATGGTAGATTGTTTTGGAAAATAAGTGATTTTAATGAATTTTATTTTATTGAATTAAAAAATGATAAAGAAAAACAATTAGGTGTTCCATTCACAATTAGTTGGGGTGGCGGTAGTTTTGGGTTAAAACATTCTTATCATTTTAGTGGAAATACAATAACAAAAGATATTCTAAAAGATAATTTAACAATTGAAAAATATTTTAATGATTCTTTTATTGGTAATATTCAAAAATTAAGAGTTTATGATAATGCATTAACATCAACAGAAATATTAAATAATGCAATATTTGAAGCAAGAAGTAATTTAAATTATAATATTGCAGTTAGTAGTGGTGGAAGACTAATTGAGAAAAATGAATCATTCACAAGTATTCCACAAGTCACATCAGGTTCTGATATTAGAAAATCTGTTAAATATAGAAATGCAGATGGTAGTTATAAAGATTTACTTCTCATGACAGAAATTATGGTAGTCGTTAAAAGTAGATCAAACTCAAATGTTGAATTAGTTAAATTTAAAAAAACATCAGAAACTGGTTGGTTGGATTTAATTTTTATGAATATTTATACATATGATTTCATTGTGCCAAATACTGTTACAGCAGCACATCCAAATGAAATTTTATATGCTGAAATTAAATTCCAATGGACTGATTTAAATGATATTGATTTAGTTTTTGATAAAATATTTGTTGTAAATATTACAAGTAATAATTTGACCGATAATAATATAAAAAATTATTAATAAAATGAGTGGTGAAATAATAGTACAAGATGTAAATAATGATGTTTTAGAATTCATTGATGTTACTAATAGAGGTGTTGGTTGTTATGATGAAGCTGGTAACATGCTTATTATCAAAGAAACCGACCCTAATCAAGTTAGTGGTAATGAATATGAAATTGTTATTAATAAAGTAACAGGAATTACAAGTGGAAGCACAAATATACAATATCCATCAGCAGCAGCTGTATATAATATTGTAATGATTAATGCTGATAAAAATTTTAGGTATACACAAAATGTACCATCTAAAATTTGGAGTATAACCCATATGTTAGGAAAAAGACCATCTGTTACAATTACTGATAGTGCTGGAACAACAATTGAAGGTATGATATCATATGTTGATTTAAATAATTTAACTGTTGAGTTTTCAGTTGCTTTTAGTGGTTATGCTGAATTAAATTAAAAATAAAGAATATATAAAATAAATATTATGGCAAAAAGAGATTACTTAGTCAGTATAGACTTAAATAAAAATGAATTATTAAATGCCAAACTACAAAATTTGGGTGTATTGCCAACTCTAACAACTGGTGATACAGGGTATTTTGGTTGGTATAATAATACTGCTAATTTTTGGACAGGTACTGGTTGGAAATCATTAGAAGAAACAATTGCAACTAGTTTAGTTGGTACTTATAGTAGTACTACTCTTAATTTAACACCAGTAACTGGTAGTTTAAGTGGAAGTACTTTTACATTAAGTGCTGCAACATCAACAAATGCTGGTTTATTAACAGGTGCTTTATATGATAGATTAAATAATACAGTTATTAATTCCGATTATATTGCATATTCTATATTAGTTGCAAATACAGCTGGAACACCAATCGCATTATCTGCTGATACCAATACTGTAATTGGTAGAATATTTGGAAATTTTCAGGCTATATCAATCGATAATGATTTAACTGTTGTTTCTAGTTTAGATGATACTTTAGCTAGTGCAAAAGCAATTAGAGCATATGTAAATTCCGTAGCAAGTCCAACAGGACATACTCACTACCAATTATATCAACCAAATGGTAGTAATCCTTTTGTTTATACCGATAATAGTGGTACTTTACATATTGATGGAAATATCGTTCAAAGTGGTAGCAGTTATAATATACATGCACAAGATATCTACACAACAGGAAATACTATTACATTAAGAGACGGTGCAGTTGCAGGTCTTAGTGGTGGTCAGTATGTTGGTTTAATTGCTAAATTATATGATGGTGCAAATGATGGTCAGTTTGTATTTGATAATACTGGTACTGCAAGGGTGGGTGATATTGGTAGTTTACAGCCAATTAGTACTCGTATTGAAAGTCCTAGCGATGGGTATATTGCTTATTGGGAAAATGCTAATACTAGATTAAATTTTAAACAACTTACATCTGCTGATATTACAGATATTGGTTCTTGGAGTGGTAATACCAATATTGTTACTGTTGGTACTATTACAACAGGTACTTGGCATGGTAGTATTCTTGAAAGTCAATATGGTGGTACTGGAATAAATAACGGTGGTAGAACAATAACAATTTCTGGAAATTCTGGCACTTTTAATTTTATCAATGCAAGTACTACTTTAAGTATTACTGGAAATACTGGTGTTAGTGGTACTAATACAGGTGATCAAACAATTACATTAACTGGTGAAGCTACTGGTAGTGGTACTGGCTCTTTTGCTGTAACCCTAACCAATTCAGCTGTTATCGGTAAAGTATTAAGTGGATATACCGCAACAACTGGTACTGTTAGTGCAACTGATAGTATTTTAGTTGCTATTCAACATTTAGGTTATGATCAGCACGTTCCAGTTACTTTAGCAACTAATAGTGGGTTATCATTGTCAGGTCAGCAATTAGCTTTAGGTACACCAAGCTATATTAATGGAACTTCTACTAATTCAGTAACAACATCAACTCATACACATGCTTTATCTGGTGTTACAAATGCTCAATTAGTAAACTCAAGTATAACAATTGGTAGTACAATAATTGCTTTAGGTGGCTCTACAGCTATTTTGAGTGGATTAACATCTGTTTATGCATCAACATTTACTGGAGATTTTGTAGGTAATGCTAGTACTGCAACAAAATTAAATAATCCAAGAACTATTGCTATTTCTGGTGATACAAATGGTACTGGTGTTTCCTTTGATGGTACAGCAAATATCACAATTGGAACTACATTACCAAATATTACAACTGGTGGTACTTTTACAACAGTTGTTGTTAATGCTAAAGGTCAGGTTACAAGTGGTAGTACAGCAGCAGCACTTAATAAATATGCAGTATCAATTACTGGTAATAGTATTACAACAAGTTTTCCAGTAACACATAATTTGGGTTCTGTTGATATTACAACATATATTAAAGATGCTGTAAGTTTAGCAAAAGTTGAAGTTGAAGAAGTTATTACAAATATTAATACACTAACACTAAACTTTAATGTTGCACCAATAACAGGAAAAGTGTATAGAGTTGTTATTATAGGTTAACTTTATAATTTTATATAATTTTTTATAAAAGCAGAGCATTTTAGTTCTGCTTTTTTCTTTATAATAGTATTTATATTTAAATCATTAAATAAATGACAGTAAGGAATATTTTATCAGATATAAATGTTAGTGGTAAGGTTATAATTGCTAGTGGTACATCTGCTCAATTTTTAAAGGCTGACGGTAGTTTAGATAGTAATGCTTATTTAACTGGTGCTACAGCAAATCACTCATTATTAACAAATTTAAATTGGCTTAATTCTGGTCATATTGGAACACCAACAAAATGGGCAGGATTTGATATTAATGGTAATGCTTCATATTTAGGATATAATCGTATACCAATAAATGATGCTAATTATGCGGTATCTGGTATAACTAACCAACTTATTGCGTTTACACATATAAGTACAAGAAGAACAGTAACTTTACCACAAGCTAATGTTGAAGGTCAAATTATCACTATCATAGATGAACCGGGTGATGTAACCCCAATAAATAGGATTGTTATATTATCTCAAGGAACAGATACAATAGATAGTAACCATTATGCAATACAAATTTCACCATATACTAATGTTCAATATATAAGTAATGGTTTAGGTGTATGGACAAGAAGTGGATATTTTAATAGATTATCCGCAGGTATTGTTGTTACACCATCCTATACAGATAATAATGATGGATCGATAACAATTGGTAATGGTGGATTATATAATCTTTATAAACTTGAAGACGGTAATGGTTTAATTAGAACATTCGAGATTTCAGGTGCAACATTTACATTAACAAATGGCCTAACAAATTATGTTGTTGCAACATATGTTTTAAATGCATCTGTAATTTCAGTTATTACAGATGTGACATTAATTAATGAAACAACAGTAATTCCTTTATTTACAGTATATCGTGGTGGAACACGATTACATTTATTACCTTGGAAACAACTTGGATTAGCGATGCTAAATAAAATCCATCAATCTATTATTAAAACACAAAGATATAGATTGGAAAGTGGTTTGGCTTTAGGTGAATTAGCAACAAGAACAGTAACAATTACTGAGGGAACAGTATGGGTTGGTGCAAATAAATATATATTAAATTCCTTTACATCATCAATACAACAGTTATTTTTCTTATATCATTCAGGTGGTGTTTGGCAAACACCAACAATCGTAACCCAATACAATAATACACAATATGACGATGGTACAGGTTTACATACATTAAACTCAAATCGTTATGCTGTAAATTATATTTATCGTGGGGTTGAAATTGAAGATGAAGCTTATATGGTTTTAGGTGGTGGTAATTATACATTGCTTCAAGCACAAAGTAGTTTACCACCACCAAATCTACCTGCATTAATAACATCACATGCATTATTAGTTGGTCGTATTATTGTTGAAAAAAGTATAAATACTGCATATCAGATAGACAGTATATTTTCTGCTGCATTTGCATTATCTACAACAGGTGATCATAATAACTTATCGAATATACAAGGTAGCGGTGTTGTTGACCAATATTATCATTTAAATCTTAGTGATTATACAATAGCAACACAAGCAGCAACCAATACCTTATCGGGATATATTACATCAACAGGTCAAACATTTGGTGGTATTAAAACATTTACATCATCACCAATTATACCTACACCAAGTTTGGGTAGTAATAATACACAAGCAGCAAGTACAGAATATGTTGATAGATTAAATCCATTAACAGATGCAGGTGATATTATATATGGCGGTGTTTTAGGATTTCCAACAAGATTAGGAATTGGCGGTGCAAATACAGTATTACATGGTGGTGCATCTTCTCCATCTTGGTCGGGTATTGTTGAAGCAGATATGGTGTTGAGTAATAATGATACAAATAATGCTACAACTTTAAGACACGGATTTTTACCAATACTTTCAGGTGTTGCATTACAATATTTAGATGGTAATGGAAACTTCTCAATACCAAGCGGTGTTGGAAGTTCATATAAAATAACAACAATTTCAGGTGTAACAACAGTAAATATAATACATAATTTTGCAACATTTCCTGTTGTTCAAGTTGTCGATAATACAGGTGCTGTTATTATTCCTTTATCAATTGTTAATAATACTGTTAATGATTTTACTGTTACATTCACATCTGCAACATCAGGTAGTATAATTGCAACTGTTGGTAGTCCACAACCACAAGCTGTTGTGATTATAAATGGAAATTATACTGTATTAATTACAGATAGAATAATTAAACAAACAAGTTCAGGTAAAATAATAACACTATTAACTGCAATTGGAAATACTGGTAGGGAATATATTATAAATAATGCAAGTAGTGGTGGTTGTATTGTTAATTGTTTTGATGGTGAATTAATAAATAATCAAATATCACAATTATTGCCATCATTTTCGTCAATGGCGGTATATAGTGATGGAAGTGGTTGGAATATTATTTAAGTTATAATTATAAAATTAAAAATAGAAAGAAATGTCATACTTTACAAAAATTGCATACGAAGATTCAGGTTCATTAGATGCTTTCTCAAGATTGCGTACATCAACACCAGAAACGTTATTTCAAGTACAACAACAATATAATCAACAGCCATTTGAATTAGAAATGGGTGCAACTGGAAGTGGCGTAGTACCAACTTATAATATTAATACTAGAATGTCAACTCTTTCAACAACAGGTGCAACAGGTTCTTCTTTCATACAAAGTTATCAGTATTCACCATATGAACCGGGGAAGAGTCAATACATTGCTATAACAGGTGTTTTAGGAACAGGTGTAGCTGGTACTACTAAAGATTTTGGGTATTTTGATAGTGCAAATGGTGTTATATTTAGACAAAGTGGTACAAGTTTACAATTAATACTTAGAACATCAACAAGTGGGGTTGTTTCAGACTCAAACATAGTAAATCAAGTTAATTGGAATATTGATACATTGGATGGTGGTTTAAATCCATCAGGAATATTATTGGATGTGACAAAAGTATTTATTTTAATAATTGATTTACAATTTTTGGGGATGGGTAGAGTAAGAGTTGGGTTTAATGTTAATGGTGTTGTTTATTATGTACATGAATTTTTAAATGCTAATTATTTAACAGTACCCTATATGCAATCAGCAACATTACCTATTGGTGTATTAGTTACATCAACAACAGGTGTTGGAACATCAAGTTGTAGTTTTAAATGTGCAACAGTACAAAGTGAAGGTGGTAATATTAATACATATGGATTAAATTCATCAACACCTGAAACTACAGCAACAGCTGGTAATGCAACAAGAGTACCATTAGTTTCAATTAGACCTAAAACAACATTCAATGGGATTGTAAATCGATCACTATTTATAATAAATAATATCAATATTTTTGTTACAGGAAACCAAGACGTTTATTGGGAATTAGTTATTGGTGGAACATATTCTGGTCAGGTTTGGGCAGATGTTAGTACAGGAAATTCAGCATTTGAGTATACATCAACACCCGGTACTTATACAAATTTAACTGGTGGTATTGTGATAGCAAGTGGTTATAATTCAAGACTTGCTGGAACAAATAATGGTATTCCGATTTCAACACCAGCAATTCAATCAATGCATTACCCGATAACTTTAAATAGAGCAGGTGCAGTAAGAGCATTGGGTACATTAACATTATTAATTACAGGTGTTGGCGGAACATCTGCAACAAGAGGAAATATAAATTTTTTAGAAATTAGATAGTCAAAAATATATAAAAATGAGAGCAGAAATAACCAAATTATCAAATTTATTAACAAATGGTTTTATTAAAACCATAAATAGTGATGGAACATTAAATATTGATTTAAATACATATGCTCTTTCAAGTAGTATTGGTAATGGTACTCTTACAATGAGTGGTGGTACACATTTAATAGGTACTGCAACTTTTACAGCTAATCAAAGTGGTAATACTAGTTTTAATATTACAATTGATGCAACAAATTTAAATACAGTTTCTACAATCGTTGCCAGAGATGCAAGTGGTAATTTTTCAGCAGGTTCTATTTCTGCAACTACATTTACAGGTGCTTTAACTGGTAATGCAACAACTGCAAGTTCTGCTGCAATATTAACAACACCTAGAAATATTAGTATTAGTGGTGGCAGTACAGGTACTGCTACAAGTTTTAATGGTAGTACTGATATAACTATTCCTATCACAAGTTTAGCTGCTTCTTATCTTACTGGTATTATTCCAGCATCTGTACTTAGTGGAAGTAGTTTATATGTTGGTACAACACAAATTCTATTAAATAGACCAAGTGGTTCATTAGCACTTACAGGTGTTAGTATTGATGGTAGTGCTGGAAGTGTTACTAATTCTGTTACATTTAATACAAGTGGTGGTGCAAGTGGTGGAACTACTTATAATGGTAGTACTGCCAGAACTATTGATTACTCAACTATTGGTGCTGCACCTTTAAGTGGTAGTACTTATTATGTGCCATATACTGGTGCTAATAAATCAATTAATTTAGGTAGTAATAATTTAACTGTAGATACTAATAGCTTATTTGTAAATGCCTCAAACCATAGAGTTGGTATAGGTACTTCAATACCTGCTTGTAATTTTGTTGTTAATCAACCAACAACTGATATTGGTACTGTTACAACAAATGGTACAGTAACATTAACAGGTGTTGGTACTCAATTCAATAATACATTTGTAGCAGGTGATGATATTTATGTTAGTGGAGAAACTATACGAACAATAGCTACAGTTGATACGGATACATCTCTTACGGTTGGTGTTGCCTTTTCTACTTCTTCTGTTGGACACACATATACTTTAGATGGTGGTAGTAGGCTTTCTGTATTAGGTAATGGAAATGTTGGAATAGGTAGAAATATAACTCCAGAATTTCCTTTTGAAATTAGGGTGGATAAGGGTGGATATGTAACTAATACTGCAACAACTGGTGTGAGTTTATGGAATAGATTTGGAACATCTACAGGTGCTGGAGAATATGGAATTGAATCAGGTAAATTCTATTTTCAAGCAATGAGTAATTTAAATGGAATTTATTTTACTAATGCTGCTTTTGATAAAGGATTGTTTGTTAGAGAAACAGATGGTTATACTGGAATTAATACACTTAGTCCAGCAAGTACTTTAGATGTTAATGGAATTATCTCAATATCTGGTACTACTTTGTTTACAACACCATTAGTTAGTGGTAGTGCAGGTACTGTTGGTTATGTTTTAACAAGTGCAGGTAGTACATCAACACCTACTTGGACAAGTCCAACTGGTTTGACTGCTGGTAGTTTAATAAACTCAGTTACTTTTAATAATGCAGGTGCTGGTAGTACTTCACCAATAACTTTTGATGGTAGTACAGCTAGAACAATTAGTTATAATACATTAGGTGCTGTTCCAACAGGTAGAACTATAACAATTAATGGTAGTACATCTGATTTAAGTACTAATAGGTCTTGGAGTGTTGGTACTGTTACAAGTGTAACAGGTACTACAAGTCAAGGCGTTAGTTTTAGTGTTGCTAATTCAACGACAGCAGCAAATATTACTTTATCATTGGGTGCTTTAACAAATATTACTTCTTTAAATGGTTTAGTTGTAACAGCAAATACAGGTGTTATAACTACTGGAACATGGAACGCAGGTGTTATTAATAGTACTTATGGTGGTACAGGTATTAATAATGCTGGTAGAACTCTAACAGTTAATACTAATTCAGGTACGCTTGATTATACACTTGCAAGTAAAACACTTACAATTGCAGATACAGGTAGTATTAAAGGTACTAATACTGGTGATCAAACGATTACGCTTAGTGGTGATGTTACTACATCAGCAATGACAAATGGTACTTATGCAGCAACTCTTGCAACTGTTGCAAGTGCTGGAACATATAACACAGTTATCGTTAATGCTAAAGGTTTGGTTACAAGTGGTACAACATATTCATATTCATTATCAACACACGTCCATTATCAATTATATCAACCAAATGGTAGTAATCCTTTTGTTTATACTGATAATAGTGGTACTTTACATATTGATGGAAATATCGTTCAAAGTGGTAGTAGTTACAATATTCATGCTCAAGATGTTTATACAACAGGTAATACAATTACTTTAAGGGATGGCGCAATTGCTGGTTTAAGTGGTGGACAATATGTTGGATTTACAGCAAAACTTTATGACGGTGCTAATGACGGTCAATTGGTATTCGATAATACAGGAACTGCTAGGGTGGGTGATATTGGTAGTTTACAGCCAATTAGTACTCGTATTGAAAGTCCTAGCGATGGGTATATTGCTTATTGGGAAAATGCCAACACCAGATTAAATTTTAAACAGTTAACAACCACAGACATTACAAATATAGGGTCTTGGAGTGGTAGTACAAATATTGTAACTGTTGGTACTATTACAACAGGTACTTGGCATGGAACTGTTTTAGAAAGTACTTATGGTGGTACTGGTATTAATAATGCTGGTAGAACTCTAACTATTAGTACTAATTCAGGAACACTATTATTTTCAGGTGCTGGAACTACATTAACAATAGGTGCTGCTGCAAGTGTCGCAGGTTCTAATACAGGTGATGTTACTTTAGCAACTAATCATGGATTATCTTTAACCAATCAAGTTATTGGAATGGGTACACCAAGCTATATTAATGGAACTTCTACTAATTCAGTAACAACAACAACTCATACACATGCTTTATCTGGCGTTACAAACACTCAATTAGTTAATAGTAGTATTACCATCGGAACTACTGCAATTGCTTTAGGTGCTTCCTCAACTACGTTAGCTGGTCTAACAGCTGTTAGTGCAACTACTTTTACAGGTGCTTTAACTGGTAATGCAACAACTGCAAGTTCTGCTGCAATATTAACAACAGCTAGAAATATTAGTGTAAATGGTGCATTAACATCAACAGGTATTACATTTAATGGTAGTGCTGATGTTATAATTCCAGTTAGTGCTGTTGGTGCTAGTTATTTAACTGGAACAATTCCAGCAGCTGTACTTAGTGCAAGTACTGTTTATATTGGAACTACAGCAATACTTTTAAATAGAGGAACTGGTGCTCAATCACTTACAGGTGTTAATATTGATGGTAGTGCAGGTAGTGCAACAACTGCTGGAAGCGTTACCAATGCAATTACATTTAATACTACTGGCGGTGCAAGTGCTGGAACTACATATAATGGTAGTGTTGCAAGAACTATTGATTATAGTAGTGTTGGTGCAAGTCCATTGGCTGGTAGTAGTAGTTTAGTTACAGTAGGTGGTATTACAACAGGAACTTGGAGTGGTAGTACAATTAATAGTACATATGGTGGTACAGGTATTAATAATGCTGGTAGAACACTTACAATATCTACTAATTCTGGAACATTATTATTTTCGGGTGCTAGTAGTACATTAACTATTGGTGCAAATGCTAGTATTAGTAATTCAAATACTGGTGATCAAACAACAATTTCAGGTAATGCTGGTTCTGCAACATATGCATCTGCTGTTACAATAATTGATGATAGTACTAATGCTAATATGAATCTTACTTGGGTTACAACAAATACAGGTAACCTACCATTGAAAGTAACATCAGCAAAATTATATTTTAACCCAAGTTCTGGTGCATTATCAGCAACATCGCTTGTTAAAATTGGTGGAACTTCAAGTCAATTCTTAAAAGCTGATGGTAGTGTTGATAGTAGTACTTATATTACAAGTTCTGCTATTGGTAATGGTACACTTACTCTTGCTGTTTCAGGTACTGGTTTAAGTGGTTCTCAGACATTTACTGCCAATCAAGCTGGTAATGGTACATTTACTGTAACTAGTAATGCAACATCTGCTAATACGGCTTCAACGATTGTTGCTAGGGATGGTAGTGGTGGTTTTAGTGGTGGTACAGTAAATGTAACTGAATTAGATATTAGTAGTAGTAAATACACATATCAAGAAAACTTAGTTGTTAATAGCGGTGCTGCAAGAGTTGTTGCACAAGTTCTTATAAGTTCATATACATGTGCATTCTTTGATTATGTTATTAAAAATGGTGTAAATTTAAGAGCAGGTAATGTAACAGCAGTTCATAATGGAACAATTGCAGAATTTACAGAATATGGTACTAATGACTTAGGTAATACTAGTGGTGTTGTACTTACTGTTGATGTTAGCGGTGGATATTTACGTTTACTTGCAACAACAACAACCGATGCTTGGATTATTAAAACAATTATAAGAGGAATCTAAATAAATTAATAATTTAAGTAAATATTAACATATAAAATGTAGTTTATAATTATTAGTTATTTCATATTTTCTGGTATTTATATAATATAATAATAAATATTATTTATTATCAAACAAATACACAGATATGAGCAATGAATTTATAGCACAAAGAGGTCATATATCCAAAATAAAACAAACAATTATTAGTACTGTTAGTGGTAGTACTGTATTTGATGTTCAGGGTGTTAGTGGACAATTATTTTCAATTACAGATACTTTAATTGATAATACAGTTACAATTACTGGTAATTTAGTTAGTAGAAAAGGACAGTTCTCAGATGTAATAACCTCAACAGTTACTGGTACTACAGCACCTTTTGTTGTAGCGAGTACTACTAAAGTAACTAACTTAAATGCAGATTTACTAGATGGTTATACAAGTGATACAGCAGCTACTATTAATACAATTGCTCTACGTGATAGCGGTGGTGATTTATATGCCAGATATTTTATGGGTTCATATGTAAATATGACACATGCACAAGCAGCAGCAACAACAGATACTGTTTTTTATTCATCAACAGATTCATATATTCGTAAAAATACTGCTGGTGGTTTAAAAACATCTTTAGGTGCAACAACTGTCGGTAATAATCTTTTCACATTAGCAAACCCAACTGCAATTACTTTTTTAAGAATTAATGCAGATAATAGTGTTAGTACTTTAGATGCTGCTACGTTTAGAACTGCTATTGGTGTTGGAACAGGAACAGGTACTGTTACAAGTGTTACAGGTACTACAAATCAAGGTGTTAGTTTTAGTGTTGCTAATTCAACAACAACTCCTAATATTACTTTATCTTTAGGTGCTTTAACTAGTGTAACTTCATTAAACGGCTTAGTAATAACAGCTAATACTGGTGTTATCACAACTGGAACATGGAATGCTGGTCTTATTAGTAGTACATATGGTGGTACTGGTATTAATAATGCTGGTAGAACACTTACTGTTAATACTAGTAATGGTATTTTAGATTTTACAACTGCTGTTACTCTTACAATTGCAGCAGCAGCAAGTATTAGTGGTGGAAATACTGGTGATGTTAGTCTTGCTACTAATCATGGTCTATCACTTAGTAATCAAATTATTGGTATGGGTACTCCTAGTTCAATTACATCTGGAAGTACCAATTCAGTAACAACAACAACACACACACATGCAATTTCTGGTTATCAAACTACTTTAACAAACCCAATAACAGGAACTGGAACAATTAATTATGTTGCTAAATTTACTGGTACTTCTGCTCTTGGCAATAGTTTGATTTTTGATGATGGAACAAACGTAGGCATAGGAACTACTGCACCAACAGCTAAACTCGATGTAGTTGGAGGATTAGGAACAGCTATAGCTATTTTTGACAATGTAAGTCCTGTTGGTGGTGCTGGGGGTGAATTATTATTACAAGCACAACAAAATAATGCTTCAAGAATAAGTGTATCTTCTATTAAAGCTGCTCTTGTAGATGGAACTACTGGTGCTGCCAGCGGAGATATGCTTTTTAAAACAAGAAATGCGGGAACACTTGCTGAAAGAATGAGGATTCTTGCTAACGGCAACGTAGGAATAGGGACTACTGCACCGGGAGCGAAGTTACATTTGTATGGAGCAGGTACGCAATATTTAAAAATTGAAGGCACTGGTACAGCAGGAACTGGGATAATAACCAGTAGTGGCGGACAGGATTGGTATTTTGGCACAGGGGCAGCTACAGCAGGAACTGATTTTGAATTTTATGATGGTACTGGAACAACTGGTGTCAAAATGGTTATTCAAAATAATACAGGCAACGTAGGTATAGGGACTACTGCACCAACAGCTAAATTAACAATAGGAGATAATTCTGCACTTACATTAGACAATCAAGCAGACTTAACAAAACCATTCATAGGATTTGGTTCTTATTGGAATGGCTCAACTATAGTTGCACAGGGAAGTTCTTATTATGGAATGTCAATAGATGCAACAAGAGGATTCCCAATTGTAAACAACAATATTAATTTTTCCATTGGTGGTAGTGGTGGTTCATTCTTAAAATTAATGACTATTAGAGGGGATGGCAACGTAGGAATAGGAACTACTACTTTTGATGTAACTAATCCTGAAAAGTTAATTGTTGCTGCTGGTGTTACAACTTCTGTTAATTCAATAGTTGGAACAGGTTCTATCAATTCATATCTTCAATTAAATATAAAGAATACATCAACTGGTACTGCTGCAAGTAGTGATGTTATTGCTACAGCAGATAATGGTTCAGAGACTACCAATTTTATTGATATGGGTATCAATGGTTCTACTTATACAGGTTCTGTATTTGGGGTAGCAAATGATGCTTATTTATATAATTTAGGTCAAAACCTTAATATTGGTACTGGAACTGCTTCAAAAAATATAGCTTTTATAACAGGTGGTGTAAATATTGCAACAAATACTAGAATGACAATACTTGGTAGTAATGGTAATGTTGGTATAGGTAGTGCTGTACCAAGTGAGGTTTTATCTGTTGTTGGTAACATTGCATTTGGTTCAACAGAAGGAAAATGTAAAATGAGTTATAATGCAACAGAAGTTTCAATAGACTTCATAATTAATTAAATATTAGTATTAATATTACGTATAATATATAAATGACAGTAGTAGCAAGAATAAAAAAAGATGGTAGTTTATTATTAGCAAATGATGTTAATGAAAGACTTCCAGTTGTTGTAGATGGTTTGGTTGCTTATTATCCGTTTGATGGTGAATTTAATAATGCAAAACCAGATGTTTATGTTAGTTATGTTAATTATACTGTAAACACAATTGACCAAAGATTAATATCTTATGCAGCAAATTCTCCATTTATTTTTACATGTACTTTTAAACCAGCTTGGGATTGTGCAGATGATAAGTTCATAATCTCATTACAGAATGGTGATGTTGCTAGTAATGTTTTTAACTATGGTGTATATACTGGCAAATTATTAACATGGACAGTAACACCAGACACAGGTGCTGTAATTACTCAAGGAGTTAGTCATCATCTTAAATTAGATTATGATGGAACTACATTAAAGATTTATTTAGATGGAGCATTGGTAAACTCACGTGCTGTTTCTATTGCAGCAGCAACATATATTAGAGTTGGTGAATATAGTAATACAGCAACTGGTGATGCATGGATTGGTGAATTATCTAATTGGACATTTACACAAAAATATCAAGCAACAAACAATAGTAATACTATTCAAACACCAGATGGAGTTGCAGTACAAGAAGCAACAACTAATATATATTCAACAAATCTTAATGATGCTTATGATTGGCTTAATAGTGGAATATCACCAATAATTAGTAATGATGATCATTTACTTACAAAACCAGTTAAAGATGATCTGGTTAAAATAAGAAGTTTTTATAGTACTGGTGATATTGGTGGTTATCATTTTGGATTTGTACCAATAGGAACGTCAGTTAGTACTCAATATACTCTTTCTATTTGGTATTATCAAGATCGTGTTAATAATGGTACTTTACCATATGCTAGAGGTGGTGTTAGTAATAGTAATTTAGGTTATTTAAAATGGATTGAAAATAATAGTACAGATGCAAATACTTGGGCAGTAAAGAAATGGATAAGATTAGCTGTTACCTTTACAACAAACGGAACAGAAACATCAGTATATTTATCTCAATACCCGGGAACTTACTGTAAAATTGGTATGTGTGCTCCTCAATTAGAAGCTAAGTCATACCCAACAGCTTTTGTTAATGGGAGTAAATCTGGTGGATATTTATCAATTCCGAATCCAGTTAAAACTGGTAATTATACTGTAAATTTTAAATGTAATATCCCAACAAATGTTGGTACAGTAAGTGGATATCAAACAATAATGTCAATGGGTGATTATTATACTACAAATTCATGGACAATTATGGATAGTGGTGGTGGTGCTGTAAATGGATGGCAATCATTAATAAGAAAAGGTGCTGGTAATGAATGGGCATGGGGTGGTGGATTTACAGATAATAATAATTTTCATAATAATAATATTTTTACTCTTGTAAGAAATGCAACAGATTATTTAACATATTTTAATGGAGTATATACAGGAATTGTAGCACATTTATCAACAACAATGCAAGACTTGATTTGGATTGGAAGTAGGCAATACGGTGGAAGTGAATTATCATCAAATATTAGTGAATTATCAATATATAACCGAGCCTTATCAGCAACAGAAATAAAAGCATTAGCTGGTGAGGGTTTTAAAACAACAACAACAAAAGCAACAACACCATTACTAATAGAATCTCCAGTAATTCCTTTAGATGGTTATTATTTTCCATTAGCAAGTGATACTAAAGATAGTAGCAAAACAGTTGATGCTATAACGAAAACTAATGTTGTATTTGAAGATGGTAGTGCTTGGGTGGGGACTTCAGTTTCTAATATTAGTCCTAATAGCACTAACCTAGCTGTAGCTTCGGGTTGGAACTATAATCAAGCATCTATTGCAAGTATAGATAATGCAACTCCTATAGATTCATTAAAATCATCATATAAGATCAATTTTACTACAATTCCATGGGACTTATATAAACAATATAGTGTAACTAGTGGTCTATCATATACATTTTCAATTTATGTTAAATTAGGAACAGCTACAAATTTTTGTGTTGTTGTTAATAATACTTCGGCATGGAATACAGTAACACATAAAGAATTTACAGCAGCTGATGGACTTAGTACAACAAGGTATAAAAAGATATCACTAACCTTTACAGCACCATCAACTAATGTAATTAATGTACACTTAGGTGCTCACAGCGACACTATGACACAACAAACCGCAGGTACTATTTATTTGTATGGACATCAATTATATCAAACGGTATTCTTACCTTCATTCATGCAAACTGGCAGTCGTGGAGCAACAGCACTAACATATAATCTTAACTCAACTATTGGTCTGGATTGGAGTGGTAATTGGACTATATGTTATTGGAAAAAACCTGTTGGAACACATGATAGTACATTAACTGGATATAATATTGATTCATTAGGTTGTAACTCTAATTCTGTTGGTGGTGGGTATGCATATTGGGGGAAAAATGCTGGAACTAATAACATGGGATATTACGCAGATGGTAGTGCTCAATTAAATTCAGGTTGGGGTAGTTATTTCAATAATTGGCAATTTGTTGTGGTTCAAAAAACAGGAACTACTATGAGATTTAAATTTATTGGATTAGATTATGTTTATGACAATACATTAACTGTCCCAACAACACCATCAAATAGATATGTAAATCAATATGGGTATGATTTGAAATTAGGTGGTTGGGACAATGGAAGTCCATGCAATGCTTACTACCGCGATCTCATTGTAGTTAAACGTGCTCTTAGTGATGCAGAGTTAACTAATATATATAAACAATTTAGCATACATAAAACATATGTTAATACTGATAATTTAATTGAAGAAGGAATATAATTGGTATTATCATAAATAAAGTATTTATATTAAAAATAGAAATAAATGGCACAATTAAAAGGTGGAACATATGTTGGTGGTGATTTAATTATAGCAACAGATTTGTATGCTAATACCTTAAAATCATATGTGGCTACTGGTACAGCACCTATGACGATTAATAGTACTACGTTAGTAACTAATCTTAATGCTGATTTACTTGATGGATATCATGCATCTAGTGCTGCAACTGCCAGTACAATTGTAGCTAGAGAAGGTAATGCTGATGTATGGGTAAGATTTATTAATAGCAGTCGTGCCGATGAAAATTCTGCTGCAGCATCTTATTTATATGACACAGGTGATGGATATATGCGTAAGAAATCTCTTGCTAATGTTAGATCAGAACTTGGTTTTGGCTCGTATCTTCCACTTGCTGGTGGTATAATGTCAGGTAATATCGGTAGATCAACACATATCGCAGGTCATTTAGTTGGTAGTTATGATAATATTGGAGATAATGCAAGTAAATCAAACCCAATATATAGTATTGGTAGTTCATACGTGCCAATTGATGCTGCTTTATCAAATATGTATGGTATTGGTTATACAACAGGTGCTGCAACATTTATAAATGCAACTGATTTAGGAGTACAACCAACTAGTGGTAATTGGGGTTTATATGTTGCTGGTGATGGTAATGCTAGAATATTTTTAGATGCTACAGCAGGTAATGGTTATTTCTTAGGTAGTTTATATGAAGCAGGTACGGCATTATCAGCAAAATATTCACCAATTGCAGGTAGTTCTTCGATTGTAACTGTTGGTACAGTAACTTCTGGTACTTGGAGTGCTAGTACTATTGCAACAAATAAAGGTGGTACTAATTTAACATCATTTACAAGTGGTGGTGCTGTCTATGCAACATCAACATCTGTTTTAACAACAGGTACACTACCAGTTACTGCTGGTGGTACAGGAGTTGCAACCCTATCAGGTTTAGCTTATGGTAATGCTGCAACTGCTTTTTCTGCTGCTACTGCTGCACAAGTTGTTGCTGTTATTAGTACTACTGCTGTTACTAATGCTACTAATGCTACTAATGCTGGTAATGCTGACACACTTGATACTGAACACGCAAGTGCTTTTGTTCACATTGCAGGTACTGAAACAATTACTGGTGCTAAGACGTTTAATGCTGGTTTGACAATAGGTACTAGTCAAGTGATTAATCACAATTCAACTGGAAGTAGATATAAATATTATGTTTGGAACGGTGGTGCGTATGCTATTGGAATGGAAGATAATTATACCTTTGGTGGATTAGAAACAGCATATGCTATGACATTTCAAATGAATAATGATAATGCTAGAGGATTTTGGTGGGGTGATGATGGTCATTCTGTAGCACAAGGTGCAATGGCTCTTACAACAAATGGAAAATTAACTATTGCAAGTGCAGTTAGAGTTGGTTATGGTGAAGCTGATACTGTAATACCAACAGCAAGTCAATTAGATGTTAAAGGTGGTGTTAAAACAAGTGATGGTACAAATGCTTGTGAAATGAAATATAATACAACTTCTAAGACTTTAGATTTTATATTTAGTTAATTATGAGTTTAATAGCATGGTATAAATTTGATGGTAATGGCAATGATAGTATTGGTAAAAATAATTTAACGTTTACATCAACAGGTTCATATGGAATTGGTAAAATTGGTAATGCTTTTACTGGAAATGGTAGTAGTGGTGCTATTTCTATGCAACCATCTGCTTCAAATATGAATTTTAATACAAATGTTTGGAGTATATCGTTATGGGTAAAACCAAATCTTGCTGCTTGGATAGCAACACCAGATAGATATAGTATTTTTGATATTGGTAGTTATTATATTGCAGGTGAAACTGATATATTTTTAAGTAAACATGATGGTGGTTCTGGTAGAACTATCCATTTAATATGGTATTCAAATCAAACAGAAAATAATAGTGGATTTTCCCAAACATTTACAGATGCTGAATTAGGTGATTGGATTTATTTTGCAATAACTTGTGATGGTGTTAATTTAACAATGAATAGTTATTGTTGTCAATCTACAACTTGGAGAACTAATGGTATTGCAATAACATATAACACTCAAACACGTCCAATACAAGATAATTTATATTTAGGTGGTTATGGTTGGGCAACAAATAATTGGAGAGGTGGTATTGATGATGTTAAAATATATGATCATGCTCTCTCAACAAAAGAAATTAAAGAACTCGCAAAAGCAAAGGTTCTACACTATACTTTTAATGACTTTCAAGAACCTACGACAAATCTATTATATAATTCGGGTGCAATTAACTTAACAACAGGTACTGATATTTATGGAAACGCAACAAAAACAGATTTGGGAAACGGTAAATATAAATTTGTAAATAATGGTGCTGGTGGAACAACTGTTAGAATTTATTGTAATCTTGCAGACTTAACAAATGCTGAAACATATGGATGTAGTGTGTATTATGATTTATTAATTGGAAGTTTAAGTTTTGATTGGTGTGATACAGTTATTACTGGAATCAATTCAGTATCAAATTCATCTGGAAGATTATATGGAACATCAGCACGTGCAACTTACGATAGTACTTTCAGATTTTTAGATATTAATTTAAGTACTAGTGGTAGTGTTATATTATATAATCCACAAATTGAACACAAAGATCATGTAACACCTTTTATTGATGGAAGTAGAAATGGAACAATAAGAGATATCTCAGGTTATAATAATAGTGCAGTTTTAGCAGAAGCAACAACACCTAAATGGACAACAGGTAAATTGGGATGTGGTGGGTATACATTCTCTAATGCTGCCAATAACAGAATTACTACAAATACTAATAATTATATTTTAGATAATTATACTATTTCATTCTGGATGAATAGGAATATTGAAGGTAAGATGCCAATTAGCGAAGCTGGTTCTACATCATTTTATTGGTATGGAGATAGTAGTTGGAAATATTCGCATGGTGGGGTTAATGGTGAATACTATTACAATCACAATGCAAGTATTCCAACTGGAACATGGGGGCATTTTTGTGCAATCTATAATGGTGCAAATGTTAGTATATATAGAAATGGAGTATATGAAGGATCACAAGCAACTACTGGAACTGCCAATTTTACTAGTGGATTTATTATTGGAAATTGGAATTCAGGTAGTTCATATGCTTTTGACGGTATTATTGATGATGTTAGGGTATATGCAACTGCTTTATCTGCTTCAGATGTTTTAGAATTATATCAAACACGTGCTGCTTTAGATAGTACTGGTAATTTATTACTAAACGAAGTTAATACGAATGGTTTTAAACCATCATTAATTGATTATACAACATGGGTTGTTGGTAGTAGTGGTTCACAAACAGGGTTTTCACAAAATGGTGAAACTGCTGCAAATACAATTATAACTAAACCAAATCCAGTTGGTGATTTAGATGTTGTTTGGGCAAGTTTGGGTAATGATGCTAGTAGTGATGCTGATGGTGGTTGGAATGGTGATGGTTTTGCTATAGATAAAACTAAAACATATCGATATAGTATGTGGGTTAGAAAAGAAAATGCTGGTAATGGTAGAATGTATTTTGGTTGTCAATATGTTGATGATTTAGGTACTACAATCAATCATGATAATCCCTATTTTGGTTATCCTGTAATTTCAGATTTACCTGAAATTGTTGACAATTGGGTATTATTTGTCGCATTTATTCATAATAATACATATGCTGGTGGTACTTCACCATTATCTGGAATATATACACAAAAAGGTGTAAAAACTTCATATACATTTACAGATTATAAATGGTCATCTTCCTCAACAATAGGTGTGCTACGTGCTTATCAATTTTATTCTACCTCAATAAATGAAAGACAATATTGGTATAGACCAAGAGTTGATGTTGTTGATGGAAATGAACCTAGTATTGCACAATTATTAAGTTGTTCTGAACACCGACCTTTAATTAATAGTAGTGGAACAACGGTTTGGAATTTAAAAAATATTGCAGATAATGGAAGTGGTAATTTTACAAATGTTAGTGAAGTTGGTATTACTGATGGTCTTGTAGGTTGGTGGAAACTTAATGGTGATGCCAGAGATTATAGTGGAAATTCCTATCACGGTACTGTTACAGATGCTGTTGTTAGTTCAGGCTTAAAAGGATTATCATATAATTTTAATGGAAGTGGTCAATATATAACAACAAATACAAAACTACCAGAATTATCTACAACATTTAGTGTATCTTGTTGGGTTTATCCAAATTCAACTCAGGTAGCTAATACTGATATTTATGGTTGTCATGGAGGTTATTATACTGGGTTTGCACTTCAAGGAATTGGTGCTGTTAATAACTATTCATTTGTACTTGGTACTGGTTCATCTTGGGGAACTTGGACATATTTAAATGTTCAACTTAGTGCAAATATTTGGCAATTCGTTACAATTGTTAAAACAGGTACTAATGTATACGCTTATTTGGGCGATACATTAATTGATACAGAATCATTAGTTGCTAATCTTGTAACATCAACTAATATGAATTTTTCTATTGGTAAGGGATATGAAAGTACAGGTAGAGAGTTTAATGGCAAAATTGCAGATGTACGTATTTATAATAGAGCATTATCAGCAGATGAAGTACTAATCTTATATAAACAAGGTTCTTTACTTACTGGAATGCAATTAGCAAGTGACGGAAGTTTATATTTAAATAATGAAATTAAAGAAGGATTTTAAGAAATGGCAAAATTAGATTCAACAACAGTATATGGTAATTTAAATGTTATTGGTAATTTAATCCCAAGACAATCAATTGTAACATGTGCTGGAACAACAACAATTGATTTTAATACTGAGATTAATTTTTATATCAGCGTAACACAAAGTTTTACGTTTGCTCTGACAAATATTGCCTCAAACGTTGGTAAACAAGGATTAATTATATTAGTACAAAATAGTAGTGGTGGATGGAGTTTTACAAAAGCAGCAGAAATGAAAACACCGCTTGGTGGTGCTACAATTACTCAAGTTACAACTGCAAATACTGTATCTATTTTAACATATTATATTCTATCACCAACTTTTGTAATAATAAATTATATTGGAAATTTTGCATAATTAATGATTTGGAATATTTACTCTTGGTCAACTGATGTTTTAACAAGTAAAACTACTTCTACAACATGGAGTACTAGTATCAGTACTAATACAACTTGGAGTACTAATGCAAGTACCAATACTGTATGGAATACTAATCAAAGTACCAATACTGTATGGAATACAAATCAAAGCACCAATACTATTTGGAATACAAGTCAAAGCACAAATACCATTTGGACTACTAACTGGAATACCAGTCAGAGTACAACAACCAACTGGAATACTAATCAAAGTACCAACACTATTTGGAGTACTAGCAATAGTACCAATACTATTTGGACAACAAACTGGACAACAAACTGGAATACAAATCAAAGTACTAATACGATTTGGAGTACTAATCAAAGTACAAATACCATTTGGAGTACTAATAAAAGTACTAATACTACTTGGACAACCAACTGGAATACTAATCAAAGTACAACAACCAACTGGAATACTAATCAAAGTACAACAACCAACTGGAATACTAATCAAAGTACTAACACGATTTGGACTACTAATTGGAATACCAGTCAGAGTACAACAACCAATTGGAATACCAATCAGAGCACTAACACTATTTGGAGTACTAGCAATAGCACCAATACTATCTGGACTACTAACTGGAATACCAGTCAGAGTACAACAACCAACTGGAATACTAATCAAAGTACCAACACTATTTGGAGTACTAGCAATAGTACCAATACTATTTGGACAACTAATTGGAATACTAGTCAAGGTACTAGCAATAGCACTACAACTAATTGGACTACTAATTGGACTACTAATTGGAATACAACAACCAACTGGAATACAAACCAAAGTACTAATAGTGTTTGGGGTACTAGTAATCTTACAACAACAAATTGGACTACTACTTGGAATACTAGTCAAAGTACAACAACTAGTTGGAGTACAAATCAAAATACAACCACAGTTTGGAATACCAGTATTATTACAGGTATTATGACAACAACCTCTTGGGCAACAAGTCAAAGTACAGCAACATCAAGAAATACTAGTCAAAGTACAACAACTACTTGGAATACTGCTGGTAGTACAAGTCAAAGTACAACAACGTCTTGGAATACAAGTCAAAGTACTAGTCGAACTACAACAACATTTTGGAGTAGTGGTGGACATAGCACAAGTTTTACAACAACAACAACATGGACAACAACATGGACTACCAGCCAAAGTACAAATACTACTTGGACAACATTAAAACCTACAAGTCAAAGCACAACCACTAATTGGACTACAAATTTTAGTACAACAACAACGTGGAATACAAGTCAAAGTACAGCAACATATTGGGCAACTTTACAACAAACAAGTCAAAGTACAAATACTATTTGGACTACTAATCAAAGTACTACAACAACTTGGAGTACAAGTCAGGGTACTAGTCAAAGTACAACCACAATGTATTTAACGTTTGTTTCGACAAATACTATTTGGGGTACTAGTAGCAGTACTAATACTAGTCAACTTACAAGTATTGGTACAAGTAATAGTACAACAACAAATTGGACTACAACTTGGAATACAAGTCAAAAT
>SESG01015949.1_pt1 | contig 27593 bp, 18 predicted proteins | sample 3171421 | NCBI WGS metagenome assembly SESG01 (sample SAMN10866946, study PRJNA518727) | freshwater metagenome | biome: subpolar coniferous forest; feature: holomictic lake; material: water; isolation source: holomictic Lake 227, 6 m and 8 m depth | place: Canada: near Kenora, Ontario | collected...
TTTGCAACTGATTTCACAATCTGCCACAAGTTGCACCCAAAATGTAACTGGAAAAGGTACCGATTTTTCGCCCTCAAATTTAATGGTTCTGAAAGGTTCGCGTTCCACTATTTCAATCCCGACATTTCCGAGTGGATTGATTTTGAAACTGCAGCGATCTTCGGATGCAGTAAAATTTTCCAGGTTAAAACCTGAGATGTTCACTCCTTTCTGGGTAAGCTCCTCCATTTTTTCTTTGGAAATAAGTTGTTCCAGGTTTTTCAGATTGGAGAGTTTGGTATAAACCAGTTCCTGTGAATAGGGTATAACCCGGGGTTCACAGACATATTTTTCTATTCCCATATCGAAGCTTGGTTGGTTGATTGAGTGGCGATTAGATGTTTTTTACAGGTGGTGATGAGTCCGTTAAAGGTCAGGCAAAAAGAATTGGCTGAACACTCGATGAATGTTATCATTGCATTATAAATACAGAAAGTTCAACGCTGAATTACTTATTTCCCCCAGGTTTCAGGAGTTTTTCTCCAGTTATTCAGACTTTCCAGTTGTTCCAGGTTGATCTCGCCTGAATCGAATGCGACTTTTAACAAAACATTGTAATTGCTGAGGGTGGTAAGCTCAATTTTGGCATCTTCGAAATTCTTGGCGGCATGTGGGAAATTGTAGGTGAAAATGGCAAGCATACCCAATACTTCCGCACCATAATTGCGAACAGCCTCTGCAGCGTTGAGCGAACTGTAACCAGTCGAAACCAGATCCTCAATCACGACAGTTTTGGTACCCTGGGGAATATCACCTTCGATCAGGTTCTCCAATCCGTGGCCTTTGGGAGCCGAACGAATGTAAATAAACGGAAGTCCCAGTTTTTCTGCCACCAACACACCATGGGCAATGGCTCCTGTTGCAACTCCGGCAATGGCTTCTGCTTCTGGATATTTCTCTTTCACCAGTCGGGTGAATTCATCGCAGATGAAGGTGCGGGTTGCAGGATAAGAGAGAATCTTGCGGTTGTCGCAATAGATGGGTGCTTTCCATCCGGATGCCCAGGTAAAAGGAGAGTCGGGCTGTATTTTTATCGTATTGATAGCCAGCAACTGTTTGGCAACTTCAATTTGTCTTTGTTCCATCTGTTGTTTTTTTGACAAAGTTAAGCTTTTTTACTATTTTTATTCGGCCGGTAATTGTTGTTTTATAACGTCACCGGAGAATAACTCAATCAACTGACGATTCATTTTCCAGCTCCAAAATGTTTGCAATGAGAAATTATACGATCAGACTGTGTCAGATGGCCGTTTTAATATTTTTAAATTTTGGAGTTACTGCTCAGAATCATATCCAATTGATTGCTGGTAAATTGTCAAAGACCGAAATTTCCGGATTGGTTGATGGTTCAGGGATTCCTATATTGCTGAAACATCCAATGCCTTTGATTTCCTATGAGATTTGTCCGAAAAATGATCTCCAGCATAAGGAAATCTTTACAACTCACGATGGGCCTGGGAGCAACGCTACTAATTCAAAAATGGAAGTTTCTGTCGAGGAGACAGAAGGATTTAGTCCAGGATACAAGGCCTTAATTACGTTCAAAAACTCTTCAAGCGACACCTTGTGGCTGACCAATGTGGTCCCTTTCGGATTTTCGGCGGACAAGATATGCGTCACCGGGAAAGGAGATCATCCATTGTCGAGGAGTTATCTCTTTCGACCGGGGTTTGATCCCGTCAACTGTATTTTGCCGGACAATGCCTGGGAACTCGGATTCACGGATTTTCAGGTGAATGATGGGGTAAAGATTGCAGCGCTCACCCGCAGGTTAAGGGATCATATGGAGAAATCTGTGCGTCATCGTTTTGAAACTGAGATGGCGCCGGGTGGAGTCGTTCAGTATGTTTTCTATGCGGATGTTCACAAGGGTAACTGGCAGGATGGTCTCAGGATGATTTTTCAGGACAGGCTGTTGTATGATGTTGATCCGGGTCAATTTGACAATTCACTGTTTGAAAGAAAAGATCTGAAGTGGGTCAGGCAGGCCTATGTGGCTCATCTGATGATGGCCTGGAACGGATTTTTCTATGATGTTCAGGATCAAAATTTCCATCTTGAAGATTTTGTCAGGAAAGGAAAAGCGAGCTACGGCGGTGACGATTTTATTGGCATCTGGCCCACATGGCCGACTCTCGGAGTAGATCAGCGCAACCAGTGGGACCTGTTTCGTGATCTCCCCGGCGGAACGGAGCAACTTAAGAAGGAGTCAGAAATGCTGAATAAGTTGGGAAGCCGCTTGTTTATCTGTTACAATCCATGGGATGAAAATACACGAAATGAGAGTCATACCGGAGGTATGGCCCGGCTTGTGGCAGCTACCAGCGCGAGTGGGGTTGTTCTGGATACCAGGGGAGCATCCAGTAAAGCACTTCAACAGGCTGCTGATTCCGTGCGACAGGGTGTGATTATGTACAGTGAGGGCATGGCAATTCCCAAGGACATGCAGGGTATCGTTGCCGGAAGGGTTCATAATGCACTCTATTATTGTCCGATGCTGAACCTGAACAAGATCATTAAACCCGAATTTGCTATTTTTCGGGTAGCAGAAATCTACAAGGAACCGATCAAACGGGAATTTTGTCTCTCCTTTTTCAACGGATATGGCACCGAACTGAATATTTTTGCCCCCGGTATCCCCGAATGGGCGGATGAACAATATCGTTACCTGGGAAGGATTGCCCGAATTCAACGGGAAAATTCCACAAATTTTACGGCAAAGGAGGTCACTCCCTTGTTGGAAACCGCCCGGGATAAAATATGGGTCAACAAATGGTATACAGATGAAAAAACGGTATTTACCATTTATAGCCTGATCCCGGAAGGGTTCAAAGATCTCCTTTTTGAGGTGACACCCAAACCCGGAACCCATTTTATTGATCTATGGAAGCACGAAGAAAGAATACCGGTATCCAAGGGCATGAACTGGCAGATGGAAGCAGAAACCGATGCTTTCAACCAAAGCTGGCTCGGATCGAACAATGAAGGTGAAGTGGATTGCGTGGCTCAGCTGCCTGAGCTGATCACTGCAACATTATCAGGAGATGAACTTTCGTTGTCGTTTAAAAGCGGAGATTCGATCAGGATATGGGCCGGTGTACCTGATTACGCAAAAAAACCACTTACTCTTCGGGCAAAGGATCAGACCGTTCGTTTATCGGATCATTTTGGTCGTTACGAGGGGAAATTTGTGATTCAGTTGTTTCTGCAGCAACAGCTTATGGATGAAAGAATTGTCCGTTTGGTACCCGGAACGCCAAGGCTCATTAGCAGGGTCGTGAAGACTGAACCTGTCCTGAAAAATCCACCTGGGATGGTTAAAATTCCTGCCGGGAAGTTCATCTTTCATACGACCAACGGAGATGAGTTTATACCTTATCCCAAAGAGAACGAGGGAAAAACATTCGAAATGCCGGCCTGTTTCATGGACAGGTTTCCGGTAACGAACCTCCGGTTTAAGGAATTTCTGACCGCTTCGGGGTACCAACCAGCGGACAGTGTCAATTTCCTGAGAAATTGGAAAAATGGGACTTTCCCGGTAGGGGAGGAGCAATTTCCTGTTGTCCATATTTCTTATGAAGATGCACAGGAATATGCCAAATGGGCAGGCAAAAGACTGCCAACAGAACTGGAGTGGCAGTATGCCGCACAAACAGCTGCCTGCAATGAGTGGCCATGGAAACAGAAGCAACAGATCAAACGGTCGGAAGAATCAGTGACCGGTACTTTGACCGTGTTTAAGATTACAGGCCTTGATCCGGATCGATGCAATGCCGGAGATGGCAAACGCTATGCGGCAGGGAGCTTCCCAAAGGGTGCAAATCCCTATGGTTTGCAGGATCTCGTCGGGTGTGTCTGGCAATTGACCAATGACCTCTATACCAATGGAAGCTATCGTTACATCATGATGAAGGGTGGCAGTTTTTTCAATCCGTCCTCCAGCTGGTGGTATGTACAGGGAGGTCCAAGGGAATTGCATTACAGGCAATTTCTGCTGCGGGTCTCGGAAGGATTCGAACGCAATGCAACAGTAGGATTCAGATGTGTGAAAGACGCTGAATTATCCTATTCTGACGGAAGAAATAAATATTAAAAATAGATTAAATGATACGAATGAAAAATTCTACCGGAATTGTCACCTTACTTGTGGTGCTTGCATTATTTTCCAATTCTGTTGTTGCTCAACAAACTGGAAAACCCGAAGCGTCGAATTACCTGAACAACAGGGCCCCACTGATCTCCAAGCCTTTCATCGAACTTCCCCTTGGAGCGATTTCCCCGGAAGGTTGGTTGAAAGATCAGCTGATCAAGCAAAAGAATGGCATGACCGGTCACCTGGATGAAATCTACGAAAAGGTGATGGGGCCACGGAACGGCTGGCTCGGTGGCGATGGCGATGCCTGGGAGCGGGGACCTTACTGGATCGACGGACTATTGCCGCTGGCCTATCTGCTGAAGGACCAGGAACTGATAGCGAAGACCAAACCGTGGGTCGAATGGGCACTGCAAAGCCAGCAGCCGGATGGCTATTTCGGTCCGGTGACGGACAGGCCTAACGAACCCGGACTTCAGCGTGGCAATGCCCACGACTGGTGGCCAAAAATGGTCGTCTTGAAATTTTTGCAGCAATATTATACTGCCACCCAGGATGAAAGAGTGATTAAGCTGATGCGTAATTATTTCAAATATCAGTTGACTGAATTGCCAAAAATGCCCTTGAACCACTGGACCCATTGGGGGGAAGACCGTGGTGGCGACAACCTGGCGGTGGTGTATTGGCTTTACAACCTGACCGGTGACAAATCACTGCTCGAACTGGGTGAATTGATCCACAAGCAGACCGTCAACTGGACGGATGCCTTCCTGACCGGAAAACTGAGTCAGCCCTGGAGTTTCCATTGTGTCAATGTGGCCCAGGGGATGAAGGAGCCGGGAGTGTATTTTCAGCAGTCAAAGGATGCCAGGTATGTGGACGCCGTAAAGTCGGGACTCTCTGACTTAAAACAGTTTCATGGTTTTCCGGATGGATTGTACGGAGCCGATGAGATGCTTCATGGAAACAATCCGACCCAGGGGTCCGAATTTTGCTCGGCTGTGGAGATGATGTTTTCGATGGAGTCGATTCTTCCGGTTACGGGGGAAGTCGCTTTTGCCGATCAACTTGAAAGGGTGGCCTTTAACGCTTTGCCGACCCAGGCGACAGATAACTACGACAGCCGGCAGTATTTTCAACAGGTCAACCAGGTGCTGGTTAGCCGGGAAGAGCGAAATTTCAATACTGCCTACGAAGGAACAGGACAATTGTTCGGGCCACTTACAGGTTATCCATGCTGTACTTCCAATATGCACCAGGGTTGGCCGAAATTCACCCAAAATCTTTGGTACGCCTCTGCTGACCAGGGAATTGCGGCACTTATTTATGCACCTTCAACGGTGAAGGCCAAAGTTGGGAATGGGAAAATTGTTGAAATTGCCGAAACCACAGATTATCCTTTCGGTGAAACCATTCGGTTTACTCTTAAAATGGCACAAAAAATCAATTTTGCTTTCCATCTGAGAATCCCCTCCTGGTGCAAGAGTGGGAGTTTATCTGTAAACGGAATGAAATGGAATGAATCTGCAATATGTAATCTGACAACGGTTTCTCGTGAATGGTCTGATGGTGATGTAGTTGAACTGGTTTTGCCGATGGAGGTATCCGTGAGCCGCTGGTATGAAAATTCGGCCACAGTAGAACGTGGTCCGCTGGTCTTTGCCCTTAAAATTGGAGAATCTTGGAAGAAAGTCCAAAATACCGACAAGTACGGTGAATTCTTTTACGAAGTTTGGCCAACTACCCGCTGGAACTATGGCTTGCTGGCTTCCTCAGTAAAGAATCCAGGGAAAGACTTTGAGGTCGTCAAACGGTCTGTTCCAAAGGACAGTTATCCCTGGAATCCTGAAAATGCTCCGGTTGAAATCAAAACCAAGGGGGTATTGATCCCTTCATGGGCCTTGTACAACGGCTCCGCCGGACCATTGCCCTACAGCGAACAATACCAGCTGAAAACGGGTGCTCCCGAGGTAATATCCTTGTTGCCATACGGTTGCACGACGCTGCGGATTACGGAGTTTCCGGTAGTAAACGTGGGGAAATGATCATTTGCTAAGGAGCTGATTGGATGGTAGGACATACCGGTTCATGCCTGATTTATTGAATGCGAAATTTAAGAAAAGGCATGATTCTGCGGTAAGAAAAAACAACAAAAGAAATAGCATCAGCCTTGAAATTCAGTGAGATATCAGGTAAATGAAATCTCCAAAATGAATACCGAGCTGATAAATATAGTAGACAGAAGGAATAACAGCCACAATGGCAAGGGACTTTTTATGCCTTTTGATCAAACCAAAGATTTCCTCCATTATTATTTCAGTGTGTTAATTCGTAGATCAAACCTCCTATGGCTTTCCCGAGATTATAAATGGCTAATATAAAGATGGTTAATAAATGAGGAAATGTGCAATTTTGCTAACGTGCTAATGTGGGAAAGTTGGCTACATCCTGAGCAGTACTATACCAATTGCGATCATATTTCGAAGTGCATGAATGAAGACAACAGCGATATAGGCATCGCTCCAATTGTTTTTTCTCTCGTAAAGTATAAAGGCGGTTGATAATATTACTCCCAAAAAAACACCGAAGAAAATATAGGTAATATTATAGTTGTGAAATAATCCAAAAAGTACTGAAGATATTGCTATTTGAAATGTAATCTTATTTGTTAAAAATCTATCGATCAAATAGATTAATCCTGCCTGAAATATTAATGTTTCAATAACCGGAGCAATGATGATGGATTCAATGAGTTTAAAAAAATGAATATCCCCTGATGACGCTCTAGGTGGAAGAAAAAGGGCTGCGGGAATATAGAAAATAAAGATCAGATATGACATAAGTAATGATACACCTACAAATGGAGCAAATTGAAGATTCCCCCACCAAATTAATTTCCGCTTAATTTCATTTCTGATTTTCATAATTTTAGAAATGTAAATGCTAGCCAAACAAGAATCTTCTTCAGTGGCTAGCATTCATTTATTAATAACCGTGGCCTGTCCAATTCGGTGGCATTTGCGATCTGTAATAACTAGTGTATGCAGCGGATTTACCAATCAGCCCTTCTCCTGTCATGACATCATACACAAGGCAAACCAAATCCCACCATAGATTTCCACCTTCGACTTCTCTCAATTCCATTTCATTTAACTCTTTCATTACTCAAATTTATTTAATTTTAATTTCATAGCCTTGCATTCTTTTCCGTGCTGCAGGTTTTGGCACGCGTAACGTTACAAGGTTAAAATTATCCTCGCAGGGTGCACAAAAAAAGCACGCTGCAAAAAAAGTGCACAATTACCTCCAAAAATTACCTTTGCGTTCTCTTTCGAGATGATTTTCAGTGAATAGCTCAGTTCAATTTCATGGCCATTCGAATAGTAATAGGTGCCCCGCTGTCTGGAATAGTCAATTTTTACCCCTATGGTACGGAGTTCGTCCAAATGTTCAAATAGCCTTCTTCGGCTAATGTGCAGGTAACAGGCAAACTCTTCGGGCGTGCCTGTCTTTTCTGAGCTGATCAGTCGGTTGATCCGAGTGAGGCGTTCCAATTGTTCAAATGATTTCATTGATTTGGTATTTCCTTGTTAATCGTAACCAACGGGTTGTCCTGGAAAGCTCCTTTTATAAACTTTCACCCTCTGCAGTAAACGTGCAAATTGAGCGCGGCATGCGCAATCGGCTAATAATCTGAATATGGTAAAATGTTTATCCATTCGACAGTTGTCCATGGAATGAGATAGACTTTCGCAGGATTCTAAAATTTGAAAGTCCTTCTCGTAAATTTACGGCAAAAAAACACAAAAGAGAATTTTGAATGATTCAATTCACTGAAAATAGGATTGGGAATACTGATTGTAAGTATCAGGTTTGCAGGCGAGGATGACCAATTCGCACCAATTAGTTTTCATGTTGCATGATCAGGTGCAATTCCCTTCCATGTAATCCAATTCATGTCATTCGTGGATGAGATAATCATAAATCTTGTGGACAGATTTACTGTTTCCGGAACCTGCTTTCCCTGTATATTTTCAGGAAGAGTGCTTCGAAATTGTGAGAAGGAGACAAAGCCTGTGATAGCACCAGTTTCTGGTCGGGAGAGATCAGGTAAAAAGTTGGAACAGTTTTAAGGAGGTAATCCTTGCGAACTTTCTCCGGTTCAGCGGCAGCGTACAATTCCCAGGGATATTTCTTTTCATTCCAGAATTTGGTGGCATCCCCGAAATTTTCGTCCAGCGAAATAGGGATGACAGTTAAAATCGTATTCAGTTTTTTCTCCATGCCAACCAGCGAGTCCAGTTCGGCCCTGCACTCTTTGCTTGCGCTTTTGAAAAAGGCCAGATAAAGGAATTTTCCGTTCGCACGAAGCGGTAATTTCACATTTTGCCTGTTGATCAGTACAAGTCCGGGGGCAGGATTTCCTTCCTGAAGGAAGGTGATCTTTCTGACGATTCCCGGCAGGACTTCTTTCAACGGTTCGAAAGTGACTTGAATGGTTGCCTCTTTCAGCCCTTTTGTCATGGCGTTTTTGTCAAATTTGCCGTCATGGAAGCCGTCGTAAAAACATTTACAGGCCAAAAGCTCCGCTGCCGGCAGATTATATCCGGCCGAAGTCAGTTGATGCACGAATCCGGCAAAATCGCCTTTCAATGCGGGTGCTATGAACTCTTTTTGATGAAAATCCTGCGATTTGCCAGTGAGATAATCCGAATAAATGGCCTTGAAGAGATGCTGGTAGGCAGGGTGGGAGAGCATCACATTCTTTCCTGCAAAATACTTTTGTATGATCTGTTCTTTGGCAGGCTGAAAGATGATCAATTCAAGTTCCCCGTAACTGTAGGTTTTGAGCGCATTCAGATACGGATCTTTCCCGGCAGGATAGTTTTTTTCCAGTCTTGAAATGATGGCTTTAACAGAATCTGCTGATTTTTTCTGATAGAGATCGATGGTATGGGTTGCCAGTTCCCTGTTGTAGTCAGTCAGGAAGGCTCTTACCAGGAAGTTCAAGTCCGGGGGATTGGCACCTTTGATGCCAAGCCAGTACAATTCCGGCTGAAAATAGGGACTGGCAGCCTCCTGTGAGGTTCTTGGCGCGTAGGTTGGCAATGAAATCTGATAGGTTGCGCCTGGTTCTGCGACGAGTGTCCCTCTTAATTTCCCGAGGTCACAATAGATTTCAATGGACTGATTGGTTTTGAAACCGAGATTAAACGTACCATCTAACCCGATTTTTGTTTCTGCAAGAATCTTTGGCTGATGGGAAATTGGTTCGGGGAAAGTGTAGAAAATCAGCTCTTTCCCTGCATAGTCAGGTGCCTGACCGTATATTGTAACCGTTTGCCCGGAAACTGAACCGAAGAGGCAGGTAAAAATCAGGAGAAAAAATGTGCGGAGCATATTCAGAATTCGTCCGGTTCGTCGTAAAACTCATCAATTTTGAAACAGGCAGGAAGAAACTGGGAGGCATCGCCCCTGTGCCTGAGGATATCTCTTACGATGGTGGAGGATATGGCAGTATGCTCGGGAAGTGTAAGCAGAAAGACGGTTTCGATATCTTCATACATCTTTTTGTTGATCTGGCCGATGGCCCGCTCGTATTCAAAGTCGGCGGCTGTGCGGAGTCCCCTCAGGATATATTGAGCATGAACTTTTCTGCAATAATCCACAGTAAGTCCTTCATATTTTCCAACCTTTATCTTCGGCTCATCCTGAAAAACCTGCTTGATCCAATCTTTCCGTTTGGAAAGCGGGTAGTAGGTTCTTTTGTTCGAGTTGTAACCAATCATGATGATGATCTCATCAAACATGGGCAATGCCCTTCGGATAATTGATTCGTGACCGATCGTGAAGGGATCAAATGATCCGGGAAATACGGCTATTTTTTTCATGTGTGATATTTACCTATACAAATCTATAAAGAAAAGTATGAAATTGATTGTTTCCCTGAAATCATTCCTGAACAATAACTATTTTTGAGACAAACATGCCGGACCGGGCAACTACCTTTTTAAAATGACAGAAAGAGATATTATCGGTATTTTCGGTACCATGAACGCAGGGAAGAGTTCCCTGATGAACCTGATCACCCAACAGGAGAGTTCCATCGTGGATGCTACTCCAGGAACAACCGCCGACACCCGGATCACCCTGATGGAACTGCATGGCATCGGACCTGTCAAACTGATGGACACTGCCGGTTACGATGAGTCGGACATTCTGGGAGAAAAGAAAAGGAAAAAGGTGACTGCTGCTTTGAAGGAATGTGACCTGGTATTGCTGGTTATTGACCCGGCATCCCCCGGATTACCTACCGGGAAGCTGCTGGTTGAAGCATCTCTCGCCGAGGAGAAACAGATATTGGTGGTGTACAATCTCTTTGATGCATCAGACGAAAGTATCATCGCCTGGCTGGAGGAAGAAATGTCAGAGTTGAAACAGTTTCCCCGCATCGCCCTTTCCGCGCTTCAGAACGAACAAAGGGCAGCATTTCTGACTTTCCTGCTAAGCAATTACATTCCAAAAAATAATCCGACTGAATTGTTGCCATTCGTGCAACCCAATGAATTTTATATTTTGAACATCCCGATGGATGAGGAGACGCCTCCTGGCCGTTATCTTCGTCCCCAGGCAATGGCGGAAGAGTACATCACCCGTCGCTGGGCCTATCCGGTCTCCTACCGGATGAACCTTGGACAGGCCAGAAGCAACGATCCTGTCGAGAAAACACGCTGGGAAAATTTCCTGGCAAGTTTCGGTCAACGCCCAAAGGCCATCATCACCGATTCGCAGGCGATGGACATTATGAAAAGCTGGACGCCGGATGACGTGGAGCTCACCACCTTCTCCATCATGATGATCAACTACATGAGCCGCGGGAAATTGTCAGGTTTTGCCGATGCTGTTCGGGTGACCGATCAACTGCAACCGGGCGACACCATCCTGATTGCTGAGGCATGCAACCATTCCAGAATCAGGGAAGATATCGGCACTGTGCAGATTCCGAACCTGATTCTGAAAAAATTTCCGGGAGTGAAAGTTCGTCACATTTTTGGAAGGGAGTGGCCTGAACAGGAAGAGATGGCAGGTATCAAACTGGTGATCCACTGCGGTGGCTGCATGATCACCCCGCAACGGATGGCTGCCAGGCTGAGGGACCTCGAAAAGTATGGCATTCCCATCACCAACTATGGGATTTTCCTGTCCTATGTTCAAGGGAAAAGTGTGCTGGAACAGGTGCTGGAACCGTGGGTGAAATCAGGGCCTTAATTTCGTATTGTCATAAAAGTGCTGTAAATAATGTATTGATTGTGTGTACTTAAGGCCAGTCAATAAAAACTTCATGCGATATTTCGATCCTTCAAAACATCATCGTCGTTCTTGCCGGTTGAAGGGATATGATTATTCGAAAAGGGGTCTTTATTTTGTGACCACTTGTTGTCAGAATTTTGATTGTTTATTAGGCCAGGTGATTGATGGTGAAATGATTCGAAACGATGCCGGAACAAGGGTTGCAAATTCATGGATGGCATTACCAAAACGATTTGAGGATATTAAATTGCATGAATTTGTCGTGATGCCCAACCATTTTCATGGCATTATAGAAATAACTGCACCATCACAATTATTGATAAATTCCGCAGTAGGGTCGACCCTCGTGGTCGACCATTTTGCAATGTTCAATCAATTTCATTTTCCCTATGAAATTGGTGAAAATTTGGAAATTAGGCAACCACAAGGGTTGCCCGGACAGAAGAATAATCAGAAAATTATTGATGACCAACACCTAACTATTGGAAATGTGATGGATGCGTTCAAATCCATAACGACAGTTGAATACATTCGGGGAGTAAAAACATTAAAATGGAAACCATTTTATAAAAAATTGTGGCAGCGCGATTATTTCGATATAATTATTCGGAATGATGAAGTCATGGAACATATTGCCGGATATATCCGGGATAATCCAAAAAAATGGAGGAATGATCAATTTCATTCCTCCATTTAATGATGAGAATCAGTCTTTTATCAGTTCGTTACCCTTTCCAGCTTCTTCAGCATAGAGAACATGAATGCAGCTGAAACCAGGCAGCAAACGATGAAAATTGACCACAACATCCAGAGGTCAAGACGGCTCCAGAAGAAGCTGCCGACCACCAATAATTTGTTGCCAATTGCGGTGGACAGCAGCCAACCGCCCTGCATCAATCCCTGGAATCGTGCCGGAGCAACCTTTGATACGAAAGAGAGGCCCATCGGACTGAGGAAAAGTTCGGCAATCGTGAAAATCAGGTAGCCGTTGATCAGCCAGTAAGGAGTTACCCTGGATGAGTCCGGAACAGCTTGTCCACTTAAAGTATGCGGGGAAACCATGTTAAGTGAGGCAACCAGGATGAGCATAAAAGCTACCGACGCGATAATCATCCCAAATCCAATCTTTTTCGGTGTGGAAGGTTCAATCTCCTTTTTGTTGAGCCAGCCAAAAATACTCATGACCAGAGGAGTCAGGAAGACAATAAACAATGGGTTGAACGACTGGAAGATCTCAGGTGCAATGGCGTTTTCGGGCTGGAAACTTTGTACATAAAAATAAGCTACCAAGGAACCTACAAGGAATAATCCGGTACCAACCAGCCTTTCGGTTCTGGTTTTATTTTTACCAAGGGCAACAAAAAGTCCGGCAAGCGCGCCAAAAACAGAGATAATAGACCATGGTCCAAAGAAGAGATTGGTAATCGGTCCAACCTGTTTGGTGATGTAATCACGAGCAAAGAAGGTAAGGGTTAAACCGTTCTGATGGAATGACATCCAGAAGAAGATCACTACGATGAAGACCATGATCAACGCTATGATCCTTGGTTTTTCCTCCTTGTTAGCTGCCATGATGATCCAGGCAACGAAGGCCGCAAAAAGTCCCACTGCCATGGCTATATCCTTAAGGCCAAGGCCAAAATAGATCACACAGAAAGCAGCAGCAGCAGCTAAAATCGCAGATAATGCAGGCATTAGGCCACTTTCAATTTGAACTGATTGTGCTTTAGCGACTTTTTCCTTGTTGGGCAGATGTTTGTTGAATAAAACATAAACCAGCAACGAAACAACCATGGCTCCGGCAGCGATACCAAAAGCGTAATTGTATCCTCTGGCGAATATTTCAATGTAGTTGTGTGCAAATTGACTCAGGTCACCGACTTGTCCGGAGATGGTTGCTTTTTGTGCAAGAACCTGGAACTGGGACGTATCTGTCATTTTTCCATCAATAAACTGGTGACAAAGAGCCGGTAAGCTTCCATCATGCAAAAATCCATTGGATTTCAGCCACCAGTTGCGTACTCCCGTGGCGGCAAATGGGGCAAAAAAGGCTCCAACGTTTATTCCCATGTAAAATACCATGAAAGCGGAGTCACGCAGTTTGGCGTATTTCGGATCATCATACAATTGTCCGACAACTGCCTGGAGATTTCCTTTGAACATCCCGTTTCCAAACGCAATGACAAACAGGGAAACCAGGGTCAGGTTCAGGGATAATCCCGGTAAGGCCATCAGAATATAGCCGGAAAGCATGATCACGATTCCGGCAAAGATGACGAGTTTATATTTTTTGGTCGAATCGGCAACAATTCCGCCAATCAATGCAAGGGCATAAATACCAAAGTAGAAATTAGCGTAATATTCACCGGCAGCCTCCTCCGTCAATCCGAATTTAACCTGGAGGAAAAGTACAAGGATGGCCATCATGGTGTAGAAGCCGAACCGCTCGCCCATGTTGGCAAAAAAGGCCACAATAAGCCCTTTGGGATGTCCTTTAAGCATAAGTTTTAAGTTTGAAGTTTATTGAGAAGCAAATATAATAAAAAGTGCCAAAAGTGCCCACCGTGAACAAATGGGGAAAAGCATGAGACTCAGGTCCAAATTGCACCATGATGTTTCAGGTAATTTCTTCACATCAGTTCACTTTGGGTGCTGGTTTCAATTGGTGCAAATTTCAATTAATTCAAGTAACTTTGGATAGTGATTACATTCTTTAGTTCCGTTTTATGAAAATTTTCTCAAGAGATCAGATTTCTCAGATTGACCGTCAGACCAGGAATGACGAGCCAATTGCTGAGATTGACTTGATGGAAAGGGCTTCCCAAGCACTGGTTGAATGGCTGGTGACGTACTATTCACCGAGGACTCAAATTGCTGTAATTGCCGGTCCTGGCAACAATGGCGGAGATGCCCTGGCAGTTGCACGGATGTTGTCCGGGCTGGGCTATCGGATAGATCTGTTCCTTCCTTCACTGGGTCGCAACAGATCCGGAGCATCTTTAATTAACATCGAAAGATTAAAAGAGACCACTTCCGTGCCGGTTATGGAATTGAAGGAAGGTGAAGAATTGCCTGTTTTGGATAAATATGATCTGATTCTTGACGGCCTTTATGGTTCAGGACTTTCACGACAGCTGGAAGGATTCGCCTGCATATTGATCGATTGGATTAACCGGTCGGGAGTAGAAGTCGTATCCATTGACCTGCCTTCCGGCTTGTTATGTGATGAAAACCTTTACAATTCAGGAGGGATTGTAAAAGCTGCCAAAACCCTCACCCTCGAATTTCCTAAATTGTGCCTTTTCTTCAGGGAAAATGAACCCTATCTTGGTAGTTGGGAAGTGATCAAGTTTGGGTTGAGCGAAAAGGCCATTCAGGCTACAAAAACAGATCTGTTTTTCCTGGACAAGGACAGTGTTTCACCTATGCTGAAACGGAGGAAGCTGTTCTCACACAAAGGTAGTTTCGGTCATGGCTTGCTTTTGTCTGGAAGTAAAGGGAAATACGGTGCAGCGCAGCTCGCCGCCAAAGGGGCGCTTCGGGCAGGTGCAGGACTGATTACAGTCCACCTTCCTGAAGCGGCCGGTTTTATTTTGCAGGTTGCCCTGCCTGAATCAATGACCAGCCTTGATCATGGTAACGATTATATTACAGCACTTCCAGAATTGTCCAACTATTCAGCGGTAGCTGCCGGACCGGGTATCGGAACGAATGTTGAAACGCAGGAGGTTGTCAGACAATTGGTTGAGCAAATTCATGTTCCGCTTATTTTGGATGCTGATGCATTAAATATACTGGCGCTCCACCCCGACTGGCTTAAGAAACTGGCATCCGACACCATACTGACACCCCACCCGGTTGAATTTGACCGCCTTTCAGGGATCGTCATGAAAACGGAAGAAGAGCGATTTACCATGGCTGGTGAGTTTTCACGGAGCTACAGAGTGATACTCATTCTGAAAGGAGCATATACCCGGATTTTCTTTCCGGATGGAACAGTTTCATTCAACAGTACCGGCAATCCTGGCATGGCAACAGCCGGGAGCGGTGACGTGCTGACCGGCATCCTTCTTGGTTTGCTCTGTCAGGGCTACCCGGCACAGGAAGCCGCTGTGCTTGGGGTCTATTTGCATGGACTTTCTGCCGACCTGAGGGTAAAAATGACCTCCGAAGAATCCTTAATATCCAGCGAGATTGCTGATTATTTGGGGGATGCATTTTCTGCATTAAAATGCACCTAAGCTTTGAGATGCCGAAAAAAACAAGCAAATTTGGGATTTAATAGGTAATAATAATTTATCAAAGACAAAGATATGAGAGTTCTGACTTTTTTATTGCTAATCGTTTGCGCCGCAACACAAATGACTGTGTCGGCCAAGGATGACAAAAAGAAATCCCCCAGTGAGCTGGCAGCGATCAGCGGAGGAGTGGTTTATGCATTACCACGAACCGGGATTAAAATTGAGGTTGAAGCTGACCAGGAGATATTGGTTCATGGTCCCTATTTTGCCTTCGCGCAGAAATACCTGGGAATCAATGATGTTCCCAAAGTGGATGAAGAGAACTGGACCATTACCAATATCAGGATGGATACCTTCGGAGACCCTGATCCTGCTGCTGTATACAAGGCTACAGGAAGCACTGCCACCCTGTTGAGTTTGTCGGAGGAAGGTATCATGATTGGGATCAACAGTGGAGTCAAACCGGAAGCAGGAAAGGTGATTACCAATGTTTTTCCAATGAGGCCATCTACCACCCCCAACGAATGGAACGAATTGTCGATGCACTCTTTTCTTGCCGAAAAAGACAGTACAAAGAAATCGGGCAGCAACTTTAAAACGTTTGAGGAGAAAGCAGCCGAAGCTGCGGCGGATATAGTAAAATACAGAAAGAGAAAGGCTTCCATTCTGGCAGCAAAAGACGATAAATTTCTCCCGGATGGTGAAGCATACAAGACAATGATCACAGGGTTAAACAAGATCATTGATGATTATGTAGCACTTTTTACTGGCAGAAAGTTACACAGGCTTCATCATTTTAGCTTTGAGGTTGTTCCTGATGGCAAGATCGGAAAAGCACTGGTTGCTTTCAGATTTTCGACAACAGCCGGTGTGCTGCCTGTTAGCAATGTTTCGGGCAAACCTATTATGCTCGAACTGGAACCAAACAGTGAATTGAAGCAGAAAATTGAATCAACGGTCACACCAGAAATCACCACGAGTGGAATTTATTACCGGATACCCGTTGTTACCCAGGTCCGGTTGCTGAACGGAAGCGATATCCTGGCCCGCGCAACGATGAACATTGCTCAGTTCGGTATTATTACCGGTTTGTCAGACGGATTACTGAATGGCGAATACTCAATCGAATTTTATCCCACAACTGGTGCAATACGCAGAATTGGAACCAAGTGAAATTCTCATGATAACTAAAAAGTGACTAGTGAAAAATGAGAAAGAAGCATCATTTTTCACTATTCACTTTTTAGTTATATTGCGCATCGTTAACTGAATATTGATTTTTAAATAACTAAATACTTTTTTATGACAGAAATGATTCAGAAGTCCCTTCGCGATTCCAAAGCAGCAAGATGGGCAGCCTTGGCTATTGTATCAGTTACCATGTTTTGCGGATATTTTTTTACCGACGTAATGTCTCCGCTCAAACCAATGCTCGAAGCTCAACTTGGTTGGACCAGTACCGATTATGGAACCTTTACGAGTGCCTATGGCTGGTTTAATGTTTTCTTTTTAATGTTGATTCTTGGCGGGATTATTCTGGATAAAATCGGGGTTAGACTTACCGGACTCGGATCCGCGGGAGTGATGGTCATCGGTGCGGGATTGAAATATTATGCCATTTCAACAACATTTCCTGAGGGTGCCATGATTATGGGTCTCAAGACACAGGTCGCACTTGCTTCGCTAGGCTTTGCCATCTTCGGTGTGGGGGTTGAAATAGCCGGTATCACAGTCACCAAGATTATTGTCAAATGGTTCAAGGGATATGAACTGGCTTTGGCCATGGGTCTGCAGGTTGCCGTTGCAAGGATCGGTACATTAATGGCTTTGGCATCTCCGGTTCCGATTGCCAGATATTTTGGTTCGATTTCATCGCCTTTATTGGTTTGTCTGATTCTTTTATCCATTGGTTTCCTCTCTTTTTTCGGATACATCGTTATGGACAAGAAGCTGGATGCATCAGAAATTGATCATGTGAAGGAAGAGGAGGAGAGCTTTCGCGCCAGAGATATTTTCTCTATCATGGCCAACAAAGGATTTTGGATGATTGCATTTCTTTGCGTTTTGTTTTATTCAGCCGTATTTCCTTTCATCAAATATGCGGCCGACCTAATGGTCAACAAATATGGTTTGGATCCTGAAGTCGCTGGTCTTGTTCCCAGTTTGCTGCCTTTGGGAACCTTATTTCTGACACCCTTGTTCGGCGGAATCTATGATAAAAAGGGGAAAGGTGCTACGATGATGATCATTGGTTCAGCTATGTTGGTTGTCATCCACGGTTTGTTTTCTGTTCCGATGATCGATAGCTGGATATTTGCTACATTCCTTGTGATTTTACTCGGAATCGCGCTTTCTCTCGTTCCATCCGCCATGTGGCCTTCTGTTCCTAAAATTGTACCTGAAAGACAGTTGGGAACAGCCTATTCGGTCATCTTTTGGATTCAGAACTGGGGTCTGATGGGAGTTCCTTTTCTAATTGGAAGAGTTTTGGATAAATATTGCATTTCAGGTGAGAAAATTATCAATGGGGCAACGGTCAAGACCTATGATTATACAATTCCGATGCTGATTTTTACATCATTTGGTGTACTGGCGGTGATAGTTGCGCTCATGTTGAAACGTGAAGACCGCATCAAGGGTTATGGGCTGGAATTGCCCAATATTCAAAAGAATTAAACATTAACATTTAAATTTTGTAATTATGGCACAAGAGATTAAAAATATAGAGCCCAAGGCTGTGTGGGAAAATTTCTATGAACTGACACAAATACCGCGTCCTTCCAAACACGAGGAAAAGATCCAGAATTTCATGGTGAATTTCGGAAAGTCTCTCGGACTGGTTACGGAAAAGGATGCCGTAGGCAATGTAATCATTCGCAAGGCTGCTACGCCGGGTATGGAGAACAGAAAAGGCATCGTTTTGCAGGGACATCTGGATATGGTTCCTCAGAAAAACAGCGATACAAAACACGATTTTGAAAATGATCCGATTGATGCCTGGATCGATGGCGAATGGGTGAAGGCACGCGGAACCACCCTTGGTGCAGACAACGGCATGGGCGTAGCTGCTGCGATGGCCGTTCTGGCATCAAAAGAATTGGTTCACGGTCCGGTTGAGGCTTTGTTTACCTGCGATGAAGAAACTGGAATGACAGGTGCTTTCGGCCTTCAGGCCGGTTGGCTGAAAGGCGATATTTTGCTGAATATGGACTCCGAAGATGAAGGCGAACTTTATGTGGGTTGTGCCGGCGGTGTCAACGGTAATATAGAATTCGAATACGATGAGATGATCGTTCCCAAAGGCTATTCCCCTTATAAGCTGACAATAAAAGGTTTAAAGGGTGGTCATTCAGGACTGGATATCAACCTCGGCAGGGGAAATGCCAACAAATTGCTGGTTCGTTTCCTTAAATTTTCCACACGTGAAATGGATGTCCGCCTGGCTGAAATCAACGGAGGTGGCATGAGAAATGCGATTCCCCGCGAAGCTTATGCCATCGTTGTGGTACCAACTGAAGTCGTTTCGGAATTTCTAAATGCAGTTTCGAAATATGAATCAACCTACAAAGCCGAATTGAGTGTTTCTGAACCCAATTTGAGTTTTACCGCTGAGGAAACAGTTAAGCCAAAGTCACTGATCGATGAGCGTGTACAGGATGATCTGATCGATTCTGTGTATGCTTGTCCAAATGGTACAATCCGGTTGAGCGACAGCATGCCAGGACTGGTTGAAACTTCCACTAACCTTGCTACCGTTAAATCAGAAAACGGAGTGATTTCTGTCAAATGTTTGCTCAGGAGCTCTGTGGATTCGGCCAAAGAAGATCTTTGTGAACAAGTCGAAAGCGTTTTTACGCTCGCAGGCGCAATGGTCAGGTTTGACGGAGGGTATCCGGGCTGGAAACCTGATCCTGATTCCCAGATTCTTCAGGAGATGAAGAAAATTTACGAAAATAAATTCGGAAGGATTCCTGAGGTTAAAGCGATTCATGCCGGACTGGAATGTGGTATTCTGGGAGCGAATTATCCCCATTGGGACATGATTTCATTTGGACCAACCATGCGTTTTCCTCATTCACCTGATGAAAAAGTTAATATTCCTACTGTCGCCAAATTTTGGGATTTTTTGGTTGAAACACTCAAAAATGTACCTGTAAAATAGCGCGGTGCCGATTATCTGTGGAAACCCGGTTTTGTTACAGACAAAACCGGGTTTTTTTCTGATTAAAGATTAAATTTGAGGATCGGATTATCCTTAATGATTCTGACTTTTGACTTCCTGTCAAAAGCAACCAAAATTTCAGGCAATGTTGAAAAGATTTTTTATCCTGTGTTTTCTTGGATTGCTCCTTCCGGTCATTTCATTTGCTGAGATTAAAAAAATCGGAACACCATTTATCCGCAATTTTCTTAAACGGGAATACAAGGCAGGTACTCAAAACTGGTCTGTAGCCCAGGACAAAAAGGGATTTATTTATTTTGCCAACAATGAAGGTTTGCTCATGTACGATGGCAACCAGTGGCAGAACTACAAGATGCCCAACTCATCCATCGTTAGGGCTTTATTTGTGGATAAAAGCGGCGATATTTATGTTGGGGCATACAATGAGCTGGGCAAAATGGTTAGTCAGCCTGACGGCAAAATGGTTTATAAATCTTTGAAGAAGTTTATACCCGAGCCTTATCGCAATTTTGATGATATCTGGAGCGTCTTTTCATGGGAAGATAAGATTGTTTTTCAATCGTATAATTGTGCATTTATCTGCTCAAAAGATACCAACATCACCGTTCTTAGAGCTCCGGTAAGGTTTCACCACGCCTTCAAGGTCAATGAAAGGGTATTCTTCAATGACCTGAATGCCGGTTTGTTCGAATTTGACGGTAAAGGCATTACCCCTGCCCCGGGTTGCGAAAAATTAAAAGGTATGCAGATTTGGGCTATGATGCCATTTTTCGGATCGAAGGATTTGATGATCTGCACGCTGAATGACGGAATTTTTCAATATGACGGGACGAAGATCGAGGCCTGGGGAGGCGCAACCAATGAATTGTTGAAGAAAAATCAGATTTTTTGTGCCACATCTATCCGCGATCAGTATTATGTAATTGGTACCATCCAAAATGGGGTAGTTGTTCTGGATAGAAAAGGGAACATTATACAGCAGTTTGACAAGAAAAATGGCTTGCAAAATAACACGATCTTAAGTGTTTTTACCGACAGGTCTGATAATTTATGGCTAGGGCTTGACAATGGTATTGATTATGTAAACATCAATTCTCCCATCACATTTTTGCAGAATACAGAGGGAATCGGTGCAGGTTATGTGGCTCTGGTAAAGGGAGATAAGCTTTATCTAGGTACCAACCAGGGACTTTTTGTTACCGACTGGCTGAATTCAGGTTTGACTGGAAATTTCAGGCTAATACCCGGAACCCTTGGGCAGGTTTGGTCTCTGGAAGTACATGATGGTGAATTGCTTTGCGGACATAACAATGGCACATTTGTCATTGAAGGAGAGAAAGCAACCTTGATTGATAGGACTCCGGGTGGTTGGAAATATATACAGCTAAAAAGGCACCCTGGCTTTTTAATCGGAGGAACATACACCGGATTAACGTTGTTCAAAAAAGAAGGCGCCCACTGGCATTACGTGAAGCATATCAAAGGCTTTAATGAATCGTTCAGGATCTTTGAAGAGGATGAAAACGGGGATGTCTGGATGAGCCATGGATTCAAGGGAATATACAAAATTAGTCTGAACAATGAATTGGACTCTGTGATAGGATATCGGTTCTTTACCTCCAAGGATGGTTTACCTACTAATTACAACCTGAATGTTTTCAAGATTAAAAATAGAATCATATTCACTTCCAAACAAGGGGTTTACGAGTACAACGCACAAAAGGAGAACTTTGAAAAGTCTGTATTTTTCAACCAGTTACTTCAGCCTGTCACGGATATCTCCTATCTCAAGGAAGATTCAAAGGGGAACATCTGGTACATTGCCTGGTTGAACGCTGTGAATAGGGCAGGAGTGTTTAAATTGAAGGAAGATCTCAGGTACCAGCATCTCACTTCTCCTTTTGCAATCCTTGCCGGGAAATTCATCAGTGGATTCGAATCTGTTTATGAATATTCTGATGATCATTATTTTATAGGAACCGAAGATGGTTTTGCCCATTTCAACCCCGCAATTGAAACCATCCATAACCCTGAGTTTTCTACCTATATCACCAAGGCAATGGCCATACACCTTGACAGTACTTTTTATTTTGGCAACAATTATGCAGAAAGATCAAGGGAAAGTAAAAAATCTTTTTCATTCCCGCACAAGGGTAATGCTTTCAGGTTTAACTATACTTCGCCTACCTACGATAATCCCGGGAATATTGAATACAGCTATAAGTTATCAGGATTTGCCGAAACCTGGTCGGAGTGGAGCAGCACTGTTACCAATGAATACACCAACCTGCCCGAAGGGGACTTTGTTTTCATGGTCAAGGCCAGGAACCAGTCGGGTATCGAGAGTCTGACAGATCAGTTGGAATTTAGTGTGCTCCCATCATGGTACAAATCCTCATGGGCTTATATGATCTATTTCCTCCTTTCAGTTTTGGCAACCTTGACGATCATTTGGGTGTTCTACCGCCGACTGGAAGGTTCAAAACGGAAGGAAAGATTGAAACATTTACAGGCATTCCGTCAGAAAGAACAGGAATACCTGCGCAACGCACTCATTGATGAGAAGAAGATTATTAATCTCAAGAACGAAAAATTGAGGTCTGAAATGATCCACAGAAATAAGGAACTGGCGAACCAGACTATGGATTTGATCAGGAAGAATAAATTTTTACTCAACATCAAGGATGAGTTGATGAAATTAAAGAGACCCGGGATGGACAACAGTCTGAACGATAAAATATCCTCCCTGATCGTGAAAATCGACAAGGACCTCGACCACAACAAGCAATGGGAGGTATTTGAGTCTGCGTTTGACGAAGTTCACGAAGATTTTCTGAACAGGATCAAGGTGGTCTATCCGAATCTGACTCCCAAGGAACTCCGCCTTTGTGCCTACCTTCGTTTGAATATCTCCTCCAAGGAGATTGCTCCTTTGATGAATATTTCAGTCAGGGGTGTGGAAATCTGCCGGTACAGGGTACGAAAAAAATTGGATATCGACAGGGATACCAATATGACGAGCTTTATCATCAATTTTTAGTTTTGATGAATCACATTCTCTTAACATTGCTTTAGGTGATGTAATAATACTTTGTAGTAAATATGGTTTAATGTGATAATAATCAATATTATAAGCATAATTGTGATGTATTTTTGTTGTATTAACAATTAATTGATGTTGTATTTTTGATGTAGTAAATAATTGTTTCAGTCCCTTAATAAGTGTTAAAATTGCAGCCAATATGAATGCCGGGAGATCTTCCCGGGCTAAAATGTAGGTTAATATATTTCTAACATTTATTTAAATTTATGAAACAAACGATTTTTGCTCTTTTGTTTTTCTTAGGTTCTTTTGCATTGTATGCGCAGGAACTTAATGTAAAGGGTGTTGTCACATCAGCGGATGATGGACAGCCGATTCCAGGAGCGACTGTGGTCGTAAAAGGAAAAACAACCGGGATTATTACCAGTTTGGATGGTACATACAGTTTAAAAGTTCCCGGTAATGCTACGCTTATATTTTCTTTTGTCGGACTAAAATCCCAGGAGGTTACTGTAAATAACAAAACTACGATCAATGTTTCATTGGCATCTGCAACAGAAGCCATCGAAGAAGTTGTCGTAGTTGGTTACGGAACCCAAAAGAAGAGCGTTGTAACCGGTGCTATTTCCAGTGTTAAAGCAAAAGACCTCGAGAAGGTTTCTCCGGGTCGTGTTGAACAGGCACTGCAAGGTAGGGTATCCGGGGTTACCGTAGCGCAGAATTCCGGACAACCAGGATCCTCCTCTACGATACGTGTCCGTGGTGTGACGACATTTGGTGACGGCGGAAACAATCCTCTCTGGGTTGTTGACGGTGTTGTTGTCGATGCAGGCGGTATTGGATATCTCAATCAAAACGATATTGAATCAATGGAAGTTCTTAAGGATGCTGCTTCAGCTGCCATCTACGGAACACGTGCAGCCACCGGAGTTATTTTGGTTACCACCAAAAAAGGGGTTGCCGGAAAAATCAGCGTGAGCTACAACGGTATGTATGGTGCTTCAGCGCCTGCTAAAATTCTGAATTTGCTCAATGCTACCCAATACGGTGCTTTGCTGAACGAAAGGTCTGTGGCAGGTGGCGGAAATGTCATATTTTCTGACTTAAGCAAACTTGGTTTGGGTACCGACTGGCAAAAATCGATTTTTAACAATAATGCCGGTCGTTATTCACACGAATTCAGTGTGAGTGGTGGTAATGATAAATCGACATTTTACCTCTCTCTTGGTATTCAGAATCAGGAAGGAATTGTGGCTACTGATATTTCCAGTTTTAATCAGAAAAATATCAGGCTTAATTCTACCCACAAAATTTCCAAAATTTTCACTTTTGGTGAAACGGTTGGGTATACGCACCAGAAGCAGACAGGCATTGGAAATACCAACAGCGAATTTGGCGGACCTTTAAGTTCAGCTATCAATCTGGATCCTGTAACTCAGCTTGTAGTGACAGATGCAGCTGCGGCTTCTGCAGCTCCATACAGTGTTAATCCGGTTGTACGTGATGCCAATGGCAATCCTTACGGAATTTCCTCCATCGTTGGTCAGGAGATGACCAATCCGCTGGCTTATATTCAAACCAGATTGGGACAGTATGGCTGGTCTGACAACTTTGTCGGTAATGCCTATTTATCAGCACAAATTACCAAGGAAATTGTGGTGAAATCCTCAGTCGGTGCCAAATTGGCTTACTGGGGCGACCAGGGTTTCAATCCTGTTTATTATTTGAGTGCAACCAATCAGTTGCTTAAAAATAACATCTACAAAAATAATTCACAGGTTTTTAACTGGAATATCGAAAACACCATCACTTACACTAAAAAAATCAGTGACCATAGTTTTGATGTTTTATTGGGACAGGCATGCTACGTCGATAACAACGGAGGCAGTTCAGGTGTGACGCTTTATAATCTTCCAATCAGTAGTTACACGGATGCTTCCTATAATTTTAATATTCCTGATGCAACAAACAGGGTCGGTGGAGCTTCAGATTTCACCCTTCACAAACTGACTTCACTTTTTGCACGTGCGAACTACAATTACAAGGAGAAATATATGTTCACGGGTATTTATCGCCGTGATGGTTCTTCCAGATTTGGTAGCAACAATAAATTTGGCGTGTTCCCTTCTTTCTCATTGGGATGGTTAGTCTCCAAGGAAGATTTCTGGAAAGCCAACGATGTGGTTAATTCTTTGAAGATCAGAGGTGGATATGGAGTGGTTGGTAATGATGCCATTCGTGATTTTGGTTACCTGGCAACTGTCAGCGGAGGTTTTAACTATGCTGCCGGAAATACCGGAAATATCACAACCGGTTATGCTCCTGCTTCATTGGATAATCCTGATCTGCGCTGGGAACAAACTTCTCAGTTAAACATTGGTTTTGAATCCAGGTTATTCAAGTCCTTAACCTTCACTTTTGATTATTACAACAAGAAAACATCCGGTATTCTAAGGCCGGTAACAATCCCGGGATATGTTGGGGTTTCGTCATCTCCTGTTGGAAATATTGCTGATATGCAGAACAAGGGTCTGGAATTTGAACTTGGATATTCCAAAAAAATCGGACAAGTTAACTTTTCAGCCAATGGCAACCTTGCCTACCTGAAAAATACGGTTACCTATGTAGCTTCTGATGCCAATTACATCACAGGTGATGCTTCATTCCAGTCGATGGGAGCTGTAACTAGAACCCAGGCAGGTGAATCCTATAACTCCTTTTATGGATACAAAACAGCTGGAATTTTCCAGAATGCGGCAGAGGTCAGTTCGTATACCAATACCAAAGGCGGTCTCATTCAACCCAGCGCCAAACCGGGCGATTTTAAATGGGTGGATTCTAACGGAGATGGCACCATTACTGAGTTGGACAAACAATTTCTTGGAAGCAGTATTCCAAAATATACCTTCGGTTTAACTCTGAATTTTGATTACAAAGGATTTGACCTGATGGTATTTACTTCCGGCGCCGCTGGAAACAAGATATTCCAGGGATTGCGTCGTTTGGATATCAGCAATTCCAACTGGCAGACCGTCGCTTTAAGTCGTTGGACAGGTGAAGGATCTTCCAATACTTATCCTCGTCTTACCAGCAATGATACCAATGGCAACTTTGGAAATATGTCGGATTTCTATTTGGAAAAAGGGGATTATCTACGTCTTAAAGTAATGCAATTGGGATATTCCTTGCCAAATTACATGATCAATAAATTAGGAGCCAGTAAGTTGCGTCTTTATGTGTCTTCCGAAAACTTATTGACCCTCACCAAATATTCAGGTTACGATCCTGAAATCGGCGGTGGTGTTTTCGGAATAGATAAAGGAGTATATCCACAGGCACGTTCATTCATGCTTGGCGTTCAAATACAATTTTAAAAATATACGGATATGAAAGAAAAAGTAATTAAATACTTATTCATAGCAGCAGCCACGATCACGTCTCTGGCATCCTGCGATAAGGCATTTTTAGATGTCCAACCGAAAGGTCAGTTCCTTTCAGCCAATTATTATGCAGACAAAGATCAGGCATATGCTGCCCTGGTTGGCGTTTACGACCTGATGAGAAAAAACTCAGGTGGGTTTGAGAATATGATTTCAATGATGAACGCCGGTTCCGACGACAATTATGCCGGAGGTGGCGGTGCAACAGACGGCGCCGGAATTCAGGGTTTTTCAAATTATACTTTGAACTCTATCATCATGCCTGGCAGTTTCTGGAGTGATTATTATCAGGGAATTTTCAGGGCCAACACCCTTCTGGCTAAATTGCCGGGTGTGACCATGGATGCAACTTTGAAAGCCAGGTTTACTGCTGAAACCAAAGCATTGCGTGCCTTCTATTATTTCAATCTGGTCAGAATGTTCAAAAACATTCCTTTGCTTTTGGAACCGCTTACAGCAGGAAATATGTATGATGCTACCCAGGCAACTCCTGCTGCAGTTTATACTCAGATTGAAAAGGATCTGAATGAAGCGATCACCGATTTGCCTTCAACGGTTGCCGTTTCCACGGAAGCCGGTCGTTTGTCAAAAGGTGCCGCCCAGGCGATTCTTGGTAAAGTATATCTCTATGACAACAAAGCTGCCCTCGCCGCAGCACAGTTTGCGCTGGTGAACGGTACCCCTGGAGGAACAAGTCAGTACGGCTACAGATTGCTTGCCAGCTACAGCGACCTTTGGGTTACCAGCAATAAATTCAATACAGAATCCATCCTGGAAGTTGCTCACAGCGCCGTCGGTAATTCCGATTGGGGATGGTGGGGAAGCGGCAGTGATGAAGGCAACAGTGTAAATATCATGGTAGGCCCGAGAAGTTATTCAAGACCTGCAGGCTCTACTGCACCTGATCTGCCATCTGGATGGAGTTTCAACGTTTTCACCCAGGATTTTTACGATGCCATCAAACTGGATCCAAGATTCGGAGCTACCGTTTTTGACCTGAAAGCCTTGAAAGCTGCAGGGAAAGCTGATTACATCGCCGGATACATGGATACAGGTTATTTCCTGAATAAATTCCTTCCAAGACAATCTGACGTAAGGACCGGTGGAGGTGCACTGGAGTTAAACTTCAAACAAGATACCTACGCGATTCGCTTGGCTGATACCTACCTGATGGAGGCCGAAGCATTGGGCGCAACAGGTTCCAGGGCACAGGCGTTGCTTGATGCCGTTAGGACAAGAGTAG